>Ga0307515_10000354_pt1 | contig 112621 bp, 87 predicted proteins | sample 17_EM_MG_FD_194513 | JGI IMG/M metagenome (GOLD analysis project Ga0307515, IMG submission 194513) | Populus trichocarpa ectomycorrhiza microbial communities from riparian zone in the Pacific Northwest, United States - 17_EM | ecosystem: Host-associated > Plants > Roots > Unclassified | place...
GCTGCATACCTTCAAGGTCATGCCCAAACGCTGGATCGTTGAGCGCAGCTTTGCGTGGCTGGAAAAGAACAGGCGGCTGTGGAAGAACTGCGAGCGGCTGCTCAACACCAGCCTGCAGTTTGTCCACTTGGCATTCTTGGCGCTGTTGCTCAGGAGATCGTAAACACGCTCTAATACCTGACCAGCTGGCGGAGAACGACCGCTCTCGTCGGATCTGGATGAAGGGCATGACCATCGCGTTCTTGGTCGCCTCTTCTGTCTGGATCATGTTCTTGGTGTTCGCGATTCGATTTGCGAGCACGCGCAGATGATCAATGAAATCCATCCCATCCTCCCTGTTGCTAGCCGTTCTTTGTCGGGGCAGCTACGCTGCGCTCCCTTGCTTGCGGCCCGCTCACTTGCGACCGAACCTGATCTAACGAGTTAGACAGAGGGAGCGTAGTCGTCCGCCTCAGCACAAGCACCTGTCAGGTCTGACATCTCGGGTTGAACCTCCCCCTGCTTCGGGGGCCATGTACCGATTACGCGCCCGAACTGACAACGCGGGTTCGGCCTGCAATTCGGTGTTGCCGTGCAAGGCAAGAAGCATGGCGAAGCGCTGTGATAGAACCGCGCATCGTCGACGGGAGGGCTTCGAATGCGATGGCATTGGATGGGCATGCTGCTGGCCTGGGCGGGTGGCGTCGGCGCGCAGACCGCGGCGCTGCAGATGGAGGTGCCGCAGGCGCCGGTGGCGGTGCGGATCGGGGCGGTGGATCACCTGGTCTATGAGCTGCAGCTGCGCAATTCCGGCAAGGAGCCGATGACGATCGGTTCGGTGGAGGTGCTCGCCGGCGATCCGTCGCGGCGGCTGTTGCTGCTTGATGGCGATGCGCTGTGCAAGCAGCTCGAAATGCTGGAGCCACCGGCCCGCAAACGGCCCGCGTGCGAACTACCGGCCAGCGGCCTGGCGCTGGTGTACCTGTGGCAGCCGGTTTTGGTCGCGCCCGGCACGCGACTCGTGCACCGCGTGGGCACCGACACCGGCGCGGTCGAGGGCGGGGCGGCTACGGTCAATCCGCGTGCGCCCGTTGCACTGTCGCCCCCGTTGCGTGGCGGCCCCTGGGTCGCTGTCTACGACCCGACGATGCGCTTCGGCCACCGCCAGGCCACCTTCTCACACGCGGGCCGCCGCATCATCCCCGCGCGCTTCGCTGTCGACTTGATCCGGCTCGATCGTGAAGGCCGCCCTGGCGCGTCTGTGCAGGACTTCGAGCGCTGGCATGGCCTCGGGGCCGAGGTGCTGGCGGTCGCCGACGGCGTCATTGCCAAGGTGCGCGATGGCCGGCCCGATGAGTTACGGGCCGACACGCCATCGCGTCCCGGCGCGACTGCCGACGACGTCGCCGGCAACTACATCGCGCTCGACCTGGGTGGCGGGCGCCATGCCTTCTATGAGCACCTGCGCTCGGGCAGCATCCTCGTCAAGCCGGGGCAGCGGGTCGCGCGGGGCGACGTCATCGCGCGGCTCGGCCGGTCGGGCATCAACTCCTCGGGGCCGCACCTTCACTTCCACGTTGCCGACACCGACTCGACGCTGCATGCGGAGGGCCTGCCGTTCGTGTGGACGCGCTTCGAGGCGCTGGGTCGCTACGCATCGGTCGATGATGCCGAGCGTGGCGTCGCGTGGCCGCGCCCGCCGGGTTGCTGTGGTGCCATGACGATGGCGCACCCGGAGCCGAACTCGGTGCTCCTGTTCGACGAGCGCTGAGCGCAAGCACCTGGCCCTGCTGATCGCGAGGCAGCCTCGCTGCGTCACCTGCTCCAGTGCCGCGGTGTTTTATCCTGGCCCGAATGGAACACCCCAACACGCCCTCACCCAAGTCCCCGAGCCGCCCACTGACCATCGTGGAGGCTTGGCAGCGCTACGACGACGATGAGCAGCGACTCTCGGCGCACATCAGCGAGCGCATGCTCGACCTCGCGGAAGTGAGGCCCGGATCTCGGGTGCTGGACATCGCAACGGGGCGGGGCGAACCGGCGGTGCGCGCTGCGGCCCGCGCGGCGCCGGACGGCTTCGTGCTGGGCACCGATATTTCGGACGCCATGTTGGACTTCGCCAGGGCGCGGGCGGCCGCCAAGTCCGTGACGAACCTGCGCCTCCACGTGACCGACGGCGAGACCCTCGCGGGCGTTCCGGAGCAAGCGTTCGACGCCGCGCTGTGCCGCTGGGGTCTCATGTTTTTCAACCGCCCTCGCCAGGCTTTGGAGTCGGTACGACGATGCCTGCGACCCGGAGGCAAGATCGTCGCCGCCTTGTGGGCCGCGCCGGAGCAGGTGTCGTGGTGCGCGCTGCCTCGGGCCGTCCTCGCCAGGCATGTCGAGCTGCCGGCGATCGATGGCGCGGCGCCGGGTCCCTTTCGCTATGCCGCGGCCGAGACCTTCCGCGCCGACCTGACCGGCGCGGGCTTCTCAGTCGACCACGAAGAAGAACTCACGACGTCACTGATGGAAGCCGCAACGCCCGACGGTTTGGTCGAGTGGTGCCTCGCCTTCGGATTCGCCCGCATGCTGGTCGACCAGCCGGAATCGGTCAGTACGGCATGGAGGCGTGACATGCTGGCCGAGGCAGAGCGATATCGCGACGCGGACGGCATGTATCGCCTGGGCGGCGTGACGCGCCTGGTGGTGGGCCGGGCTCCATAGAGAAGCGAGCCGCGGCGCGTTTTTGAAAGACGGCGCGAGGCAGGGCAAGTCGAAGCCCTGCGCTGCCCTTCAATACCTCAGAGCGAACGGAAGCGCGCTGAGCTATGTCGCCAATCAGGAGGCGACTTGCTGCCGCGCAGGCGGATGGGGCAGCCAGCGCAGCAGCGCGGCGTACAGGTCTTTCGGATTCACCGGCTTGGGCACGTGATCGACCATCCCCGCGTCGATGCAGGTTCGGCGATCGGCTTCGAAGGCGTTGGCGGTCATGGCCAGGATGCGCAGGCTCTCCCGGCCGGGCAGGCGCAGGATGTGCGTTGCCGCGGCAATGCCATCCATGTGCGGCATCTGCATGTCCATGAGCACGAGGTCGTAGTCGTTGCGCCGCGCCAGCTCGATGGCCGCGAGGCCGTCGTCGGCGAGATCGACGACCAGGCCGGCATGGCGCAGCAGGTGGATCGCGACCTCCTGGTTGATCGGGTTGTCTTCGGCCAGCAAAACGTGCCGCCCGTTGAGCGGTGTCAGGTCGAGCGTCTTGTCGATCTTGGCAGGCGACCGCACGAGAGCACTTTCCGCCACGGGCACGAAGGTGGCCTCGAACCAGAAGGTGCTGCCTTGGCCCGCGACGCTGTCGACGCCGACCGTGCCGCCCATCAGTTCGGCAAGCTGCTTGGAAATTGCGAGCCCGAGGCCTGTGCCGCCGTAGTGGCGCGTCGTCGAGACGTCTGCCTGCTCGAAGGCGCGGAACAGGCGCGCGCTTTGTTGGGCAGTCATGCCGATGCCGGTGTCGCTGACTTCGAATCGGATGCCGACAGCATTGGCGTGTGACGAGGCCACGGCGTGCGCGCGCAAGGTCACGCTTCCTTGCTTGGTGAACTTGACGGCGTTGTTGGCGAAGTTGAGCAGGATCTGCTCCAGCCGCATGCGGTCGCCTCGAATGGCCACCGGCAATGCGGGGTCGAGGCGCGTGACGACATCGATGCGCTTGTCGGCAGCCTTGTCTTCGATCAGCGCGTGGATGCTGCGGAACACCTCCTTGAGCTCGACGTTTGCGTCCTCGAGTTCCAGCTTGCCGGCTTCGATGCGCGAGAAGTCGAGGATGTCGTTGATGATGCCCAGCAGGTGCTGTGCCGCGGCATTGATCTTGTCGATCTGGCCGCGCTGCTGCGGCAGCATCGCGTCGCGGGGCATCATGTGCGAGATCCCGACGATGGCGTTCATCGGTGTGCGAATCTCGTGGCTCATGTTCGACAGAAAAGTGCTCTTCGCCTTGCTGGCCGCTTCCGCCGCGTCGCGGGCGAGCATCAGCTCGGACGTGCGCTCGAGGATGGTGTCTTCCAGAAGGTCTTTGTGGCGGGAGAGTTCGGCTTCCGCCCGGTGCTGTTCGGCCATCTCCCGCACCACCTGTTCACCCAGCGAGTTGAAGGCTTCTCCAAGTTCATCCAGTTCATCGAGTTCGCTGGGCTTGTGGCGGGACACCGCGTCGCGCCGCCATCGCGGCGACCACGATGTACCGGGCGCGAAGTCGCGTATGGCGTGGGTGAAATCCAGCAGGCGGCGCGTGACCAGGCGGTGCACGATGAAGAGCACGAAGGCGGCGGTCAGGAAGATCTTGAAGGCCTCGCCCCCGAGGATGATTGACGCCCGCTGGAACAGGCTCTGGTACAGGCCATCGAGCGCCGCCTCGATGTGCAGCACGCCGATGGTCCGCTGGTCTCCTGCGCAATCGCAGGTGAGCGGAATGTCTCGTCGTTCGGCGGTGCCTTCGAGGCGCTTTCCCGCGGCGACGACGAGGGCGGTCGGGCCGGCCGTGTTGCGCACCTCGACGTAGCGGATGTCCGTCAAGGCGGCAATGCCGCGCACCTGCACGGCGATCTGCTCCTTGTCGAGGTTCCACAGGCTTTCGCCCAGCGGGGCGGCATAGCCGGTCCGGATGCTGGTCAACTCTTTGTCGATGGCGGCAAGGCCGACGCGGTAGTCGAGGTACAGGTCGAGGGCGGTGATGGCCAGCGTCACCAGCGTACTGAAAGCGAGGATGCTCAGCAGCAGGCGGCGGCCGATCCGGCTGCGCCAGAACGGCAGTTCGCCCCGGGCAATGCGGGTGGCCGATTCGCGCAGGCGCGCGAAGACTTCGCTCATCGCGCCGACTCGGCTGCAGGCGTCACCATGCCGTTGTATTTGCGGATGAGTTTGTCGTAGGTACCGTCCTTTCGCATGGCGCGAAAGGCGTCGCGGTAGGGCGCGTACACCTCTTCCTTCGTGTCCTTCGAAGTGACGAGATAGAAATGGAACAGCCCGAAAGGTTCGGAGTACTCGATGCTGTCCGGCGAGCAGCCGGCCTTGGCGCATTCGTACTTGATCAGGCTGGCGTAGCTCAGCCAGGCGTCGAGGCGGCCCTCTTGCAGCTTGGCGAGGTTCAGGCTCTCGGTACGCATCGGCGAGACCTGCGTGAACCCGCTGTCGGTGGCGCGCTGCTGCATGGTGGAGGCCAGCAGCACGCCCAGTCGGGCATCGCGGGGAAGGTCTTCCAGCCGGGCCACGCGCTTGCCTCGCGGCGTCGCGATGACGAGCTGGTCGGTTGCCACCTCGGCGATCCAGGTGAACAGCGGCTCGCGCAAATCTGTGCGCGTGGCGGTGCCCAGCCGGTTGGGCGTTTTCATCATGGCGTCGACGGCTCTGGCGACCGGCAGCACCTCGACCTCCGGTGAGGAGCCCACTCGCCGAGCCAGCTCCTGCAGAAGATCGAAGGAGAAACCGGACTGCGGCTTCCCCGGCTCGATGATCGTGTAGTACGGGGCGAACTCCAGGCTCACCGGGTGCATCGGCTCCGCGGCGCAGGCCATCCCGGCCATGAGCAGGCTCACGGTGCCGTGCAGAAACGATCCGGCAAGGAACCGCATGGCCGCTTCTTCCTCCTTCGGCTTGTACCCCAGGGCCGACAGGCTGGTGCGCGACCGTGGCGCCAAGGATCACACAACCAGCGATCGGATACCAGCGATTGGAGCCGGTCTGTGGCGCGACTTCAAGCCCCTGCGCTGCCCTCGTCACGCAGGCTTACCGGCCGTCGCGGTCAGAGTCGCCCAGGGATGGCCCACAACAAAAGACCCGATGAGTCGCCGTAATTTGGCACGCCTGCGAGCAAACCTCATGCCGCCCCCTGGGCCTTGATCTCACCCCTGTACAGAGCCGGGAGATGTCACCCTCATGGCGCCAGCGTGCCTACCATGCTGCGAAGCACCCCCACCCAAGGAGACCTGCCATGGAAACCCAGGAATTGCATCGTGGCCGCCTGATCGACCACATCCAGCTCGTCGTGCGCGACCTGCCTGCCAGCCAGCGTTTTTACGAGGCGGTGTTCAAGGTGCTGAAAGTGCCGATGGGCGGCACCGGTGAAGACTACTTCTGGGCCGATGAGCTGTTCGTGTCGACGGCGCAGAGCAAGGCGGCGCAGGGCGCTCTCACCGGGCGGCACCACCTGGCCTTCCAGGCGCAGGACCATGCGATGGTCGAGGCGTTTCACGAGGCCGCGCTTGCGAACGGCGGGCGCGAGAACGGCAAGCCGGGCGAGCGCCCGTACCACCCGGGCTACTTCGCCGCCTTCGTGCTGGACCCGGACGGCAACAACATCGAGGCCGTGTTCCACGGCCCCGCGAAGCGCAGCGCGCCGTCGGTTCGTGTGACGTTCTGAGCGGCCCGCTCAGGCCGTGCCTGGCCTAGGCCGGCACTCAGCTCAGCTTGAACACCGACACCACCTGAACAAGCTGCTGCGCCTGGAGCTTCAGGCTCTCGGCGGCAGCGGCGCTTTCTTCCACCAGCGCCGCGTTCTGCTGCGTGACCTGATCCATCTGCGTCACCGCATCACCCACCTGCGACACGCCTTGGCTTTGCTCAACGCTCGCCGCGGTGATCTCTTGCATGATGTCGGTCACGCGCTTGATCGAACTCACGACCTCGGTCATGGTGACGCCGGCTTTGTCGACCAGGGCCGTTCCTTGCTCGACGCGGGTCACGCTGTCGTTGATGAGTTTCTTGATCTCCTTGGCGGCCTCGGCCGAGCGGCCGGCCAGGCTGCGCACCTCGGAGGCCACGACTGCGAAGCCTCGGCCTTGTTCACCGGCGCGTGCGGCTTCCACCGCGGCGTTGAGCGCCAGGATGTTGGTCTGGAAGGCGATGCCGTCGATCACGCCGATGATGTCGGAGATCTTCTTCGAGCTGTCGTTGATGCCCTTCATGGTCTTGACGACGTCGCCCACGATGGCGCCGCCTGAGACGGCGACCGTCGAAGCCCCTTGAGCCAGCTGGTTCGCCTGCTTGGCGTTGTCGGCGTTCTGCCTGACGGTGGCGCCGAGTTGTTCCATCGACGCAGCCGTTTGCTCGAGTGCCGAGGCCTGCTCTTCGGTGCGTTGGCTCAGGTCCAGGTTGCCCTGGGCGATCTCAGAGCTGGCCGTGGCCACGGACTCGGAGCCTTCGCGAACGCGCACCACGATTCCCGAGAAGCTGTCTCGCATCGACTTGATGGCATGCAACAAGCTGGACTCGTCGTTGGGCTTGAGCGTGATGTCGGCGCTCAGGTCGCCGGCGGCGATGCGCTTGGTGATCTCGGTTGCGTAGGCCGTCTCGCCGCCGAGCTCGCGCAGCAGGCTGCGAGCGACCACGAGGCCGATGGTGAGTAACACGGCCGCCAGCAGCAGCGACCCGATCGACATGCCGACAACGCGTTCGACAATGGCGGCGTTCACGGTGTCGATGTACACGCCGGAGCCGACGATCCAACCCCAGGGTTCGAAGCCCTTGACGTACGAAACTTTCTGAACCGGCTGCTCGCTGCCCGGCTTGGGCCACATGTAGAAGACGAAGCCGGCGCCGCTGGCCTTGACTGTGTTGACGAACTCCACGAACAGGTGCTTGCCGGTGGGGTCCTTGTTCTCGGTGAGGTCCTTGCCGTCGAGTTCGGGCTTGATGGCATGCATCACCATCTTGGGGTGCATGTCGTTGATCCAGAAATACTCAGTGCTGCTGTAGCGCAGGGCCTTGATGGCGGCGAGGGCGCGTTGCTTGCCTTCTTCCTCGCTCAGCTTGCCCTTGCTCACCTGGTCTTGAAAGTGCACCAGGAGACCGTGGGCCACCTCGACCGTCTGGCGAACGCTGTTCTTTCGCTCGTCCAGGATCAGCTTGCGTTCTGAGACCAGGAAGGCGGCCGCGAGGATGACGATGCCCAGCAGGGCGCTTCCAATGACGAGCCCCAGTCGCTTGGTGATGCTGAGGGATTTCAGTCTGAACATAAGGGCCTCGGTGGCGGTCTGGTGTTGATGTGCGAATGCCTTGGTCGAGAAGCGCCACGCCCAGGAGACGGGGCCGCTCCGTTCAACCAGTTTTCGACACACCAGCCTCGCCACTTGAGGCGCAAGAACGCGACATCCCACCGCATTCGTGCGGCGAATGCGTGAGCGTTACGCGGTATCACGTACGGCTGCAGCAACTCTGCAGCCGGCTGCAGGGCCTCAGCCGACTGCCAATGCCCGCTCTGCCACCCACACCACCGCCGACCCGGCGGGCGCCTTTTGCAGTGGCATGTCGACCCAGGCGCGCTCGGCGGCGGCGAGGCTGCGGTAGAGGCTGTCGCGCTCGTTGGCCGGTTCACCCGCGATGAAGAGCTGCGACGTGACCTCACCGAAGCTCGCATGCCGCAGCCGCACGTGGATGTGCGGCGTGCGGCCGGGGTAGGGCACGGGTTTGATGGTGCGAAAGCGGTAGAGGCCCTGCGCATCGCTGCGTGTGCTGCCGAAGCCCTGGAAGGCTTCGTCCACCCGGCTGCCGGCACCGCGCGGGTGGCGGTAGCTGCCGTAGACGTCGCACTGCCAGATCTCGATCTCGGCACCGTCAATCGAGCGACCGCGCGCGTCGACCACGCGGCCGCCGAGGTCGAGCCACTCGCCGGTGGCGCGGGGCGCGTCGCGGCTGGCCGAGCGTGTGACGCGGGTGAGGTCGGCGTCCCAGTCGAGCTGGCGCGAGCGCCATTCGGCAGACGGATAGAACGGCCCTTCGGTCATGCTGGGCAGCTGGGCCAGCGCGAGCGAAGGGAGGGCGAGCATGGTGCCCGCACCGGCGAGGGTTTGAAGGCTGCGCCGGCGCGCTGCGCGATCGATGGGAGGTGTCGTCATGGGCATTCGAGTGAGGCGCCGGTCCGAGGTTCCTGCCGGCGGCTACTTCCAGGCAAACACCGGCTGCTCGAAATGCGAGACGCGGGTGGGCCGGCCTTCGATGCACACCTCACGGAACTGGTAGATCAGCGCCGCGGTCGGCGCGGCGATCCAGTCGCTGCCCACGGGCATGCGCAACACCTCGTGTTCGCTTTGCTCGATGCGCTCCAGCATGGGCGCGTCGGCACGCAAGAACTCGGCGATGGGAATGCGGTGAATGCTGGCCACTTCTGCAAGGTTGGGCGAGAGGCTGCGCGCTGCGCCGGCCCACACGATGACGGGCGTGATGACGAAGCCCGAACGGGTGACATAGTCATCGAGCCGGCCCATGACGGCGCTGGCATCGAGAGACAGATTGACCTCTTCGGCCATCTCGCGCAGGGCGGCCTCTTCGGCGGTCTCGCCCACGTCGATGCGGCCACCAGGCAGGGCCCACTGGCCCGGATGGTTGCGCAGGTGCAGGGAGCGCCGCGTCAGCAGCAGTGCTGCCTGCGTGCTCCATGTGTCGTGGTGGGGAAGCTGGGGCAGCTCCGCGCCATGGCCCTCGTCGATGATGGCAATGGCCACGGCTGCCGCGTGAAGCGGGGGGCCTTGGCGATCGGCGGTCGCGCTTTGTACGTCGAATGCCTGCAGCTTCGTTTGAATCGATGCCCTGAGTTGCTCGTTGCGTGGCAAGTTGCGATGACTCGGGGCAGGGAGGCTTGTCATGCGGCAGGGCTGGAGCAGGCTCGGCCGCTCAGCGCCGATGGTCCAGCGCGTCGATCCACAGCACGGCGCAGTCGTACCCATGGTCCAGCGCGTCGGTGGCGTTGGAGAGATGCCGCTCGGGCACCTCGACCGGCACCTCGTCTTCGCTCTCGGAGCCTCGCACGTGCACGCTCACCGGCCACACCGCCACGGGCGATTCGGCCACGGTGGAGATGCGGATGCGGTAGCCGCTGTGCGCGCCGATGGCCTCCAGCCGGTGGCCTTGCCGGGTGATCTCGTACTTCATCACCGTGCCGGTTGATGTGACTAGCGGGCGAGCTGCGCCAGGGCGGCGCGCAGGCCTTCGACACCGCCGACACGCTGGTCGTTGATGAAGACCTGCGGCATCTGGCGCACCGACGGCCCGCACTTTTCGTAGAAGGCCAAGCGATCCGATTCGTCCTCGATCACGATCTCGTTGAATTCGAGCGAGCGTGATTTGAGCAGCATCTTGGCGGCATCACATTGCGGGCAGGCAGACTTGGAGTAGACGTCGATCTTCAGGTTCATGGGTGGCAGTTTAGGTGCGCGCTGATGCCCCCATGGCAGCTGGTGGCTAGCCGATCTTGAGCGCTCGGTTGGACGCACACAATGCAGAGCCCGCCACTGCCTCACGCATTCCGCAATGCACTACCTCAGCTTCGACCTCAGCGACGACGCCGAAGGCGTCACCACGCTGGAAGCCCTGGCCTCCACCCCGGCCGAGCAGCACGCTGCGGTCATGGCCGAGGTGCAGCAGGTGCTGGACTGGGCCTGGCAGCGCTTTCCTCACACGCACGGTTCGGCCGACGACGGCATGGACTGGGACCATGATCTTCAAGTGAGCGTGGAGGGCGGAGACTGGCACGCGGTTACGCTGACCTTGACTGGATCGCAGCGCTTCGTTGAAGAATTCTTTGCGCGCTTCGGCGACCCGCGGGACTGATCGGCCTGCGCCTCGCTCACAGACGGGAACCACTATGCCCACGCCAACAACCCAGTCGCTGAAGGTGGCGGTGCCTCACACCGGCGATGTGTCGGCGCTGCTCATGACCCCCGAGGATGCCACCGCCTGCTACGTGTTCGCACACGGCGCCGGTGCCGGCATGGCGCACTCGTTCATGGCCGCACTGGCCAGTGAGCTGGCGCAGCGCGGCATCGCCACGCTGCGCTACCAGTTTCCATTCATGGAGAGCGGCAGCAAGCGCCCCGATTCGCCAGCGGTGGCCCAGGCGACCGTGCGCGCCGCGGTGGCTGAAGCGCGCCGCCGTCTGCCAGCGCTGCCGCTGTTTGCTGGTGGCAAATCGTTCGGCGGGCGCATGACCTCGCAGGCACAAGCCGCCTCACCGCTGGAGGGTGTGCGCGGGCTGGTGTTCGTCGGCTTCCCGCTTCACCCTGCCGGCAAGCCGGGGGTGGAACGCGCAGCGCATCTGGCCCAGGTGCAATGCCCGATGCTGTTTCTGCAAGGCTCACGCGATGCGCTGGCCGACCTCGGCCTGCTGCGAGATGCGCTCGCGCCGATGGGTGACCGCGCGACGCTCTCGGTGTTCGACGATGCCGACCACTCGTTCCACGTGCGGGCGCGCAGCGGCACGACCGATGCAGCCACCTTGACCGCGCTGGCAGACGCCATGGCGGAGTGGGTCGCCTCCTTGAGTTGAGGCGCTGGCCTGTTGCGGCTTCGGCCCGCCGACCTCACTGCTTCTTGTCGACCAGCATGTCGGCGTGGCGATGAATCAATTTCCATTGACCGTCGTCGCGACGAAATATTTCGGTTACGCGCAAGTCCATCGGAACGGGGTCCGGCTTGTCCGGCATGCGAGCCTTTGCATGCTGGATGCCGACCCAGTAGGCGATGTTCTCGTCGGCTGCCATGTGAAGGATTTCGAGATGGGTCTCACTGCCGGCCGTGAAGCGTGAGGCTCCTTGCTGGTGGGTTGCCAACACCTTTTGAGCACCTTGTTCGAAGCCACCGCCCGGCCCGAAGAACGTGACGGGTGACTTATGGGCAGCGATCTCTTTCAGCGGCGTGGCGTCGCCTGTGACATAGGCAGCGGCTACTGCTTGGCGCTGCTTCATGAACTCCTTGAATCCTGATGAATCTGCAGACATGACGGGCCTCCAGAGGCGTGTTGACGATGGCTCATCGTGAACGCCCCTGTCTGTCATTCACATCGGCAAGTTGCGACAGGTGATGTAGGAGTTCCCTTGCTATCGCGGAGCCTTGTGCCCATGTCAACAGCGAAGGATTGCAAGCTGACCCTCTCACGCCGGCTTGGCAGAGGCGAGTCGGTGCCCGAGTTCCATGCGGTGGACTATCGCGGCTATTTGACCGGGATCGCGGTGCCGCGTTCCACCGGCACGGCCGTCACCGAATTCTTCGGCGAGCCCTCGATCAGCCGGTCGGAATACGTCAGGTAGACCAGCGTGTTGCGCTTGGCGTCGACCATGCGCACGATGCGCAGCTTCTTGAAGACAAGGCTGATGCGTTCGTTGAAGATTTCTTCCTGGCGCGGGAGCGGTTTGGCAATCGAAATCGGCCCGACTTGGCGGCAAGCGATGGCTGCTTCGGCCTTGTCTTCGGCGAGGCCCAGCGCGCCGGTGACGCCGCCTGTCTTGGCGCGCGAGACGTAGCAGGTCACGCCGCTCACGCCCGGGTCGTCATAGGCCTCGACGATGATTTTGTGGTCGGGGCCGATGAACTTGAACACGGTGTCGACCGAGCCGATGCTCTCGGCGTGGGCAGCGGTGGCGGCTGCGAGCAGACAGAAGGTGAGCGGGAGTGCGAGACGTCGCATGTCAGGCCCTTTCGGCGGATGAAGGAAGGCCTGCACGGTAGCAGGCTGTTCATCGGCTAGGAGGCTGTCGGGCTTGGGGCGTCGAAGCGAAATTGGGCCTCAGCGAGGACAGTTTTTGCCGGGTTTGCAGGCCCATAGCTGTAGCTATGGGACAAGAAGCCGGTGAAAAATGGACCGCTGCGGCTCAATTGCAGCCGACGCTCCCCAAGCCCGATAGCCTCCTAGGCCGGCTCACTGCAGGCCCATCTGCCTCAGGTAGTCGAGCTTGGCGGCGTAGAGCTGCTGCTCGCTGCGGCGGGTGCTGTTCTGCTGTGCGATGGCCAGGTGCTTGCGCGCCTCTTCGAGCAGGCCGAGGCGGAAGTCGGCCACCGCCAGCCAGAAGTGAAACTCGGCGTGGTACGGCGCGCGTGCCACTTCCTTGGCGAACCAGTCTCGCGCGGCCTGGGTGTCGCCGGCCTTCATCGCTGCCTGGCCCAGCTCGAAGAAGTGATACGGCGGCTCGGGGTCGATCTTCGCGAGCTGGCGCGCCAGCGCCTGCGATTCGTCGGTGCGCCCCTGCATCTGCAGCACGCGGACCAGGTTCGACATCGCGACGGTGCTGGTCGGGTCACGTTGCAGCAGGTGATTGAGCGCGACTGCTGCCAGCGCGGGCTGGCCGCGCCGCATGTAGATCACGCCCAGGGTGTTGTAGCTGTTCAGGAAGCCGGGGGTGTGGTCGAGAGCGGCGCGCGCCCACCAATAGGCGGCGTCCAGCTGGCCGGCGGCCATGGTCTCGGCCGCGCGGTTGTTCATGAACATCGCGATGATGGTGTCTTCGCTGATGGGGCGTGAACGTTGGCCTGTCAGATCTTCAGGCGGAAGGAAGTCGATGGTCCAGCTGAGCTGGGTGCCTCGGTTGTTCGTGTCGATCCATCGCCTCCCCAGGGTCAGGTTGACATGGCCGCTGGCGAAGTAGGTGTCGTGGTTACGGGTCCAGATTTCGTCGGTGTAGACGCTTTGGTATGAAACCTGCAAATCGAGGTGCTTGGCCAGGGCCGCAGTCATGATTACCAGCGACAGGCAATTGCCGGCGCGCGCCTCGAAGGCCTCTGCCGCATTGCGTGTGCGCTCCGAGTCGTACTCCAGCTTCAGCTGCTGCTTGCTGTATAGCGCCTCGAGCAAACCTTTGTGCAAGCCCTTGCTGCGCAACTGATGAGCAATCTCGAAGTCGACATAGCGCTTCATGTCGTCGGTGAGCGCGAAGATGTCGTCGGCGCGGATCGGCTGCGCGGGCGCGCTGAACAGGTCGTCGCGGAACAGTTGCGTCGGCGCAGGTGGCGGCGGTGGCGGGCTCGCGCAGGCGGCGAGCAGCGTGCAGAACAACAGTACAGCCCAGCGCATCATGAGAAGCCCCTGCCAGCGTAAGACGCCATGGGTGACATCGTATGCCTGCGGCGCGCGCTGCGCATCGGGAAGGCCCCTGTGACAGCGGCATCATGGCCAACATGAGGAAAATGTCACCATGACTGTCACACCCCGAAGGATCGCCGTCGTCGGCGCCATGCAGCAGGAGCTGAGCTGCCTGCTGGCCGAGATGCCGGACGAAAAACCGGTGTCGCGGGCCGGCCGCGAGTTCTGGCTGGGCCACCTGGAGGGCTGCGAGGTGGTCGTTGTGCTGTCGCGCATCGGCAAGGTGGCGGCGGCGACCACGGCGACGCTGCTGTTGTCGGAGTTCGACGTCGACCGCATCGTTTTCACCGGCACCGCAGGCGGGCTTGCTGCCGGCGTGCAGGTGGGTGATGTGGTGGTTGCCGATGCGCTGTTGCAGCATGACATGGATGCCTCGCCGCTGTTTCCGCGCCACGAGGTGCCGCTGTACGGTCGGTCACGGTTTGCGGCGGACCCGGGCATGTCCGATGCGTTGGCCGATGCAGCGCGGCGCAGTCTGGGCGAGCAGGGCGATCCCGCTGCTCGGGTTCACCGCGGCCTGATCGTCAGCGGAGACCGCTTCGTGTCCCGGCGCGCGGAGAACGACGCGCTGCGAGAGAGCCTGCCGGATGCGCTGGCCGTCGAGATGGAAGGCGCGGCGCTGGCGCAGGTGTGCCACGATTTCGGCGTGCCGTTCGCGGTGGTTCGCACGGTCTCCGATCGCGCTGACGACACGGCGCATGTGGATTTCAATCACTTCGTCACCGAGGTGGCCAGCCGTTACACGCTGGCCATTGTTCAGCACTACCTGCGCTCTCTCGGCGCGGCACCCGGGAGCCCGGCATGAGCAAGAAAGAGGGAACACCGAGCCTCGGCGAAGCGCGCCGCCGCCAGGTGATGGGCGATGCCTTTGTCGACCGCGCGCTGGCCAGCGCTACGGCCTTCACCCAGCCTCTGCAAGAGCACATCAGCGACCATGCCTGGGGTTCGACCTGGCTGCGCGATGGCCTGGCGCTCAAGCAGCGCAGTCTCTGCACGGTGGCGATGCTGGCGGCGCTGGGCCACACGCAGGAAATGAAGGGCCATTTGCGGGGTGCGCTTAACAATGGCGCCACCTTGTTCGAGTTGCGCGAAGTGTTGCTGCATGTGGCGCCGTACGCCGGTGTGCCGGCCTCGGTGGCTGCGTTTCGGGCCGCAGCCGAATGGCTGACGGCCGAAGGGTTGAGCTTCGATTTGCCGAGCGAATGAAGTGGGTCTGGCGTAAGCTTGGACCACCACTACCAGGAGCGTAGCGATGACCACCAACCTTGCACGCAGTGCTTTCGTGATCGTGGTGCTGGCGGCTGTCGGCGCGAGCGCGTTTCGTGTGTCTACGGCACCCGAGCGCGTGAGGGAACGGCGTGACACGGCTCGTTCGGTGTGCATCGGCTCCGGCGGTCAATGGATCCAGGTGGGCAACGACGAGATCTGCCAGAAGGACGAGTTGGGCGGCGGGCAGGTCAAGAAAACCTGAGTGGGCATTTTGCGAAGGACACGATGAGTTCGATTTCCCGTTTCGTCTTGCTGCCCACGCGCGGCTTCACCACCGACGAGCCTCACAACTCCACAGCCACCGAAATCTTCCTGAGCACCATGCGCGCGCCGGGTGTGAAGCGCGTAGTGACACCGAACGACCGGGGTACGGCCCGCTTCACGGTGCTGGATTCGATCCAGTCGAACGGCGCCAAGCTGGTGTCGATGTCGGATGCGTCGCTGATCAAGCTCAAGCGCGAGCAGCCGGGCCTGCGTGTCGTGCCGGAGGTGTTCTACCCTTCGATGCGCGCCCCGCGGCCGCCGGTGCTGACAGGCGTGCAGGCCTTCTCGTCGCGCGCCACCCTGGCCCAGCCGGTCATCAAGGTGGTGCTCCAGGGCAGCGGCAAGCCTTTGCGCGGTGTCGATGTGATCGCCTTCAGCGATTTTGTCGCCGGCAAGGGCGCCCAGGGCACGACCAACGCCAAGGGTGAGGTGTCCCTGCAACTGCCGCGTTCGGTGCGGGTACTGGAGCGTGTGTACGTCTACCCGGCCTACAGCGCGTGGCCGGTGCTGCTGAACAACTGGCCGCTGCAAGGTGGAAAGGTCGAGCTGCCGCCGATCGACTTGTCGTTCGTCGATTCGAGCGCCAAGGCCTACCCCAAGCGCGAGTTGGCCGATGGAACGGGCGTAACCGTGGGCGTGATCGATACCGGCGTCGGCCCGCACGCCGCGCTCACCGTGGCCGGTGGCATGAATGCGGTGACGGGCGAAGACCCGGCCGATTGGTCCGACAGCGACATCCATGGCACCCATGTGGCCGGCATCATCGCCGGCCATGGCAGCGGCTTCCTGGGCGTGGCGCCGGGCGTCACGCTGCGGGCCTACCGCGTGTTCGGCAAGAATGCGGAAGGCGCGTCGAGCTTTGCCATTGCCAAGGCCATCGACCGCGCCGTGGCCGACGGCTGCGACTTGCTCAACCTCAGCCTCGGCGGCGGCCCCGACGATCCGACCACCAGCGAAGCGATCAAGGCGGCTCGCGCCAAGGGTGTGGTCTGTGTGATCGCTGCGGGCAACGACGGCGCGACCGTGGCCTGGCCTGCCAAGCACCCATTGGCCGTGGCGGTGTCGGCACTCGGCTTCAAAGGCCTGTGGCCGGAGGGCGCCATGCAGGTTCAAACCGTCAAGCCGCCGCTGGGCAAGGAGCACAGCTACATCGCCGATTTCTCCAACACCGGACCCGAGGTCGACCTGGCCGGGCCGGGTGTGGGGGTCATCTCGTGCATCCCCCACGACCGGTTTGGCGTGATGGATGGCACCTCGATGGCCTGCCCCGGCGTCACCGGCGCCCTGGCACGGCGGCTGGCCGCCGATGCCGAGACCCTGGCCATGCCGCGCGACGGCGACCGGGCGGATGCGATCGTCAAGCTGGCCCTGGCCGCTGCGCGGGACATGGGTTTGCCACCTTTTGCGCAAGGTGCGGGGCTCGCGCAATGAGCTGCGGGCTTATCATTGGCATGCCGCTTTTTCTGGCACCGCCCCCCTATCCAGCATCATGAGCCGCTACGTCTTGCGCTATTCCGGTAACCAGCCTCGCCACAACGGTGAATCGGGGGTGGATACGGCTGCCGTGGCGGCGCGCGCAGGTGCCAGGGTCATCGACGATGCGCCCGACATGCTGCTGGTGGAAGCCAACTCCAACGTGGCCCGCAAGCTGACGCATTTGCTGCCCGAGTGGCAGGTGTGTGCCGAGACCGTGACGCCGCTGCCTCGCGTGCCGAGGCCAGCCATTCGCGCTGCGGCGCGCCGCAGCAGCCGCTGACCTCAGCTCAGCGGGCAAACCCGCTGCGAAGGCGGCGCACGACGCGCCAGCCCAGCAGCACGGCGATCACCACGGCGTAGACCGCGACCTCGGCGAAATTGTTCTTCGCCGCCTTCATCCAGAAAAAGTGCAGCAAGCCCAGCAGCACGATGCCGTAGACCAGCTTGTGCAAGGTCTGCCAGCGCTTCGCGCCCAGCGCCTTGATGGCGCGGTTGAACGAGGTGGCCGCCAGCGGAGTCATCAGCACGAAGGCGAGAAAGCCGACCAGCGCGAACGGGCGTTTGGGGATGTCTTTCGTGATGGCTGCGAGGTCGAAGCCCATGTCCAGCCACGAATAAGACAGGAAATGCAGCACGACGTAGAAGAACGCGAACAGGCCCAGCATGCGCCGAAAGCGCAGCAAGGCGGGCTGGCTGGTGATCACGCGCAGCGGTGTCACGGCCAGCGTGATGCACAGGAAGCGCAGCGTCCAGTCGCCTGTCGAGCGGATCAGGGCTTCCGCCGGGTTAGCGCCCAAGGCATCGGCGAAAGCGCCGTAGAGCAGCCAGGCAAAAGGCAACAGGCACACCACGAACAGCAGCGGCTTGGCCGCAGGGTGCAGCCACAGGCTCTTGCTGCGCGCTGCGGCAGGCTTGGACGAAGACGACGAAGGGGGCGACAGCACGGCAGCCATGGTCAGAAGTTCTTCTGCAGGTCCATGCCGGCGTAGAGCTGGCCCACCTGGGGCTCGTAGCCGTTGAACATCAAGGTTGGGCGCTTCTTCGCGAACACGCCGCCTTCACCGATGCGGCGCTCGGTGGCCTGGCTCCAGCGCGGGTGGTCGACCGTTGGGTTGACGTTGGAATAGAAGCCGTATTCGCGCGCCGCGGCCAGGTTCCACGAGGTGGCGGGCTGCTTGTCGGTGAAGCGGATCTTGACGATGGACTTGCCGCTTTTGAAGCCGTACTTCCAGGGCAGAGCCAGGCGCACGGGCGCGCCGTTCTGATTGGGTAGCACCTCGCCATACAGGCCGAAGGCAAGCAGGGCCAGCGGGTTCATGGCTTCGTCCATGCGCAGGCCTTCGACGTAGGGCCACGACAGCACGTTCGAGCTCAGGGCTGGCATCTGCTTCGGATCGGCCAGCGTCGTGAATTCGACGAACTTGGCGTTGCCGTTGGGCTCCACGCGCTTGATCAGCTCCGACAGCGAATACCCGACCCAGGGGATGACCATCGACCAGCCCTCGACGCAGCGCAGGCGGTAGATGCGTTCTTCCATCGCGCTCAGCTTGAGCAGCTCGTCGATGTCATAGACCTTGGGTTTTTTGACTTCGCCTTCGATGGCAACAGTCCAGGGCCGGGTCTTGAGGGAGCCGGCGTTGTGCGCGGGCTCGGCCTTGTCGGTGCCGAACTCGTAGTAGTTGTTGTAGCTCGTGATGTCGGTGTACGAGGTGGTCTTTTCCATCGTGACACCGCCGGCAATGGCGCTGCGGGCACCGGGCAATGCGGCGAGTTTGCCGGGGCGTGCTGCCTGTTGCGCCATCGCGTCGCGTGCAGCCCAGGGGCCAAGGGCCATGCTGCCACCTGCGGCGATGAGCTTGAGCAGGTCTCGGCGGCCTTCGTAGACGCTGCGGGGTGTGATTTCCGAAGCAACGCCGTGGTCGAAACCACGGTCTTTGCGGTAATGCATGACGACTCCTGAAGCGGGATGCGGGCTGGGCCCTTGAACACTCGGTCGCCCTTGGAGGCGACAACCTTACAGAGGGTTCAGGAAAGCCCGCCGAAATTCGTGTCGTCGATCACCGCGCCGAACTGCGTGTCGGAAAACAAGCGCAGCGGGTTGCGCGCCACACGCTCGCGGAAGCTCTTGCGCGCGAACAGCTTGGCCTGTGCCTCACCGGGCAGATCGGTGATGTTGATGACGTTCTTGACGATCAGCGTGTCGATCACGTCTTCGATCACACGCACGAAATCGGCGTCCAGCCGGCCGAACTCGTTCGGGTTGGCTGCCGTGTGCCCGATGAATGTCATCAGGTCACGGTGCCCCTCGGGCAAAAACTCCAGGCCGCCGGTGTCTTGGCGGTGCAGGCTTTCGATCGAACCATCGGGGCCGCGGCGAACGTAAGGCATGGCGCTGGTGAAAGTGGGCTAGCTGCCACTATAGGCGCGGTGCTTCGGCGGCGCCATGAAAAAAGGCCGGTGGATCGACCGGCCTTTTTTTCACGACGCAGAAGAGTCAGCGCATGCCGGCGATGTAGTCGGCCACGGCCTTGAGTTCCTTGTCGTTCATCTTCGCGACCACGCCCACCATTTGCGGGCTGTTCTTGCGCCCGCCATCGCGGAAGGCCTTCAGCTGCGCTTCGGTGTAGTCACCGTGCTGACCGCCCAGACGAGGGTATTGCGAGGGAATGCCAGCCCCGGTGGGGCCATGGCAGCCTGCACAAGCCGGGACGTTGCGGTCGGCCAGGCCGCCGCGGTAGATCTTCTCGCCCAGGGCGACCGTGTCCTTGCTTTTGGCGAAGCCGGGCTTGGCCTGCTTGGAGGCGTAGAACGCGGTCACGTTCTTGATGTCCGTCTCGCTCAGCGTGGCAGACATGCCTTGCATGATCGGGTTGACGCGCTTGCCGGCCTTGAATTCGGTGAGCTGCTTGGCCAGGTATTCGGGGTGCTGGCCTTGCAGGATCGGGTTGGCCGGGCTGCCGCGCGAACCGTCGGCCGTGTGGCAGGCGCCGCACACATTGGTTGAAATCTCTTGGCCCTTGGCCAGATCGGGCTTGGTGGCAGCCTCGTGCTCGGCGGCAAAGGCCGGCGCGGCCACTGAAGCGATCAGCATCAGACTCGACAACAAGGGTGCAAAGGACTTCATGGGCTTAGGTCTTTTTTGGTGCAAAACCCGGCGATTTTACAATGACGGCTTTGGGCACCTGAATGACCGAGCAAAACAATTCCAATCTTCCGGTCACCACCTCGCAGGGCGATGTCGAGAAAACGGCGTTGGCATGGACGCACACGGCGCGCTTTCTCACCACTGCCAGCTTGCTCAATCAGCTGCCGCAAATCGAGCTGCCCGAAATTGCCTTCGTTGGCCGCTCGAATGCCGGCAAGTCCACGGCGATCAACACGCTGACGCAGCAAAAGCGCCTGGCGTTTGCCTCCAAGACACCCGGGCGCACGCAGCACATCAACCTGTTTGAGTTGGGGCCGAAGTTGGCGCCCAACTCCTTGTTCGCCGACCTGCCGGGCTACGGCTATGCCGCGGTGGCGAAGGGAGCGAAGCTTCGCTGGCAGCAGGTGATGGCCGACTACCTGGAAGTGCGGCGCAGCCTGACGGGTGTCGTGCTGATGGTCGATTCACGCCTCGGCTTCACCGACCTCGACCGCAAATTGCTCGAGTTCGTGTCGCCACGCGTGGGCAATGGGTCGGTCAAGCTCCTGGTGCTGCTGACCAAGTCTGACAAGCTCAACCGCACCGAGGCCAACGCCGCGCTTGCGACGGCGCAAGAAGTGCTGGGCGAGGTGTCGACTGATGAGGCCGATGTGAGCGTGACGCTGTTTTCTGCGCTGAAGAAGTCGGGTGTTGGCGACGCGGCCAGCGTGTTGCACGGTTGGGTTCACCCATCATGACCATCGAAAGCATTCACGCCGCTCTGCCACACGGCATCACGCTCCATTGCCGTGTGGCCGGGCCGCAGAATGCGCCGGCGCTGATGTTCCTGCACGGGTTTCCCGAAGCGGCTTTTGTGTGGGACGAATTGCTGATGCACTTCGGTGACCGCTACCGCTGCATCGCGCCGAATCTGCGTGGCTTCGAACAATCGTCTGCTCCCGTGGAAGTGCAGGCCTACCGGGCCAAGCACTTGGTGGGAGACCTGCTCGCACTCATCGAGCAACAAGTGGGTGCGCCCTTGGCAGCACTGGTGGCGCACGATTGGGGCGGCGCTGTCGCCTGGAGCTTGGCGGCGCAGCACCCTGAGGTGCTGCAGCGGTTGGTGATCATCAACTCGCCGCACCCTGCCACCTTCTTGCGAGAGTTGCAGACCAATCCGGCGCAGCAGGCGGCGAGCGTCTACATGAACTTTCTGTGTCGACCCGATGCCGAGGCGCTGCTGAGCGAAAACGACTTTGCGCGCCTGTGGCCCTTGCTGACGAGCATGGGTGCCACCAACGTGGGTCACCCGGGCGGAGGCTGGCTCACCGAGTCGGTGAAAGATCAGTACCGCGCTGTGTGGCGCGCTGGCCTGACCGGCGCGTTGAACTACTACCGGGCTTCGCCTTTGCGCCCGCCGACGGCACCAGATTCGCCGGTCATGTCGTTGAGTTTGCCGCCTGAATTTGTCACGGTGAAGGTGCCAACCCATGTGATCTGGGCCGAAGCCGATATTGCGCTGCCACCGGGGTTGCTCGACGGCCTGGAGACTTTTGTTCCCCAGCTGACACTGACCCGTGTACCCGAGGCGACGCATTGGATCGTTCATGAGCGGCCCGAGCTCGTCGCGAGCGAGATTGAAGCTGCTCTCGCCAGATAACAACCGCCAGGTTTTCAGTCGCGATAAGTACTTGGATTCAGGAAACCAGCAAGCGTATCGCGGAGATAATCAGTGCGAACACCAGAATCTTGCGCAGCACTTTAGTCGGCAGTTTTCTCGACAGGCGAACGCCCAGCGATGAGAATATGAGGCCGCTGACAATCAAGATCACCATGCCTATTGGCGATATCGGGCTGGGTTCTGATTTCGCTGCGGCCGCATCCACATAAGCCAAAGAAATCAGGTAACCCACCACGGACAGGGCGCCGATGATCAGCCCGGTCATGTTGGCCGTGGCAATGGCATCCTGGAATTTGCGCTTGGCGGCATAGACGAAATAGGCGATGGTGTAAGTACCTCCTCCCACGCCGATCAACGTGGAAACTCCGCCGATCAATCCGCCGAAGCACAGGTCCATGACTTTGTTGGAAGTGCGCTCACCCGTCGATTCAGCCACGGGCCAAAGCATCACGAAAGCCAGGCAGAGCTGCAGCACGGCCACCAGGGAGGGCGTCACCAGGTGGCGTGCCCCATTCAGCGACAGTGCAACGAGGGGGGTGATGATCACCGCGCCGAGCACATAGAAGCGCGAGCTGGCGATGATCTCTTTGCGCTCTTCAGGGGTGCGGATCCGGTATTGTTTTGCGGCCGCTCCGATGGAATTGAACAGCACCGCAAACCACGAAATGACGATGGCATCGTGGAGCGCAGAATTACCATATAACCAAGTGAGGGCAGGTACCACGACGATACCACCCGCCAAGCCAACCAACCCTGCAATGAGCCCGGAAAGAGCGCCGGTTACCAACAATACGAGGGTTTCCATCTATATTGGTATATTCCGCGTCAGGTCAACTGCATATACGGCCTGCGAAGGCATGTGGCAGCTTGCTGCCATGCGCTTCGCCGGGGCAGGGGTTGCGGCAAGGCAACTTCAGCATGGCTAAGTGTCTGCTGAAGTCGATAGAGTATCTTATGTGTATCGTGACACTCGATTTATCCATGCGATCGGCGCTTTTTGTGCTGATGCAGGTCATGAAACGCGGATGAAACCGCGCTCAATCAATCGAAAAGCGAACACGTGTGCCGTCAGTTTGACGGCGCCAAGAGTGCGGATTTTTCTGCGGTGAGCCCGCAGAGTGCGCTTACAACGAGCCGTGAACGGTTGTTGGAACGCGCAATTGAACGCGGGATGAGCGTTCACCTTGCTGAACGAACGGGAAGTGCTTCAGCAGTTCAGACTCGACACTCACCTCTTCATCCGACGCCAGAACGCGCAGCAACGAACTGACCCAGCGTGCAGTTGTCGTTTGCGCAGTGGTGTGACGGTTCATGGCGGTCTCCGCGGAAAAGCTTGTGCAGCAGGCTGCATGGATGTGCGATGGACGGGAGTATCCAAGCGCGCTTATCGCTTGTCTGCAGGTAATGCCAGTGTTTCGCGTGCTATTCGCCGCTCACGTGAATGAGTTCACGGCACGCATGTACCGGCGATGTTGCAGTTGTTGTTCCGCAACCAAGGAGCGAGCGACCGAACTTCGCAGCCCGTGCTCTTCACCACGAACCGCGTGAGTCGTCCTTGCGTGAGAGGCCGCGCGTATGTCAGCCAGGGCGCGCCAGATTGCGCAGCATGCCGTCGACAGCACGCTGGATCAGCGAGTGCGCATGCAAGGGTCCCAGGAGCTCGACGGCACGCAGGCGCTCAAGTGCGCGCAGCGTGACCGAGTGCGTTCGCTGCGGCGCTTCGCCGGCGAACAGGTAGAAGTGTCTTTGCTCGCTGTGCCACAGCAACTGAACTTGCGTCCATGCACCTTGCAAGAAGATGCGATAGCGCTCGCCTACGGCCATCTGCTTGACCCACTCTTGCGGGTTATCGCCGGGTTGGGTGACGTTGGCGGTCATCAGCTCGGCGGGCACGGTTTCCATCGAGGACAGGTCAATGAGCGAATCGCTGAAGCCCGGGCTGTCGATGGGTTCTGGATCCACCTGAACTTCTTCGCGCATGCGCCGCACGATTTCTTCGGGTGACAGTTTTTCTTCGGCCACCGCCACGTTGCGCGAGCCCGGACGGAGGGCCTCGGAGTGCACCTTCATCAGATCGTCGAGCACGATCTGCTGCTCTGCAGCCGGCAAGTCGATCAATGTCATGCCGGTGCGCACGCGCTGCAGCAAGTTGGGCAAGAGACTCACCAGACGTTGTCGGCTTTGCGGATGATTGGGGAGCTTCAGGCTCCACAACAACTCGTCCACGGCCTTCAGGTAACCGGCAGTCTGCTCGCTCTGATCGCCGAAACGCTGCACCGACTCGGTCAACACGCGTGCCCAGGTGACGGTAACGAAACGGCGGATCACGCTGCTGGCCTGGATAGACACCATCTGCTCGACCAGCCGAGCTGACAGGCTGCGCTGCATCTGCTCGGCCTGCTCGGCGCGCGTGAGCGTGTCGACAGTGGTTTGTGCGGCGCGCTGCTGCTGCTTGAGTTGCTCAGCAACATAGGCGTCAAGCCTGGCGATGCTGCGGCGATACAGCACGCTGTCTTGACGCACTTCGCTCGCCATCTCGCTCACGAGCGTTTCGCAGAAGCCGAGAAGCGCTGTCAGCCGAGGGTCGCCGGTATGCGGATAGGCCGTCGTGGCACTGACGATGTGGTCCATCAATACCCATACGGGGTGGTCGTACGCGTCGAGCATGCTCGGGTCGAGCAGAGCGATGCGCAATGCCGAGACCTGCAGCCGCGCAATCACCCCGTGCAGACCCATGGGCAGCGAGCGGTCGGACAAGATGGTCTCGAACAGCCGAGAGAGCAGCTCGATGATCTGCCGGTCCACGGTCTCGCCCGCAGTGGCCATCAGCGCGGCGCGGTGCTGGGAAAGTTGAGGTGTGTCGGTGTCAGGGCCAGACAAGGCCGCGGCGGGCATGCGGCGCAGCAGCTCTTCCACACGCAGCAGCGCTTGCTCGAGCTCTGGGCTGGCCATCGGCAACGGCCGTCGCTTGCTATCGGGTGCGCCGGCTGCGGCCGTATCGCCGGTGGGCATGCTCCGCAGAAGCCCATCCAGCGCGCCAGGGCGGGTCACGTCCATCTCGGGCGGTTCTTCGCGCCCAGACCCTGGGGTGATGACCACGGTGCGGTAGATCCCTGGTGTCACGCCTTGAGACTCAAGCCGCGTGCACGCCGCCGCAAACGACAGGCGCAGAAAACCCGCCATCACTGTGGCTGACACGCGCAGCAGGATCACTTGCTGCACTTGTGCTGCAGGCAAGGCGGTGGCCGCCTGCCACAACGCCTGCGCGTAAGACTGTGGCCGAAGTGGATTGGACTCTGCGGTCACGTGCATCTGGCCACGCAACGTGGAGGTGAAGGTCTGCAGCTCGCGCAACTCCCACTCGGCGCCCGTATCGATCTGCTGGATGGCCCGTGAGATTTCGATCTCGGATTCGACACGCGTTTCGTCCATCAACTCCAGCCCACCCAGACCGGCAGCGCCGGACGCGGATGGGTCGTGTGTCTGAGGCGCGAGGTCGGCCTGCACCAGCTTGCGCAGGGCCTCGACGAAGCTGCGCTGATACAGCGCCTGGTTCTGCTGAAGCACCTGAACCAGATCGAAGTAGTGCTTGCGTTCGCTGGCGGTGAGCAGGCTGTCGCGGGGCTGGCGAAGCTGCTCGAGCGCGCTGGCCAGGGTCTTCGAAATGAGATCGGCAGAGCGATTCAACTCGTCATCGACGAAGCGCTGCAGAAGCGGGGCGATGGTCATGCGCCATTTTGAAGCCCCGCCGAGCGTTTTCAAACCTGCAGCGCGTCTGCTGTGGTCGGGCATGGCAGTAACTGTTGCGGGTACGTGCTCTTTGGGCTAGGGGCAGGCCTTTCAGAAACTTTCAGCTTGCTCAAGGACGCATTCAGGACGTTCGTCGAACACTGCAATGGCGCCGGGCTTGACGCTGTTTTCGGGCGTTGCAAGCGCTGCATCCTCAGGAGGTTCGATATGGCCATCACCATGCAAGGCAGTTGGACATTGCGCGTCAAGGGCAGGAACGCCGCCTTTGCGCAGCGTTTCGTCGTCAGTGGGGCGACCGCCGGCAACGGCACCTACGATGGCACCGTAGGCAACGCCATCTACGTGAGCGGAGCGCAGTGGACCGTCAACATTCAGCACCGCCCCACCGGTCAGGCTTGGCGCGATTCGGCCCAGCGTATCGGTTTGCCGGGCGTGATGGGCGGCCTGCTGCAGTTCGAGATTGCGTCGAACGACGGTGGGCTGGACGATGACTACGACGACTTGATGCTCGGCTGCTCGTTGCCGGCCAGCCAGTCGGACTACGTGGTCTACGGTGCCGTCAAGACCTACTCAGGCGCGTGCCTCTTCAACCCGGGCCGTGACGACTACATCGTGATCGACTCGCCTCAGCGTCTCGGTGCGGTGCGCGCGCGTCACCCACAGTTGTCCGACGTGGTTGAAAAGCTCTACCCGGGTCGTGCAGAGCATGCATCTGATGTGACACCACTGCTGATTCCCACGGGCCTGCCCAATGTGGCGGTGGGCCTCTTGTTTCAATCGCAACACTTGCGCGCACCTGAACCTGAGCTTGCAGCAGCGATCGGTAAGAACTCCGATGCAACTTGGCTTGACCAAGTCGAAGGCGAAGCTCTGAACGCTCTGCAAACCACCATCAAGCGGGTCCCGTTCAAGCCATCACCACTGAAAGCAGGCGTGGGCAGGCTCAGTCACGGTGAGTTGGAGACGATTGCCAAGATACGTGATGCTGCCATTCGCTTTCGTTGCCACATGGAATCGGCGCCTGGCTTGCAACTTCGCTTTCAGGAATACGGCAGGACCGAAGGAGAAAGAGGTGGTGGCCCTTACTCAGGTCGCGGTCTGCGTGAAGACCTGGGTTTGGCGGTCACCGACGAGCTCGGCAACTACATCTTCCGGTTTCGCCGAGCGCCTCAAGAGGCGGGGGGCCACACACTCGCTGCCTCGCAGCGCCCCGACCTGATCGTGCAGGTGTTGGGTACGAGCCTGGCCTTGAGTTTCGAGACGGCACCGTACGACAACATCGCCAACCTGCGCCGGATCGACCTGTGTGTGCCTCATGCTCAGATTCATGCTGACCGTGGAGCCGAAAGTGATCGCGCAAGCCAGCGGGCCGGCGACGTGGCGAACCTGCACCCAAGCTTCCGCGCCATCGGTCCCGCGTCGCAGCCCGATCTCGTGCTTCGCCAGCGCACGGTATTCGAGTATGTAGGCGCCACCGCGCTCATGGTGGTCGGCCCGGCGACAGGGTGTTGCTACCGTTTCGACCGGCCTGGCGCCAAGGTGACGGTAGATCTGCGGGATCGCTCGACGCTGGCCGGCATCAGCAGCCTTCGAATGCAGCAAGCTGCCTGAGCAGAATCTCCGGCCGCAAAGAGAAAGGGCTGCCGAAGCAGCCCTTTCTCAGATGGCGTTTCTCTTGCGAGAGCGGCCTGGACTTACATGTCCATGCCCATGCCGCCCATCCCACCCATACCGCCCATGCCGCCACCACCAGCAGGTGCTTCGTCCTTGGGGGACTCGGCAACCATGGCTTCGGTCGTCAGCATCAGCGAAGCGACCGAGGCTGCGTTTTGCAGCGCCGTGCGGGTCACCTTGGTCGGATCCAGGATGCCCATCTCGATCATGTCGCCGTAGGTGTCGTTGGCTGCATTGAAGCCGTAGTTGCCCTTGCCGTTCAGCACGGCATTGACGACCACGCTGGCTTCGCCGCCGGCGTTGTAAACGATCTCGCGCAGCGGTGCTTCGATGGCACGCAGCACCAGCTTGATGCCGGCTTCTTGATCGGGGTTGTCACCCTTGATCGTGCCAGCCGCTTGCTTGGCGCGCAGCAGCGCCACGCCACCACCGGCGACGATGCCTTCTTCGACGGCAGCGCGGGTTGCGTGCAGCGCATCTTCAACGCGGGCCTTCTTTTCCTTCATCTCGACTTCGGTGGCAGCACCGACCTTGATGACGGCTACACCGCCGGCCAGCTTGGCCACGCGTTCTTGCAGTTTTTCGCGGTCGTAGTCGGAGGTGGCTTCTTCGATCTGCACGCGCACTTGCTTGACGCGGGCTTCGATGTCGGCACCAGCACCTGCACCGTCGATGATGGTGGTGTTTTCCTTGCCCACTTCAACGCGCTTGGCTTGGCCCAGATCGGCCAGGGTGACCTTCTCCAGCGTCAGGCCCACTTCTTCGGCGATGACCTTGCCGCCCGTCAGGATGGCGATGTCTTCGAGCATGGCCTTGCGGCGGTCGCCGAAGCCAGGCGCCTTGACAGCCACGACCTTCAGGATGCCGCGGATGGTGTTGACCACCAGCGTGGCGAGCGCTTCGCCTTCGACTTCTTCGGCGATGATCAGCAGCGGACGGCCCGACTTCGCCACTTGCTCCAGCGTGGGCAGCAGGTCGCGGATGTTGCTGATCTTCTTGTCGTAGAGCAGCACGAAGGGGTTGTCCAACAGCGCCGATTGCTTCTCGGGGTTGTTGATGAAGTAAGGCGACAGGTAGCCGCGGTCGAACTGCATGCCTTCGACCACTTCGAGCTCGCTGTCCAGCGACTTGCCGTCTTCGACGGTGATGACGCCTTCCTTGCCGACCTTGTCCATGGCATCAGCAATGATCTTGCCGATGGTTTCGTCGCTGTTGGCCGAGATGGAGCCGACTTGCGCGATTTCCTTGGAGGTGGTGGTGGCCTTGGAGGCCTTCTTCAGCTGCTCGACCAGGGCCGTAACGGCCTTGTCGATGCCGCGCTTCAGGTCCATCGGGTTCATGCCGGCGGCCACGTACTTCATGCCTTCGCGAACGATGGCTTGAGCCAGCACGGTGGCGGTGGTGGTGCCGTCGCCAGCGATGTCAGAGGTCTTGGAAGCGACTTCCTTGACCATCTGAGCGCCCATGTTCTGGAGCTTGTCCTTGAGTTCGATTTCCTTGGCCACGGACACACCGTCCTTGGTCACGGTGGGGGCGCCGAAAGAGCGCTCGAGAACCACGTTGCGGCCCTTGGGGCCCAGGGTCACCTTGACTGCGTTAGCCAGGATGTTCACGCCTTCGACCATGCGGGCACGTGCCTCGCCGCCAAAGATGACGTCTTTTGCTGCCATGTCTTATCTCCGATTCAGTATTGGGGGTTGATTACTTTTGTCTTCGGCCGGGCTCTCAACCCTTAACTTCGCCACGCGAAGTTAGCCTTCGACGAAAGTAAATCGTCGTTCCGTCGATTTACTTTTCGACAACGGCGAAGAGGTCTTCTTCGCGCATCACCAGCAGTTCGTCGCCATCGACCTTGACGGTCTGGCCGCTGTACTTGCCGAACAGAACGCGGTCGCCGACCTTGATGTTCAGGGCAATGAAGTCACCCTTTTCGCTGCGCTTGCCGGGGCCAACGGCAAGCACTTCGCCCTGGTCGGGCTTCTCGGCGGCGTTGTCGGGGATCACGATGCCGGAGGCAGTTTTGGTTTCTTGTTCCAGGCGCTTGACGATCACGCGATCGTGCAACGGACGAAGTTTCATAGCATCTCCTTGATGGGGCTCAGAAAGCGATCTTCTGGGTTGGAATGAGCGAAAAGTTTGCGCACATTGACTTTGCAGACGGCTGAGCCTCAAGGGCTGGCAACCGTTAGCACTCAAACACATCGAGTGCTAGCAACGGAATTATAGGGGTGGCAGCTTCAGTTTCAAGAGCCCGACTGATCGCGTGGGATCAAATCGTTGCCTTCAGCGTCCGCGTCGTCCGATGGGGTGGGGCGAGCTTCCAGTCGATAGCTCTCGCTGGCCCAAGCGCCAAAGTCAACGTTCTTGCAACGCTCGCTGCAGAACGGGCGATACGGGTTGTCGACGGCATAGATGCTGTCGCCGCCGCATGTCGGACAGGTGACGACTCGGCGCATGGGCCGGGGTTGGTGTGACTCCGGGTTCATGAGCACAAAGTCAGTTCGAAGCTGGTGTCCACACCAGCGGGCTTGAGGCGCCCCTCGGCGTCTTGGCGCATCAGGCGTACCAGCACCATCAGGCGATGGCCGCTGATTTCTGGGATCAGCTGCGCGGCAGGATCGATCCGCAGGCGAAGCAGATGGAAGACGCGGCCAGCAGGTAGGCTTTGCTGGAATTGCCCGCCTTGGGTGACCACTTTGTGCGGTGCGCCCGAATCGCGTAGCAAACCGAGCAGTACCTTTAGCGCTTCTGCCAAGGGCATCAAGGTGCTTACCCAGTGGTTCAGGTCGCTGCGGCGTCTGCTAGATTCTTGCTGCTGCCAGGCGTAGTAGGCAGGGAGGTCGAACTCGCAGGTGCCACCAGGAATGCTGATGCGGCTGCGAATGCTCATCAACCACTCGTTGCTTGTGAGTACATGGCCGGCTTTGCCCGGTAGCTGGTTCAGGCCATTGAAGGCATGGTCGACCTTACCGATCACCTGGTTGAGCACATCATCCGAGATGGACGGGTTGCCGCGGTAGCTGTTGAGCAAGGTGCGCTGGCGCTCGAGTTCCTTCAGCAAGTCGGATTTCAAGTCGGCGCGCGACGCCACATCCATGATCTCGAACAATGTGGCCAGCGCGTAGTGGTGGTCCACGGTCTCGTCTCTGGGCATTAGCCGGCCGAGGCGGTCGAACAGGTGTTCGAGCCGCAGCATGGTGCGAATGCTCTCGTTGAAAGGGTACTCGTACAAGATCAAGGTGGGGGTGCTCCGCGCGAACGCCGGGATTGTTCCACATGCATCCAGCGCTCCCATAGGACACCGATCTCCTGCATTAGTTGCGACAGGCTGAGGCCTTCATTGCAGATGACTGCATCTGCGGCAGCACGGCGTACTTCTCGGTTGGCCTGTTGTGCAATGACAGCCAGGACGGCCTCGCGCGTCCAACCCGAGCGTTGCGTCACCCGATCGACCTGTGTGGCTTCGCTGCAGTCAACGACGAGCACGCGATCGATCCGGGTGCGCCAACGGGTCGATTCGACGAGCAGCGGAACATCGAAAACCACCGGATGCCCAGCAGCGGCGTGGGCCTGGCGATCGCACTCGATGCCGATCATGGGATGGAGGATGGCTTCGAGACGCCCTTTCGCAGCGACATCGGCGAAGACCAACTCGCGCATGCGAGCTCGATCCAACCCCCCGTCGACGTCAATGACCACAGGTCCGAACACCGTACGAATTGAATCGATGGCCGCGCCGCCCGGCAGCGCCAGCGAACGCGCAATCGCGTCGGTATCAATGAGGACAGCTCCCCGCTGCACGAGTTCATGAGCAACAGTGCTCTTGCCGCTGCCGATGCCCCCTGTGAGGCCGATGCGCAGGCCGGATTCGACAGCCATGGAGCTATTTGCCCTAGCGCGTCAGGTCCAGCCCAGCCAGCCCAGAACGCGTTGCTGCCCGGCGAGCATCACGACGATGCCACCGCCAGCGAGAAAAGGCCCGAACGGGACGTAGCGCCCCTCACGCAGGTTGCTGGACATCTTCATCGCGATGCCCACCACGGCGCCGATGACTGACGCGCCCAACACGATGGGAAGAATCATCTGCCAGCCAAGCCAGGCGCCCAATGCGGCAAGGAGCTTGAAGTCGCCATACCCCATGCCTTCTTTGCCAGTGGTCAGCTTGAACAGCCAATACACCGACCACAGAGACAGGTACCCGACGATGGCGCCCCAAACGGGTTGCGGCAAGGGAGTCGTCCACCCCAGTACGCTGGCCAGCAAGCCAGCCCACAACAAGGGGAAAGTGAGGTTATCCGGTAGCAGAGTGGTGTCCCAGTCGATTCCTGCGAGCGCGACGAGCATGGCGACCAAGAAGCACCAGAGCAGCGCCACAGGCACTGCGCCAAAGCGCCAACCCACCGCGGCGAAGAGCACGCCCGTCAACAGCTCTATCAGAGGGTAACGAGGCGAGATGCGGGTTTTGCACCCAGCGCAACGCCCCCCCAAGCGCACGTAGCTCAGGACAGGAATGTTCTCGTACCACGAGATCATGTGCCCGCATGACGGGCAGCGAGAGCGAGGGTGACTGAGGCTCAGCGGGCCGAGTGAACTCAGCGCTTGATTGAGTGATTTGCCCGTCTCTGTCGTTGATGGAGACGGAGCTACACCGAAGACACGCTGATGGGCTTCGGTGTCGCCCAACTGATTGGCCACATCACCCCACCAGCCGCGGTCCATCATCAGCGGCAGGCGATAGATCACCACATTCAAGAAGCTACCGATGCACAACCCCAGCAGGGCCAGGATCCAGGGTGAGAGAAGGAGTTCTACGTCGGGCAGGCTCATCGTGACCGGTCAGACCACCGCGCCAAGCTTAAAGATGGGCAAATACATCGACACCACGATGCCGCCGATCATTACCCCGAGGATCACGATGATGAAAGGCTCCATCAATGATGAAAGACCTTTGACGGCTTCATCCACTTCGTCCTCGTAGAACTCTGCTGCCTTGCCGAGCATCGCATCCAAAGAGCCAGACTCTTCACCGATCGCGCACATCTGAATCACCATGGTCGGGAACACGCCTGTCGTTTGCATTGACGCCGTCAAGCTCGCTCCCGTGGAGACATCTTTCTGGATCTGCTCGGTTGCGTCCTTGAACACTGCGTTACCGGACGCTCCCCCCACTGAATCGAGTGCTTCGACTAAGGGCACACCGGCAGCAAACATCGTCGAAAGTGTGCGGGTCCAGCGCGCCACTGCAGACTTGTTCACCAGATCACCAAAAACCGGAACCTTCAACATCAGCCGGTCCATAGTTCGCTGCATGTTCTCGGAGCGTTTCCAGGACTCCAGGAAAAAGTAGATGCCGCCGCCCAGAAAACCGAAGATGGCCCACCAGTAGTTCACGAACACCTTGGACATAGCGATCACGAACAGCGTTGGCGCTGGCAAATCTGCCCCGAACGACTTGAAAACGTCCTCAAATACCGGGATGACGAACAGCATGATGACGGCCAATACGACAAATGCCACCACCATCACTGCTACAGGGTAGATCAGGGCCGACTTAATCTTGTTCTTGATGGCCATCGTCTTTTCTTGATAGATGGCCAAACGATCTAGCAGCGTATCCAAGATACCGCCCGCTTCGCCTGCCTCGACAAGATTGCAATACAAGGAATCGAAGTAGAGCGGGTGTTTGCGAAAGGCCGAGGACAGGCTGGTTCCGGTCTCTACGTCGTTGCGAATGTCGGTGATGAGCTTCGTCATCTTGGCATTGGTACTGCCTCGCGCGACGATGTCGAAGGCTTGCAGCAGAGGGACGCCAGCGCGCATCATCGTGGACAACTGCCGGGTAAAGATGGCAATGTCTTTCTGCTTGATCGCCTTGCCACCGGTTGTACGGCGCTTCCTGACCTTCGTGATCAGAATGCCCTGTCGCCGCAGGCTCGCACTCACCACGGCTTCACCACCCGCCCGGACTTCACCGCGAACTATTTTGCCGTTCTTGTCTTTGCCCTCCCACTCGAAGACAAATTCCTTGACGCCTTTTGTCGCCGTTGCTGCTGCAGTTGCCATGGTGTCTCCGAGGAAACTTCTGTCCTCGTCCCGTTGATAGTTGTGTGAGGTCTGGAATGACCTAGCCTGAGGCCTACTCGTTGGTTGCCGCGATGACTTCTTCGAGTGTGGTGAAGCCCGCCCGCACTTTCACAAGGCCAGACTGTCGCAAATCCCGCACTCCGTCGCGGCTCGCCTGGTCCGCGATGTCCATGGCCGTGCCTTCGGAGAGGATGATGCGCTGAATTTCTTCGCTGATCGGCATCACTTGGTAAATGCCGACCCGACCCCTATAACCATTGCTGCAGGCCGAGCATCCGACTGCCCGGTAAGGACGCCACGTGCCGTCCAATTCGTTCTCTGTATAGCCCGCTTTCAGCATGGCTTCGCGCGGGTAGTCGGCTTGCACTTTGCAGACTTCGCACAGGCGGCGTGTCAGGCGCTGTGCCGTGATGAGCAAAACGCTGGACGCAATATTGAAAGGCGCGACGCCCATGTTCAACAGCCGAGTCAAAGTGGTCGGCGCGTCGTTGGTGTGAAGCGTTGACATGACCATGTGGCCAGTCTGCGCGGCTTTGATGGCGATATCGGCCGTCTCAAGATCGCGAATTTCGCCGACCATGATTACATCGGGATCCTGGCGCAAGAATGATTTCAAGGCTGCCGAGAACGTCAAGCCTGCCTTGTCGTTCACATTCACCTGATTGATACCTGGCAAATTGATTTCAGCCGGGTCTTCCACGGTCGAAATATTGACGCCCGGCTGATTCAGAATGTTCAGGCACGTATACAGCGAAACCGTCTTGCCGCTACCTGTAGGGCCTGTCACCAAGATCATGCCGTATGGGCGCACGATGTACTTGAGTAAGCGTTCCTTTTCGATCTTCTCGTAGCCTAGTGCTTCAATCCCCAGCTTGGCACTTGATGGGTCGAGGATCCGGATGACGATCTTCTCTCCGAACAATGTGGGTAATGTGCTGACTCGAAAGTCGATGGCCTTGTTACCGAACTTGAGCTTCATGCGCCCGTCTTGCGGGACACGCTTTTCAGCAATGTCGAGGCGTGAGATCACCTTAATGCGTGAGGCCAGCTTTTCCTTGATCGCGATGGGGGGTTGTGTAATCTCACGCAACTCACCGTCCACGCGGAATCGAACCCGATAGTGATACTCGTACGGTTCGAAGTGAAGGTCTGATGCTCGTGCATTAATTGCATCAATCAGCATCTTCTGTAGAAAGCGGACAACCGGCGCATCTTCGACGTCAGCGGTGACTTCTTGAGTTTCGGCTGCGGCCGCGCTGTCATCATCTGTAACATCAAACTCGAAATCACCACCAACGATGTTTTCAAGCGATTCGGACGCACTGGCTCCTGCGCCTTCTAGGATTTTCGTCAGCTTGTCGTGCTCGACGATAACCCACTCGGGCGAAAGCTGAGTTGCGAACTTGATCCGTTCCGCCGCCTCTTGATTCGTCGGGTCAGCACCGCCGATGAAGAGGCGGTTGCCGCGTTTGCCCAGGACTACAACTTGATATTGAGCCGCAAGTTTGGCGTCGATAACGTTTCGTGGCAGCCGCTGGGGATCGATCGCGTTGAGATCCAGCAAAGGAAGAGCCAGCGCGTTGGAAAGCGTATGCGCCAAATCTGCCGATGAAACCGCACCAGCCGCAAGAACGGCCGATAGGAAACTGGCTTTTTTTTCTTTGGAAGACTTGACCAAGTCTTCCGCTGTCTTGGCATTCAGCTTTCCGGCATGCACCAGCACCCGCGCTACACCAGACAGTGCGGATTGGGGGACTTCAGCGAGAGTATCCACAGGTCGGTGTGCGTTACATCACGATAGGCATATCGATTGATGATCGCCGATTCGTCAGGTGCTGTAAACCTGAAGCCTATCTCTGACCGGCAACAAATCACGACTGGGCGCCATGAACGCTGCAACAATTTGCATCAGCGGCGAACTGGTCGGGGTGAGAGGATTCGAACCTCCGGCCTCTACGTCCCGAACGTAGCGCTCTACCAGGCTAAGCTACACCCCGATAAAAAGGGGCCTCTGAGAAGGCCCGCATTGGCTGATCGGTTCAAGACGAACGCTCTACCGATCGAGCGCAGAATTCTAACAGAGCTTCGCGGTGCAAAGTCGCGGGGAGGACCGCTAGACTCAAGCGCGCTTTGCCTGCTTCTGCGCGCGCTGCATCACGTGTGGCCTCCAAAGCGCCGGTGCGACGCACGATGTCTACGATCTCGGCCAAACGCGTAACTTCGCCTTGCTCTATGGCATGGCGAATCAGCAGGCGCTCCTGGTTGCTGGCACGTTCCATCGCAATGAGCAGAGGCAGTGTCGGCTTGCCCTCGCGAAGGTCATCACCCACGTTCTTGCCCAGCTGTGAGGTGGACCCTTCGTAGTCCAACAAGTCGTCGATCAGCTGGAAGGCGGTCCCAAGAGAGCGCCCATATGCCGCGCAGGCATCTTCCACTGCTGAACTGACATCTGCGAGGATCGCGCCAAGCCGGGCGCTTGCCTCGAACAGCTTTGCCGTCTTGAAGCGAATCACTTTCAGATATTCGTCAACCTCCAGATCGGGGTCGTGCATGTTCATCAACTGCAGCACTTCGCCTTCAGCGATCACATTGGTGGCGTCGGCGAGTACATCGAGCACGCGCATGCGATTGACCGACACCATCATCTGAAAGGCGCGCGAATAAAGAAAATCCCCTACGAGAACACTCGCCGCGTTGCCAAACAGCGCATTTGCCGTCTCGCGCCCCCGGCGCAGTGCGGACTCGTCAACCACATCGTCGTGCAGCAGCGTCGCCGTGTGGATGAATTCGACGATGGCGGCGAGTTCGAATCGCTCCTTGCCCTGAAACCCGAACGCGTTGGCAAATAGCAACACCAGCATGGGCCGAATGCGCTTTCCGCCAGCGCTGATGATGTAGTGAGCGATCTGATTGATCAGAACCACGTCCGAGGCCAGGCGATGTTGAATGACTGCATCGACCTCCCTCATTTCGGCCGCCATCAACTGAATGGGGTCAGTGCCAGTAATGGGTGGGGAAGAAGTAGGTTGCACGGGAGGTTCGGGTTTGGAGTTCAAATTATAGGGAGGCCCTTAGTCAGACTGGTGGCGTGTCACGAGGGGTCGAGGCTTGCTCCGATGCGTCTGACGAGTAGGCCATCTTGGCTGTTAGCGTGGTAGACTAGAAGGCTCTGCGCTTTTTCGCGGGGCTGTCGGGCGGATATCCGTTGCCTGACTGATTCATTGAAAGGGCTGATATGTACGCGGTCATAAAAACCGGCGGCAAGCAATACAAGGTTGCTGCGGGCGAAAAGATCAAGATAGAACAGATTGCTGCGGACGTTGGCCAAGAGATCACGATCGACCAGGTGTTGGCCATTGGCGCCGGCGCTGATTTGACGGTCGGGACTCCCTTGGTATCCGGCGCGAGCGTTACGGCCACGGTTGTGGCCCAAGGCAGGCATGACAAGGTGCGCATCTTCAAAATGCGCCGCCGCAAGCACTACCAGAAGCGGCAAGGTCATCGCCAAAACTTCACCGAGCTCGAAATTCGAGCCGTGAACGCCTGAAAGGAGTCAAACCATGGCACAGAAAAAAGGCGGCGGTTCCACACGGAATGGCCGCGATTCCCAACCCAAGATGCTCGGCGTGAAAGCGTTCGGCGGCCAGCAGATCCCGGCCGGTTCGATCATCGTCCGCCAGCGTGGCACTAAGTTCCATGCCGGTACGAATGTCGGTATTGGCAAGGACCACACCCTGTTCGCGCTGGTCGATGGTGAAGTGAGCTTCGCTGTCAAAGGCCCGAAGAACCGTCAAACAGTCAGCGTCAAAGCCCAGGCTTAAGTCGTCTCGACGCTGCCTCGGTTGCCAAGCCCCGGTTCGCCGGGGCTTTCCTTTTTTTGCGTCCGGCGCAAGCCTGGGCTACCGTAGCGACCTGCGGCACAAAGTGAAGACACAGTCATGAAATTCGTCGACGAAGCCACCATCGACGTGGCAGCCGGAAATGGCGGCAACGGCTGCATGAGCTTTCGCCGAGAGAAGTTCATTCCATTCGGTGGGCCGAATGGGGGCGACGGCGGGAAAGGCGGCAGTGTCTACGCCGTTGGCGATCGCAACCTGAATACGCTGATCGACTTCCGTTACGCCCGGCGACACGAGGCGCGCAACGGCGAAAACGGCCGCGGCTCCGATCAGTACGGTGCAGCCGCCGAAGACATCGTCTTGCGCATGCCCATGGGGACGATCATCAAAGACACGGAAACCGGCAACGTGATCGCCGAATTGCTGGTACCCGATGAGAAGGTGCTACTGGCAAAAGGTGGTGACGGTGGATTCGGCAACCTGCATTTCAAGACGAGCACCAACCGTGCGCCCAGGCAGAAGACATCTGGCTGGCCGGGGGAGCAGCACAAGCTCAAGCTCGAGTTGCGTGTGCTCGCCGATGTGGGCCTCCTCGGCATGCCGAACGCTGGCAAGTCGACACTGATCGCGGCGATCTCGAACGCGCGCCCGAAGATCGCTGACTATCCGTTCACCACCTTGCACCCAAATTTGGGTGTCGTGCGTGTGGCGGCGGAGCAAAGCTTCGTCGTGGCCGATATTCCAGGCTTGATCGAAGGTGCATCAGAAGGTGCCGGCTTGGGGCACCTGTTCTTGCGCCACCTTCAGCGTACGCACCTGCTGCTGCATCTGGTCGACATGGCGCCGTTTGATGAAAGCGTCGACCCCGTGGCGCAGGCCAAAGCCATTGTCGGAGAGCTGAAAAAATATGACCAGGCCCTGCACGACAAGCCGCGTTGGCTGGTGTTGAACAAGCTCGACATGGTGCCGCTGGAAGAGCGTGAAAAGCGAGTCAAGGACTTCGTCAAGCGCTTCAAGTGGAAAGGCCCGGTGTTCCAGATTTCCGCGCTGACGCGTGAAGGTTGCGAGCACTTGGTCCATGCCATCTACAAGCATGTCTCCACGCTTAAGAACGTGGTGCCGGACGATCCCGATCCGCGTTTTACCGACGGTCAGAACGACGCCATTCCTTCGACATGACCGACGCACTGAAGAGCGCCAAGCGGATCGTCGTCAAGGTCGGGTCCAGCCTGGTCACCAACGAAGGCCGTGGGCTGGATGCTCAGGCCATCGGTACCTGGTGCCGGCAGATGGCGGTTCTGGCGGCGCAGGGGCGCGAGGTGGTGATGGTGTCGAGCGGAGCGATTGCCGAAGGCATGAAGCGCCTCGGTTGGTCGGCTCGCCCCAAGGAGATTCACGAGCTTCAGGCGGCCGCTGCTGTGGGCCAGATGGGCCTGGCGCAGATGTACGAGACCCAGCTTCGCAGCCACGGCATGGGCAGCGCCCAAGTGCTGCTGACCCACGCCGACCTGGCCGATCGGGAGCGTTACCTCAACGCCCGTTCCACCTTGCTGACCTTGCTCAGGCTGAAGGTGGTGCCCGTGATCAACGAGAACGACACCGTCGTCAATGACGAGATCAAGTTCGGGGACAACGACACGCTAGGCGCACTGGTTGCTAACCTCATCGAAGCCGATGCCTTGGTGATCCTGACCGATCAGAAAGGCCTGTACTCGGCCGACCCGCGCAAGGACACGTCTGCACGCTTTATCCATGAGGCCGAAGCCGGTGCGCCCGAGCTCGAGCGCATGGCTGGCGGTGCAGGTTCGAGCATTGGCCGGGGTGGAATGATCACCAAGGTGCTGGCTGCGAAACGCGCCGCGAGCAGCGGGGCTTCCACGGTCATCGCTTGGGGGCGCGAGCCCGATGTGCTGATTCGCCTGGCTGCCGGCGAGGCGATCGGTACGGCGCTCACTGCGCCAACGCAGAAACTCGCAGCGCGCAAGCAATGGATGGCCGATCACCTGCAGTTCCGAGGTGCCGTGGTGATTGACGACGGCGCAGTTGCCAAGGTCCGCGACGAAGGCAAGAGTCTTCTGCCGATAGGCATGACGGACGTGCAGGGCGAGTTCGTGCGCGGCGACGTGATTGCCGTGCGCGACAAGGTCGGCACCGAGATCGCGCGCGGCCTGGCCAACTACGCCAGTTCAGAGGCGCGGTTGATTGCACGCAAGCCGTCCAGCGAGTTCGAACGACTGCTTGGTTTCACTGGTGAACCCGAAATGATTCACCGCGACAACCTGGTGCTCGCCTGAGCGAAAGTCAGGTCACTGAATCGTCAGGCTTCTCTATCGGTGCATCGCCATCTAACGCGGCTGAGTCGGTATCCGGCATGTCGTCGCGGTGGTGCGGACGCATTCCCGATCGCAAATAGCGGTTGTGGTGGTTGTTGCGCGGCAGGAAGCGAGCAAGCTCCGTCAGCGCCATTTGATAGACGTCGCGCTTGAATTCGATCACGAGCTCCAGCGGGACCCAATACTCGTTCCAGCGCCACGCATCGAACTCGGGGTGGTCGGTGGCGCGCAGGTTCATGTCGCTGTCGCGGCCGGTGAGCTGCAGCAAGAACCAGATCTGCTTTTGCCCACGGTAGTGCCCACGCGCATCTCGGCGAATGAAATGATCAGGCACTTCGTATCGCAGCCAGTCCCGGGTGCGCGCGACGATGCGTACGTGGTCGGGCAACAACCCCACTTCTTCGTGGAGCTCGCGGAACATCGCCTGCTCAGGCGTTTCGCCGTATTTGATGCCCCCTTGCGGGAACTGCCAGGAGTGGGTGCGGATGCGTTTTCCCCAAAAAACCTGGTTCTTCGTATTGAGCAGGATGATGCCGACGTTGGGTCTGAACCCTTCGCGGTCGAGCATAATCAACCTCAAATTCTTTAGTTGAATTCATTATTGCACTGGCGTTGCGGGAATCAACCCCGCGGGTTTCCCCAGCCCTCGTCGTGCGTCTTCACATCCCTCCCGATCACCTGCGCATGAAAGCCTCCCAGTTTTTTATTTCCACGCTCAAGGAAGCTCCCGCCGATGCTGAGGTGACAAGCCACAAGCTCATGATGCGGGCGGGGTTCATCAAACGGATCAGCGCCGGCATCTACAACTACATGCCGATGGGGCTTCGCGTCATACGCAAGGTCGAGGCCATCATCCGCGATGAGATGAATCGGGCCGGAGCCATCGAGCTCTTGATGCCAGTCGTGCAGCCGGCGGAGTTGTGGCAGGAGACGGGCAGGTTCCAGAAGTACGGGCCCGAGTTGCTGCGCGTGAAAGACCGGCATGACCGCGACTTCGTGATCCAGCCCACCAGCGAAGAGGTCATGACCGACATCGCGCGCCAGGAGCTGCGCAGTTATCGCGCGCTGCCAAAGAATTTTTATCACATCCAGACCAAGTTCCGTGACGAGAGACGGCCTCGCTTCGGCGTGATGCGTGGGCGCGAGTTCACGATGAAGGACGCGTATTCTTTCGATCGCGACGTCGATGCGGCGAGCAAGAGCTACGACGTGATGTACGCGGCCTACACGCGCATCTTCGAACGCATGCAGCTGAGCTTCCGCGCGGTCGCGGCCGACAACGGCTCCATCGGTGGCGTGCGTTCGCATGAGTTCCAGGTGATCGCCGATACCGGCGAGGACGCGATCATCTATTGCCCGACCTCCGACTACGCAGCCAACATCGAGATGGCCGAAGCCATGGCGCCAAGCGCTGCGCGCGCCGTACCGTCCAAGACGCTCGCGAAGACGCCTACGCCTGGCAAGAGCACCTGCGAAGACGTGGCTCAGTTGCTCGGCGTGCCGCTGCAGAACACCGTCAAGTCGCTGGTGCTTGCCACCGATGAGCTCAACGCCGCCGGGGACGTTGCCAAGACCACGGTCTGGCTGCTGCTCGTGCGTGGTGATCACTCGCTCAACGAGATCAAGGCGGGCAAGCTGCCTGGTCTGAAGACGGGGTTCCGCTTCGCGACGGTCGCCGAGATCGACACGCATTTCGGCTGCAAGCCGGGCTACCTGGGCCCCATCGGGTTGAAGCAACCGATCAAGGTCGTGGTCGATCGCACCGTGGCTGCGATGAGTGACTTCATCTGTGGAGCGAATGAGTTGGACTTTCACTACACCGGTGTGAACTGGGGCCGCGATGTGCCCGAGCCGGAGCTGGTGGCTGACATCCGCAATGTCGTGGCCGGCGATCCTTCGCCGGACGGCAAGGGCGTGCTCGCCATTCAGCGCGGCATCGAGGTCGGGCATGTGTTTCTGCTCGGCAGCTACTACAGCCAGGCGATGAACGCGACCTACCTGGACGAGAACGGCAAGCCGCAATTGCTGCAGATGGGTTGCTACGGCATCGGCGTCACGCGCCTGCTGGGGGCGGCCATCGAACAGAACCACGATGAGCGCGGCATCATCTGGCCGACCACCATGGCACCGTTCGAAGTGGTGCTGTGCCCCATCGGCTACGACCGCTCGGCCGAGGTCAAGGCGGCTGCGGACCAATTGCACCAGGAGCTGTTGTCGCAGGGTGTCGACGTGTTGCTCGACGACCGTGGCGAGCGTCCGGGTGCCATGTTTGCCGATTGGGAACTCATCGGTGTGCCGCATCGCGTGGTGTTGTCGGACCGTGGCCTCAAGGAAGGCAAGGTCGAGTACCAGGGGCGGCGAGACGCCCAGGCCTCGGCCATCCCTGCTGCCGACGTTGCGGCCTTCGTGAAGGCCAAGCTCAGTTCATGAGCCCCGGCCCGGGGTACGCGCGGCGGCAGCTTCTGGCTGTTGCGGCGCTGTCCCCATTGCTGTTCAGGTCCACGACGTCTTGGGCGGGCGCACAGGTCGAAGAGCCCTTGGCCGATTCGGTCCGGTCGGCGTTGTCTGCCGCCATCGCCAACAGTGCACCGCCCAAGCCGGTGTTCGACTCCACCGACGCCCGCCTTGCTTACCTGAAGTGGCTGGGTGAGATGAGCTCGCGTCTCAAGAAGCGCAAGGCCGAGCATGTGGCTCGGGTGGAGTTTCTGGAGACGCTCTGGTACGAAAGCTCGCGTGCCGGGCTTGACCCGTCGCTGGTGTTGGGCGTCGTGCAGGTGGAGAGCGGTTTTCGCAAATACGCGATCAGCAGCGCGGGCGCGCGGGGCTACATGCAGGTGATGCCCTTCTGGGCACGCTTGATCGGCGATGGCGACAGCGCCCGGCTGTTTCACATGCAGACCAATCTGCGCTTCGGCTGCGTGATCCTGCGCCACTATCTCAACATCGAGCGTGGCGACTTGTTCCTCACGCTGGGCCGCTACAACGGCAGCCGTGGCCGGCCGGAGTATCCGAACCTGGTATTCGGTGCGCGCAAAAGCTGGGTCTTCAAACCGGCCTGAGCCGCGTCACAGGCCATTCCAGACCTTGGGGTGAGCCTCGGCCACGCCCAACAGTGCCAGGACCCGCTCCACGGTGTCGTTGACCAGCTCGTCGATGGACGTGGGCCGGTGGTAGAAGGTCGGCAAGGGCGGGAAGATGACGCCGCCCATCTCAGTCACCGCGGTCATGTTGCGCAGGTGAGCCAGGTTGAACGGTGTCTCACGCACCATCAGCACCAGGCGGCGGCGTTCCTTCAGCGTCACATCGGCGGCGCGGCTGAGCAAGTTGTCGGACAGGCCGTGGGCGATGGCGGCAAGCGTTTTCATCGAGCAGGGTGTGACCACCATCGCATCGGTGGAAAACGAGCCACTGGCGATGGCCGCGCCAACGTCGGCGGGGCTGTACGCCGTGTGGGCCAGTGCTTCGAGTGCCTTGCGGTCCAAGCCGAGCTCATGATGCACATTGAGCACACCCGCCGGGCTGGCGACCAAGTGCGTTTCACGGCCTGCTGCCTTCAGGCGCTCCAGAAGCCTCACAGCATAGATGGCGCCGGTGGCCCCGGTAATGCCGACCACCACCCGTGCGGGCGCGGCGCTGGTCAAGATGTCAGGCCTGTACGCCCAGCACTTGCTGGAGTTCACCCGCCTGGTACATCTCCATCATGATGTCGGAGCCACCGACGAATTCGCCGTTCACGTAGAGCTGGGGAATTGTCGGCCAGTTGGCGTAATCCTTGATGCCTTGGCGCACAGCCTCGTCTTCCAGCACATTGAACGTTTTCAGGTCGTTCACGCCACAGGATTTGAGGATCTGCATCGCGCGGCCGGAGAAGCCGCACATCGGGAATTGCGCCGTGCCTTTCATGAAAAGCACCACGCGGTTGTTTTTGACGAGATCGTCGATGCGTTGTTGAACGTCGCTCATGGTCGCGGGCCGCTCGGGGCGGTAGTGTCAATGGATAGTCGTGGTTATACGGCAAACCGGGCGCTCGCGAACAGCGTCTGACGGATGCCCTTGCAGGCCTTAGAACGAGTAGGAGACGCCGAGCTGCAACAGCGGCGCGAAGCGCAGTTCGCGCAGTGTGTCATCCAGGCTTTGGGTGCCGTTGAACACCTTGCCCAGGCGCACGCCCGAACTTGGCGAAGCCATCAAACCCAGGTCGGCCGAGAGGCCCCAGCCGCCTTTGTCGGAAAAGCCTGTGTAGCCCACGCCCAGATAAGGCAAGGTGCTGCTGCCATCGGGGCTGCCATCGGCCACTCGACGATCTACCACTGCGGGGCTGCTCCACAGCGATGCGCGTGGGCCGAGCAACACCCCGCTGGTCGCGCGCAAACCGCCGGCCGTGCCAAGCCAGGGCTTGCTAAGGTAGTAGTCACCCATCACGCTCAGGCTGTTGATCTTCTGCGGGTCGGCGTCGGTGTTGCCAAAATCGTTGCGAAACGGTGTGGCGGTGCCAAGGGACAGGCGACCTTTCAGTCCGCCCGATGCTTGAGCGCTGAGCTGAGACGGCGAGCCATCACCGGGTGCGGCATGCACAGCCGATGCCGCCAGGGCCAGGACGCCAATCCACAAACCGACGGTCTTGCGCATGGTGATCTCCCGGTGTTCGGCTCCCGAGCGTGAGCGCTCTGCCGAAGAATTTGAAGATCATGCTACGCCGCTTGTCGGGTGGCAGGTGGGTTACTCCATCATTTGCAGGACGCTCGGTCTGGGGGTGTGCAGCAATGCCGCAACACTGTCTTTTTTCAGCGCCATCGACCGCCCGTGCAACGTGGATTGCCGGCCAAATCGTGACGTGTTGTGACAAAGCCGAAGCCTTGCTCGACCAGCATGGCCGCGACAGTCGAAGCTTGATCATGGCCGTGCTCAAGCAGCAGCCAACCATCTTCCTTCAGGTGCGCTGATGCGCCGCCCGCGATGTGGCGCAGCGCTCCCAAGCCGTCGCCACCCGGCGTCAAGGCCATCTGCGGCTCGTGTTGCAGTGCGCTGAGATGCGCGTCCCCACCCGCGATGTAGGGCGGGTTGCTGACGATGAGGTCGAAGCGTCGCCCCGCCACGCCCTCCCACCAGTCGCTCAGGAGGAACTGCACACTGAGTTGAAGTTGCCCGGCGTTTTCATTCGCCACTTGCAAGGCTTCGGCGCTGGCATCGAGCGCCGTGACGCAGGCCGACTGCAGGTTTTGCTTCAACGCCAAGGCGATGGCACCGCTGCCCGTGCCCATGTCCAGCACGCTGGTGGGCGCGGACGAACTGCGTGCCAACTCCAGGGCCCAATCCACCAAGGTCTCGGTGTCGGGGCGGGGTACCAGCACAGCAGGCGAGACGCGTAGCGTGAGGCCGTAGAACTCCTTTTCACCCACCAGATAGGCTACCGGTTCGCCATTCGCTCGCCGATCGATGAAGCTGCGCATCAACTGCTGTTGCTCTTCATGGAGGCCAACATCGTCGTTCGCCAGCAGCCAGCTGCGCGATTGCTTCATCACGTGCGCCAGCAGCAGGTGCGCATCGAGCCGGTCCACCCCGCGAGTGCGGGCAGCGGCAAGCGCGTCGGCAACCGTCTTCACGCGCCGCGGCCTTCCAGTTCGGCCAGTTGCTCTGCGGCCCGCGCGGCTTGCAAGGCAGCCAGCACGTCGTCGAGGTCGCCCTCCATGATGGCCGCCAGCTTGTAGAGCGTGAGGTTGATGCGGTGATCCGTCAGCCGCCCCTGCGGAAAGTTGTAGGTGCGGATGCGGTCGCTGCGGTCGCCGCTGCCGATCAGGCCCTTGCGGGTGGCGGCTTCCTTCGCGGCTCGCTCGCTGCGGTCTTTCTCGCGCAGCCGAGCGGCCAGCACGGCGAGGGCCTTGGCCTTGTTGCGGTGCTGTGAGCGGTCGTCCTGGCATTCGGCGACGATGCCGGTGGGCAGGTGTGTCACGCGGATCGCGCTGTCGGTTTTGTTCACGTGCTGGCCACCGGCGCCGCTGGCGCGGAAGGTATCGATGCGCAGCTCGGCCGGGTTGAGCTGGATCTCCTCGGCCTCGTCGGGTTCGGGCATCACGGCCACGGTGCAGGCGCTGGTGTGGATGCGGCCTTGCGTCTCGGTGGTCGGTACGCGTTGCACGCGGTGGCCGCCCGACTCGAACTTGAGCCGCGCGTACACGTCGTCGCCGGCGATGCGCAGTACCACTTCCTTGTAGCCGCCGAGGTCGGACATGCTTTCCGACATGACTTCGGTGCGCCAACCCTGCCGCTCGGCATGGCGCAAGTACATGCGCAGCAGGTCGGCGGCGAACAAGGCCGATTCGTCACCGCCGGTGCCGGCGCGGATTTCGAGGAAGGCATTGCGCCCATCATCGGGGTCGCGTGGCAGCAGAGCGGTTTGCAGCTCGCCATGCAGGCGGGCGATGTCAGCTTCGGCGCTGGCAATCTCCTCCTGTGCCATCTCGGCCATACCGGGTTCATTGAGCATCTCGCGGGCAGCCCCGAGGTCACGCTCGCGCTGCTCGTACTGGCGAAAGCGCTGCACCAGCGAGTCGACCTCGGCGTGCTCGCGTGTGAGACCGCGAAAGCGGTTCATGTCGCTGGCGACGCCGGGGTCGGCGAGGGTCGCATCGAGTTCGGCCAGCCGCATGGCGAGGCGTACGAACTGTTGGCGAAGGGAATCTTTCATTCGGGCTCCGAGAAGAAGGGGCGGAGCCGGTTCGCAATCTGCAATGAATGCACGCGAACGCTCCGCCAGGGCGGCGGGCGCAGCGTCGCTAGTATTTGTTGCCTGACTTGTCGTCGGCAGGATCGCGTGAGCTGGCGCGCAGGAAGAGCCGCGACACGGTCTGCGCCAGTTGCGCACGGTTCTCGCCATCGGCGGCATGCAGCTCGGCCAGCGTGCCATGCAACATCTTTTGCGTGAGGCCGCGCGACAGTGCTTCCAACACGGCATCGATGTTTTCGCCTTTGGCCAGTAGCTTGCGGGCGCGGGCGATTTCCACCGTGCGCCAATCGTCGGCCTGTGCGTTCAGCGCCTGGATCAAGGGCACCGAGCCGCGCTGGCCCAGCCAGTGCACGAAGCTCTGCACACCGCTTTCAATGATCGCCTCGGCCTGCTGTACCGCGGCCTGGCGTTTCTCGCCGGCGCTTTGCACGAGCGCCGAGAGATCGTCGACGGTGTAGAGGTAGACATCCGACAGGCGGGCCACTTCAGGCTCCACATCGCGCGGCACGGCCAGATCGACCATGAACATCGGGCGGTGTTTGCGGGCCTTCAATGCACGCTCGACTGCACCTAGGCCGATGATGGGCACCGAGCTGGCGGTGCAGGAGATCACGGCGTCGAACTCACCCAGGCGTGCCGGCAGGTCGGACAGGCGCATTGCCTCGGCACCGAAGCGGCTGGCGAGCTTCTCGCCGCGCTCCAGCGTACGGTTTGCCACGGCCATCGCGCGGGGTTGGCGTGCTGCGAAGTGCGTGGCGACGAGTTCGATCATCTCGCCGGCGCCGACGAACAGCACCTTGGTGTCGTGCAAGTCTTCGAACAGCTGCGATGCCAAGCGCACGGCGGCGGCGGCCATGCTGATGGAATGCGAGCCGATCTCGGTGGAGGTGCGCACGTCCTTCGCTACCGAGAACGAGCGCTGGAACATCTGGTGCAGCGTGGTGCCCAGCGTGCCGGCGGTGCTCGCTTCGCGCACGGCCTGCTTCATCTGGCCAAGGATTTGCGGCTCGCCCAGCACCATGGAGTCGAGCCCGCTGGCGACGCGGAACGCGTGACGTGCTGCGGCGCCGTCTTCGAGCACATAGGCGTGGTGCATCAGCTGATGCCTGTCAACGCCACCGCGGCTGGCCAGCCAATCGACGGCAGGCATGACCATGCCGGGTTCGGCCGCGCAGTACAACTCGGTACGATTGCAGGTGGACAGCAACGCAGCCTCCGGCCCACCGGCGCTGCGGTTCACGCGGCTGCGAAACTCCTGCAAGGTGGGGCCGAGTTGCTCCAGGGTGAACGCGAACCGACCCCGCAAATCCAGCGGTGCCGTGGTGTGGTTCAGCCCGAGGGCGAAGACGCTCATTGCCGGATTATAAAATTTCGTGTCGTTCCAGGGGCTGCCGCCCGTCGGAACCCCCTAGGAGCGTGACGCAATGGGCGTGTTGGATGGGCTGTGGCATCTGTTGAACTTCTTCGCGCCGGCCGTGGGAGTGGGCGTCGTGGCCGCCTGGCTGGCCAAGTTGCTGTGGTGGCGCGAGCTGAAAAGCGCGTCGCCCTGGCGCATGGCGCTTTGGGCCGTGGCCGCTTCGTCGCTGGCCTTGGTCGCCGGTCTGCTGTGGACGGGTCATGACGGCAAGATGGCCACCTATGGCGCCATGGTCGTGGTGTGCGCGCTGGCCCTGTGGTGGGCCGGCTGGAGCAAGAAGCGGGGCTAGACGAGCGCGTCGCTGTCGCTGGTCACCACCTCGGCCCGCAGCGAGTGCGGGTAGGCCTCGGTGATGTGCACGTCGATCATCTGGCCGATCAGGCGTTGGGGCCCTTTGAAATTGACGATGCGGTTGCACTCCGTGCGGCCCATCAACTCGCTGACGTCCTTGCGTGCGTTGCCTTCGACCAGGACTTTCTGTACCGTGCCCACGCGTGACTGCCCGATGAGACGCTGATTGGCTTCGATCGCTGCCTGCAGCTGTTGCAAGCGAGCGAGCTTGCGCTCTTGCGGGGTGTCGTCGTGCAGCGCCGCGGCGGGCGTGCCAGGGCGCGGGCTGAAGACGAAGCTGAAGCTGCTGTCGAAGCCGACGTCGTCGATCAGCTTCATCATCTTGTTGAAGTCGTCTTCGGTCTCGCCGGGAAAGCCAACGATGAAGTCGCTCGACAGACTGAGGTTCGGCCGCACCGCGCGCAGCTTGCGCACCGTGCTCTTGTATTCCATCGCGGTGTAGCCGCGCTTCATCGCCATCAGGATGCGGTCGCTTCCGTGCTGCACCGGCAGGTGAAGGTGATTCACCAACTGCGGCACCCGGGCATAAACGTCGATCAGGCGTTGCGTGAACTCGTTCGGATGGCTGGTGGTGTAGCGGATGCGTTCGATGCCCGGAATCTCGGCCACGTATTCGATCAGCAACGCGAAGTCGGCAATGTCAGCGGTGTCACCCATCGCACCGCGGTAGGCGTTGACGTTCTGCCCGAGCAAAGTCACTTCCTTCACGCCTTGTGCGGCCAGGCCAGCGACTTCAGCCAGCACGTCGTCGAATGGGCGCGAGACTTCCTCGCCCCGCGTGTACGGCACGACGCAATAGCTGCAGTACTTGGAGCAGCCTTCCATGATGGAGACGAATGCTGTGGCGCCTTCGACCCGTGCTGGCGGCAGGTGATCGAACTTCTCGATTTCGGGGAAGCTGATGTCCACCTGAGGGCGGCGTTCGTGTTTGCGCTGTGCCAGCATCTGCGGCAGGCGGTGAAGCGTCTGCGGGCCGAACACCACGTCGACGTACGGTGCGCGCTCGATGATGGCCGCGCCTTCCTGGCTGGCCACGCAGCCGCCCACGCCGATCATCACGCCCTTGGCCTTGAGGTGCTTCACCCGGCCGAGGTCGCTGAAGACTTTCTCTTGCGCCTTTTCGCGCACCGAGCAGGTGTTGAAGAGAATCAGGTCGGCTTGCTCGACATCGGTGGTCGGCTCATAACCTTCGGCGGCGGCGAGCACGTCGACCATCTTGTCCGAGTCGTACTCGTTCATCTGGCAGCCGAAGGTCTTGATGAAGACCTTCTTGGAGGTGGAGATTGGCATAGCGCAGGCCCTTGATGTTTGACTAGGGCTTGGTCCAGGTCTGCGCTGCCGGGTTGAATTCCCAGGCCTGCGCTTGCTCCAGCGTCTCGGGCCAGGGCTTCATGGCCACTTCTTCCTTGCGCAGCAGCCACACGTCTCTCACCAGCCCGGACTGGTCGATGGTGTAGTTGACGACGCCCTTGGCCCCGACCAGCGCCCCCGACATCACCAGCAGGTTGTTCTCGCCGCGAATGCGTGAGCCTGGCGCCAGTTGTGTGGACTTGCCGTTGAGAAGGATCAGCGGAGGCGAGCCGAAGGTGATCGTGCCGCGCAAGGCGTTCTGGGGAAAGTTGCGCTGGACTTGAGCAGCCGCGGGCAGGGCGAAACTGATGGCTGCGGCAGCAGCGACGAGACAGCGGTACATGGTGTAGATCCAGTGGCTGTTGAAGGAACGAGGCACAAACAACAACGGCTCCAAGTCAGAGACCAGGAGCCGCAGGGTAGAACATGTTCTGGTGGCGCTTCAGGGAAGGGACACCAAAACCTCGTCTGTCTGAAAAAGCGGCTTGTGAATCAACGGCTTGCGACGATGTGCCAGGGGTGCCACATCGCCGCCGCCGGTGGCACCCTTAAGTGTATCGGTAACCGCAGAGGAAGTTTGCTGCCGTACGAATTCGAAGCACTGTTTTGAACTGCTAGCGAAGCAGCCGGGCTTAGATACTTGCAGCCACCAACTGAACGTCCTTCAGGACTTCGTGCTCCCAGACCCTCATGACTGTCCAGCCGAGGCTCCGAAGTGCCTTTCGATTTCGGACGTCACGGCGGATGTTTCCAAGAATCTTCTCTTTCCACATTGGACTCAGGCGGTTGGCCCATTTCGAGAAAACCGAGGTTTCATGCGCCTTGCAGCCCGATGGGTCTCGAACCGAACCGCAAGCCGACGCCAACCAATTGATTCTGTTCAACTTTTAACCGGACAGTAGTGACTTCAACTCTTCAAAATCCGCAAATCTATTGCAGCACACGGACGCTGTCGGGCAATCTCGCGGATGAGAGTGCCATCGCCCACCAGAGGCTGTACTGGCACTGGTATGCTGATTGGAAACCGAGGGCTGAAGGCCGTGCTTGTTTTAGATGAGCGAAGGAGGGCAAGTGAAGGAGGAACAACAAGACATCTTGCGGGAGCTGATTTTGGCGATCCCTGGTCACCAAATGCTTCTCTCTGCTTTCGGAGAATTGAGAGCTGACGGGCTTGGGGTGCGTGACTGGTTGAGTGCAGTGCACATAGTGCTTGACCCGCCCACGGCATTTGATTGGGCCGAGTTGAATGCTGAAACTATTGATGATTGCCGAAACATTGCGACTGTGGCAATTGCGTTGGCAACAGGTATCGACCGAGGCGAGCCGTGGGTCAGCACTGAACGGTGCAATTTAGAACTGTCGCAGCAAGAGCTGACTCTGAGGCTGGCGATTTCAGGTCGATCTAAGCTCCACCTTAGCTTGGTACCTATCGTCTTGGAAATCTTGGGGCCGGTAGAGGTGTCACGACGCTTGCGAACGCTTGCGACCACGTTGCGTTTGCGATCCTTGATCGGCTAGTGGAGGACACCTGCAGCCGGGCTTCGGCAACTGTGCGGGTGCACACACAGGCTTGATGCGCGCAAATGACGCGCGCGCGATTACCGATGGCCATGTGCAGCTGAGTTGGCTTACGGTCTCATCATTGAGAGGTGTGTTCACGTTGCTGGCACATGTAAACTGCCACGAAATCCGGCGAAGACAATCGAAGCCGACGTTCGATCAGGTGGAAGTGAACCATACGGCAACACATGATCAGGTCGGGAGGAGAGGATCTTGGTACCTGTTGCAGAGGTAGCTGGGGCGTTTTCGATTCATGAGATCTTTGAGGCTTCGGCTGCTCGTTGGCCTGCAGCTGTCGCGGTCTTGGATCGTGGCGATTCCATTTCGTATGCGGAACTCGATCGCCGCGCGAACAGGTTGGCGCATTTCTTGTTGGCCAACAATGTCGAACGCGGTGCCCTGGTAGGGGTACTCCTCAATCGATCAATCGACGCCCTGGTCGCAATTCTCGGAATCTGCAAGGCGGGCGCCGCATACTTGCCTCTCGAGGTCGCGAATCCTCCCGGACGTCTTGCCTTCATGTTGGAGGACGCTGGTGTATCGCTCCTCATTTCTGTGGCCGAGCTGAGCGCGACACTCCCCGCGGGGAGTTTCCGTGTCATCGACATCTCCGCGAGATGGCCTGCCATCTCGCGATGCGAGGACTCAGCGCCCGGTGTCTCCGTCAGGCCAGATGATTTGGCATTCTGCATCTACACATCGGGCTCTACTGGCATTCCCAAGGGGGTCCTTGTTCCTCATCGTGGCATTGCGGCTCTCGTTTCGGAGCAGCGAGCCATGTTTGGGGTCTCGCAAGAAGACAGGGTATTGCAGTTTGCCTCGTTCGGCTTCGATGCATTTCTCTTCGATGTAATGATGGCTTTCGGTTCGGGAGCCATGCTGATCCTACGCGGAGAGCAACTGGGTGAGCCACTTGTCGAAGAGATGCAGAAGCAACGGGTGACCATTGCCACGTTGCCCCCGAGCCTGCTCGGGCGGCTGAACCTCCAGCGTGTCGACAGCCTCCGTTGCATCATCGTGGCGGGGGACACGTGCCCGCCGGCATACGTGATGTCGGTGCCGCCGGCAACTACATTCGTGAATGCGTATGGGCCGACCGAAGCGACGATTTGGGCGAGTGCCTATCGGGTGCAACGCGATCGCCCATTGCCACCGGAACTCCCGATCGGGCGCGCCGTCGTCAATAGCGTTCTCCTCATCCTCGACGAACGCATGCAGCTGGTTTCTATTGGCGAAATGGGCGAGATCCACATTGCTGGTGCCGCGCTCGCTCGGGGGTATCTGAACCGCGCGGCGCTCACCGCTGAAAGGTTCGTCCCGAATCCATTTGGCGAACCTGGCAGTCGCCTCTACAAGACAGGCGACCTGGGGCGCTGGTTGCAAAGTGGCGAGATGGAATTTCGTGGTCGTGTCGACTACCAAGTGAAACTTCGAGGGTTCCGCATCGAACTCGGAGAAATCGAGCAAGTTCTGCTGCAATGCAGTGGGGTTCGCGAGGCAGTCGTGATCATGCGTGGTCATGAGTTCGAGTACAAGCGGTTGACGGCTTACGTCGCGGGTGACGACGTAGGGGCGGGCAGAATCAGCGCGCTGGAAGAGCAACTGGAGGCTCGGCTTGCAGACCACATGGTCCCGAGAGAGTGGGTGTTTCTGGAGTCGCTGCCGCTGAATCCGAGCGGCAAGGTCGATCGCCTTGCGTTGCAGCAGGTCACGGCGATCCGCGCTGACCATGAACATGACTTTGTGCCACCGACGACGCCTGTGGAAAAAGATGTGGCCAGGGTCTGGGCCGAAGTGCTTCAGCACCTTCGCATTGGCCGCACTCACGGCTTCCGCCAATTGGGTGGCAGTTCGATGCAGGCGGTTGAAGTGAGCTTCCAGCTTAGCCGCTCGTTGGGCGGAAAGGGCGTGCCGCCTCCAGTTGGCGACCAGACCCTTGCCGACTATGCACTCGTTGTGGACTCTATCGTCCGCGTTGCCCGCTCCGATGCGGAGGGGGGAGTGTCGAAGGCAGATGCTGTGCGACTGTCGTTTGCGCAGGAGCAGGTTTGCTTCATGGAGGCGGCAGGCGACGCATGGCGGGCGTACAGATGCCATGCGCGCATAGGCCTGCGAGGGCCGCTCGATGTCAAAGCGCTGCAACTTGTGCTGAACGACGTTATTGCACGCCACGAGATCCTGCGCACTGGCTTTGTCGAAGAGCAGGGTGCACACATTCGCTCCGTTCTCCCTGTCGTGAAGGTTCTCCTGCCATGCATCGATTTCTCACATCTTGATGCCAGCGATCGCGAAGCGGCGGTTGTACAGTGCATCGAGCAAGAACTCGATCGAAGATTTGACATCAGTGTGCCGCCTCTCGTGCACTGGTTGTTGGTGAAGTTGGCTGCCGATGAGCATGTGCTTGTGCAAAGCGAACATCACAACGTGCATGATGGTCGGTCGTTCCGTATCCTTCTGCGGGACATGTCGGAGCTTTACAGCGCACGGGTGGAGGGCCGCGCACCGGTACTTCCGACGATCGAGGGGCAGTACGGCGACTACTGCGTTGACGAGCAACGGTGGCTCGGAACCGGCGAGTACCGAGACCAACTTTCGGACTGGAAATCTCAGCTGGCTGGACACCATCCCGCTGCCCGGCTCTTCACCGGCAGACGTACCACCTCACAGCGCCGGTTCGTGGGGGCGCAAGAGCGCAGCGCGATCGACGGCAGGCTCTGCGACGGACTCATGTCCTTTTCTGCCCGGCTAGGAGTTTCGCGCTACGCACTGATGCTGGCTGCTTTTGGTGTGCTCTGTTCCAAGCTCGGGCAGCAGTCTCGCTTTTTGGTCGGTTCAGCTCTGGCCAACCGCACTTCAGCTCGATTCCAGAACACCGTCGGCATGTTTGTGAACATGTTGCCGATCCCTTTCGGTGTGGAATCCCGCCTACGATTCTCGGATCTTGCTCGTCAGACTGCTGAGCGGATCGATTTCGCGCTTGCACGAAGCAGGGTGCCAATTGCCGAGATCGTCAGAGAACTCCAATGGGGGAGCGACCTGCGAGGCGAGTCGCCGTTCAATGTCGGTTTTTCCTTTCATGATTCGATGCAGGCTGCGCCGCAGTTCAGCGGTCTGGACGTCCTTCTGGAAGAGGCGCTTCCGAACGGATCGGCGAAGTTCGACCTGAGCGTGGTATGCATTCTCTCGAATAAGACCTCCGAGCATCCGATGGAACTGCTCTTTGAGTACGACATCGACGTCTTTGATCGCGAGACAGTCCAGCGGCTGGTGCGGCAATACATAAACCTGCTCGAGGCGGTGGTTCAACAGCCACATGCGAGGTTGTGCGACTTGTCGCTGCACCTGCGAGAGGAGCAGCAGCAACTCGTGTTCGGGTGGAACGAGACAGCTGAGGACTATCGCCGAGACGTTTGTATTCAACAGCTCTTCGAAGAGCAAGCAGTCAATTCGCCCGAGGCGGTCGCACTTTTCTATGAGGACGAGCAACTCAGCTATTCCGAACTCAACAGCCGCGCAAACCTCGTGGCGCATCACCTTCGCTGTTCTGGTGTGCAGTGTGGTTCGAGGGTTGCGATCTCTCTCGACCGGTCCGTCGACATGGTGGTCGGCTTGCTGGCGATTCTCAAATCCGGGGGCGCGTACGTGCCGCTGGACCCGCAGTGGCCATCGGAAAGAAAGCTCAGCCTGCTGAAAGCCCTGGAAATCCAGACGGTGGTAACCCATACCGCGCACCTGAATGCCGTAGAGCGTTTGGCCTGGGATGCCGGCAGTGTCCGGCAGGTCTACTGCCTCGATGGTGACGCAGGGTACTCACCAGAGAAGGAGATCGACCGACCCCAGATTGAAAAGTTTTGGGCGTTCGTCATGGACCGGGCGGACGACGAGGTGTCGGTCGGAGGGTTCATTAGCAGCTTTACCAACAGGCCATTTGCTGCGAGCGAGGTGAAGCAGTACATCGATCGGGTGCAGAGCTTGCTGGGAGACTTCGTTCGGCCGGGCAGTCGCATCCTCGAGATCGGCTGCGGGTCGGGTGCTGTGGCCTTTGAGCTCGCGGCGCGCGGAGTCGACTACATTGGCGTTGACCCCTCGCCGCACTATCAGGACAGAAACCGCGATGCGGCAAGACGCGCGAACATATCGAATGCGCGTTTCGAGACCGGCTATGCGCACGAGGTGAGTCGTCTTGAGCGGACGTTCGATGCCATCATCCTGCCAAGCGTGGTTCAGTTCTTCCCTAGTTATCGGTATCTGCAAACCGTGCTGGATGACTGCATCGCCATGCTGTCTGCCGGTGGTTTGTTGGTCGTGGCCGACGTCGTGGATCCGTCGCTCCGCGAAGTATTCACCGCGGCACTGCGAGATTACAAGAGCGAGCACCCCGATGCTCCGGTGAAGCTCGATCGGGAGCACGAGTTACAGGTCGCACCAGTTTTTTTTGAGGCGTACGCGTCAAGGTTCGCAGACGTGACCCCGACTGTCGTTCGCCGCAGTCACCAGTCGTTCACGAGCGAGTTGGTGTATCGCTATGACGTGGTCCTGCGCAAGTCGGACCTCGCGACGTCGCGAGGGCAGTCCGATTCGCGGCCAGTACAGGATGTTCGTACGTACTGGCCCGCAAGTTTCCAAGGGCCTGGGGATGTGAACCCGAGCGTCGCGACAGCCGACTCGCCGGCATACGTCATCTTCACATCGGGCTCGACCGGCCAACCCAAAGGTGTGGTGGTCACCCATCGCCCGGTCGTCAATCTCATCTCCTGGGTCAACCGATTTGCGGGTGTAAGTGCGACAGATCGCCTCTTCTTTGTCACATCGATGTGTTTCGACCTGTCGGTCTACGACATCTTCGGAGTCCTCGCTGCGGGCGGCTCGGTTGACATCGTGCCGGGCTGCAAGATGAAGGATCCGGAAGAACTGGCGCGCTACCTGGGCGAGCGGCCCATCACGTTCTGGGACTCCGCCCCTGCCGCGCTTGGTTACATCGCGCCGTTTCTCGCCGCTCAAGGCAGCGCCGTCGCGCGCTCCACGCTTCGCACGGTGTTTCTCAGTGGTGACTGGATCCCATTGAGCATGCCTGACCGCATCCGCGAGGTGTTCCCGTTGGCCAGCATCGTGGCGCTAGGCGGTGCGACTGAGGCTGCGATCTGGTCCAACTATTTTGTGGTAGACCAAGTCAAGCCACATTGGCGCAGCATTCCCTACGGACGGCCCATTCAGAACGCGCGCTATTACATCCTCGACAAGCGGCTGCAGCCGCTCCCCATCGGGGCTCCGGGCGACCTGTACATCGGCGGTGAATGCCTTGCCTCCGGGTACTTCGGCGATCCCGTCCTGTCAGCGATGAAGTTCCTTCCTGATCCGTATGCATTGGAGGCCGGCAGGACGATGTACCGAACGGGTGATTTGGCGCAGTTCATGCCCGACGGGAACATCGAATTCCTTGGACGCCTGGACCATCAAGTGAAGATCAGAGGTTTTCGCATTGAGCTTGGAGAAATCGAGAGTGCCTTGATTCGTTGTGCAGGGGTGAAGGAGGCGATTGCTATCGCCCGCGAAGATGCGAACGGAGAGAAGGCGTTGATAGCCTATATCGTCTGCCGGCCGGCTGCCACGGTCCATATCGGTGAGATGCGAGGGCAGCTCGAACGGCATTTGCCTTACTACATGGTGCCATCGGCGTTCGTTGTGCTCGATGCGTGGCCGCTGAATGCAAATGGAAAAGTCGATCGCAAGATGCTGCCGGCGGTCACTGCGTCTAATTCGAACCAAGCTGCGCCGGCGCAGGCGGTTGAGTTTCCCGCGCAAGGTGCGCTCAAGGATGTCTTGCTGATCATCCAAGAACTGCTGCCGGGTGCCCTTTTCGCTCCTGATGACGATCTGGTCGCCAAAGGGATGCACTCTCTCGTGATGATGCGTTTCGTGGCACGTTGCCGAGATGTCTTCGGCGTGCAGCTGCGCGTCAGTGATGTCTACAGGCTGTCGACGCCCTCCGCGATTGCCAGAAAGCTCTCCGAATCGAAACTGGGTGCTTGAGGCCCTGCTACAGCTTCATCTCGAAAGTCAGTTTCAGGACTCTTCTTGTCGGGGTTGTCGTGAGCTGATCGATTCTTTCGAGTGAATCAAAGTAGCTGGCCGCCGTCACGTAGTCACGACCCAGAACGTTCGATGCTGAAAGTCGAATCTGAGTTCCGGGTGAATACTTCCACAGACCGTACACATCCAGGATCTGCTTCTCGCCATTGGACGCGGTCTGACTCACCGATGTGCGTGCGAAGCCGCTTCTCTGATGGTTGAAGCTGCTGCCAAGAGTCAGCGACGTGTTGCGTGGTCGATAGTCGATGGCAAAGGTGGCGACAAACGGATCTTGGCGATCGAGCCGGTTGTTAGGGCCTGGAACTGAAGCCACCGATGACCAATTCCATGCAGCGCTGGCTCGTGCGTCCACCTCAGGGAGGGAGGCATCCAGTTTCGACAGGCTGAGTCTTGATTCCAGCTGAAACCCGTACGTATTGGCACTTGCGCTGTTGACTGGGCTTGACACCCAGCCCCGGGAGTCCTGCGTCAGCTCCTGCAGGATCACGTCCTCAATACGGCGTGCGTTGGCTCCGATGGTCACCGACCCCGCCTTCCCGATGTAATGGTCCAGTGTCAGATCCAGTCCCCATGCGAGTTCCGGACGCAGGTTCGGGTTTCCCTGGAGGTCCGGGGTGGTGGGGGTGTTGTCGTTCGCCACGTACCTGCGCGGCATCAGGTCCCGCGTGTTCGGGGCCTTGTACGTACGACCGATGCTCATGCGGAGCCGGTCATTGCCTGCGGCCTGGAGTTTCCAGACGACCTGTGCCAATGGACTGAAGACACTTGAGCGATTTCGCACTTCGTCGAGGACGTTGCCGAGGCTGCGTGTCTCAAGCCCTTCCCACCGCAAGCCAAGGTAGACCGAGACTTGCTTGGAGAGATCCCATTCGTCCTGAGCAAACAGTGCCAAGCGCGACACCTGGGCATCGAAGCTTTCGTCCATGTCGACCGCCGGATAGCCTACAGGCGCAGTTTGGCGCTGGGTCCTGTCCTCACTGCGGCGGCCGACTTCTCCATCCCACCCCACGCCGAAGGCATGATCCTCGATGCTGGCCGTTCGGTACTTGCCCCCGAGCGTCAAGGCTGTGTCCGCGGTTTCTGATGAGGTGTTTTCGTCGAGAACGGTGGCGCCGAGCTCGTCGAAGCCGAGGAACTTGGCCGTCGATCGGCGACGGCCGTATTGGATTCCCGCCTTGGCATCCAGCCGTCTTCCGTCATTGAACTGACGTGTCCAACTCAGCTTGCTGCTGACGTTGGCGGTGTCCAGTGCAAGCTGAAGGTCATTGCTCGCATAGAGAGGCGGCAGTCCCAGGGTTGTGGTCCGCTGATCAATGGTCTCCGCCTGGATGTGCCGCCATCGAGCCAGCATCTCGACACTGAGTTCCTCGCCTTCACCGAGTTTCCAGCCCAGGCGGGGTGCCACGTTCAGTGTGTCGCTGCGGGCGGTTTCGACTTTCGTCGTCAGGCGTCGTCCCGTCAGTGCGCCTGATCCATCCGTCGCGGTCTGCTCGATGGACGACGGCCACTCGTTGGTTTCACGGCTCAACCCACCTGAGATGGAATAGGACAGATCCTTGGCGCGGTCAGACAATTGGCCTTCCAGCTGGTACGACGGGTTTCCTGCGTACCCGCCGACACTCGCTTTCAACCCTCTTTGGGCAGGGCGCACGGTCTGCTTGAGGATGATGTTGATGGTGCCGGCGATGGCCTGGCTACTCATGTCCGCCGTAGGCGAGCGCAAGACCTCGATGCGTTCGATGACGGCGGGTGAGAGTGAGTCGAGAGAGAAGCCAGGTGATGTCGGTTCACCATTGATCAGTATCTGGGTGTAGCCGGTGCCGAGCCCTTGCATTCGGATCTCGCCACCACGGCCAGGAATGCCAGATACAGTGATGCCTGGCACGCGCCGAAGGATGTCGGTTATCGATGCATCGCCATAGCGGCCGATGTCCTCGCTTGTGACCAGACTCTTCATCGTGACTGAAGACTTCCGTGGATCACTCTCCCCTGTGATCTCCACTCGCTCGAGCTTGGTATGGGCATCGGGCGCTGAAGCGGCGGCTGAGGCGGGCGACGCGCTTGAGACGCCAGGTGAGTTGTCGGCTGCAGTGGCGACACTGCAGAAAACACACACTGTGACCAGCAAAGCGAGCTTCGGGGGGGGCGTGAGGGGCATGGTTTGGGATCGCCTCGGATGGATGAGATGAACGCGGTGTCTGCTCATCAGAGTGCGTCGGCCATCGAAGGCGCAGCAAGGTGTTGGCGTACCTCCGACAGGAGGGTCCGAAGCCGATCGAACGTGTGCAGCACGAAGTAGCACGGTTGAACCTTGGAATCGTCGTTGGGGCAATCGAACACCGCGCCTAGATCGAAGGCACGGCGTGAGGTTTGAAGTGCGCCCGCGTGCTCCCATTCAGACTGCGAGGTAGCGATCGCCGTGCCGAGAACCTTGACGGTGCCACGCTCGCGGACAAGACCTGTCTCCACCGTGTGCCAATACAGCCGCGCGAGCCACTCTGTCACCTCTGACGAGCCCAGCGATTCGACGCCGAGCGCACCGTACTCGGCAAGGAAGCTGGTGTAGGTCGGATTGACAAGCAGCGGCAGATGTCCCATGACGTCATGGAACAGATCGGGTGCAGGGGCGAAATGCAAAGAACTCGGCGGCCGGAGGCTCCAGCTCACCGGAAATACGCGATCACGCAGCGAGCAGACGAACTGGCTGTGGGCCACAAGGCCATCGACCGCCCGCAAGCGCCAGCCGCAGGCCTGCTCCAAACGAAGGCTCAGGTCCTCCATCGGTTCGAGCCTCCCGCTGTCAAGGCCTAGCGCAAAGTACCCTTCGACAAAGGCCTCGCATGCATTCGTCATGAGGCGTGTGCGGTACTGCGCATGGAGAATGGACCACGACCAGGCATCCTGTGTGGTGTACTCGCGAGCGGCTGCGGGACTCGAGTGAGTCACTTGGGGCGGTCGTTCGTCGTCGATCGATGTGTGCATGGAAGGCGGTCCTCAACGTGAAGATTGGCAAGGCATACAGGTGGTCAGGAAACGCCCATGGCGACGAGGATTCGACGATCGCCGGTGAAAGCGCGGCGCCCGTGCGCGAACAAGACGTTGTCTAGCAGCAAGACGTCGCCTGCCTCCCAGAGGAACCTGCGCTCGCTCGCCTTGTAGGCCGCACGCACGAGCGACAGGTCGGCTGCTGAGATCGGTGAACCATCTCCGAAGGTTGCGTTCATTGGGAGATCGTCAGCATCCGGAAAGTCGTCAGCGTCCTCGAATCCCGGCAGGTTCGACAAGTGCCACATGTGCGCTTGGTTGAACCACACTCGTTCTCCGGTGATCCGATGACGCTGCAGTGCATGTCGGACTTCGCGCGTGTGCAAGACGTCCCCTCGCCCCCATCGAAACTCCACGCCTTGTGCATCCAGTCTGTGCGAAACCTCTGATGCATCAGAGCTTTGGAAGGTGCGTTGCCAAGAGCCGGCGAAACCCGGGGCCGACGGGAACGTCCGGGTGTAAGCCACTCCGAGGGACTCGAATCGGGACACCAGCTCAGCGGGCAGACGGGACAGGACTTCTCGGCTGTCGGCGACTGGTGTCTCGCCGCCGGTCGCCGGGGGCCGCTCGCAGAAAAACGCAATGATGTCTGGCCAGCTGCGGTGGTATGACATCTCGTTGTGTTGAGCGATCACTCGTTCGGATGGATGCTCCGTGGAGGTATAGATGCCGTCGCCTATCCCCGTACGTGGTGATGTCCCGCCTTCGTAGTCGCGCAAGGAGCTGCAAAGCAATTCGACAACGCGGCGAAATCCGGCCGAGTGTGCGAGCCCGAGGCCACGCAGGACCAGGGCGCCTTCACGTTTGAACACGTCCTTGAGCCAGTCAGCTTCCGATGTCAAACGGCGGATGGCGCATTCGTCAGCCGGCCGGGGATCAATCGCGTTGACACAAGCGATCGCGGCGCCTGACGATCCGACAGATGACAAGGCGTGGTAGCGCCCGTCAGGCTGCTGCGAGTGCGAGAGATCAAGATGCATGGTCACTCCCTTGCGCTTCGAGCCGGCGCAGCTGTGCACGCCACAGTCGGACTCCTTCCTTCTCTTCTCCCGTCGACTCGAACTGTCGAGCCGTTGCTTCGCAGACGGCGTCGGCCGGTATCACGAGTTCGCGGCCGCAGGACATCGCCTCGATCTGTGTGCGGCAGGCCTTCTCCAGGTAGTACATCGTCTGGAAGGAGGCTGCTATGGATGGTCCTGCCGTCAGCAGCCCGTGGTTGCGCAGGATCATGGCCTGGTGAGGACCTAGGTCGGCAACGAGTTGCTCGCACTCGTCAAGGTCGGTGGCAAGCCCCTGGTAGTCGTGATAGCCGATGCGACGGTGAAACTGCAACGCAGGCTGACTGATCGGCAGCAGACCACACGCGAGACTCGAGACGGCTGTGCCTGCGGTCGTGTGCGTGTGGATGACGCACTGCACGTCAGGGCGGTGGTTGTAGATCTCTCCATGAATTACGAAGCCGGCGGCGTTCACGGGCCAGGGCGTCTCGTGCTGCAAGGCGCCATCCAGTGCAATGGCGATCAGATTGGAGGCTTTGACCTCGCTAAAGAGCAACCCGTATGGATTGAGAAGGATGACGTTTGGCTGATCGGGGACCCGTGCGCTGATGTGCGTGTAGATCGTGTCGCTCATGGCGAAGTCATCGACAAGGCGGTAGCAGGCGGCAAGATCGCGTCGGGTGGTGAGTTCGAGCTCAGTGGTCATGGGGCAGTCGCGGCGCAGCAGTCGCAGTTGAGTGGGTGGCCAGTTGCTCGGTGATCCATCGCGTGGCGAACTCGATAAGCTCGTCGATGTGGCCGGCAAAGCTGAGCGTGGCACCCGGAATGACATGGATGTGGGATCCCACGGGAAGACGGGCCAGCGCTTCTCGGTTGCGTGCAAGTCGAGGAGGTTCCAAGCCGTCGAATGGCGTGTCGCCGTGGATGCAGAGCAGCGGCTGACTGAGGCGGCCGCATACCAATGCCTGATCCACCATGGCCAGCGAGCCCAGCAGACCTCCGGTGACGCGCACCGAGCAACGCACCGTGGGGTCGTAGCTGGGAACATCGACCTGTCCTTCGGCACTCAGGCGTTCCATCGCCGCCGCACCGAAGGCCCGCTCCCAGTCGTAGACGATCGGACCCGTGGTGCCGGCGCTCATCACTCTGGCGACGATGCAGCTGTCCTGCACATCGAGACAGGTCGGTGCAAGCATGCCATGCCCCCACGGGATGAGGCGGACGAAGCCTTGATCGCGGACAAAGGCGACGACTGCCAGCCAATCCTCGGCAAGGCTACGAGGGGCGACCGCTGTGTCCGAACTCGCACCGCAACCGCGAAAGTCGAACATCAGTGACGACACGCCCTCGCGAGCCAGTCGAGCTGCAAGTCGGGGGTAGCGCTCGTGCCAGTTACGATGGGTGAGCAGGTCGGTGGCGCACAAGACCGCAGTGTCACTCCCGCAACGGAGCAGATCCGCCGCGATGTGCCCATCGCCAGACGAAAGGACGTGGTGAGTGAAGCTCAAGAATGCCTCACCAGATGGCAATGCCCAGTGACGGAACGATCAGCCATGGAGGTCTGCTTCCATGCGACGGCGGAAGTCGGCGGTCACCGCTTCCATGGTTTCGTGCCGGTGCAGCTGAGGGTTGTATCCCCATCGCACGCGAAGTTCACCGGCGACAACGGTCGACACCACATACAGCTCGTACTGCCGGGTGCCCCCTTCCGGAAGCCACCGGAGGTTCGATTGGGGCAGGCCGAAAACCCCCGAGGTAGATGTCGAAGATTCATAGTCGCCGCGATAGGAACACATGATGCGGGGCCACGCGAGGTCCGCGAGTTGTGCTCGCATGAGCTCGTTGCTCGTGGAGAAGCGAAGCAGCCCGTGCGCCTCCCCGCGTTCCGGTATGCGTGCCATCTGCTCCCTGATCCAGCCCAGGTGTCTCTGAGGCGCCATGGATGGGTCCACGTCCACCAGAATCTGGGCGGCAATCGAAAAGCGGCCGAAGGTTCGTGAGACGTCCAGGTCCGAGAACAACCGTTCGCGGCCGCGCTCGGGCAAGGCAAAGAGCAATCGTGAACGGCCGCTGTGTGCACAAAGCGCCGCTGCCATGGCGGAGATGACCCGCTCACGCAAGTGTCCGCCTGCCTTCATGGCGTCCGTTTGCGCCGCAGTGAAATCCACCTGCAGCGTGCACGCGGTTGAGATGAGATCCACTCCCGCGTCGTGGTCGCGCGGGAACTCCGCTCCTCGAGCCCGCTCGACGCAGTCTTTCCAGTAGGCAAATTGCGATGCGACGGCGCGGCTGTCTGCATGCGCGCGCAAGCGCATTGCCCAGGCACGGAACGAGGCACCTGCGGACGGCAAGGACACCACGACCCCGGTCTGGGCGGCTTGATATGCCGCGAGCAGATCATCCAGCAGCATGCCGCTTGACGCGGCATCGGTTAGCTGATGGTGGATGACGACTGCGAGACGATCGGGTCGTTGCAGGCCAAAATGCAGCAAGGCCACGTGGAAGAGTGGGCCTCGTTCCAGGTCGAAGCGGTCGAGCAGCTCATTGGCGATTCGCTGCTCCTCTTTCGCCGACTCGCCGAGTCCCAGATCGCTGAGGTCATGCCAGCTGAAAGGTGGTACTTCCGGGCTGGCCTTCACACAGGCTCGATGCACGCCTGTGTCGCGAATGAACACGAGTCGAAGTGCGTCATGATGAGCAACAACTGAGGCCACCGCTGCGGACATGGCAGAGGGGTGGAGTGCCTGAGGCACATCGAATATCAGGGGTTCGGCGCGCCGTGCCTCGTCTGGCATGCGTCGAGCGAAGAAGGCGCAGTGTGACGGCGTCAACGGGAGTTCGCCTGTGCGAGCGTGATCGATGCCGATTTCATCCGTTGTGGCAATCCCAGACGCCTCAGAGCCGGCAGCGGCGTCTGCTCGCGTGGTATCAATCTCGCTAGCCAGTGAGGCGGCCGATGGCGCCGACATGAATTGTGTGGTCGTTAGGCGCAGGCCAGCCTTACGAGCAAGCATCACGATGCGGATAGCGGCGAGCGAGTCACCGCCTGCCTCGAAGAAGTTGTCATCGGCGCCGACTGTGTCGCGCTTCAGGACCTGGCGAAACAGTTTCAGGAGCGTCTGCTGTGCGAGAGAGCCTTGTGTGACGGGCGCCGCCGCGTTGGCATCGGTCGCCTCGGGTCGTGTCTCGAGCAGTCTACGCAGTGACTCGCGATCCAGCTTGCCATTGGCTGTGGTGGGCAGCTGCGGAACCCCGATTAGCCTTGTTGGCACCATGTAGTGCGGGACGCGCGAGCGCAGTCGTTGCAATATCTCGGCGGTGCCGTCTGCACCATCGTGCAGAACGACGGCGGCTGCAAGCATGAGCTCACCTGAGTCGTTGCTGCCGACGGGCACGATCGACATGGCCGCCGCAGTCGCTACTTGAGGGTCGTCATGCAATGCTTGCTGCAGGTCGACGAGGTGCAAGCGGTGGCCGCGGATCTTGACCACGTCGTCACGACGGCCCACATGCACCAGTTGGCCATCGGTGTTGAGCTTGGCAAAGTCGCCCGTGAAATAGCTGCTCACAGGAAAAGGCGCGTCGGTAAACCTCGTAGCGAGCTGACGGCCGGAGATGACGATCTCACCCTCGCCACCCTGGGGAACGGCGTTTCCATGGCTGTCGAGCAGACGAACGGTGGTACCTGCCAGCGGACGCCCGATGGGCACAGCCGTGTCCCTTCCGTGCGTTCGCGGTACGAGATGGATGCACACGATGCCGCAGGTTTCCGTCTGCCCATACATGTTGACGATGTTGGCAGGGTGGGCAAAGCCTTCGTACCACGATCTCACGAGTGTGCTCGATAGCCGCTCACTGGCTGACAGGATCCATCGCAGGTCATTGCACAACAGGTCCGACCGCCGCTCCGACGGGAGCGACGACAACACCTCCGTGCAGGTTTGGAAATAGGACGGCACAAGATCAATGACCTCGATACCGCAGCTTTTAATCTGCTGGAAAAGATTCTGTGGGTCGGCGATGGATTCCAGCGTGGCGATGTGGCAAGTCGCCCCAAGAGTGAGAGGCACGAAAAGTTGCCTCACGGATGACGAGAACGAGAACGAGGCGGTGTGCAGGAAGCGACTGGCGCTGCCCGCCAGTCCGATTGATCCGCTCAGCGTCGAGACGTAGTGCCGCAACGCATGGTGTCCAACGACCACGCCCTTGGGCGTACCCGTCGAACCGGACGTGTAGATGACATAGGCGGGGCCATCTTGTCCGGTGCTCGGCAAGTCCAGGACCGCCGGCATCGATTCATCCCGGGACACCGAGATGTCGATCCAGTGCCGTGTCCATGCCGGGTATGCATCATCTGGCGTCGCGCTGCCTACGCACAATGTGATTCCCGCGTCGCGTGCCATGATCTGGCGGCGAGATTCGGGATAGGAAGGATCCAGCGGCACGTAGGCGCAACCGGATTTCAGGATACCCAGGATGGCCACCACCAGATCCAGTGAACGCGGCAGGTGCACGCCGATGTGGTCCCCTTCACGCGCACCGGAGCGTTGCAGAAACGCCGCCAGGCGAGCTGCTCGCAGGTCCAGTTGTCCAAAGGACATGGCGTCGCCCGCGTGCACGAGCGCTCGCCTCTCGGGGTGGCGACGCGCATGAGCCGCGACACTCGCATGCACATCCAACGGACCGACTTCAACCCCATCGGCTTCGAATGGCTGCGGGACGGGCAGCGGCTCCGGCATGGCGCCGGCATCCGGGACGGGGAACATCCCGATGCCCAGGTGCGGAGCATCGACCGCTGCCCTCAGCACCCTGAGGAACGCCTCGACCAGGCGCGACGCGGTGGCACGCTCGTACAGGTCAATGTCGTACACGAAAGCCCCTTGCAGGCGTTCGCCGCGTTGCCAAAGGTACACGCCGGTGTCAAAACGCGAGCTCGTGAGTTCAGAGCGCGGTACATCGACATCCGAGGTGTCACTCTCGTCCGTCGCTGGGATCGAAGACTCCTTGTGTGGCGGGATGTCCTGCAAGCCGAAGCGCGTTTGCACCAGGGGCGAATGGTCTGGGCTGCGAGCAGGCTGGACGCGCGCAACGATCTGCTCGAACGGAAGCTGCTGGTGATCCAAGGCATCCTGTGCGGCCCGCCCTGCCAGTGCGAGGAGGTCCACGAAAGTGGTGTTGCGCGCGACTACCAGGCGCACTGGCAACAGGTTGGCGAAGAATCCAACCATCGACTCGGCTTCCGTGCGGTCGCGCCCAGCTGTTGGAACCCCCACGACGATGTCCTCCAAGCCGCTGCAGCGAGAGAGGAGCACGCCGTAGGCAGCAAGCAGTGCGGAGAAAAGTGTGTGTCCGCGTGCCCGTGCAAGCGCGCCAAGGCGCTGAACTGTCGACGCCTCGATCTCGAAGGTGACTCTTGAACCTCGATGACCTTGAGTGGGGGGACGCCGGTGATCGGGTGGGAAGGTCACGATCTGGGGGGCTCCCTCGAGCTGGCCTGCCCAATGCTCGCGCAGCTGCTCCAGTCGACTTTCATTCAGGTGGCGTCTCTGCCAGTCGGCATAGTCGGCGTACTGGTACTTGAGTGTGGGCAGTGCATGCTCATGGTGTGCCACGAAAGCGTCGTAGATCGAACGCAACTCGGACAACAGAATCTGGGAAGACCACGCATCGCAAACCAGGTGATGAACAACGAGCTGCAGAACACCGCCAGTGGGTGTCCGGACCCAGGTGGCGCGCAGCGGTGGCTCCACCTCCAGGGCGAAGGGCCGCTGTCCCTCGGCGTTGAGTCGTGCCTGGCATTCGACGAGATCATCGACGACGACGGTGGTGAGCACGCCGGCGTGTGCGGGCATGATGCGTTGCACGGGCGAGTCGTCGACCATCTCGAAACGTGTGCGAAGCGGCTCGTGCCGACGCACCAGTTCATCCACGCTGCGTGACAGGGCGGAGGCATCCACCCCGTGTGGCAGCGACAGGGCAAGTGCAACGTTGTAGAACGGGCTGTCAGGCGCCATCTGGTAGAGCACCCACAGACGTTGCTGGTTCAATGAAAGCGGCGCAGCTTCGTGGCGAGCGACTCGCACCATGTGTACCTGTGTTGTTGCCGTTCCCGAACGGGCTTGTTCCTCGATGAACGCAGCCACACCAGCCACAGTCGGGCCCTCGTAGAACGTTCGCAGCCGGAGCTGGATTCCCGTGGCGTCACGGATTCGCAGCATCAGCCTGCCGGCCAGAAGTGAGTTGCCGCCCGCGTCCAGGAAGTCGTCATCGACCCCCAGGTTCTCATTGCGCAGGTTCTCGCGGAAAAGCCGCAGCAGATCGTGCTCGAGATCGTTTGCCGGTGTGCGTTGATCGCGTTGGGGCGCAGGCGCCTCAGGTACCGGAAGCGCCGCCCGATCAACCTTTCCATTGGGAGTGAGCGGCAGGCGCTGCATGCGGACCAAGCGTTCGGGAACCATGTAGGCCGGCAGGCGTTCGCGTGTATGCGCCAAGAGTTCTGCTTCTACGATTGACGCGCTGGCCGCGGGTACCACATACCCGACCAGCGCCCGCTGGCCCGAGGGCGTGGTGACCACGGTGACTGCGGCTTCGGCCACACCGGGCGCATCGCGCAGCCTCACTTCGATCTCACCCAATTCGATGCGGTAACCCCGCAGTTTGATCTGGTCATCGCTGCGACCGAGGTATTCCAGCACCCCGTCGGAGAACCAGCGCGCGAGATCGCCGCTGTCGTACATTCGCGCCGTCGGGTCCGGATCGAATGGATCGCGCACGAATTTTTCTAGAGTCAGATCGTATCGTCCCAGGTAGCCCCGTGCGACGCCCTTGCCGGCAATGAACAGGCGCCCCTGAACCCCCGAGGCGGCCGGTGACAGGTTGTCATCGAGCACATAAAGCCGCGTGTTGTCGATCGGCCGGCCAATCGGAACCGACGTGCGGGTATCGCCGCCATGCGCAATCGCGTCAAACACAGCGCAGCCCACCACCGTTTCGGTGGGGCCGTACTCGTTGATGAGCGAGTCCACGACTCCGGTGCGACGCCATGGCTCGACAGCCCGTTCGCTGAGTGCTTCTCCTCCCACCACGAGCGTGTCGATGTGCCATCGACCACCGTCGAAATCGAGGAGGACGTTGAGCAGATCCAGGTGCGCCGGCGTGACCTTCACCATGGCCAAACCAGTCCCTGCTCCCTGTCGCTCAATCGCTCGGGCCAGCACCTCCACATCAGCAGATGCGGGAAGAACATGCAGGATCTGCCCGCACAACAATGGTCCGAAGATGGACGTGACGGTCAGGTCGAATGACAGGGGCGAATGAAGCAGGCTTCCCCGGCCGCGACCGGCAAAGTAGGTTCTGCAAGCGAATGACATGTAGTTGAGCAAGCCTTCATGGGTGATTGCCACCCCCTTGGGCATGCCTGTCGACCCAGAGGTGTACAGCACATAGGCCAGGTTTGAGCGCGACGCGCGCAAGCCGGACTCTTCACCCGACCGCGCTGACGCCTCGCTGCCACTTTCGCAGTCATCGAGGCAGGATGCGCTTGCGCGCCAACGTTCCGGCAGGCTGCCAACCAGGGAACGCCGTGTGACGATCGCCACGGGATTCGCCTCGTTAAGCACGAAGCCGGTGCGTTCGAGCGGGTGTTCCGGGTCGAGTGGCAGGTATGCGGCGCCACTGGCGAGGATCCCGAGGATGGCCTGAACGGCGTCCCGAGAACGGGGCAGGTAGATGGCGCAGAGTCTGTCCGGTGCAGCGCCGCGCGCCTGCAAGCGTTGTCCGAGGGAGCGCGCCTGGTCAAGCAGGTCGCGGTAGGTCAACTCGCCGGCGTCGTCGGCAAGGGCCGGCGCGCTCGGATGGCGAGCGCCGCTGTCTTCCAGCCAATCGAAGACATTGGCGAAGGCAGTGTTCACGATCTCGGTGCGATTCCATTCGTACAGCACACGCTTGTGTTCTGCCTCCGGCAGCATGGCCAGTTCGTCCAAGGGCAGTTCGGGATGGGAAAGCGCGGATGTGCACAGCGTTTCGTACCGCGCAGCAATGCGCTCGACATCGGCGACGCTGTAGCGTTCAGTGGCGAACTCGATCGAGGCATGCAGCCGGCCCTGCTCTGCATAGACATCGAACAGGAGGTCGTACTTGGCGCTGCCCAGGTCGATCGGCACCAACGTGACGGCCAGCGTGTCTCCGAGGGGGTTGCCGCCGACGTTTCCTGGTGTGTACGTGAATTCCGTCTGAAAAGGCGTCATGTGGCTCGTGCTGCGCGCCAGCTGAGCAGCGTCGCAAATCTCGGAGAGCGGCAGTGAATGCTCATATGCTGTGAGCAAAGAATCCTTCACTTGTTCGACGAGTTTGGTGAAATGTGGCGCCGCACCCAGGTTCAACCGCAGCGGCAGCGACTCCGTCAGCAATCCGACCACCTCGGCCGTCGCTGGCTCGTTTCTCCCCGCAGAGGGCGTGCCGACAACGATGTCTTTCTGTGTGGCGTGCCGCCCGAGGAGCACTGCATAGACGGCGAAAAGAACCATGAAGCTTGTCGCCTGGTGGGCTTGCGCGAATGCGCTCACCCGTGGCAGCAGCGAATCGCTCAATGCCACCGTGATGCGGCGTCCCGCGCCACTGCGCATTGCCGGTCTCGGTTTTTCCGAAGGGAAGGTGCTCAGAACGGGGGCATTGGCCAGTTGCTGCTGCCAGAAGCCGTGCACCTGGGTTGCGCGCTCTGGATGGCTGGCGGTGCTCTTCGTGCGCCATTCGAGCAGGTCCACAAACTGCACGGCAGCGGCCGCTGGCAACTCGCCTTCGGAATAGAACGCGCAAAGGTCCTTGAGGAGTATTCCAATCGACCATCCATCGCAGATGAGGTGATGCAGGGTGATCGCGAGGAAGGACTCCTCTGCAGAAACACGAAACAGGTACGCCCGTACCAGCGGCCCTGCAATATCGAACGGCTTGCGCACTTCGTCCCTGACAGCACGGATCGCTTCGGCCGCATCTGCCGCTTCAAGCACTCGCAATGCAACCGGAGCATCCTTGTCCAGATACTGGACCGGCTTTGCGTTGTTCACGCTCACGCGAAGCCGCAAGGCGCTGTGGCGAGCGACGGTCGCGTCGAACGAGTTCTGCAGGCGCGCGATGTCGAGGGGGCCTTCAAGTCGCCAGGCAATCGGGACGTTGAACATCGGTGCCAGCGGGTCCAGCTCCTGTTGGCCCCAGATCGCCTCCTGGGACGGCGTGAGCGGTATGTCTGTGGTGCGCTGGGCGGCTGGGATGACAGGTGCTGCCGCGGGCGAACGCCCGGATAGCCGACGTCGCAGAAGTTCGCGCTTGGCGTCTGACAAGGGGGAGGTCATTGGCGTCGGAGTCTGTCGAGGTGATTGATGGGATCGGTCACGTCTGCAGATGCATGCGTGCCGTTGGCGAGAGGTGGCTTCGGGTGTGGATTTAGGGAGAGGTTTGCGCGCCCTCGCCGGTCAACAGGCAGCGTAAGCGGGCGAGGACCACCGCGCTCTGCTCATAGAGATAGAAATGACCTCCCGCGAAGACATCTACCGTCACCGGGGAGTTCGCATGGAGCTGCCATCGATCGAGCGCTTGCGCAGGAACAAACGGATCGTCAGCGCCGCCCAATGCGAACACGCGGGCGGCCAGCGGTACCCGTTCTCGATGGACATAGGATGCGAGCAGACTTAGGTCAAGCCGGTACAGAGCCAGCACCATCTCGCGAAGCTCTTCATGCGCAAGTACTTCATCGGGTGTGCCTCCCATGGCTTCGAGGCGGCGCACCAGAAAATCGTCGTGATGCAGATCGTGTGCGCTGTACTCGAGGTTCTGCACCAGGACATCCGGTGCTCTCGCTGAAGATGCAACGAGGTCATCTGCCCCGCGTCCCACGTGCTCGAGCAGCCAGTGTTGAACCTCGAAGGCGAGCAGCGCGCCCATGCTGTGGCCGAAAAACACGCAGCGCGAGTGATCGCTGAGGCGCCTGGCGATCGCCTCTCCCCATGTGCGGACGAGGTCGTCAATCGTCTTTGGCGCGGCATCCCGCGAGCAGGTACCGCGCCCCGGAACTTCCATCAGCGCCATTTCGAAATCGGGTGGGGCGCACTCAACAAGGGGGTTGAAGCTGCCGCTCCAGCCGCCGGCATGCGGGAAGCAAAACAAGCGGATGGCGGCTGCCGCATTGGGTCTCGGCAGCCAGATGGTGCCCTCGCGGCGCGGGGGTGTCCTCATCGCCGCGACTCGGCAAGATCAGGGGCTTCGTCCCGCAGGAGCGACAGCTGCATCAGGTCGTGCTGGACACCGTTCCAGCGTGCGATCTGCCGCAGCCGCCCTTCAAACTGGAAGCCCAGACCAATCAGCAGGCGCAGCGACAGGGTGTTCGATGGATGCACCTGCGCGCCGATCCGGTTGAGCTGCATCGTCTCCCATCCATGGGACAGCACGGCGTTCAGTGTCTCGGCCATGTAGCGACCTCCCCAGGCATCGCGTGCCAGCTCGAAACCAAGAGCACACGAGCGCGAATTGGCATTCCAGGAGAACAGGCCGCAGGTACCGATCAACCGGGCGTCTTCGCGCCGCTCGATGCCCCAGCGTGTTCCCGGGTTCGCCAGGCGACGCCAGCTTGCAAAGAGCTCGATCAACTTGGTGGCTTGAGACGGCTCGGTCATGGTGTCCGCTCCGTACCAGCGCATGCCCTCGATGTCGGAGTGGATGGCATAGAGCGCATCTGCATCCGTAGGGACGAGTTCGCGCAGGAGGAGACGCTTGGTCTCTATGGTGGGAAAGGGGATGGTCATGGGTGTTCTCAGAGGTTGATCTTGCGCGGCTCAGGTCAGCGAACCTTCTTCTGTGATGAGAGCCCGGATGGCGGCTTCAGGCATTGCATCGATTTCCTTCATGATTTCTGCTTCAAGATGACTAGCAAGCGCATCGACGCTCGAATGCTCGAACAGCACGCGCAACGGGACGCGCACGCCAAACTGCTCGTCGATCTGAAATGCGAGCCGTGCGGCGAGCAAGGAATGCCCTCCCAGCTCGAAGAAGTTGTCATCGGCACTTTCAACACGCTTTCCCGTCAGTTCGCCAAACATCGCAGCGATGCGATGTGCCAGATCTCCCTGGAGCGGGCGGCGTGACGCGACGGGAGCGGGTGGGGCAGGCAATGCCGCGTGGTCGAGCTTGCCGTTGGCATTGAGAGGCAACTTGTCGATCACCACGTAGGCCGACGGAAGCAATGACAGCGGCAGCACTTTCGACAGGCGGGCAGCCAGTCTGGCCGGCGAAACCGCCAGTGGGTCATCGGTGGCGACATAGGCCACCAGGCGTTCCTCATGGACAGCGACGACCGCATCTCGAACGCCTTCGCACGCGACAACCGCTGCTTCTACTTCGGCGAGTTCGACGCGTATGCCGTGCAGCTTCAGCTGCCGGTCCGCTCGGCCTGTGAATTGCAGAACTCCGTCGGACAGCCATCGCCCAAGATCACCTGTTCGGTACAGACGAGTGCCTGGCGGTCCGTATGGATCCGGAACGAAGGCCAACGCCGTGAGGTCCTGGCGGCCAACGTAGCCACGTGACACCCCTGCACCACCGATGCAGATCTCGCCAACCACGCCGATCGGTGAAAGACGCCCATGAGCATCCAAAACGTGAACGGTTGCATGTGCAAGTGGACGCCCGATGGGTACGGGGGTGCGCACGCTTCCTGCAGGCTGTCGGTGAAATGCGGCGACCGCCGCGCACTCTGATGGCCCGTAGCCATTGATCAGGAGGTGTCCGGCATTCGATATCGCGTGAGCGAGCTTTTCATCCACCTGTTCTCCGCCGAGGATCACGGTGGGAATGGAGGCGACGGCAGGCAGCTCTCGAAGGAGTTTGTAGAACGACGGCGCGCAGTTGATGCGGGTTGGCCGATGACGCGCGGCGGCGGCACCGACCGCCGCAAGTGAAACGTCATCGCCTTCTGGCAACAGAAGAATGTCTCCGGAACACAGCGGGCCGAGGAGGTTCTTCTGGGTCAGGTCGAAGCCGATGGCACTGGCGAGAAGCACTCGTTCGCGACCCTGCCGTGCGCCGGTCATTGGCGACATGAACCAGGTCAGCAACCTGGACAGCCCTGCATGGTGATTCAGCGCCCCTTTGGGCGTACCGGTGGAGCCTGACGTGTAGATGCAGTAGGCGAGGTCACCCGGCCGATTGACCCGGTCGGGATTCTGACTTGAGCAAAGTCCGATCACCTCGGCGTCCTCATCGAGCAGCACCTTGGCAACGCCTGCCGGTGCCAATGCGAGCGCTGATGAATGCGAACTGCGGGTCACCACGACGACGGCTTGCGAATCCTCGATCATCAGCGCTTTCCGGGCTGCAGGCAGTTCGGGGTCCAGCGGCACGTACGCGCCCCCGGACTTCAGTACGGCAAGGATCGCGATGATCAGGTCTGCACTTGGAGGCAGGCAGATTCCTACGAGGCTGTCCGGCCGTATGCCCATCGACCGCAGGTGGTGGGCAAGGCGATTGGCGGCTGCATTCAGCTCAGCGTAGCGCCACTCTTGCGTGCCGCAACGAAGTGCAAGGTCTTGCGCAGAAGCTGCCGCTGACAGCTCGAAGAGCTCGTGGCACAGGGGCGGCACGTCTTCTTGGGCAGGAGCGCGCCCACTCCATGCCCCGAGCAGCGCGTGCTCCTCGATGTCTGCGATTTCGACGTCGGACACACGAAGAAGCGACCCAGGCAGAAACTCTTTCAGCGCGCGCACGAACCGGCGGGCGAAGCGCGACACCGTTACTTCCTCGAAGAGATCGGTGCGGTACTGGAATGCACAGGCGAAGCCTTTGGCGCCTTCTGTGACCTGAAGCATCAGGTCGAACTTGGCGATGTCGTTGCGGCCACCTGCGAAGACGGCTTCCGTGCCGGCGATCTGCAACGCATGGCCTTCGTTGTTGTTGAAGCTGAGCATCACTTGCACCAGCGGGGGGCGGTCGAGCGTTCTCTGGTGCACCAGGGCTTCTATCAAGCGCTCGAAGGGGAGGTCGGCATGGGCGTCTGCCTCCAGGGTGTGCTCTCTCACGCGCGACAGAACATCGAGGATCCGGTCGTTGGCGGCCACTGGAGTCCGCAGCACCATGGTGTTGGCAAACAGGCCCACGATGTTCTCGGTGTCGGAGCGACCTCGCCCGGCGGCCGTGTAGCCGATGCAAATGTCGTCACCGCAACCCAAACGGTGCAGGAACACATTGAATGCGGCAGCGAACACCATGAATGGCGTGACCCCGAGTGCCCGGCAACCATCGCGCAGTACCCCCGCGAAGACGGCGTCCAGTTCGAACTCGAAACTGCTGCCGCGGTGGTTCATCCGCGGGGGGCGCGGACGATCGAGCGGAAGGTCGAGTGTCATGGGAGCGCCCTCCAGGCGCGTTCGCCACCACGCCAGTTGCGAGGCGATGCGAGCTTGGTTGGAGGCGCTGAACCACCAATTGGAGAAGTCTGGGTATTGCAGCGTGACTTCCGGGAGAGGCGCGCCTGTTCCCAGAGCCAGGTCGTACAGCGCTCCCAGCTCCTTCACGATCAATCCCATCGACCAGCCATCGACCACGATGTGATGGATGGTCAATGCGAAGATGTGGTCATCGGGCGAGAGGCGCAGAAGCTTGGCACGCACGAGCGGGCCAAGTGTCAGGTCGAAAGGCGTCGAGGCCTCATCCTGCAGCAGTCGAACCGCGCTCGATGTGGGATCGGGGTCTCCGCTCACGTCGTGCTGCACGAGCGGCAAGTCCAGGGCCGGTGCCACCACCTGGAACACCTGGCCGCTTTCCGAGGTGAAGGTCGTGCGAAGCGCTTCATGTCGTGCCACCAGCCCGGCCAATGCGCTCGCGAGCGCTTGCGCGTTCACCTGGGTGCGAATGCGCCAGGCGGCCGGAATGACGTAGGTCGCCGCATGAGGCTCATACTGGTCGAGGAACCACAGCCTGGCTTGAGCGGATGTCGCAAGGACCGTGGCTTGGCCTTTCGGGCGGGGACCGATTGGCTCGGCGCGAACGCCGCCCCGCATCTCGACCAATCGGTCTGCTATGTCTGAAAAGCGTGGGGTGGTGAAAACATCTCGCAGGCTCAGTTCAACACCGAAGGTGTCGCGTACGCGCGAGACGAGTCTTGAGGCCAATAGCGAGTGACCGCCTGCCGCAAAGAAGTCGGTGTCTCCTGATGTCGACTTGCTGGCCAGCAGCGTGTTCCAGATCTCGACCAGCAGGGATTGAGTCACCGTGAGCGGCAGCGGTGCATCAGGTGCCTCTTCTGCGTCCTCGTCGGGAGTGGGCAAGGCTCGGCGTTCGAGCTTGCCGTTGGTGTTGAGCGGCAGCAGGTCCAAACGCATGAAGCATTCCGGCACCATGTAGTGCGGCAGGGTTCGCGAAAGCGCTGTGCGCAGGACCGCGAATGAGGCATCGCCGACGACGTAGGCGCAAAGGCGTGTATCACTCCCGGCTCTTCGGGAACGGAACGGCACCACTGCAGCGTGCGAGACCCCCGGCACTCCGCGGAGGGCCGCTTCCACCTCGCCCACCTCGACGCGAAAGCCGCGAATCTTCACCTGACCGTCGTCTCGCCCATGGAACTCGAGCTGGCCATCCACCCGCCAGCGCACGCGATCGCCGGTGCGGTACATGCGTTCGCCGGGGGGGGCGAATGGGTCTGGCACGAATCGAGCGGCCGTTTCATCAGGTCGGCCGCAGTACCCGCGGGCGAGGCCTGCGCCAGCGAGATGCAGCTCTCCGGTTGCGCCGATGGCCACGGGTCGACCCGCTTCGTCGAGGACGTAGCATCGATAGCCGGGCAGTGGCCGTCCGATCGGCACCAGGGGGGGGAGTTCGATGTCGTCCGGTACTACGTATGCCGTAGCATCGATACAGGCCTCTGTCGGCCCGTACATGTTGGCCAGTCGCGTGCCCGGCAGCGCCTGACGCAGGCGGCCCACCAGTGCAGGATTGAGTGGTTCACCACCCAGCATCAGCTGGCGCAGCCCGCCGTGGGTTTGAGGAGGAGTGCCCTGCAGGAGGGATTCAATCATGGCATCGAAGAACGACGGCACGCCATTGATGTGCGTGACCTCATCGCGCTCCAGCAAGGCCCAGAAGTCACGCGGATCCAAACGTTGCAGTTGAGGGGCGATGACCACTGCTGCACCGTTGAGCAGCGGCAGCACCAGCTGCCCGATCGAAACGTCAAAACCAACCGAGATTGACGCGAGAATCCGGTCCCCTGGCCCGATGGGATCGTGCGCGAGGCGACTGGCGGCCAGGCTGGTGGCTGCACGATGGGGGACCCCTACGCCTTTCGGCTGACCCGTCGACCCCGATGTGTAGACGATGTAGGCCAGTCGCGCGTCCGCATCGGGCGCCGAATCCTGATGCAAAGCCGGCGCAAGCAGGGGGGAGGATGCATCCAGTGACGACAGCGACACAGTGGGTACGTCGCATTCGATCGAGATGCTGCCGTCGCACAACAGCAGGCATGCTCGCGCGTCTTGGAGCATGTGAGTCAACCGCGCAACCGGGACGTCGATGTCCAGAGGCAGGTACACCGCACCGGCCTTGAGAATCGCCATCAAGCAGATCACCGTGTCGGCCGAGCGCCGCAGGGCCACGCCAATCACTGGCTCGTCAGTCGATTGCAGTTCCGGACGTTCGACCAATCGCGCAGCAAAGGTATCTGAAAGCGCGTCGAGCTCTTCATAGGAAAGACGCCGATCGCCATCGATAACCGCGACAAGCCCAGGTGTCCGGCGAGCCTGAGCGCGAAAATGGGCATGCAGAAGCCCGCTGGCCGTTCGGCCCGGCGTGCGGTTCCACGTGACAACTGAGAGATCTATTTCCTCCGGCGCGGCGGCGGGCCACTGCGATGCCCTCGAACTGGAGTCCGCACTTACCGCGTCCAGCAGCGCCACGAATCGCACGGCCAATCGCTCGAGGTTCTGCGCCGCAAGCAGCCCAGCCGGAACTTCAAGCTGTCCCGACAGCGAGTCACCCGGCAAAGACATCGAGCACGCGAGATCGAACTTCGCCGTGGCGGGGACAGATTCAAAGGAAGCGAAGCGCAGCGACGGCGTGCCTACTCGCGCTGACTCTTGAAAAGCGAACATCACTTGACATACAGGCTGTCGTGACAGATCGCGAGGCGGATTGAGTGCTTCCACCACCTTGTCGAACGGCAGTTCCTGGTGTGACAAGCCTGCTAGGGTTGTGCGACGTACCTGAGCAATCAGTTCGGTGAAGCGCGGGTTGCCAGACAGGTCCGAACGAAGCGCAAGCGTGTTGACGAATAGCCCCACCAGGCCTTCGTTACGGGGGTCGGTGCGGCTTGCGACCGGCGTCGCGACCAACACATCCCGCTGTCCGGTCCACAGCCACAGCAGCGCACCGAAAGCTGCCTGCAGCACCATGAACAAGCTGGCGCGATTCTCCCGTGCCAGGGCAATCAGCCGGCGTGTCAATTCAGCTGACACCTCGAACGTCTTGAGTTCGACTGGCAACGCCATGGCGAGCGGCCTTGGGCTATCGAACGGGAGCTCGATCGTCGTCGGCGCATCACGCAAGGCGTCGAGCCAGTACGCGAGGCTGGGTTCGAACTCGCCGCGTTCAAGGCGTTGCTGCTGGTCCTCGGCATAGTCGGCGTATTGCCAGGGCAAGGTTGGTACTGCCGGTTGGCACCGATCCGAACGTGCTTGATAGATCTCGACGAGTTCGTGCAGAAACACGGCAAGCGAAGCCCCGTCCCAGGCGATGTGATGCGCGCAGATGGCGAACACATGTGACTGGGGCCCGATGTGGATCAAGACCAGCCGAATCGGCGCCTCGCGTGTCAAGTCGAAACGAGTCGCAGCCAGCTGGCGGACGCGAGCGCGCGCGAATGATTCGTCTCCAGTCTCGACGATCAGCGCGGGCGTATCGGCAGGAAGGTCGCGTTGAACGATCTCCCCCTCGAACTGCACATAGCGTGCGCGCAGGACGTCGTGCCGGTTGATGACGTCGGTTGCGGCTGCCGCAAATGCAGCGGTGTCCAGCGGACCTGTGAGGATATAGGACTCGGTGATGAGGTGGCCCGAGCCCGCTGCACCTAGCGATTCGACGAAGTGCATGCGTCGTTGTGCAGAAGAGAGCGGCCGGTGCGATGGCACGATGGGGGCAGGTGAGGTACGGTCGGCACCGAGGGGGGGTTGAGCGGGGTCACCTGGAGCGGGACTCTCATCGTCCACACGCAACAGCTGCACGAGATCGCCAAGCAAGGGTGCTTCGAACAGCATCGCGAGGGAGACCGGGCGGCCAACCACTTCACCCAGGCGCATCACGAGTCGCGTGGCTATCAAGGAGTTTCCGCCGAGGGCGAAGAAGTCGTCTTCATCGCTCGCGGTTGGCAGGCCGAGCACATCTGCGAAGGCGCGCCTCACGGCTTCGCTTCGGCGCTGCCCGGCGGATGAACCATTGACTTCAGTGCCGACTGCGCCGTGCTGAACTGCCGAGGTGGGCGTTGTGCGCACCAACGGCGCCCAGCAGCGCACTGGCTCGAATGATGTGCCCGGCAGATGGATGCGACGCCCTCCATGTGGCGAACGCAGAGCCGCCGGATCGAATCTGAGGCCGGACTGAAGAACGCGAGCGAACGCACCGAGGAGAAGGTTGTCCGTCGACCCGAGTGCAGGGGTGTCACCACCGATGCAATGCGCTACAGCGTCGGCCAGAACGCCCTTGCGACTCAGCTCGAGGAACATGACCGAGCCTTCGACTCTCAACTCCTGGATGACCTGCGCGAGCCTTGCGGTATCGGGTGCGTGAAGGGCGGGCGCCGCTTCGGTGAGCGCTCTGCGCACGCCTGTGGCGTCCATCTTGCCGGCGATGAACTTCGACACGAGGCTGCCAGTGCCGTAGCCCAGGACAAGTGCTACCGGCACGCGGCAGGCCTCCAGCGAGCGGGCCAGAGCAAACTGGACACGAAACGCCTCGACGCGGGGCGAAGCGGGCAACCCGTCGAAAGGAGCAAGCGCAGGGAGTACTGCCTGAGCCAGATGTGGATAGCGATTGATGGTTGCGAGCACTGCCGAAAACGACTCGCCAGGTTCACCCGAAGCGAGCAGAACGGCGCGCTCGCTTCGCACGGGGTTCGCGATGGGAGCCCCTGAATCGAGCTGATCGATCAGGTGCTCCAGGTCGCGCGCGATGAAGGCCGCACGCACCGACTGAAGGTCCCGTCCTTCAACCACGGTGCGTGCGATGTCTTGCATGCGCGGTCGCCGCCGCCGCAGCGCATCGGTCAGGTGCCGCATCGTGGCGGCCAGCTCTTCGGCCCGGTGTGCAGACAGCGTTACAAGCCACGGGCCCTCGCTGTTCTCGTTCGACGTGGCGGGAGCTGGCGGCTCGCGCAGCACGATGTGCGCATTGGTTCCATTCAAACTGAATGCGCTGACTCCCGCAATGCGGGGGAGCGGGCCCGTCCAGTTGCCCGCCTTCATGGTCAGGTGTACTGCCGTGGTCTCGAAATCAATGAGCGGATTGGGCCGAGCAAGGTGCGCCGTCGGGAAGACGCGACCCTCACGCACACTGAGCAGCGCCTTGGCGACTCCTGCGAGACCGGCAGCGCAATCCAGGTGTCCGACATTGGATTTCACTGCGCTGAGCTCGCAGAAGCCGCGGGCCTGCGTGGTGGCGGCGAAGGCGTCGGTGAGGCCCTGGACCTCGATAGGATCCCCGAGCTTCGTTCCAGTGCCGTGTGCCTCCACGAAGCCGATCTCTTCGCCCGAAACACCCGCCCGTTGCCAGGCGTGGCGCAACACCTCCGCTTGTGCGAGCGGGCTTGGTGCGGCCATGCCTGTGCTGCGCTTGCCGTTCTGGTTGACTGCGGTCCCGAGCAACACGGCATGCACCGGGTCGCCGTCTGCGACCGCGCGGGCAAGCGGTTTCAGAAGCAATGCCACTGCCCCTTCGCCGATCGACGTGCCTGCGGCCGCGCCGTCGAATGCGCGCGCCTTTCCGTCAGGCGAAAGGATGCCGAGATTGCCGTCCATGCGGGCTGGTGGCGGTGTGAGCAGCAGGCGTACGGCGCCCACCAGCACCATGTCTGCATCGCCCGATTGCAGAAGCTGCCGGGCCTGGTGAACTGCCACCAACGATGACGAGCACCCGCTCTCCACGCCGAATGCGCCCGCGCGGAGATCCAATGAATGGGCCACCCTTCCCGCCACCATGGCTGGGTGGTTGCCTGTTGTCTCGGTCGGGTCGGAATCGGAAAGTAGGCGGGCATAGTCCGGTGCCCCGACACATGCGATGACGGCGCATCGAGACCCCGCGAGGGCCGAGGGCTTCATTGCAGCATCCTCGATTGCACTCACTGCGAGTTGAAGGAGCAGCCTTTGCTGGGGGTCCATGAAGTCGGCCTCGCGCTTCGAAAGACCGAAGTAGCGATGGTCGAACTGGTCGATTCCGTCAAGGTATCCGCCAATGCGATAGTCGCCCTGCGGCAGATCTCTCGCCTCACTGCGGGACTGGCTGATGGGCTGCACGCTGTCGCGGGCGCTTGTCAGGTTGTCGTAGAACTCGTCAAGAGTCGTCGCGTCCGGCAAACGTGCAGCGATTCCCACGATCGCAATGGCATCTTGGTTCATCAAAACTCTATAGATGCGACGGCGCCTGCCCGGTCGGGCGCCAGGCCCTGGGAGAATCCGTCGGTGTCAAAGGGATGTCCGGGCAGGTGCGATGCTCCGGGGAGAAGACTGCAGATGCGACCCGACCAGTAGGCCGACCAATCGACGCATGCGCCATGCGCCCAGAAGGTGCCAACGGCTTTGGCGAGGGCAGTGGAGGAGCACTGCCCTCGTTCATCGCTGCTGGTCACGCGCAGCAAATCAGGACAGTCGCTCACGGGAGGCAGCAGGGTTGTCAGTTGTCGCCCCGGGCCGACTTCAAGCGTGGCTCGGCATCCGATGTCGAGCAAGCATTGAAGCCCCTTTGCGAACTGCACGGTCCCTCGAAGGTGGCTGGCCCAGTAGTCGGGAGAGGTGGCCATTTCTGCGCCGATCCAGCACCCATGGAGGTTGGACACAAAGGGTCGGCATGGCGGCTTGCGCCTGACGCCCTCCACCGCCGTGCGGAAAGCAGCCAGAGCAGGCTCCGTCATCGCAGAATGAAAAGCGTGGGAAGTGCGCAGTCGCCGCGAACCGATGCCTGCACCGGCCAGGCGCTCTGCAAGTGCGGCGATGGACTCGGCAGGGCCACTTGCCACGCATGCGCCTGGACCATTCACTGCCGCGACGTCGATGTCGACTGTCAACCACTTGCGCAAGCTGACTTCATCGAGTGCGACTGCAAGCATGGCGCCTGGCGGCAGTGCCTGCATCAGCTGCCCACGACGCGCCACCAGACGCACGGCGTCGTCGAGTTCGAACACCCCTGCAAGTGTTGCGGCGACGAACTCGCCGATGCTGTGGCCGATCATGGCGTCTGGCAAGACTCCCCAGTGCTGCCAGAGGCGAGCAAGTGCATAGGACATGACAAACAATGCCGGTTGCGCAAAGGCGGTGTCCGTGAGCGGGTCCCGCGCATTGGGGTCGGTAGCCGGCGCGGTGAGCCAGTCACGGATGTCGCAACCCAACTCAGGCACGAGCAGACTCGCACAATGATCGACCACGCTGCGAAACACGGGTTCATCGTGATATGGCGCTGCGGCCATGCCTGAGCGCTGCGCACCTTGCCCAGGGAACATGAAGGCGATCCCGTGCAGTGTTGACGGTGAAAGCGCGCGCAACGACCACTGTCTGGCGGTCGGCCTCTCTCCCGGCTCCACCACTGCGACTTGCCGATGGCTCCAGGAGTGACGACCGAGTGCAAGCGTTGCACCCACGACCGCAGGATCTTCACTCGGGTTGGCATATGCCCACTGACACAGTCCGTCCGTTGCGGTGTTCAGATCTTCGGCGGTGCGTGCGGACAGCGGCCATGGGAATGCCTTGCGCCTGGGGCCTACCGGCTGCTCGACATTCGAGATCGCCGCCGTGTGCGCAGCGTCGGTCATGGCCTGCAAGTACTCGGCCTCGCCTGCTGCCTCGCGCAACTTCCGTGCGACCGACGCAATGACATCGTCCTGTCTGTCGCGGTGGATCGGCACCAATCGGTGCTGCGGTGATTCCTGGTCTGCCGGTTCGGCAAGGACGAGCACCAAGATCTCACCCGCGCCGGCGGCCAAGGACTTCGCGAGGAAGATCACTGCCGTGTCGACGTCACCGCCGCCCTCTAGGGCCTGCAATGCGGCTTTCATTGCCGAGAGGATGTCCTCGTGGCGATGGAACTTGACGCCGAGTGCCGGAGGGGCGTGATGGCGCTCGGTCGCAAATTCCGCTCCTTCTTCTCCATTGCCGCTGACAGCCGCGTGAACCTCGCACGAGCCTGGGCGTGGCGGGCGTGCTGCATGTTCGAGCGCGCGCCAGACACCGATCCACGCAGCACGAATCAGGGGCCTAAGCGCATGCGCCGACTCTGCTTGCCATCCGAACAGCGCGTGCGGAAAGTCTGCGTCATTGGTGGCCAGTGGTCCGCTGCGCATCCAGGCGCCCACAGGACGTGCACGCCCGATCGGATCCGCTGCCAGCGCAACGGATCGCGAACCTGCGCTTGCGTCTTGGTGGGATGAGAGCATTGCGCGTGGCTTTCACGCTGCTACATGGGGCGCAGCGGCCGGTGGTGCAGGATCGAGCCGCAAGCCTCCGCGCAACAGCAACCCGACAGCGCAACAGGCTACCCCCGCTCCGAGTGACGAGATCATGAGCCCCAATGCCGACGCCTTGTCGGCGCCCCAGACTGCAGTCACGACGGCGGAGCCGGTCAACAAAGGCTCGAAGACCAGGCTCGCCAAAGGCAGCGAGAGCAGGATCGACAGAGGCACCAAGCTGAATGACAGCACCGTACGAACCGCGAACACCTTGCCCTGGATCTGCACAGGCACGTGTGTCTGCCAGATTGTCTGGCTGGAGGCCATGATGACGGACGTCGAGGCCCCTAAAGCAGGGGCAAGGATGCACAAAGCGATGGGGGATCGGCACAGGCCCCAAGCAATCATGCACATGCCGTATGCCAGGGAGCCGACAATGACTCGCCGTTCATGGTTGCCCACACCACCACGTCGGCGATGGCGGACGAGCAGCATCCCGGTGAAGAACATCCCGGCGCCCAGCAGACCGAGGGCAATCCCGAGTGCAGAGGAAGATCCTCTCGAGAGCAGGTAGGGGGTGAAACTTGCCGTGAAGATCGAAACGCCAATGTTGACGCTCATGAAGAACAGCAACAAGGTCCGAAGGGGCGGGCGCTCGAACACCCAACGGAACCCGTATGTCAGCTCGTCCCAGAAGCTCCGGAAAACATAGCTCGCTTCCGATTTCACCGTCGGCGGCACCACGACGCTGAGCAGACCTGCAATGCCCACGGCGTACGAGAGCATGTCCAACGCAAGCAGGAGTGGAAGTCCGATGAGGTCCAGGCCGACCGCTCCGAGAACCGGCCCCAGCATCACGGTGACGCCTCGAAACGATTGCTGCAAGCCGTTCATGCGCCCAAGGTGCTCTCGCGCCACGACCATCGTCACCAGCGGACCCAACGCAGACCAGCGCATCTCGGTACTCATCGCCAGTATGAAAACGACGCAAGCAACGACAGGCACCGTCAGGTGACCGCTCAGGTATGCCACCAAGGCAATGCACACGGTCAGCATCGAAATCGCGTCGCACGCGAGCAGCATCTTTCGCTTGTTCAAGCGATCGGAGAGATAACCGGCAAATGGGGCAAACAGCAAGCTCGGAAGTGCCGTCAGAAGGACCAGCGTGGCAAACACGTGATACGAGCCGGTCTCTCGATAGACCCAAACGTCCAGACCGAAGGAGGTGAGTGTTGAGCCCAGCGTGCTCACGCCGCGGCTCACCACTAGGACTTTTGCTTGTCGGGGGACTGGCGTCACCTCGGGGGCGAACGTTGAACCTGATGCGCTCGGAGCCGGGTTGGTCATTGGAGTGTCCTTGTCAGAAGGGCGCCAGCCCGGAGTGCGACTGAGCTTCATGGAGCGGTGATACAGCATCTTCGTGAGGCCGGCGGTCGGCTTCGTGGATTGCAACGATGCGCAGTTCACTCGTGAATCGCCGGCCCGCCTCGTCGGTGAGCCAGAGGAACTCGGGTGTCGGCAGCATCTCGGTAACTGCAATCTCTGAGGAGAGAGGCACGTCGCGACGTAGCGCGTTGCGGAGCTGGCGGCACAACATCATTGCGTAGATCGGGCTGTCGAGGTCGATGTAGAAGGGCTTGGCTTCCCACGGCAACTTCACGAAGATCAGGCGAGGCAGGCCGTGGAGCTGTCGCCAGCGGTGCACATCGAGGTAAGCGTTGACGTCGTCGCGCGCATCCAGGAAGGGCAGATCCCCAAGAGGGAAGCGCCATGCCTCACGCTGCACCACGAGTCGATCGATCGTGACCCTTGGAGAGTGGGCGATGTTGGGTAGCAGGCTGAACCGCGTGGCCGCCAATCCTGAGAGCAATTCACCGAAGACGTCGACCAGCAGTCGATGACTTCCGCCGCGGCGGTGGCGTGCAACAAGCCTGCCTTCGTGGCGTTCGACGACCAGGTCCGAGATGACCATTGCATGGTCCGCCGAGAGGGGGCGCGCGTCGGACGAGAAACACAGTTCGGTGTCATGACCGGGCTGTGTAACGACTTGGACACGGATAGGCTGACGTGTTTCTTCACGGGATAGCACCGGAATGAAGCGCCCTTGTTGCAAGTCGGCCTGAAGGGCCGCCATCAGGGCGTCCGGGTTGGGGTGCTGGGCTTGTGCCGAATGGTTCAAGAGCGTATTGATGCCGGCGTGGACCTCACCGAGCACAAAGCTCGCGTCGCAGTCGTCTGGACTACGGGCACTGACCATGACATCCGGGCTCTGGTGACAGCCACTTGCCCAACCACAGTCGGGCGCTTCGAATATGCTGGCCACGCGCTTGCGCAAGACCTCTGACGACCATTCGATTCTTCGCGCATCCGGCTCGTTGGCAATGAGTAATGTGGCCCAATGCCGGCCGTGTTCGGCGACCAGGGAATCGATCTCTGGTGTGATTGAGCCGAAAAAGACATCCTGAGCGTGCAGCCAGAACACATCAAGGTCGACAGCCTTGGCATTGGCATCAGCCAACGAATCGTGCACTTCGCCGAGCCGCGCCTCGACGATACGTCCCAGCCTGTGACAGAACCAGCGTGCTCCTTGCAGCACCAATGACAGTGGGGTTTGCAGCGACCGTCTCAATTGTGTGCCGACAGCAAGCTGCATATTTCGCACACAGTCCTCGTACAAGGGTTTGCGGGCGCCGTAGGTGACCCCGGCGTTGCGTGTGGCAGAGGTGAAGCAAACAGATTCGAAGTGTGCATCGAACTCTGCGAGGGCAGCATTCAGGCGTTGCACGTCGCCCGCGGCACGTGCAACCTCACCACGTGCTTGTTCGAGCACCTGCAGGCTGGACAAGGCTGCCTCGCGCAAGTCGCGCTGATCTATGCGTTCGAGCTGGTGGCGCAAGTGCAGTTCAGGGTGCCGGTCGCCGACTCGAACTTCAAAGCGAAGGTCGATCCGCCTTCGATCGGACAGGCGCTCCAGAAGGTCGAGAACCTCCTTCTCGAACTCAAAATTCAACAGCGGGTGGGCGAGCAGGAGCGTAGCGATCTGGCGTGACGTTCGACGTCCATCGCAAAGGCCCAAGAGGGCGCACTCCTCTGCACTTGCCTCGACAGGTCGACCAGCCACCCACAGCCGTGAGCCTTCCAACCTCAGGTGCGGCACTCGCCGCGGCACTTGCCAAGGGCGCAGCGCGACATCTGCACTGAGGCGATCGGCGAGCGCTCGCATCGCCCAATCTTCGAAGTAGACACTTCGCTTTGCGAGGAGAGTCTCCCCGGCATTGAACTGCAGCGACGAGATACCTTCTTGGAAGCTGGACCAGCCCACCGGGCCGAAGAAGCCGATGGTGTCGTTCTTCATCATGTACCGCTGCGCATAGCTGGCGAGCAGCAGATTTGCGCGGCGCCCTGTTGCATCGTCACGAGTCCCACCGGATTGAGCGACAAGATTCAAGGACGCATGAAGGGCGGGGCGGTTCTGCCATGTCACTGCCTCGCGCAGGAGAGGGTCCGCTGCCAGCCGTGCCGCGTGGCGCTGCGCCTTCTCGGCCGCAAGGATCCAGGCTTGATGGAAGTCTGCACTTGCGCGCTCGCGTTGGAGCTCGGCGGCCACCGCAGCGGTACAGATGTCCATCGGAAAGCAGGCCGAGAGTTCCGTGTCGTTGCGGCGGCGGTCAATGTGTTTGACAGCTTTGCGCCATTGCAGGATTTCACGGCCGATGCGCATGAATTCGGGCGTTCCGTCGCCGCATGTGCGCTGAGTCACGAGCAGTTCACGGATGCGTGACTTGGCTGTCGTGCGCAGTGAATCCCAGGCCTGTGTCGAGGCTTCTGTGGCCCGCAGGCAGTTCGTGGCCGCTTCGCTCAGCGCAGGGTCACCAAAGGGCAATGCGTCTGCCGCTGGGAATCCGGCAGTACGGCATTCAGCCTGACGCCAGAAGTGCCACTGCGATTCCGCTGGCGTGAGGTGGCCATCGCCCCTCGTGACAGATGACGTTGGCGCACGCGCCAACGTGTTTCGGGGAGGCAATTGCCTGAGTGCGGTGGACATCAAAACTCTATCGAAGCCGTCGCAGCGGCAATCGGAGGCGGGTGGCCATCGGTTCCTTCGTCGAGCTTGCGCGCAAGCAAGCGGAGCGTCGGATACTTGAACAGGTCTGTCACTCGAATGGCCTGTGAACGCGCCCGCGAGAGCGCCGCATGGAATGCCAGCAAGCGCAGCGATGTGCCGCCCATGTCGAAGAAGCTGCAGTCTGGATCGGGAAAATCGCTGGAACCTGGCACGACTTCCCGCCACAGATCTTGCAGAAGACGCTCGGTATCACCTTCCGCGGCTTGCCTGGGCTGCTCATGCGTAGGCGAAGATGGCAAGGTCGGATCGCCGAGGTGCCTGTTGCCGCCTGCCATTGACTGGAGAGCTCGCCGATCGACCTTGCCACTGGGTGTCATCGGCAACGCGTCGATCACATGCCAACGTCTCGGAACGAGATGCACTGGAAGGCGGTCACTGAGCATTCCTCGCAGCAGGCTTACATCGATGACGGCGGCTTGTTCCGGCACTACCACGCCACACAGCTGTTTGCCATCACCGTCGTCGATGGCCAGCACCACTGCGTTGTGCACGCCCGGGCAGCCGAGGAGTGCGGCCTCCACCTCGGCCGGTTCGACACGATAGCCCCGCACTTTCAGTTGTGTGTCGGCGCGGCGAATGAAGTCCAGTGTGCCTTCGGGCAATCGCCGCATCAGATCGCCAGATCTGTAGAGGCGCTCACCGGGAAGTCCGAAGGGGTTGGGCACGAAGCGCTCTGCAGTGAGGGCGGAGTCACCAAGATAGCCTCGGGCCAGTCCGAGGCCGCCGATGTACAGCTCGCCTACAGCGCCATCCGGAGCGGGTTGCATGAACTCATCGAGCACGTATGCAGACGTGCAGGCGATGACGCGGCCAATCGCGACCCGCGCCCGGATGAGGTCTTGCCGTGTCACCTGGTGGCATGTGGCGAACGTGGTCGTCTCGGTCGGCCCGTAGCCATTGATCAGGCGGCAGCCGGGCAGGCCGTCGATGACGTGTCGCACGGCTGCAGGTGGCAGCGCGTCACCGCCCGCCAGCAGCTGGCGCACTCCGCGCAGCGATGGAAGGTGGTGGCGCACGTATTGATCAAACAGCGCCGCTGTCAGCCACAACGTGGTCACACGGTGATGCTCGATGGTGGCAGCCAGATCGTCGAAAGAAATGACCCCCGGGGGCGCGAGCACGAGGGATGCACCGTGCTGCAGGGGCCACCAGATCTCGAAAGTGGATGCGTCGAAGGCAAGTGGTGCCGCATGCAGAACTCGTTCGTCTGGCCCGGCCTCGACGTAGTCGGCGCACCGAGTCACACGAACGACTCCACGGTGCGTCGCCGCAACTGCCTTTGGCGTGCCGCTCGATCCCGAGGTAAAGAGCACATAGCACAGGTGATCCGGCCGAGTCCCTGTTTCCGGTGGTGCTTCAACCAATCCAGTCAGCGCGGAGTCGTCCACATCAATGCGGCGCACTCCCTCTGGCAATGCCAAGGTTTGCGCGCTCGATGTAATCACGACGCCGCAGCCTGCCACATGCAGCATCTCGGAAATGCGAACTGGCGGGTAGGAAGGATCCAGGGGGAGGTACGCTCCACCGGCCTTGAGCACCCCCAGCAGGGTCGGGACGAATTCCTTGCCACGCTCCACGCACACACCCACTACGGACTCGACACCGACACCGATTTCCCTTAAGGCGTGAGCGAGCCGATTTCCACGCTGGTCGAGCTCTCGCCATGTGAGCCGGTGGTCTCCGCAGATGACAGCAACAGCATCAGGCCTCTCGGCCGCGCGGTCCGCGACATGCTCGTGCACACAACGCGCGAGCTGGGTTGCTTCGCTTTCGGTTGACCTTCTATGCACCACGCTGAGGCAGTCCGGCTCTTGCATGGAGGTGAGTTGCCGCAAGGCTGCAGTCGGGTGCTTGACGATGTTCTCGAGGCAGTGCCGCCAAGCATGCGCGAGCGCTCTGACCGTGCCAGCCTCGAAAGCGTCAGCGTCATAGACAAAGGCGCCGCGCCAAGCACCTTCATGGGCGGTGACATGCAGGCTCAATGCAAACTTCGAGAGGGCGGGATCCTCTGCGTACATTTCAGCGCGAATTCCAGGCAAGGACAAGAACTCGGGGTGCGGAGCCTGATCCACTGCCAGCAGGACCTGGAAAAGCGGTGTGGAGTGGAGGCTGCGTGCGGGGTTGATGTCTTCGACGAGCCGCTCGAAGGGGAGGTCTTGGTGCGCATCGGCGGCGAGGACGCTCTCGCGGGTCTGACGCAGGAGTTCGAGGAAGGGCTGGTTGGCGAGGGGTCTCAAGCGCAGCACGAGGGTGTTGACGAAGAAGCCGATGAGGCCGGCCAACTGGGAGTGCTGGCGGTTGGCCACTGGGTAGCCCAGGCAGAGGTCGTCTTGGCGGCACCAGCGCGACAGCAAGGCTGCCAGTGCGGCAGCCAAGGCCATGAATGGCGTGACGCGATGTTCGCGACAGAAGCCGCGCAGGCTCTCGCTAAGGCCGGGGCCGAGATCGAACTCATGGGAGGCGCCGCGATGGGTCGGCTGTGAGGGGCGAGGCCGGTCGGTGGGGAGGTCCAACTGTGAGGGGGCGCCAGCCAGTACGTCTCGCCAGTGCGTCAGCTCCTGGGAGAGCCGTTCGCCCTGGAGCTGTTCGCGCTGCCAGGCGGCGAAGTCGGCGTATTGCACCGGCAGAGGGAGCATGGCAGGTTCATGGCCACGCACGAAGGCTGTGTACAGGACGCCCAGTTCGCGTGCGAGCACGCCCACTGACCAGCCATCGGCGACGATGTGATGCAGTGTGAACAGCAGCACGTGGTGCCGGGGGTCGTGTCGGCACAGGCTTGCTCGCCATAGCGGGCCGTTGGCCAGATCAAAGCCGATGCTGGCCTCATTGCGCATGGCCTGGCGTTCAGCCTGCGCGCCCGCTTCGCCCTCGGGCAACTGGATGATCTGCAGGTGCCACGACACCGCCGGATGCACCACCTGAACAGCAAGGTCGTCGCCAGGCTCGAACGTGGTTCGCAGTATCTCGTGGCGACGAGCGACTTCAAGCAGAGCGCGTTCCAGCGCGGACACGTCAAGAGAGCCTTGCAGCCGCCACGCCAGTGCAATGTTGTAGCGTGCTGTCCCGGGTTCCAGCATCTCCAGGAACCACAATCGCTGCTGGGCAAAGGACGTCTGAAAGACGTCCTTTGCCGGCTCGGACACGGCGTTTTCGGGCATGGGTGCCGACCGGTCAATCGCCTTGTGCGCGTGCACGGCGCAGACTGGCCGGTGTCATGTCCGTCCAGACGATACGGATGTGCTCAAGGCATTCGGCTTTCACACCCTCGAAACCCACACGCTGCCAGCCGGCTGGCGGGTCTGTTTCAGCCAGCCAGATGGAGTACTGGTCTTCATGATTCTTGACTACCGCATAGCGTTCTTCGTCATTCATGCTGTCTACCTTTATAGATGAGAGGGGGGCCGGACGCTAGGCGTCCATGCGACTGGATCTGCGCACGACGAGGGCGCGCGATGATGGCCTGCGACGATTTGGAGTCGTCCACTGGAACTACCGGCAGAGCGTCGAGCACCCTTGCAAAGGCAGAGACGGTCGAAGCGTCGAATAGCTGCCGCACGGAGGACCGAAGACTCAGATGTTGATTGACTCTGGCGACGACCTGAGTGGCACTGAGGGAGTGGCCACCGAGGGCGAAGAAGTCATCGTGGCGGCCGACGCGCTCGACACGCAACACGTCAGCCCACAGGCCAGCAAGCAGCACCTCGGTCGCACCAACGGGTGGTTCGTAGGCCGCACCCGAGGGCGCCGCCGTGTGCACCTGCGCAAGCATGAGGCGATCGATCTTGCCGCTCCCGTTCAGCGGCAGCGCGGGCAGCACCTGCCAGCGTGTGGGCACCATGTGCAGCGGCAGCATGCTTGCCAGCGCATCGCGTAACGCACCCGGCTCCAACCCAACCCCTTCGGCTGCACTGACGTAGGCGGCCAGCGAGCGTTGGCCATGCTCGTCGGCAGGGGCCAAGACGGCGGCCTCGCGCACACCTGCGCAACGCAGCAGTGCGCTCTCAACTTCACCCAGCTCAATGCGATAGCCCCGCACCTTCACTTGGTGATCGGTCCGCCCAAGGAACTCAAGCAAGCCATCGCGCCGGAACCGAGCCAGATCGCCCGTGCGATACATGCGCGATCCCGGCGACCCGAACGGATCGGGGATGAACTTTTCGGCCGTCAGCGCGGCTCGACCCACATAGCCCCGTGAGATGCCGGCCCCGGCAATGTGCAGTTCCCCCACCACTCCGATGGGCACGGGCTGGCAGCGCTCATCCAGTACGTACACCTGCACGTTGGCCAGCGGCCTGCCCAGCGGCACCTCTGCCGCTTCGTCTGCCACGAGGTGACGCACGGCCACGTCAGCGCATTCGGTGGGGCCGTACGAGTTCACCAGCCTCAAGCCGTGTGCGCGCACCTGCTCTGCCAGAGCCGCATCGATCGGCTCCCCACCCAGCACCACGGTGCGCAGTGTTCCCGGCTCGTCCACGTAGGCGCGGTACGCCGATGGCGCGCAGTTGATGACGGTCGGTGCATGTTGGTGCAATGCCTGGCGCAACGCATCCACGTCGCGCGCGTTGCCGGCAGGAATCACCAGCGTGCCAGCAGCGGCTAGCGTGCCCAGCAGGTTCTTCTGCGTGAGGTCGAAGCTGGGAGAACTGGCCAGCAGCACCCGTGCGGCAACGCCTGCATCAACAAGGCATTCGCTTGCATACCAGCGCACCAGGTTGGCGAACCCGCGGTGTGTGTTGGCCGCTCCCTTGGGTTGGCCCGTCGAGCCGGATGTGTAAATGCAGTAAGCCAAGTGCCCACCACTCACTGGCACATCCAGGTTCGCCCCGCTTTGCTCCTGGTCGTCGTCAGCATGCACCTGCAACTGCACTGCCGTTGAGGGCAGCCCATGGCCGCAACCCGGTGCCACCAGTACCACCGGAACGGCCGCATCTGCAACCATGTAGGCTAGGCGCTCGGGCGGGTACTGCGGATCCAGTGGCACGTACGCACCACCAGCTTTGAGCACCGCCAGCATGGCCGTCACCAGTTCGGGGCCACCGTGGGCGCATACACCCACCAGCACGTCCGTGCCCACAGCAAGCGTACGCAAGCGCCTGGCCAGACGGTTGGCTCGCACATTGAGCTCACCGTAGCTCAGTTCCCCGAAGTCGCCCACCATCGCCAGTGCATGCGGTGCCAGAGCAGCTTGCGCTTCGATGCTGCGGTGCACGCACTCCTCTTGCACCTCCTGCCGTTGCATCGCACCGCTCCACTCATGAAGCAACTTCTGCTTCATCCCCTCTTCCAGCAGCGGCAACTCGCAGATCCGGCTCTGCGGATGATCGATCATTCCCGCAAGGAGAGTTCGGTACTGGCGTGCCAAGTCATGGATGGTGTCGGCGTCGTAGAGATCGGTCGCGTATTCGATCCCACCGAAGATCCGGCCTCTGCGCACAACGAGCGCGAACGAGAGGTCGTACTTGGCGGTGATCACCGGGGACGCCGACGCTGCGGGTTGGCAGGTGACCTCGGGCAGGTCAATCGAGCTTCCGTCGTCACCATGCTCGTCCTGATGGTACGAAAGCAGGACCTGGAAAAGCGGTGTGGAGTGGAGGCTGCGTGCGGGGTTGATGTCTTCGACGAGCCGCTCGAAGGGGAGGTCTTGGTGCGCATCGGCGGCGAGGACGCTCTCGCGGGTCTGACGCAGGAGTTCGAGGAAGGGCTGGTTGGCGAGGGGTCTCAAGCGCAGCACGAGGGTGTTGACGAAGAAGCCGATGAGGCCGGCCAACTGGGAGTGCTGGCGGTTGGCCACTGGGTAGCCCAGGCAGAGGTCGTCTTGGCGGCACCAGCGCGACAGCAAGGCTGCCAGTGCGGCAGCCAAGGCCATGAATGGCGTGACGCGATGTTCGCGACAGAAGCCGCGCAGGCTCTCGCTAAGGCCGGGGCCGAGATCGAACTCATGGGAGGCGCCGCGATGGGTCGGCTGTGAGGGGCGAGGCCGGTCGGTGGGGAGGTCCAACTGTGAGGGGGCGCCAGCCAGTACGTCTCGCCAGTGCGTCAGCTCCTGGGAGAGCCGTTCGCCCTGGAGCTGTTCGCGCTGCCAGGCGGCGAAGTCGGCGTATTGCACCGGCAGAGGGAGCATGGCAGGTTCATGGCCACGCACGAAGGCTGTGTACAGGACGCCCAGTTCGCGTGCGAGCACGCCCACTGACCAGCCATCGGCGACGATGTGATGCAGTGTGAACAGCAGCACGTGGTGCCGGGGGTCGTGTCGGCACAGGCTTGCTCGCCATAGCGGGCCGTTGGCCAGATCAAAGCCGATGCTGGCCTCATTGCGCATGGCCTGGCGTTCAGCCTGCGCGCCCGCTTCGCCCTCGGGCAACTGGATGATCTGCAGGTGCCACGACACCGCCGGATGCACCACCTGAACAGCAAGGTCGTCGCCAGGCTCGAACGTGGTTCGCAGTATCTCGTGGCGACGAGCGACTTCAAGCAGAGCGCGTTCCAGCGCGGACACGTCAAGAGAGCCTTGCAGCCGCCACGCCAGTGCAATGTTGTAGCGTGCTGTCCCGGGTTCCAGCATCTCCAGGAACCACAATCGCTGCTGGGCAAAGGACGTCTGAAAGACGTCCTTTGCCGGCTCGGACACGGCGTTTTCGGGCATGGGTGCCGACCGGTCAATCGCCTTGTGCGCGTGCACGGCGCAGACTGGCCGGTGTCATGTCCGTCCAGACGATACGGATGTGCTCAAGGCATTCGGCTTTCACACCCTCGAAACCCACACGCTGCCAGCCGGCTGGCGGGTCTGTTTCAGCCAGCCAGATGGAGTACTGGTCTTCATGATTCTTGACTACCGCATAGCGTTCTTCGTCATTCATGCTGTCTACCTTTATAGATGAGAGGGGGGCCGGACGCTAGGCGTCCATGCGACTGGATCTGCGCACGACGAGGGCGCGCGATGATGGCCTGCGACGATTTGGAGTCGTCCACTGGAACTACCGGCAGAGCGTCGAGCACCCTTGCAAAGGCAGAGACGGTCGAAGCGTCGAATAGCTGCCGCACGGAGGACCGAAGACTCAGATGTTGATTGACTCTGGCGACGACCTGAGTGGCACTGAGGGAGTGGCCACCGAGGGCGAAGAAGTCATCGTGGCGGCCGACGCGCTCGACACGCAACACGTCAGCCCACAGGCCAGCAAGCAGCACCTCGGTCGCACCAACGGGTGGTTCGTAGGCCGCACCCGAGGGCGCCGCCGTGTGCACCTGCGCAAGCATGAGGCGATCGATCTTGCCGCTCCCGTTCAGCGGCAGCGCGGGCAGCACCTGCCAGCGTGTGGGCACCATGTGCAGCGGCAGCATGCTTGCCAGCGCATCGCGTAACGCACCCGGCTCCAACCCAACCCCTTCGGCTGCACTGACGTAGGCGGCCAGCGAGCGTTGGCCATGCTCGTCGGCAGGGGCCAAGACGGCGGCCTCGCGCACACCTGCGCAACGCAGCAGTGCGCTCTCAACTTCACCCAGCTCAATGCGATAGCCCCGCACCTTCACTTGGTGATCGGTCCGCCCAAGGAACTCAAGCAAGCCATCGCGCCGGAACCGAGCCAGATCGCCCGTGCGATACATGCGCGATCCCGGCGACCCGAACGGATCGGGGATGAACTTTTCGGCCGTCAGCGCGGCTCGACCCACATAGCCCCGTGAGATGCCGGCCCCGGCAATGTGCAGTTCCCCCACCACTCCGATGGGCACGGGCTGGCAGCGCTCATCCAGTACGTACACCTGCACGTTGGCCAGCGGCCTGCCCAGCGGCACCTCTGCCGCTTCGTCTGCCACGAGGTGACGCACGGCCACGTCAGCGCATTCGGTGGGGCCGTACGAGTTCACCAGCCTCAAGCCGTGTGCGCGCACCTGCTCTGCCAGAGCCGCATCGATCGGCTCCCCACCCAGCACCACGGTGCGCAGTGTTCCCGGCTCGTCCACGTAGGCGCGGTACGCCGATGGCGCGCAGTTGATGACGGTCGGTGCATGTTGGTGCAATGCCTGGCGCAACGCATCCACGTCGCGCGCGTTGCCGGCAGGAATCACCAGCGTGCCAGCAGCGGCTAGCGTGCCCAGCAGGTTCTTCTGCGTGAGGTCGAAGCTGGGAGAACTGGCCAGCAGCACCCGTGCGGCAACGCCTGCATCAACAAGGCATTCGCTTGCATACCAGCGCACCAGGTTGGCGAACCCGCGGTGTGTGTTGGCCGCTCCCTTGGGTTGGCCCGTCGAGCCGGATGTGTAAATGCAGTAAGCCAAGTGCCCACCACTCACTGGCACATCCAGGTTCGCCCCGCTTTGCTCCTGGTCGTCGTCAGCATGCACCTGCAACTGCACTGCCGTTGAGGGCAGCCCATGGCCGCAACCCGGTGCCACCAGTACCACCGGAACGGCCGCATCTGCAACCATGTAGGCTAGGCGCTCGGGCGGGTACTGCGGATCCAGTGGCACGTACGCACCACCAGCTTTGAGCACCGCCAGCATGGCCGTCACCAGTTCGGGGCCACCGTGGGCGCATACACCCACCAGCACGTCCGTGCCCACAGCAAGCGTACGCAAGCGCCTGGCCAGACGGTTGGCTCGCACATTGAGCTCACCGTAGCTCAGTTCCCCGAAGTCGCCCACCATCGCCAGTGCATGCGGTGCCAGAGCAGCTTGCGCTTCGATGCTGCGGTGCACGCACTCCTCTTGCACCTCCTGCCGTTGCATCGCACCGCTCCACTCATGAAGCAACTTCTGCTTCATCCCCTCTTCCAGCAGCGGCAACTCGCAGATCCGGCTCTGCGGATGATCGATCATCGCAAGCACGAGGCGGCGATAGTCCTGGCCCATCTGCTCGACGAGCGTTGCGTCGAATCCGGACGCGTCATAGAGGAACCACAGACGTGTGAAGCCTGAGGCTTCCTGCACGTCGAGCTTTAGTTCGTTCTTGGCGTAGGTGGGCAGAACCTCAATGGGTTTCCAATGCATTTTGCCGACGACGAGCGGTGCATCCTCCGTGCGCAGGTGGCTAAAGCCCACCTGCAGGTAAGTTCCCTGCAGTTGCGTGCCAGAACGGCGCAGGCGCTTGACAACCGCTGGGTACGGAACCACCGCATCATCCAGTACATCAAGGAGCCTCTCCATGCAGGTATGCAGAAACGCCCGCACGTGGACATGGCCTTCAACCCGTGCGCGAATCACACCCAGGTTCGTGAAGTATCCGATCGCGGACTGATTGTTGAGTGCAGCACGCGGGCTGACCGGAACCGAGATCCCAAAATCCTCCTGCCTCGTATAGCGCCAGAGCACGATTTGGAATGCGGCGAGGTGCCAAGCTGCCGTCGAGACACGACAGGCACCGGCGGCTTGGGCAACGCACGCTGTCTCCTCGGGTGTTAAGACAAGCTTCACACCCGCTAACTCATAGACATCGTCCTTTGGCAACGAGACGTTTGTGCGAGGAAGAGCCAAGCGCTCCGGTAGGCCCTCAAGCTGGCTCGCGATTTTTTCAAGCGCCGCCTGACCTGAGGGGCTGGTTAGATGATTACGCTCGAACTTGGCGGTTGAATTTACGGACTGCGTAGGGCCTTCGAGGGTAATACTCTTTCCATGCGAGTAGGCAGCAGCCAAATCGGCAAAGAAGATCCTTGAGGACACTTCGTCAAAGAGCAGGTGCGAGAAGACAAACAGAATTGCAGACACCGGTCCATCCGCACTCTCGTGGACCATCGTCGCATGCCAAGTGGGTGATGAATGCAAGTTGACGGGCTCGCCACTCTCCTGCTTGGCGACCAAGGCAATATTCCCAACAGCTCGGCGTAGATCTGGTTGGAATGGCATGTCAACCGCGTCTACCGCCTGCAATGCGAGCCCGTCGCGGGCTGTTAAGCTCGAACGCAAGGCGGGGTGTCGCTTGGTCACGGCAGCCAGCGCTCTACACAATAGCTCTTCGTCCACCACGCCTTGCACGTCGAACGCGAACACCATGTTGTAGGCGGCGCGCAGCCGCGGCCCACCCTCCCGCATCAGAAACCACAGCCCTTGCTGGCTCAGCGTTAACTCCTGCTCGATTGCAGGTTCAAGAGGGGTATTGGTGACGGTTTGGTGCATTCCCGACTTTCGAATATTTTGGGGGAACGAACCAAGGTGAGGGTGATGATCGAGCCTCCTCCTTGGCGGCTTTGTCCCTGCACAGGCAAGCCGAGTCACCCTGCCGTAGGGGGCGTGGCGGTGAATGAAACACCACTACGAACCAAAATCTTTCGGGTGGATCGACCTGGTGAGGATCAATGCGAGCACGCTGCTTGGCGGCGCGACGTACAACGCGCATACACCCTTGCAATGACATGAGACCCCCCTCAAGTTCCTACTGCCTTCGCTATTTCTACAGGATCCTAATAAGATCCTTGTGAAGCACTTTACTGCGATCAATTCTGATTTACTGAGCACGCGGATGGTTCGCGAGAATAGGCCATTCGCCTGAAATGCCCCTTGACTTTAGACGGAATTTTCGCCGTCACAAACGTCTCATACACGGCACTCGCGCGCTGCTTTGCCTAGACGCTTTCGGATTTGGAGATCAATACAATAGCGCACCAACGCATTACCTGAATCATGCGTGTCAAACATTCACCAAGCTGCAGGCCTCGGTTGCATAAGCATATCTACAATTTTTTGCGCTGTAACCTGTAAAGCCTTGCATCTGTGAATTGCCCCGGGATTGAGGAGGCTTCAACTCTTGAGAAGAGGAAGCCGTGAACAAGTCGAACAAGTTCTCGACCGAGGTCCGTGAGCGAGCGGTCAGGATGGTGCAGGAGCACCAGGGGAGTACCCGTCGCTGTGGGCGGCGGTGGAGTCGATCGCGTCGAAGAACACTCCAAAAGACGAGTGATAGCAATCGTCGACCTTTTTAGTGTTTTGGTTCCGAGACGCCTTTCAAACTACCTCAGCCAAAAAACGGCAAGGTTGAAGCTTGAGCGCGTGTTCACTCCCCCTTACCCGGTCCTTGCGTCCCTTCACCGAGTTAAAGCAGAAAGGCTTGTTCGGCGTCTTTCGATAAGCGGCTGGCCATCCCGTCTTGAATTGGCCCGACGAGTAGGAACGATGGTGTCCACCAAACTTTTCGAGGTGGACACCTATGCAATCCAAAGGAGCGCCACGCCGGCGCCATGGCAAGGCACTCAAGGCGCAAGTGCTGGCCGAGTGCAGTCAGCCCGGTACGTCCGTGGCTGCGGTCGCGCTGGCGCACGGGCTGAACGCGAATCTGGTGCACAAGTGGCGTCGAGGTGCTGGGCGCAAGCCAGAGTCACCCGCACGGGCAGTGCCTGTTGCCGATTCCGGCGCGGCCGTCTTCGTCCCGCTGCAGTTGCCCCAGCCGGCGCATGCGACGCCTCCAGACATCCGCATCGAGCTGCGCCGTGGGGCGACATCGGTGACAGTGAGCTGGCCGGCGCAAGCCGCTGCCGAGTGCGCCGCCTGGATGCGCGAGCTGCTTCGATGATCCGAATCGATGCGATGTGGCTGGCGGTCGAGCCGGTCGACATGCGTGCCGGTGCCGATCGACTGATCGCCCGCGTCGTCGAAGTGTTCGGCGCCGCGCGAGCGCACCATGGCTACCTCTTCGCCAACGCTCGCGGGACACGTGTGAAGCTCGTGGTGCACGACGGCTTCGGCGTCTGGTGTGCCGCGCGCCGCTTGAACCAGGGCCGCTTCATCTGGCCGAGCGTGACGTCCGGTGCAGTCCCCGCACTGACGCAGGCGCAGTTCGAAGCGCTCGTGCTGGGCCTGCCGTGGCAGCGTCTGCAGCACATGCAGGTCATCACGCACCTGTGACCTGCGAGCCCGATGCGCAGCCTGGGAAGGCCGGGCGCGTCGGGCAATTCGAAGATGCCCCGATGACGGCGGTCGATGGGCTTCGGACAATGGGTTCATGCTCGATGTGAACACGCTCACTGCCAAGGACCTCAAGGGTCTGAGCAAGGGTGCCGTGAACGAGCTTGCAGCGGCGCTGCTGGCGCAGTTGGCCACGAATGTCGAGCAGCTGTCCGCAGCCCAAGCCGCCCTCCAGGCGAAGAACGCCCACATCGCGCGGCGGGACCGTGAGATCAAGTTCAAGGACGCCAAGATCGAGCGCATCACGTTCGAGCTGGCTCGGCTGAAGAGGTGGAAGTTCGGCGCGAAGACCGAGGCAATGAACGCCGAGCAGTGTCAATTGTTCGAAGCGACGCTTGCCGAAGACCAAGCCGATCTCGATGCGCAGCTGAAGGCATTGAAGGGCGAAGGCGATCAAGCCGACCAGGCGGCGCCGAAGGACAAGCGCCAGCCGCGTCGCCAGGCGTTGCCCGAGCACCTGCGTCGCGTCGAGCACCATCATGAGCCCGAGGACACCACCTGCGGCTGCGGCAAGCCGATGGTGCGCATCGGTGAAGACGTGAGCGAGCGGCTGGACATCGTGTCCGGCCGAGTTTTTCGTGCATCGCCACATCCGCGGCAAGTGGGCGTGCAAGTGCTGCGAGCGCTTGGTGCAAGAACCCGTGGATCCGCAGATCATCGATAAGGGCGTGCCGACAGCCGGCCTCGTGGCGCACGCGCTCGTGGGGCACTTCGTGGATCACCTGCCGTACTACCGGCTTGAGCAGATCAACGCGCGCTCTGGCGTGCACACGCTGCGCTCGACGCTGGCGTCGTGGTCCGGCGCGGGTGGCGCGAGCCTCGTGCCGCTGTACGAAGCGCTACGCGGCTTCGTGCTGCGCGCCCCGGTGCTGCACGCGGACGAGACGCCGGTGAGGATGCTGGCGCCTGGCACGGGCAAGACGGTCAAGGCGTACGTGTGGGCCTATGCGAGAGGCGAACACGATGGCACGCCCGGTTTCATCTACGACTTCTGCACCGGCCGAGGCTCGAAGTACCCGGCCGACTTCCTCGCGGAATGGACCGGCACGCTCACCTGCGATGACTACTCGGCGTATGACGTTATCTTCAGGCGCGAAGGCTCGACTGAAGCTGGATGCCTTGCGCATGCGAGGAGGAAGTTCGACAAGCTGGTCAAGGCCAATGCGAGCCCCATCGCGGCGCAGGCCATCGTGCGCATCGCGCGGATCTACAGGCTCGAGAGCCAGGCGCGAGAGATGACGGTCGAGGCGAGGCTCGCGCATCGTCAGCGATACACGCAGCCGCTGTGGGAAGAGCTGCATGCGTGGATGAAGCAGGAGCGCGCCCGCGTGCCGGACGGGGGCGGCGTCGCCGCCGCGCTTGACTACAGCTTGAAGCGCTGGGCCGCACTCGGTCGCTTCCTCGACGACGGTGCGGTGAGCGTCGATAACAACCACATCGAGAACCTCATCCGGCCATGGAGTCTGGGTCGCAAGGCTTGGCTATTTGCGGGCAGTGAACTCGCCGGCAAGCGGGCGGCCGTGGTGATGAGCCTGGTGCAATCGGCCAAGCTGCATGGGCACGATCCGTGGGTCTACCTCAAGGACGTGCTGGAGCGGTTGCTGACGCATCGCAACGATCACATCGACGAGCTGCTGCCGCATCATGTGCCGGAGATTATGCAAAATCAATGCAAGCTATTTCTGCGACAGCACACTAGGGCGCGCGCAAACTGGAGCCGTATCCGCATCGGATATCAGCCTATCTCAGCCGCTCGAGTTGCTCATCGGTATGTGCCTGCTTCAACGGCGACCAGCCGCTCTTGAACCCCTCCATGGTCTTCACCATGTGCTCCGTGACGATGACGGCTGCTTTGCGCAACCGAGCATAGTCGAGCGGGACTTTGATTGCAGCATCGAGGTAACTGTGCAATCGCGAAAGCGGATATTGACTGTCCAGCACAGACTTGTCTGCATGTGTATAGGTCCGCATGTGGACGCTGCGTGCCTGGTCCGCCGAAATCTTCCCGGTTCGTATCGCGTGGTCCTGAGCCTGATGCCCGGTGATTTCCATCGAGTCCTTCAAAGGCGTCCCCGCGTCCTGAAGTGCGGTGACGACCGTGTGGCGGAAGCTGTGGAACACCAGTGCGGGGTCGATGATGCCGATGGAGTCGAGGTACTCGCCAAACTTGCGGCTGCAGTTCTTGGACGGGTCTCGCCGCCCCGTCTTCGATGTCAGGTCCCGGTGGGGAAATAGCTGGGTGGCCCCCATTTGCCGAAGGCGCTCCACGTAGTCGATGAAGCCCAGTTCCACCAGCCGTGTGGCAATGGGCAGCCGTCGGATCGAGTTAGGGTTCTTTGCGTTTTCGGGCGTGACGTCCATGAACCAGATGCCGGTCGGCTCGTGACACTGGATGTCTGCAAGCTGCAGGGTGATGATTTCTTTTAGGCGCGTGCCGAGATGCAGGCCGAGCAGCGGCGCCCAGAAGTAGTCGGCATGGTTGTTGAACGCCAGGTACCGGCCGGGCTCGAAAATCTGCATCAGCTGGTCAATGTTGAACGGCTCATAGTGCTCGCTCTCCTTCGCGGCGAGCTTGCGCAGAGCCTTGCCACGCTTCACCAGGCCCGCCGTCGGGTCGACGAGCGTCGCGTCACGCTCTTCTCGAGCCCAGCCGAAGAATTCCCCTAGGGTGGAGACCTTTTTGATGAGCGTGAGGGGCGATGCTTGCTCGCCGGTGGTGGCGCCAGTGGTGGTCACCTTGTTCGAGACCTTGTCCAGAAAGCTGGACAGATGGTGTGTCTCAATCTCGTGAACGAACGGGTCGCTGTCGGAGGGGTGTGTCGTAGAGGCGACATGGCCCACGAGGCCCTTCAGCAGTCGGTCCCGCTCGAAGATGGTTTTCTCGGCAAGCTTGGCGTTTACACAGGCGGCCTTGTACTGCTCCAGCGCCTGTGACATCCGAAGCGGATTCGGTGGAGTTGCTCCGAGAGGCCCATCCTGGGCGAGGCCCATCCCTTTCCGTGCCTCGTATTCGGCGGAACGGCGATTGATGAGCTCGATCATCATCTGCCGGGTTGCCTCGGCTTGTGGGTCGGGTAGGACTTCGAAGGCCTCGAGCAGCTTCGGATGCGCCGCCTGGATGCGCAGGAGATTGGTGACGTCCTGCTCGTTCTCGAGGGTGATGCGATTCGGCTCAATCGTCAGCATCTTTCGGATGCCGAGAGAGTCCAAGATGTCGTTGCGGTCGTTCATGTTGCGCGCCAGCTCCAGCCTTGCGTTGGCCCAGGCGGCGATGGCACGCGCACGCGAGGGGTCCTTGGTCCGCAATGAGTAACGCACCTCTGTGCGTTGTCGGCTGGAGCCGTTGGAACTTGAGACGGGCGCGCTCATGATGACGCGCAGGAAATACGTACCGCAACGCTTGCGGTACAACCGTGGTGTGGTGACGGAACCCAAGTGGCACCCCTAAGTGGCACCCTGGAATGCAAAAAAGGCTTGTAAGTCATTGACTCACAAGCCTCTTGGGTTTTGGTGGCGCTTCAGGGATTCGAACCCCGGACCTGCGGATTATGATTCCGTCGCTCTAACCGGCTGAGCTAAAGCGCCTGAGCCGCGCATTATAGCCATCACTTCACGGCACTCGCTTCGCCTCTCTTGCACGGTCTCATCCAACTGCATGTTCAGCTTCTTCAAGAAAAAGCCCGCGGTGCCGGACGCTGTCGCGGCGCCTGTTGCTCCGCCCCCTGAGTCGCCGGCAGTCGAACGCAGCACCTGGCTCGACAAGCTGCGTGGCGGTCTGCGAAAGACGAGCTCAGGCATCGCCCGCGTGTTCACTGGCACCCAGATCGACGACGCGCTGTACGAGGATCTCGAAGCGGCGCTGTTGATGGCAGACACCGGCGTGAAGGCCACCGAGTTTCTGCTGACCGATTTGAAGCGCCGCGTGAAAGAGTCGCGTGTCACCGATCCGGCTGCGGTGAAAGGCCTGTTGGCCGACGCCGTGGCCGAGTTACTCAAGCCCCTGGAGAAACCGTTGCGCGTCGGCGAGCACAAGCCGATGGTGATGATGGTCGTCGGCGTGAATGGCGCAGGCAAGACCACGAGCATCGGCAAGCTCACGCGGCACCTGGCCGATGGCGGGCAGAAGGTGCTGCTGGCGGCCGCCGACACCTTCCGCGCTGCCGCGCGCGAACAATTGGCCGTATGGGCCGAGCGCGCCGACCTGCCCGGCTCGGCGCGCCAGCGGGTCGAGATCATCAGCCAGGAAAGCGGTGACCCGGCGGCGGTGAGTTTCGATGCGGTCGTTGCCGGCCAGTCACGCGGCTGCGACGTGGTGATTGCCGACACCGCGGGGCGCCTGACCACGCAAACGCACCTGATGGAAGAGCTGAAAAAGATCAAGCGCGTGATTGGCAAGGCGCAGGCCGGCGCACCGCATGAAGTGCTGCTGGTGGTGGATGGCAACACGGGGCAGAACGCGCTGTCGCAGGTCAAGGCCTTCGACGATGCTCTGCAACTTACTGGCCTGGTGGTGACCAAGCTCGACGGCACGGCCAAGGGCGGCGTGCTCGCGGCGATTGCCCGCGAGCGGCCCATTCCGGTTTACTTCATCGGGGTGGGCGAGAAACTCGAAGACCTGCAGACTTTCGACGCGCGCGAGTTTGCGCAGGCCTTGCTGAGCTGACGCTGCGCGAGGCGGTTCAGCGGATCGACGGACCCGACCCGCGCGGGGGCATGGGCGCCAGCGGGGCCGGAGCGCTGTCCAGTTCGTCGAACCAGGTCGAAGAGGGTGGGTCACGCTGTTCCAGCCCATCGTCTTCGACCATGACGGCCGCCGGTTCGCGAACCGGCATGGTGCCCACGGGCGGACGCGTCGGCGGCGTGCCCATGGCAGCAGCCGGAGCCGGCGCTGGGCTGAACGGCATATCGACCGGCATCTTGAGGATGGCATTGCGCGCGCCGATGGCGTTGGGCAACGCGTCTTCGCGCCACACATGCAACGGAATCTCGGCGGCCTTGAGCACGCGGTCCATGCGCGCATGGCGCTGCTTTGCGCGGTCGTTCTCTTGCGATTCGGGGGCGCGAATGTCGACCACTGCAATGACCTGCGAGACGCCATCGCACACCACAAGGTCGGCACACATCACGCCAACGCGCCGCAGCCACTCTGAATAAGAATGGCGAGTCGGCACCTTGAGGAATCGCGCCAGTGGCACCTGGGCCAGGATGATGTGGTCGGGTAACCCGCCGCGCAGTGCCGCATAGGCCTTGCGCTCCGAGGCGGTCATGATGCGGGTGGCTTGCGGGTGCCAGGACATCAGCGTGTCCAGCCCCTCCGCAGCCTTGGCCTTGCCACGCCGGGAAGGCTCTTCACGAGGAGCGCGCTGCTTCATCCAGACCCAGACGAGGCCCACCAGCACTGCCAGCCCACCGACGATCAGCAGCAATTGCATGTCCATTAACTACCTGTGTTCTGCAAATGCAGACCATATCCGCCCCAGGTGGAGCGGTCAACCGGAAACCCACCAGTCTTTCCCATCAGCGCATGCCGCCGGGGCCGCCCAGGCCTTTCATGCCGCCCATGCGCTTCATCATCTTCATGAGGCCGCCGCCTTTCATCTTTTTCATCATGCCCTGCATCTGCTCGAACTGGTTGAGCAGGCGGTTGACCTCCTGCACCTGAACGCCCGCGCCGGTGGCGATGCGGCGCTTGCGGGTGGCCTTCAGCAGCTCGGGTTTTCGGCGTTCCAGCGGCGTCATCGAGTTGATGATGCCTTCCATGCGCCGCACGTCGCGCTCGGCGCGGTCCATGTCGGCCTGGCCGAGGTTGGCGGCCTTGCCGGTCATCTGCGTGGGCAGCTTGTCCATCAGGCCGGCCAGGCCGCCCATCTTCTTCATCTGGCTGATCTGCGAGAGGAAGTCGTTGAGGTCGAAGCTGTCTCCGGATTTGAGCTTGTCGGCTAGTTTTTGCGCCGCAACGACATCGACGCCTTTCTGCACCTCCTCGACCAGGGCCACGATGTCGCCCATGCCGAGCACACGGCCGGCATGGCGTTGCGCGTCGAAGACTTCGAGCCCGTCGATCTTTTCGCTGACCCCGGCGAACTTGATCGGCGCACCGGTGATCTGCCGTACCGACAAGGCCGCGCCGCCGCGTGAGTCGCCGTCGGTCTTGGTCAGCACGATGCCGGTCAGCGGCAAGGCGTCCTTGAAGGCCTTGGCGGTGTTGATCGCGTCCTGGCCTTGCATGGCGTCGACGACGAAGAGCGTTTCCACCGGCTTCAGCGCGGCGTGCAGCTCGGCGATCTCCTTCATCAAGACTTCATCGATCGCGAGCCGGCCGGCGGTGTCGACCAGCAGCACGTCGAAGTAGTGCTTGCGGGCATAGTCGAGTGCGGCGTTGGCGATGTCCACCGGCTTGTCGGTGGCGGTGGATGGGAACCATTCGGCGCCGGCCTGCTTGGTCACCGTCTTCAGCTGCTCGATGGCCGCCGGGCGGTACACGTCGGCCGAGACGGTCAGCACCTTCTTCTTGCGCTTCTCAATCAGGTGCTTGGCGAGCTTGGCCGTGGTGGTGGTCTTGCCGGCACCTTGCAGGCCCGCCATCAGGATCACCACCGGGGGCTGTGCGACGAGGTTGATGTCGGACACCCCCTCGCCCATGGTGGCGGCCAGTTCGCGGTTGACGATGCCAACGAGCGCCTGGCCCGGCGACAGCGAACCCACGACCTCGGCGCCGAGCGCCTTCTCCTTCACGCGGGCGACGAAATCGCGCACCACGGGCAAGGCCACGTCGGCCTCGAGCAAGGCCATGCGCACTTCGCGCAGCATGTCTTGCACATTGCTTTCGGTGATGCGGGCCTGGCCGCGCATCGTCTTGACGAGGCGGCTCAGTCGATCAGTGAGGGCAGAAGCCATTTGGGGGAGGGCGGTGCACGAGAAACCGGGCACGCGAAAGTACACTGTGGCGATGATTTTATCGTCGGGCTCATCCGGGGCATCCAATGCTTCCGCCATGCTTGCGCTGTGGGTACCGAGCGCACTGGCCTTGCTGGCCTACGCTGCGGCGGTGCTGTTGCGCGAAGAGTCGTCCGGCGCATGGCCTCGACGCGCTCTGTTCGTGGGCTGGTTGGCGCATGCGGTGGCCATCGTGATCGACATGGCGGGTGTGGGCAGCCCGCTGCCGGGTGCACGCTTCGGGTTCGCGCCGGCCTTGTCGGCCACCTTGTGGTTGGTGCTGGCGGTGTACGCGGTCGAGAGTCGCTGGCTGCCTTTGCCCGGCGTGCGCCGCACGCTGGCGGGTCTGGGCATGGTGGCCGTCGCGCTGGCGGTGGCATTCCCCGGCGAGTTCAGGCCGCAGGTCGTGTCGAACTGGGCGCCACTGCATTGGGCGCTGGGCATCGCGTCGTACGGTTTGTTCGGCGCGGCGGTGCTGCATGCCGCCATGCTCGACAACGCCGAACGGCAGTTGAGGCTCAAGTCGCAGGGGGGTGCCGGCATGCCATTGCTGCGCCTGGAGCGCCTGACCTTCGAGTTCGTCGTCGCGGGCTTTGCGCTGCTGTCGGCCACGCTGGTGTTGGGGTGGTGGTTCTCGAGCCCCTGGCGCTGGGATTACAAATCGGTCTTCTCGGTGTTGGCGTGGCTGGTGTTTGCCGGGTTGCTCATCGGCCGGCAGACACTCGGTTGGCGGGGCCGTCGTGCTTCTCGCGGCGTGTACGCGGGCGCGTTGCTGCTGCTGTTGGCCTATGTGGGTTCGCGCTTCGTGCTCGAGGTGATCCTGCAGCGCCCCCCGTCATGAGGTTCACACGATGAAATTCCTGGTCTTGCTGGTGGTGATCGTCGGTGTGTTGTGGGTGATGCGCAGCCTGCGCAAGCCGACGCTGCCACCCACGCCAAAGCCGCCGCCCCCTCCGTTGCAGAACGAAGAGATGGTGGCGTGCGCGCAATGTGGCGTGCACCTGCCCCGCACGGAAGCCTTGCCCGGACGCGGTGGCGTCTTCTGCGGCGAGGCTCATCGCAGCGCGTTCGAGGCCGGACGGAACGAGCGATGAGCAGCACGTCGCGTGGCAATGATCGGCGCAGTGGCGACCGACGCCGCGCGGCTGTGCCGCAACCGCGCCAGGCGGACGAATCCTGGTTCGGCGCGCTGGGTGTCGATGGCGATACCCAGCTTCGCGAAGACCTGCGTGCGGGCGAAGACGAATCCCGCTACGACGGTAGTTGGGCCACACCCGGTGCCAATGAAACGGATTCGCGCTTCCTGACGCGTCAGGCACGCCGCATCGTCGGGTCGGGGCAGACGGCCTTCCAGCGCATCTACAGCGCGTTCATTGCCGCGCGGGCTGCGCTCGGTGTGGCGCTGATTGCCACCGTGACCATCGCAGGGCTCTTCGGGGTGCGCCCGCCTCTGGCGGTCGTTGTGATCAGCGTCGCCTACGCAACCCTGGCGCTGGCGATGTGGACCTTGCCGCGTCTTCGACGTGAGGCAGCGCCGAAGACGATGGCGCGGATGCAGAGCCCTCAGTGGCTCGCGACCATCGGTGTCGACATCGTCTGCTTTACCGCCTTGCATCTGCTCTCGCCTGCGGCCAGCCTGAACTATGTGGCACTGCTGGTGCTGCCGGTGCTGATGGCCGGGGTGCTGACGCCACGGTTGATTGCACTCGCCACGGCTGCCATCGTGACGCTGGCCTTGTTGGTCATTGCGGCGCTGGGTGTTCTGGGCGGAGGCGACATCACCTTGCTGATGACTCAGGCGGCGCTCGCCGGTAGTGGCTTTTTTGTCATCACCTTGCTCGCTGGTGAGCTTGCAGGGCGCCTGGCGCGCGAAGAACTGACGGCCAAGGGCAGCCTCGAGTTGGCGCGCCAGCAGGCCCAGCTGAACCGCCTCGTGATCGAAGAGATGCAAGAGGGCGTGCTGGTGGTCGACCGCCGCGGGCGCGTGCGTGCCGCCAACCCCGCAGCCCGCGCCTTGCTCGCGCCGGATGGCATGTGCCGCGAAGCCCCTTTTCAACTTCGCGGCGTGGAGGCCTGGGGCAGCCTGGTCAAGTCTGTGGAGCGAGCCTTTGCCGAGGCAGCCTGGCCTGAGGCCGGGCGCGACGTGCTGCTTGACTTCGACGGCGCGCCTGCCCGCACCCTGCGCGTTCGCATGCGATTCACCCGCCGCCGCGAACCGAAGGCAAGCGAGGAGTTGTGCGTGCTGTTCATCGAAGACGTGCGCAGCATGCAGGCCCGCACGCGGCAAGAGAAGCTGGCGGCCATGGGGCGCGTGTCGGCGGGCATCGCGCACGAAATTCGCAACCCGCTTGCGGCGATCTCGCAGGCCAACGCCCTGATGGCCGAAGACGCGACCACACCGTCGCAACGCCAGCTCACGCGCATGGTGACCGACAACGTCGAGCGCCTGAAGCGCATCGTGGACGACGTGATGGAAGTGGCCCCCAGCGATGTGCAGGTCATGGGCGCCATCGACGCCAGTGCGCTGGTGGCTGCCGTCTGCGTGGAATGGGCGCGTACCGCCGGGGTGACCTTGGGTGAGCAGAGCGTACTGCGCGTGGAGCTGCCCGACGAGCCAGTGGGCGTGGTGTTCGACGGCGAGCACCTGCGGCGAGTCTTGATCAACCTGCTCGACAACGCCTATCGGCATGCCAGCAAGGTAGCCGCTGCGGTGCGATTGCGTCTGGCGGTAAGAGATGAAACCCATGCCGTGCTCAGCGTGGCGAGCGACGGCGCTCCCATCCCCCCCGACGTAGAGCGTTACCTGTTCGAACCCTTCTTCTCCACACGCAGCCGAGGCACCGGGCTCGGCCTGTATATTTGCCGCGAACTGTGCGAGCGCTATGGTGCGCGCATCGACTACCGGCTGCGCAGTGCGGCCGAACCCAACCGCAACGAGTTTTCGGTCGCGATGCGCCGCCAGGTTTTGCCGGCGAACGCGGCCGCTGAAGCCCGACTCCATCTGACATCATGAGACTGTTCACCTGTTTAGCTCGGGCCGAGCGCCGGGCCGCTCCCAAGCTGGCCCCCGCGAGCCGCGGGACGCGGCTCGCACTCCGGCCGTCCATGCCCGCGCAGGCGGGCATGGAGCCGCGGCCTACGTTCCCCTCGGGGGATCGTCGAACGTATTCGTTCGACGAGGGGCGGTCATGACCTCACCTTCGCACTTCAGCCTGTTGGTCGTCGACGACGAACCTGATCTGCGCACGCTCTACGAGTTGACCTTGCTGCGCGAGGGCTATGACGTCGAAACGGCAGGTACCGTCGAAGACGCGCTGCTGCACCTGAAGGACCGCACCTACAGCGCCGTCATCACCGACATGCGTTTGCCCGACGGCACGGGCCTTGAGCTGTTGCGTCGGCTCGAAGAAACCGGCCGGCGCGAGAAAGCCATCGTGATCACTGCGTACGGTTCGGCCGAAAACGCTGTCGAGGCGCTCAAGGCCGGCGCCTACGACTATCTGACCAAGCCCGTCGACCTGAAGCAGTTCCGCGCGGTGGTGGCCTCGGCCCTGGGGCGCAGCGCGTCGACCGTGCCGACCATCGTGCCGTCGAGTCTGCCCTCCGAAAACGGCACCCAGCAACGGCCTGTCGCGCCGCCGCCGGTCATCGCGTCGCCGGCGGCAGCGGTCAGCCAAGCCATGAGTCGCATGGCAGGGCAGTCGGCTGCGATGCAGCAGGTGCGGGCGCTGGTCGACAAGGTCGCGCGCAGCATGGCACCGGTGCTGGTACACGGCGAGTCGGGCACCGGCAAGGAACTGGTGGCGCGCTCCATCCACGAGGTCAGCCCGCGCGGCGGACAGCCTTTCGTCCCGGTGAATTGCAGCGCGATCCCTGAGCACCTGCTGGAGGCCGAGTTCTTCGGCTACCGCAAGGGCGCTTTCACCGGCGCTGCTGATGACCGCGAAGGTTTCTTTCAAGCTGCCAATGGCGGCACCTTGTTCCTCGACGAAATCGGCGACCTGCCGCTGGCCATGCAGAGCAAGCTGCTGCGCGCCATCCAGGAGCGTTCGGTGCGGCCGGTGGGCGCCGTCAGCGAGCAGTCCGTGAACGTCCGCATCCTCAGTGCCACCCACAAGGACCTGGGCGCCGAAGTGCAGGGCGGGCGGTTCCGGCAAGACTTGTATTACCGCCTCAATGTCATCCAGATTCGCGTGCCACCGCTCCGCGAGCGACTCGAAGATCTGCCCGCGATCTGCGACAGGGTTCTCGACCGGATCTCGCGCGACGCTGGTGTGTCTCCAGCGCCGCGCATGACCCGCGACGCCCTGATTCACCTCAGTCGCTACGGCTTCCCGGGCAATGTGCGCGAGCTCGAGAACCTGCTGCACCGTGCGGTGGCGTTTGCCGGGAACGAGTGGATCGACGTCTCGGACCTGGGCGCGCTCGATCTCGCCTTGGGCAGTGGTGATGTACCGGCGATGAGCAGTGCGCCGGTCGTTGCGCCCACGCCTTTGCCGTCAGCGCCCGCGCAACCGCCGGCACCCGCACCTTTGCCGACCGACCTAGCCGCCTTCCTCGACGAGGTCGAGCGCGACGTGCTCGAACGTGCGCTCGAACGCTATCGCTACAACCGCACTGCCGCGGGTGCCAGCCTCGGCTTGTCCTTGCGGCAGATGCGATACCGCATGGCGCGGCTGGGCGTGCATGTTGGCGGCGACCCTGACCCGGTCGATACCGATCGCGGCGATGAGGCGTGACCCGAGCGCGTCGATGACCCATGACGCAGTCGCCATCTCCGGCTGACGCAGGCTGGTTGCCGCAGGCGCGGCCGATCCCTTCGCCCAACTTCGGGCCGCGCCCCGAGGGCACCGAAATCAGCTTGGCCGTCGTCCATTCCATCAGCTTGCCGCCGGGTGAATACGGCGGCGACGAGATCGAGCGCCTGTTCACCAACCGGCTCGACTGGGACGCCCACCCGTACTACCAGCAGATTCGCGGCGCCACGGTGTCGGCGCATTTCGTCATCCGGCGCGACGGCGAGCTGCTGCAGTTCGTCTCGTGCGACGAGCGTGCCTGGCACGCCGGGCGATCGTCATGGCAGGGGCGCGAGAACTGCAACGACTTCTCCATCGGCATCGAGCTCGAAGGCCTGGAGGGTGATCGCTTCGAAGCAGAGCAATACACCGCGCTCGCTGCGCTTCTGCAAATCTTGGCGCGGCAGTATCCGTTGCAGGGCGTGGTGGGCCACGAGCATGTGGCACCCGGTCGCAAGATCGACCCCGGCCCTGGGTTCGACTGGCAGCGATTGATAACACTGCTCGCCTGGCCTGGTCGGTATTTTCCCGGGGACGTTCAGCGCACGGCCTGATGCGAGTCTCGGTGTCGCGTGCTGCGACGCCATGATTCATGCGCACTGCCGGCCGATATGCGCCTGAATGCCGCATCAAGAGGCGCATGCACTCGACCAACGGCGCGATCACGCCCACTGCAGGCGAGCGCTGGCTTTTCAGAGGGCTGCAGCGCCTGCTGCCAAATTAGGGTAAGACGCTATCGGTAGTGCTTGATACCCTCCGAGCCCCCAGATATAGTGTCCCTTCGTGTTATCCTTCTACCTCAGAAACACCCCTTCCATGCTCAAGATCAGCGCCCCGTTTTTTGGGTTGCCCGCGCAAGACGGCGGCGTTCTGCAGAGCAAGAGATGCAAGGCGCCGCGACTGGCGCAACACCGTTCTCACTTGATGTTCACCCGCTCCTGGTTCGCCAGGGTCGGCTGCGGCTTTTGCGGCTGAGATCGCCAAGCCGTTCGATGAACCCGTGAGATTGATATCCACCGAACCGACATGACGACAGGGAACACCATGCAGCAAACCGTCTCCTCTCCCACCGCCAACCCATCGGCCGCTCCGCGTTCCGGCTCGGCAACGACCGGCGCTGCCGCGTCCGCCTACCAGGGTTACCAGATCATTCGCCGCAACGGTGCGGTGGTGTCTTTTGAGCCCAACAAGATTGCCGTGGCGCTGATGAAGGCTTTCCTGGCGGTGCATGGCACACAGGGTGCCGCGTCGGCCAGCGTGCGCGAGACGGTGGACGGGTTGACCGAGTCGGTGGTGCGTGCGCTGCTGCGTTCGCGCCCGGGCGGCGGCACCTTCCACATCGAAGATGTGCAAGACCACGTCGAGCTCGGCCTGATGCGCGGCGGCCACCATGAAGTGGCACGTGCCTATGTGCTGTACCGCGAGCGCCGTTCGCAAGAGCGCGCCAAGCAAGGCGTACCGGCCGTGGTGGCTGAACCCGCGCTGATGGTGACCGACCGCGGCCAGCGCGTGCCGCTCGACATGCAGCGCCTGCAGACGCTGGTCGAATCGGCTTGCGCCGACTTGGGTGCTGACGTGAAACCCGAGCCCATCCTGGCCGAGACCAAGCGCAACCTGTATGACGGCGTGCCGATCGAGGAAGTGCACAAGGCCGCCATCCTGGCCGCCCGCACGCTGATCGAGAAGGATCCCGGCTACACCCGTGCCACGGCCCGCCTGCTGCTGCACACCATCCGCAAGGAAATCGTCGGCGAAGAGCTGCTGCACGCCGAGATGCACACCCGCTACGCCGAGTACTTCCCGACCTTCATCAAGAAGGGCGTGCAAGCCGAGTTGCTCGACGAGAAGCTGATGCAGTTCGACCTGGCCAAGCTGGGCGCTGCGCTCAAGGCTGACCGTGACCTGCAGTTCGACTACCTCGGTCTGCAGACGCTGTACGACCGTTACTTCCTGCACATCGACGAAGTGCGCATTGAGATGCCGCAGGCCTTCTATATGCGCGTGGCCATGGGTCTGGCGCTGAACGAGATCGACCGCGAAGCCCGCGCCATCGAGTTCTATGAGGTGCTGTCGACCTTCGACTTCATGAGCTCCACGCCCACGCTGTTCAACGCTGGTACGCGCCGCTCGCAGCTGTCGAGCTGCTACCTGACCACCGTGGCTGATGACCTCGACGGCATATATGAAGCGCTGAAAGAGAACGCGCTGCTGTCCAAGTTCGCCGGCGGCCTGGGCAACGACTGGACCAACGTGCGCGCGCTCGGCTCGCACATCAAGGGCACCAACGGCAAGAGCCAGGGTGTCGTGCCCT
>Ga0307515_10000355_pt1 | contig 112569 bp, 117 predicted proteins | sample 17_EM_MG_FD_194513 | JGI IMG/M metagenome (GOLD analysis project Ga0307515, IMG submission 194513) | Populus trichocarpa ectomycorrhiza microbial communities from riparian zone in the Pacific Northwest, United States - 17_EM | ecosystem: Host-associated > Plants > Roots > Unclassified...
ATGCTGTATGTTGCTGAGCATTTCCTGTGCTGCGTGGCCCATTTAATGAGTAGTCATGCCAGGGTAAATGACTCAAGTAATTCTAATTACATGTACCCGCAATGAGGACTCAAAGCTTTTCTCACTCCCTCGACGCTACTTCTTCACAGCGGAACAGAAGGGAAGTAGTACACCATAGACCCGGTACTGTACCAACAATTGCGGATGATACGTCAGCTATCAGGACGAGCATTTGTATCTCCCAATCAAATACATGTCAAGGTCAGAACCACGTTGTCCCAAAGCTTTTTGCTGTCAGAACCCAAAATAAGGTGCTCAGTAGAGGGGTTCCAAAGCTACTGCGGATTTTGGGCTCTCAATAGATACAATGTTCCAAAAATCGACCTATGAGGATATGTATCATATATACTGTGTCAGTCACTACCTGTATCTTGAAAACTATAGGTTAGAAAAAAAAAGCGTATCATCCGCAATTGCCGGTACAGTACATGGAAAAGGGCCACAAAAGAAAGGGTTATCCTGAATAAAGCTAATATAATAATGGAAGAAACCTACGGGGTTGGATCCGGGGACGACGTTTGCATAGCTTAGAGGCCCGTGCACGGTACATATTGCTCGTACGGAAACGTCAACTTAGATACTGTACCGGGCTTTGTACTTCATACGTAATCAGAAATCAAAGGGCGGTTAGTATGAGATATTTTTGCCCTGATAATCGTAATCAAAGAGGAGTATGGGTTCAGCGATCTGTAATCATCGCCGCGGCCGAATGCTATCCTGTGAACCTCAGTACTATAACAATGATGCACTCCCACCGGACGCAGAGGTTGCTAAAGGGGCATTGCTGTTCATTGTCCACCCCAGTTGTGTTCTCCATTATCCGCCACTACCTTTCGTTCCCATTCCCATCTTTGTGCTTCGCGACATACCTACTGTAATCACAACCCGCGGTATGTGGCCCAACAGGTGTAAGTTTGCGTGGTATGAATCAATTCGCCATGTAATCAGTCCTCCCGGTATGAAGCGCAAAGCCCGGTACAGTACTCGCACTTTTCTCGTACCCAGACTGACAAATTAAACCCCTCACGCGAGAGTTCCGGGCTCCCGGAACCCTCTTTGCTCTCGTGTACCAGGCTTTTTTTCTGCTTCGTTTCATAATTCACCAAGCGAGGTGAAAATATAGCCAACGAGAGCCCCTTCTCTGAAAGAGGAACACTCAGCTCCCCTAAAAACGCCTGTGTCAGTTCCGGTAGATATATATCACCGAAATCACACACAGTTCCGAGCTTAATTTTGCTGCTGGGTGTCAAGCCAAACCAAACTCCAATAGAGTAATCTATTGTGATGCCGTCTCAGGACTCTCCCTGATGTGAGTGATGCTACTGTAAATCTTAAGAAATTGGGGCTAGATATACACTACATGTGTATGAATTTCGGTAGCATCTAGTTACGGTTAACGTCTTAGGGTTGCAAGTAAACCAGCTGCTAGTAAACCATTTTAGCCAATTCAAAACGAAAAGGCTCCGGACCAACACACCAACCAGCGTGGTTCGTCTTGACGTATTTCTAGAGATGGCTTATTCCAGGTGGTCAGTACGAGTAAACAGTCGTTTGGTACGAAGAGGTACACGACCTAAAGTCGAATAAAGCCAGAGAAAACCCTTAGACCACTTGGGGTTCCTGCTAATCTTGTACGCCTGAGGATTCGTTCTCTGGGGGGGGGGGGGGGGTTCGGTTCTGGGGTATCAATGTAAATACTTAAACACTTAAGCCATGGGCAGGCTCGAAATCTGCAGAGATCACACCTTTACTCTTGAAGACTTTTTCCTGCTCCTAACCCACTCATGTCGAAAATGCCGCAGGCATTGCTCAGAAGCTATTAAGAAACTCTACATGAACATGACTGAAATGAGAGCATACACAAACTAGGCACTTCGCTTAGCCGGTGCTAGAAACACCGGGGGTTATAAATTCCAGGTGCGGGTTCGAAACCTGCAGTGTTGTGCGTTCGAAAACTACCCGTCAGCTCAGCTGACTTCACGGGCTCAATCTTGAGGTGCGAGTTTTTGCGAGCGACGAAAAATTCTGGGAACGAGAGTAACAGTGTGTAAATACTAGGATTCGCAGGATTGAAATCCGCAGAGTCCATTCCTTTACTCTTTTTTATTCAGCAGTAGCTCACTCTATAAATGATGGTGGAACTCACTCGGGGGTATGATTGTGCTCAATCTACTGCCGTCACAACTCCACCCTTCTTCTCTACCAACCATGAGCCGAGACTCCCGGCACAGTTGGAAGTTGTAGGGTACTAATACAAAAGTAGTTCTATACTTATAGCAACCCAGTGCTGATTTAGGTGCAGCAATCAAAGTCACTGCAAGTGATGGGTGACGACAAAAAATTGTGTGAGTGGGCGTGATCAATGATCAAATGTACCCTCAAGGGTACCTAACTCACTTTCTTACCGCGAACACTCTCTGAGTGGACATGAGCACTGAGACAGTACTAGAAATCTAAGCAGCCCCCCTCCCACGACGAGCTACGTTGCTCCATTACCACGACCGTACTCACATGTCGCACGAACCTAACCACCTGCACATGTATAGTACCTTAAATCGCTCTGATCCTCACTCGGCCGGCACAAGGAGAGGAAGGGTATATTTCTTCTTCACCAGTAGAGCGTCGAGTTCAACCCCAGTTCCAACAAGCCATTCTGACGAATAGAGTTGAATATTCTCAACCGCCACCGCAGAAAGATACATATCAGATGGTACATGTGCATCAGGTGGTTAGCAATATGGCTTGCTGTCTTCCGGCGTACAGTGTACTGAGTCACGCGCGAGAATGTACCCCATATATTTTGGAACCAAACGGCGAAGCACATGCAAGAATGGCGCATATGCAGTAAGGACCTACAGTAGAATACTGCGGGGGATGCGGGGCGCGATCGGTAACAGCTAGTGTTTCCGTCTGCAGCAAAGTGTTTCTAGGCGCTGTCATACCCGTAAGTTAGGCCTTGACCATTCAAGTTGACATGTAAACCAGCACGAGATCAATACAAGTTTGGGGTTCGGAGAGGAACTTGGATTTGGAAGGTCTTTATCAGTTCAACAGGTTAATATAGAGGTGGTACAGAGGCCTCTGCCAGTTAGGGACTCAGTACAAGGGTACAAAAATTACAGTACATGAATCACGGCCAATATCATGATGTTTGTTGCAGCGAATGGGCTCCCCGGGATGTGCGTGGCTATGCTTTCCCCTGTCCCGAACAGTTTGTCCTGCATCTCTTCTCCATTTGCAGCAGAGTGGAGTGTTTGTTGACATGGTCCTGTACAAATTCCACTAAGATCTACAGTGGATCCGCGGTAATAGCCGATAGACATCATATATCAACAGCCATCAATGCACTCATCATTCGTACTACCTGACATGCTGTCTATATGTAGAGTACAAATCGTGGGGCACTTTGATTGGTACTCAAGTGTCGGTTTTGTTGATCTCTTCCGTCATTGGCTCGGCGGCAATCCTTTTAGGTCAGGGACCAATTCGGAGAAACCTCCAAGTGCGGTATCGATATGCACAACCTTATCCCCAGATTTTCTACTCTATCGGCCAGCTCTTACTGGTGAGGTAATGCGCAACCAATCGCAACGCAACGGTTCCTGATCCCATCGCAACTCATGCAAGTGCCTCGGCTCAAATTCTACAGTGAACGCATGCGCAGGACTGCCTTAGGCGCTCGGGCGACACAAAATCGGATATTCAGGGCACCCAATGTATGCCTGTATGTGGAGTAGCTGCTTAGGCCGGCGAGCTCTACCCGTTCATTTACAGCAAGATGACCCCCGCTTTTGAGACACCGGACCACCAGAACCGCCACAACAGAAAGGATCTCCATCAGACCACATCCAAGGTAAACAAGCGCCTTCATTCAGTGCTATGATGCCAGCCAACCACCTGAGCTTGTTCACGAGCGCTTTTCCCCGGGAACTCTTCTCGGCTGGCATATGGTCGCATACCCGGCCGACCGCGCGTGTGCCTTCCCCCTTACAGAAACTTGCTGTCCAATCAAGAAATTGGCGTATGACAGTGACGTATCCTGCTGGGCCTGGGGCGCGCGGGGTCCTTTAAAAATGACCCTCATCCAGGTTGATTCCACACCGTTGAAGTCTGTTTAGTCTCATCAACTTCGCTGATCCATCAAATACATCATCGTCATGCTCATCGGTGCTTTGGTTACTACGGCGGCGCTCTTTCTGCAAGCCACTGTACAGGCTGCTCCTTTGTACGTGCGGCCTGGAGACTCACTCCTCATAGTATTTGCTAACTTCTCGCAGTGACGTTCTTCGGAAACGAGTAGTCACTTTCCCATACGGCTCTCGGAAAGTTAGAGGCGTCAATTTGGGAGGCTGGTTTGTGCTTGAGCGTATGTTTTCCTGTTGTTTTCCCAATATATGCCGTTGCGGTATTATAGATTACTGACGGGGATGCGGACGGCTGCAGCATGGATCTCTCCTTCTCTCTTCGGCTCTGGAAGCGCAGTGGATGAATATAATCTTTGCCGGCAGCTAGGAAAGACCGCGTGTCGCCAGAAACTATCCCATCATTGGGCCACTTTCTACACTGAAGAAGATTTTAAGCAGATTGCTGGGGCTGGGCTTAACCATGTCCGCATTCCGCTCGGATATTGGGCCGTGGCTCCGCTTAATGGCGATCCATATGTTCAGGGACAGATTGCGTACTTGGATAAGGCGATATCGTGGGCTGGTGCGCACGGTCTGAAGGTGTGGATTGATCTACATGGAGGTAGGTAACAAAGTCCGACACCCCCGAGATCATAGGTTAATAGTGATTGCATAGCTCCCGGCTCGCAAAACGGATTTGACAACTCCGGTCACAGGGACCAGATCAATTGGCAGACGGGAGGCAATGTGGCGCATACTGTTAAAGTCATTAAGGACCTGGCCAAAAAGTACGCAAAGCCGCAATGGAACAGCGTTGTTACAGCGATTGAGCTTGTCAATGAACGTAAGTTCCCCGCTCCCAACCTTATTATAATATGCTGACAACCCATTAGCTCTGGGCCCGTACGCATCTCTTCCCCCTCACAGCCTGCGCAAAAACTGACTGGAGCAGTGTCTTGGACCTCAACAAAATCAAGCAGTACTACTACGACGGCTGGGGCGCCATCCACGACTATGGCGACATCGCAGTCGTGATTAGCGATGCATTCCGTGATCCCACAGACTGGAATGGCTTCATGTCCAGTGGCTTCAAAAACGTCATCCTCGACACCCACCTCTACCAAGTATTCTCCGCCGGCCAGCTCGCAATGGACATCGGCGCCCACGTCAGTTCCGCCTGCGGAATCGGGAAGCAGCTGGGCGGCGTCGACAAGTGGACCGTGATCGGCGAGTGGAGCGGCGCCCTGACCGACGTCAGTCCTCCCCCCCGGCCCCCCTCCTCCCCACCACTAATAGAGTCCAGTGCACAAAGTGGCTCAACGGCATCGGCCGCGGCGCCCGATACGACAACACCTTCCCGGGCTCGTGGTACATTGGTAGTTGCGCCAAGCGGACTTCGGGGTCCATAAGCCAGTTTTCGGATGCGGAGCGGAAGAAAACAAGACGATAGTGAGTCCCCTCTCTTCCCTTGAGCCGCGGGGCGGTGGCTGACAGAAATAGTATCGAGGCGCAACTGGACGCGTATGAGCGCGGCGCCGGGTGGATCTTTTGGACGTGGAAGACGGAGGCTGGCTCGCCCGAGTGGGAGATGAGGGATCTTATCTGGAATGGGGTGTTCCCGCAGCCGTTGTCGTCAAGGAAGTATCCTAATCAGTGCGGGTTCTAGCGACAACCGTACGGCTCGAGACGAATTTCCTAGGCGTATTTAGTGGGTTTGCATTTGATTTGGTTTGGGAGGTGGGTTCGGGTTTGGTGTAAATTAGTAGAGTGTCAGAGTTACGTGGAGGGAGAGATACCGCGTCAATTGAGTACCTTTTCACGCACTTGTTGAGGGTTTGCTTGGTTTTGGTGCTACTCGATCCCTTCGCTCCCTGTGGTGTTATATGGGTGTGGTATTGCACACTGTAACGGTAGAGTAAGTTATCTCCCGCCCCGCTTCCCAACAATTGCACTGACACCCGCCATGGTTCACATGTCTCATCGATAACGACAACATCGTTGCGCTCTGAAAGTCAAACACAGGCGGCAGCCACGTGCAAGGCCAAGCCTTCAATGTTGTGATATCACAGGGCCGATGCCTTACTCAATCGGGGTCAGCGCCACATCCGATGTCAACTAAACAACCACCCATTTCTTTTCCTAAAAATGCTGTCTGTCAACAAACTCGCGTAGAAACACCATTGATGTCCGGGTTTCTCCGATCCTTGCCAGCCCATCGTCCCAAAGAGTCCAAGTTTCTCAACTCCCGCGGCGTCGAATCCGTTTTGTCAGAATGGATAGTACAAAAACCCGGTTCGTCAACAATCCTCGTAATGGCGTCACTAACAGATTGGATGTGTGTTCGAGTTCTAGCAGGGCACTTTCCTGACGTATTGTAGATGACAGCGGTAATGTTAAAGTTTTGAGTGGGGCCAGTAATGGTAGTGGCGCTCTCGTACGCTCTTAAGGCGCATCAGTCTATGTCTTAGGACAATCGCCTGCTATAACAGGAAGAATCGATATCTATTGACTGCAGCCTCTACAGCTGCGTCTCACCGTAAGCTTTGCCGACCCTCCTTCCGAGCCCAAAACGATCTCCGATATCCTGATGAGCTTTTGTTGATTATATATTTTCTCCACAGATCCCACTGGGCCCGACAAGCGGGTATTTTAAGGTATACCAAACATACGTCCTTGAACCGTCCGGAAGGACAACTACTTACCTGCTGGTCTGTACATGGGATACATTGCTTGCCGGATTCTTGCGCAACATATCGAGTTACGCCGAGTTCGGTCCTTCGAATGGATGGCTCATTTGGATGCTTCGGGAAGAAACCCGTCAGTAATGGGCTTTTATGTGCAGCAGCTTATAATCAACTCCCTTACTGTCTATAACTGCTCATTTGACGAAGCAGGGGTTCAAAAACAAACCCAATAGCGAAGGAAACCCCACGGCTACCAAAACACCTACCATAGGATTATTTGAGACGCTCGGGCTGGTAGAACCCTATACGCTTGAATGAAGTTCAATATACGTACGAAAACCATATCATCGATCGAAAACGCCACTGGTGCAGCATCTCCTACTAATCCTCGGGGCGTCTGGGAGGCTTCTCTGGAAAACAGCTAAATCAGACTGCAACATGCACTGGCGCGCCACCTTTTGGAATACAGCTGTCAAGAGCAGCGTAAGAAATCTTTGCAGGTCTCTTTACCGCCACCAACAACGCCGACGAGGCCATTATCTGGGACACATACTCCGGGGTCTACCGCAGTGAGGACATTAAGTCCGTGAAGCTGTCGCACTTACCCAACTCACCCCGTGTGCTGGCTGCCTGTTTTGGTACCATCTCCATGGCAGCAACAAATAATGCCGAGAAAATCCTGTATCTCCTCCTACGTCACCCTTTAGTCCAAACGCGGCTGTGCGATGCACGCATTCATTGAGCGGAAATGACCTGTGTTCACTCGTGATAGCTGTTCTACTACACGACCAACCCTGCTATTGTGTAAGCTATTTCTCCGGGGTTGGTTGCATTGAAGCTCAGGATCGTCCGTGGTGTGGTTGTTGCGGAGTCTACTCGAGAAGAAACTAGCAGGGACTCAAGTTGTCTTTCTTGTTGGCCGTTCTAGCTTCTCGCTATCGTTAGTCCATGTTGATGGGGCAAAAAACAAAAGAATATTCCGTTACGGGGAATCGAACCCCGGTCTGGCCGGATTAATACTCTGAATGAGAGCGGCCGATGCTAGCCACTACACCATAACGGATGGGTGATACTTTGTGATGGGAACATGTTTTCATATGCAATTTAGAGATGCTGTGAGCCACGGCTGGAGGCAAGCTGCCCTGTGTCTTATCCCCTACAAGCTCACGGAAGGCGAATCTGTTGCGATTTTTTATGTGGGTATTGATCAGCGCTAACCAATCTTTTTAGTGGCTGTTGGTGACTTCCCGTTTTCACAATACCCCATCACGAAAAACTCTACTCCTACCTACATAGTTGATCGATAAGTGATACAGAAATGTTCACCTGAGCAGTGATTAAAAATTTAATCACAACTTGAGGCCGGTACTCCAGCAAAAAAAACTGGCTCTTTATCAATTTAATAATGATTGTAGTAGCATTAAGAACGGTCGAAGAACGGTCGCCCAGTGGTATAATATCAAAACGGTAAGTATCCCATAAATAAAAAACCCACTTTTTTCTTGTGGTAGTTTTGGCATAAAAGCTGCTTTTGATATCACCCGCCCACCGCTCTAGCTCCCGATCAAGATCTAGGATCTGTAACAAACCCGCTCTTAGAGAGCGTGTAGGTGATAAACCGAGTCGGTGTAGAAAAGCGATAACTACAGGTTTCCAACCGGGGTCTTGGTGTTTATACCACCTACTGAGCACTGCAAGTTTCGAACTTGGGTCTAGCGTTTGTAGCACCATGCTAGCTATCCAAGCTAAGAGATCGCTTCATATTGGTTCGGTGGGAGCCTAGCTACTAGAACTCGAGTCGACTGCCGGGTACAAATAAAGATTCAAAATGTAACAACCGCAGGTTTGGAACCTGGGGTTTTAGACCCACAATCTGGTGTTTCTTGCACCATGCTCAGTGACCGCAGGTTTCAGCCTGGATGCTTAGTGGTTATAGCACCAACCGAGCACTGTAGGTTTCGAACCTGCAGTTTGGTGTTTTCTGCACCGTGTTCGGCTATCTAAGCCAAGGGATTGCTTCTTGCTAAGTCGATGGTTCTGGCTAGCATAGCCATTCAGTGATCAGACCGGCCCAGCCGTAACTTCGGAGGTCTGTCTTGGTGTACTTGGTGCGGCCCGGCCGTTTAGGAATATATTTCAGTTTCAGTTTTTGATTGTGGCACGACTACTCTAGTTAGACGGTTTCACGACCAGAATGGGCGATGTAGTTATGAAAGAAGAGCCAAAAGTGCCACCCCGCCCACAGGTTTTCTGCCTGGGAGCTGCAGGTTTCGAACCTGCAATCCGGTGTTTTATGTACCATGCTGAGCTTTCAAAGTTAAGGGATAGCTTCCTGTTGGTATTGTTTCATTTATCAATTCTAGCCACCATTACTATTCCAGTTGGCCAAAATCAACCGTGCGCATGTAAAAGAGCAAAAGGTGACAACCACCGGTTTAGAGCCCAAGAATTTTGCAGATTTCGAACCTGCAATCTGGTGTTTCTTGCACCATACCAGCTCCCTAAGATAATAGTGAGCCAAGTAGTTTCAGCCAATGTTCTTGTTGTAGACTTTACGCTTCGGTTGGACGGTCATGATTACTACCCACCAGAGTCGACTACTGGTGGAAACACATGTAAAAAAAAGAGAAAAATAGCGATAATTTACCAGGTTTCTGGTCTGGGAAGATTGATTTTTATAACATTATTGAACAGTGCATGTTTCGAACCTAGATCACTGCGTTTCTAGCACCATGCTCAGCTTTCAAAGCTAAGAGATTTCTTTGCTAATTCGCTGGTTTTAACCAGCAAGTCCAACCCAGTCACACTCCCGGAGGCGACACATCTGGGATCTGAGACTATTCCAGTTGATCGATCATCACATAAAAAGAGCAAAAGTGATGACTGCAGGTTTTCTTGATGTCTTTAGCATTAATCGAACGCTTCTATCTCTAGCAGCACTATGCTCAGTCGTTCTTTGAGAATTTGATGAATTAGGGGTGTGAGTTGTGGGAGAATAACCCGATCCATCTATTGCATGATAGGTCTCTGCCATCTTATGGCCGGAGATGACTCTCGTATGGCTGGAGGTGAGTCTCGTATGACCGGAGATTGCTGTCGGCCTGAAGGGTCTATACATAGATGCGTACGCACGCATTCACACTTGTACTCGTATATATATGGCCGTGTGGCACTCTTAGATAATATACAATCAAGCTTCTCTAGCATCACTATTTCAACACCATCCGGGAGGTGGGGTGTCATTGCTCGTTATGATTGTTGCGTACATTGTAGCTACTATAACCGCTCCAGCCGGGCAGCCGCCAAAGCCAAACCAGACCACCGACAGAAGGAAGCATGAAGAATAAAAATGATAATCTTCCAGATTTCCAGCCTGGAGGCTTGGTGTTTGTAGCACTCACTAATCGAGCAATGCAGGTTTCGAACTTACACCATAGTGTTTCTTGCACATGCTCAGCTTTCAAAGCTAAGTGATCTCTTCTTGGTAAGTGGATTATTTCAACCAGCACGAGTATTCCCGCTGTAGTCTCGGACCAAGGTCCCGGGAACGCCCTAATTAGGCCGTCGGCGCGGTTGGAGTCGATTGCACATGTAAAAAGATGAGGAAAAATGATAATCACAGGTTTCCAACCTGTAAAGCATGCCAATGGTACTTACTGCACCCTTGAATACTGCAGGCTTCGAACCTGCATCATAGTGTTTCCTGCACCGTGTTAACTATCAAGCTAAGAGATGTCTTCTTGCTAGTTCGCTGGCCTTAGCCATAACCATACAAAGTTCACAGCCAGCCACCGCTGTGGGGAGAAGTAGTTGGTCAACGAATCAGAATGTGTGCGGTTATTAGCTAGGGCATGCAGTAGAGAGTGAAGTTGCTTGAGCCCACTGCCAATCATGTGGAGTATCTAAGACGGTCGCATAAAAATTACAAGCCTCATTTTATGAACCAGAATGAAATAGTAGTCTAGTGAAAGTAGACCGAGACACCGAGGCAAAATGAGGCATGACGTGAAACTTGGACAACGTACTGTACCGAACGCAAATGTTCGTACGTCATGCCTCACGGGGAGCAATCTAATAAGTAGAACACTCATTTAGTCATGTATTAGTATCACAGCTGTTCTATCCGTGGTTGCGGAGATGTTAAATGGTCGTCACAGAGGAATCAATAGTGTAACCTTGTAAAACTAGGAGTGAGGATTGCATTATCGAGGTGAGGATAGTTTGATCGACGGCTTCAGATACCTTTTCATATGGGGCGGTAAGTATGTACTTATGTATTTGAATCTTTCACCGTCACGGAGCCTCTCCCCCATCTTCAATGCCCTAAAGTCAGTGTTCACCATAGTACCACGACTACAGGAGTCAATGCCAACCCATGCTCATCTCAATTAATCCTATCCATTACAACCAAAATTTCCGGATCACACAGCCTCCGTTTGGCATTGAAAAGATATCACAAACCCGGATCTAAAACAAAAAGTATCATGGCCGGCATTCCATCCGAGTAATTAATTATGCTCGGTGCAGTAGATAGATATCAAGTATATACGTTGTCGAGATCAAAGTAAATAATGCAAGGTCTTCCCGCTGAGACACAGTGGCCCATGCTATCTCCTCCGCTGGCAGCAAGTGCCGAATACGCCTTTAGTAGGACTAAAGGGTACAGCTCTTTGGCGACTTGGCGATTACTCTGCAATGAATGACTAGAAAAGCTATTACATCGATGCACGAGTTATGTAGCTCGTTTAAGTCTAATGTAGGCGTAGTTGGGTTGGCGCTAATTACTATTGGATAGGATAAAAAATATATAGAGAGTCCGAATTAGACGGGTATGACTAGAAAATAGAGGGGGCGAAGAGGAGTGAAGGGAGGAGGTGGTGAAAACGAGGGGGGGCCGAGAGATGGAACAATACTGTCGTGAGTGAGCATTGAACTACTCTATAAAGTACGTGTGCTCAGTTATCACAGTCCAGATGACAAAATGGCCGAACTATCATGTCTGTGGAATCCGGATATGAACTACTCAGGTATTCAGCTATGAACTGGAATGGCCGATGACCGGTGATAAATCGCGCTTCCTAGCGGCAAAAAGTCTTGGAAAGTTGTAACCGAAAACCTCTATTGGTACTAGCTACCAATAAGCGAAATAAGCGCAGAAACATCATGAAACTGGCGCACCAGAACCCACCGTGATTCCGCCCTCTTGCCCGGAGTGTAGTTCCGGTGGCTAGAGGGTCTCTTGCAGAGGCATGCCCGAAGTTGTAGTTGAAGTGTCACTGGTCTGTCACGTGAATTATTGACTAGTTCGAGTGTGCACACATCTCCTGAAAGTGTTCATATTCCAGTCAAATATCCCATATAGATATTATGATATTTTTTGTGGGAAACGTAGGTATCTAATCGACAGGGCGTAGGTTATCCTGGCTCCCTACCTGGCCTAGAGCTTAATGCAGAATAGGTCTGACTCTTTCAGCTCATCACATCTCTCATTTCTTCCACGTCATCTAAACCCCCACTTAGTACAGCACTACACTAAGTAAGCGGCCTATTGGCATGTTTCGTTCCAAAATGTGGATCATCGCGTCATTCTTGTTATCGAAGGGGCCCGGGCGGTGCACTACTCTAGAACGCACAATTGCATAACAATGCCATGCAACATGAAACTTTAGGGCAATTCGAGATCAACGGGTGTTTCTGTTTGTGCGAAACAAAGCGCCCGAGTTTGCAATACACCGTTGTGGATGAGACGGTCCTGAAGCAACGGGTGGACTTAGTCAAGCCACTGGGACCGGCAACGCTTCACGCGCAATTACCATCATCCATGTTCCGAAGAGACCAGGTAGACCACTGACCGGTCTGAAAATTGACAGAATAAGTGAGTCGATTCAGCCATGGTAAATATCTGACTTATTATCATTTAGCCGGCCCAGGGAGGTCAGCCTTCGGCAAAGCTTAACCGACTCAGGCTATGTCTGCAGCTACCTTAGCAGATGCAAGCCCCGGCGGCATCTGCTGCTTCGGGGCGCCGCCATTTCGGTAACCATGGAAGTGGCGGTGATTCTACTCCTGGAGCGCATATATAGTCCCCCGCTGCTGGTTTTCTGCCCGAACGACTTACCGCACCCCCATGCAATTTATGCGGAATTTATGTGCGTCTAGTCCTGCACCTTTGCGCCAGCCCCAAAATCAGTTCCTTTATACTGCTTGCGGTGCGGACGAGAAGACGTACACGTTTCGGGTTGTTTCAGGCGGCGACCAATGCGGTGCTGCGGCCATTCAAACCATGGATGCCCACCCTACCAAGAATTTCACTAAATACTCAAACCGGATGGAGGCAATCCTTAAAGAGTCATTTGTCCCTCCATACCTGTACCCACTCGAGCGACCCGCATAGTCCCAAGACGATGGAGATTATTACTATGAGATCCGAAACCTTCTGTTACATCGGCTATGTATTACTCACTAACTCACGATTCTATTCCAACATCCAAAAGGAGGGTTTACGCCAGGCGGTGGGGGCAGAAAACAGTGCTTGATACGTTCACCGCCGCAGATAACTGGTTACCTCATTGCATTTTACCCAAAGCCTCGCAGCTGTTGGTTAGAGATCAAGAAATAGAGCCCCGCTGCGGGACGGGTCGTCCACAGAGGACCCAATGCACGATTAATTTTGGCTTGTTAGTTGGCTCGAAACGCCTGTAGAGTGTTTTTGTTTTTGTTTTTCTCTGGGATCTAGGCCGCATTTTTCCTATTTAGGGTGAGGGGCTTAGCCCACTGGTCCAATTGGGCTTCATTTTCTTTTTCCCACTCACAGAATGGGGCCAGTTGGTGGTCAGAGGTATATGGAGGGTTGAAAAGGTCCCCCCTGTTGATTTCTTATGTTTTCCCCCAAGCATACAATAGCAGAGGTGCTGTCGGTCGTGCTCGGCTTAATGAGCATCTCATTGGGTAGCGGAATCCATAGATTCGACAATGATCTATGGGCGGCGTTTACTTACTGAGGTGCTTGATAAAGAAAAGGGGCCAAACCCAGTATTGGTTGGTATTTTTGTTTCTTGTGCACTTATGAGAAGCTCTCATCAATTATACATACAGGTAATATCCAATATAATACACTTTCAAACCCATCCAACGGTAAGTGGTGGGTTATTCTATCTCTCCAACTGTGGCATCGCCATGCAACTAGAGCTTGCTCTCAACCCAAGAAGTTAAAGCCTTACAAAATCCGTAGCACAGTGAACTCCAAAACATCCAAGGCAAACCAACCCCGTGAACCATCCAGAATGTAAAAACAAAAACAGAACCAATCTGTACATGTACAGAAATTTTAAACATTAACAACTGCTCTTCCTTATAATCGGACTTCCACGCGGAGGTATTGGGAACCCAGTGCTGACGAAAGATGTTCTAGGACTCTCTGGTATTTCAATGCTGAGTATTGTTGACAGTGGGCTTCTTGCAGTCCGAAAACTCGCAGCCTCGGATGACCCAGGGCAGCTGTTCCTCCAATGCCAACGCCCAAGAACAGGACTCTCAGGATAATCTTCTCCTCCCCTGCTGGGAACAATGATAAAAGTATGATTGGGCATTCCGGCCAACTCTACTTTCTCAATACTCTCTGAAAAGGTCCCAGGTGTGGGAGGCCATTCTTCAGTCTTCTGAGTGCCCGATGAAGAGGTCTCGTCATCTCTAGCTGCCGCGGTAGATCCATAGGGCTCTGGAGACACCCACCCTCTGGTACTTGTATCCGCAGGTCCTGCAGTCGTGTTCCGGACACCGTTTCGCTTCCGTCTCCAGCGGAAGAGGTAGAATAATGCAACCAAAAGAAATGAAAAGAGAGCAACTGCGCCGACGACGATGAGCGCTAATATGCCCGGCTTGAACTTTAGTGAGGAGGATGTTGTGGTTCCGGAACTGGCTGTCGGAAGTGCAGTCGAGTACGTGATTGTAGGAGTTTGAACGGGTGCATTGTCGAGGACAAGAACGGTGGGTGCGACATAAACGATCTATTGAAGATGATTAGTTGATGGTGATGAGCAGACGGATGGCACATATGTATTACCGTAGTTGATGTCCGTTCTGTAGATATGCATCCGACATGCGCAGCAGCCGCTAAAAGTACCAGAAACCATACGAGATATGTCTCAGTAGTTCTCATCGTCATCTTGCGTTGACTTCGTCGTGGTTTCACGTTGGCGCATTTCTCGTCAGAAGTATATACGCAGTTGAACTCCCACCCCGACCCCCGTCAATATCGGCTTGACTGCCTACCGATGGGATGGGTTAGACTATAGCTTTTACATTTTCTTACTTTTTATAGAAAGTTAAGGGGATAGTGGGAGGATGTGCCGTGTATCCACTCCAGGGGTTACTGACCGCGGTCGTTTCGCCGGTAGACTGACTACGTACCAAAGATTCGGGATCCAAGACGAACCGCAATTGTGATTGAGACGAGTGCTGGAAGATGACCTATCGAAAGTGCCAATCGCAACTGACCTGTTGGTACGGACGGGTGAGATCACCGCGGTGTAATATCAGACGAATTTGTTGATTCGGGCTTGTTGGCAAGGGTACCGATAGCGCCTTCTCGATGATTGGATGAATGAAATACTTGATACAGGGGAAAATATCGCGATGCATACGCACTTTCGAAGTACCTCTCTGCTGCGGGAGCTACCAAAAAGATACATGGTCGGCGGTTCCTGCATAAATGCACTTTCCCCCTGTATCGAGTACAGTGAGTTACTGTGAAGCGCTTGACGTTATGGGACTCAGTTCAATGTTGGCATGCCTTTCAGTGTTATCGAGTCCCTACGTGCTCTTTGCCCTAAGATCTACCGACCCATCAATCACGGACGGTACTCAATAACATTCTAGGGCGATTCTTCCACAAGATTAGCTGCTCTGGAGTAAGTTGGAGAAATCTGGATGGCGCGGGACTTGGCGAAAAATACGAAAGCGTACCTGCAGTAACGTACATAAGAGGCTTAAGTCGCGTGGATTTCTGCAAGGCAGGGCATGGAACTGGGGTCGACAAACTCGCGAATGTCAGGACATGAAGTTAGCTCTGCCAATAACTGGACCGCCGGATACCGGACGGCCAATGACGAGAAGGATCTCCCTTATCAAAATACTCAGGTATATCAGATACACACCGGATCGGATAGAATCCTTCAGCTGCAAACCCCTGGTTTTCACCGTAATAGTTTGGGTTATACCAAATGCCAAGCCGACTTCAGCCCAATGCAGTATATGATACAGCCCAAATCCTCTAGTCTTGAACAACTTTGTCACGCTTCGAGACAACAAATCCTCCTCAGTAAGTCTATATATTGTTTTCTAGTCTCAATATGGCGAGTTACTCTACTACTAGATTAATTTCACGTGGCTCTGTGGCTTATTAGCGAGATTTTGTACCGGAGCCTAGGTATTCCAAACCAAAAAGGGCGGGTTTTGGCGCCGGGGTTGACACAAGACGATCAGTTGATACGTACTCTTCACCGCCGCCTCGTTGTGCAAAGCTGTTGGGTATAACCGTTTGTTCATGGGTATTAATCTGGTACCATATGTACCAGAAGAAAACAGCTGGTGTTTTAATTATGGAATACTTACTTTTACACCTAACCCAGTTGGGAACGTTTTTCAACGGTTGTCAACGGTTAGTGAACCGATTCATGGACCCCTCTCATGGTTTTGGGTACATTCGTCTGTTTCCCCAATGAAAACCCATACCCACACCCGCCGGAAGCGAACAATCCCTTCCAGGGGGGGTTGCATAGTATGCAACCGCTGCATATAGCGTATTCGAACCTTGTACTGCAATGCTTGTGACATTCTTGGGTCTGCAACGGGTCGTATAGATCCATACCATCCGAATTTATGCATCAAGACTTCATATAAGAACTCACTCGCTTTTTCGGCGTCGCGAGACAAGATACAGTAGAGCTCATCTTAAAGGGTAAGTACGCCATACTTTCAATTTGTATACCTTAACTAGGTAATTCTCAGCCTCATGACGATTTTTTGTGACTACAAAATTGATTTTAGCTTCTTGAGGGCCGCTTTTTAGTATCTAATCTATGACTGCACAGTATTGTGAACTTAGGGTTCTCTAGCTAACCTAGAGGAGAACTTTTTGCAGAGCAAAATAATAGGTCAATTTGGCGCGGTACTCGTCAATTTTAAGTGACCTGATAGGGTTAGGGGACTCCCTCTATGAGTAAGACCTAAACAAGGCAGCCTTTAAGTGATCCACGTGGGACTGGGTCTTCGGCAACTTACATTGCTCGGCTCCACCGCTTGATATTCTCTTAGACTAGTTTCGGGTACTTCGGTCTTTCGGCAAGTTTAGTTATAAATTTCATCAACTTCCCCGCTCCTTGAAGCCCGATTACTGGGATATTTGCCAGGTTAAGGGATTACAACACTTTCGCATACATAGCAGGAAAATTAAGTTGCCGAGTCAGGGTCCAAGTGGCGAATATCAAAGCTTATTTTCTGACCAAGGGTTGCGATCTGGCAATGAAGATGAAGGGGTATGCGGGGAAGGTAACGCGGGGGTAACTTTTTAGGGGGAGTATAGCATGATTGTAAGTGGCTTCCTACTGAGTGCTATGTCCATCCACCACTAGTCTATCTAATATCTCTGATCCGCGGAGTATCACAGTATCATCCTTCTGAATTCACATCTTGCTTCGCTTATCTCTACTCTCTTATTACGTTATTGAGTGGATGGCGTATTTTCGTTAACATGGAACTGGGAAGCTTTGTAATTGTATCTTCAAGTATAAACCATTGAGGATTCACATTTAGCCTTAGGGGGCTATTGCAATTGTTGCACCTTAGTACAAATCATCTCAGGACAGAATCTCATGAGCGAGTTCGAAAAAGCTAAGACGTCCTAGGACCATCGTTAGTTGCTCTCAAACTAATTTTAAGACGCGTACGTAGGTTAATGATATATCTTATGATCTACATGAATATAAGGCCTGGGCACTTAAGCAGTTAAAAAGGTTGCTGAAAAAAGTGCCTAGGTTACAAATACCACCCTCTAGTCTCGAATGCTGGCACATAAGCATCACTTTCGCTTAGTTTCAGGCTTTTGACTGAATGTCGTCACTGTGGAATTTGCCGCGGACCTTTACATGCCCGCTACAAGGGACCTTACGAATATCAGGTGGGTGTTTGTCTATTGATACAGGGAGGGGGTACCTCCTCTCTTTACAAATGCTTCTATACGTTGTCGATAGAAGCATGAATAGTGCCTTAGATTCAAGTAGGAAGCTACGCTAATGCGACTTCTTAGTATCAGAGTTCATGTGGGGAACGCTTTACCCATATCCACTTAATCTCCTTCTCCCGGCTCTGTAGGAATCGTAATGAACCATCGGATTTATACATCACATTAATAGGCCTACCTATCCCCACGCAAAGCATCGCGTTCTGTACGATGGGAAAGTCTGCCCAAATCGGCACACGTGAAGCCCTTCATTGTCGTAGAGAACTCCGCAGACTGGGGCGGACATTCATGATGGTCCGTCCATAACTCACTAACAGCAATTGACGCTGAATCAATCAAAATTAAATTTGCAGGATGTTCTATCTGTTAACATTATTCCGGCTTCTTGGTTACCTAAGTTTTATATCCAAGTAGATCGGGTATAGCCATTACTTTCCGGTTACAAGTACATGGCCAATAGCGCAAGCCTAAGGCTACATATGAGCGAATATATTGGGCCCGCTATGCCCTCAAGCGGTAGTAAAGTTAAGCCGCGCTCTGCACTCAATCTTGATCGCCCGGAGAGATCCGACTACGTGCAAAGCTCTTGCGTCTTCGGAAGTTCCTACAGCTGTGAATACTATGTCCAACACCACCTGCTAGCTGGAGAAGTCTGTCCAAATTGCAGCGGGCGCTGCAAGAAAGCCAAAAGCGATACTATACTTCGAACCATCTACCACTCTTTATTTAGATAAATTTGTAGTAGCTCCCTCTAGCCAGCCACCGATTACTGAGCGCGGGGTCAAGCATATATTTCCAACAACGCCCATGGAACCATTGCAGATGAATTGCGCAACATAATGGGGCCTCTGTGGGGAGTACTGCACAAATGGTTCGCTTTTATACCGAGAGATTATCTTGCAGTTCTAGCTAACAGTGTACCAGCAGGGCGTCTTTTCTCCCCTGTGGAGATATCGGCTGTTGGATGTCTACCACCGCAATTGCCTTGGGGACATCCGAAAATTAAAGTCTGGAAGTTTAAGAAGGCCATGAGCGACAGCAGTTGATGAGGCATCGTAACCTGTTACCGAGGCTTGAGATGGTAAATGGTAATTACGCGGTAGAGACTCGGGCCTTCCGTCTCGCCCAACGCGCGTCACCAAAGATTGGAAATCAGTCCGTGAACGAACCATTTTGGCATGCTATCTGAAGCGCAGCAGCGGTCATGAGTGCATACGGTTTCTGGAATTGGCGGAAGGCCCGGATGCAATATCGATGTCGTGGGAGATGATCTCGGGGTGTAACTTGAGCCTATTGGGATGAGTGCGATTGAATATACTCATTCACCCGTAAGCCGACGTTTTCAGGTATATTCCGATTGAGGGGAGGACACTACGTTATGCGGGGTCGTTGAGCGATTCGGGCCGCCCGGGATTACAAGATGGCAAATTCTCGCGAACACTAGATTACCTAACCGGGAATTTCTAGGCTTTCTAGTGTCTAGATTGTGTCTGATGGTGGTGGTGGCACCTAAGTACAAAAGCCTGGGCTCGTCAACGAGACTGCAGTTCGACTCGCTGTACTCTTGTCATGGTCTAGTCTCATGGAGTCTTTTATACAGTAGTGATGGACACTAGTTCGCGAACAACGAGTGAACGCATGTAAAGCATTTCATTGGCTAAATGCAGCACCGTCTTCCCATATGCAAGACGGAGGATTTCCCAGTGTTGCCCCCCCAAAAAACGACTTAAGGGGACGGAGGATAATGTATTAATTTTGCTCAAAGTGATATTTTCTGAATCGATTAGTCCAGTGTAGCGATGGTTGAGGTGTCGTTGTCGGTTCAGAGGATACGTGGCTCGTGTAAGATGTTGAATGCGCTTCTGCTATGTACAATAGAGTACGGTGTTTCTTCCGGGCATTTCTCTAACAGTGGTTGATGTTGGCCTTACCAGCGTGACCTGCATATATAGTTATCCCCAGTCTATCCAACTTTCCCAAGGGTATATGTGCCTGCATGCATGGCGCTTGGTAGCGTGCTACATATAAACGAGTGTTACTTGAACCTGGACTCATCGTGCCAAAACGAATGGCCCGGGCTCGTTATATTCCAGGCCAGTCTTGGTATACCTAAGTTCGTTGCGATTGACACGAATCACTCAATGTTCTTTTCTTGATTTTGACTGGAAGGATCTGGAAGGATACAAAGTTTTTATTTCTTTTTGTGCTGTTCAGGACTTTAGGTAGATAGCTTTTGCAAATCATAACATAGGGACACGAAAGAGATTCACGAACCCAAATGTCAAGCCATCGATAGTGAGCTTGTACAATCTCTAGCCATTGCCCTACAATGTTCCTTACTCCTTCCGAACTTTATACGTAACTCGTGGAATACATCTCCCCACCACATCCACCACGCCAGCCTCGACCAGATCCTTTGCGACCGTCTCGATGTCCTTATAAGCGCCAGGTGCCTCTTCCCACACCAACTCCTTCTCATCACAAACCAACCATCCTCCATCTTCAACCGTTTTCTTCCCCTTTCCCCCGCCACCGCCGGCTATAAAATCGCTATTTCCTCTGTCTCCTTTCTTTGTCTCCCTTTTCGCAATCATTTTTACCCCGCCAGCTTCATACCGACCCTTAAACTTCTCACTCGCTTTTGCCCTCGACATAGCACGCCCAGCGCCGTGGGCAGCAGAGAGTGCATGTTTCCCGCCATATCCATTTTCGGGAGTGAAGAGGGGTTTGAGAAGCAGAGTTGGTGCTCCTCGAGAGCCGGGCAATGGTAAAAGCGGGTGAGACGGAGTTGTTGGAGCGGCGCCTTTGCGATGGATGTAAACTTCAGTCTGTTCCTCTTCCCCCCCATTAGATTGGGGCGGCCAGAGCGCCTTCACCACGTTGTTGTGATGAATATCCACCCACTTCCGCTCCGCCACTTTCTGTCGTAGCAAATTAATCTCCTCCGCCGAGAGCCCCTCCGCGCAGTCCCATTCTCCCCCGGGCTCAAGCCGTTGTAAAAGCCTCAAAGCTATTAGATCCCGGCTTGCATGGGCCCAGTTACACGCCTTATCGTGAAGCTCCAGATATTCCCTTGCTCTCTCCGGCTCTTCAACAACATTAATGCAACCGTTCTTTCTCGCCACCTCGGTGTCGTGCGAATAGAACCTCCCCAATACTTCCCCACCAAACCCTCGACTTCCGGAGTGAACCAGCAACACTACCTCTCCTCCCGCGACCTCCACCCCTTCTTCTACAGTTTGCACTTCTGCGAAATGATTTCCTGCCCCAATAGTTCCAAGCGCTTGATCGAACCTTTCGAGTCCCGTGGCATTTCCCTCTCCCCCAAGCCACGCTTCCCGTTCTCTTGTCCCTAACCACGGACCCTCCAGCCCTCGTAACGTCTCCGCAACACGCTGACACGCCGCTTTCCCCTCCAACAATGTACGCGGCAGTGATACTCGATAGTACGACATACCGCAACCGATATCGCTTCCGATCAACGGCGGGTGAAGCCATTCTTTGCTTACAAACACAGCTCCAATTGGGAACTTCGTGCCTGGGTGTAAATCTGGCTGCCCGACTGCCATCGTTATCCCCGGAAGCGCGGCGGAGTTGGTGAGCTGCCAGATCGCTTGAGGGTCGGTATAGGTATTTTTCGCGAGGTTGATGACAACCCCTCTGACTACAGAAGCGGGAGAAACAGAGCCAACATAGTCTTCGCCCTGGGAGATGAGGAGAGTTGCATCCGGCGTCGATGCGAGCGCGGAGAGGAACGATGAGTCATCAGTGACGTCAAGCTCGTGACCTGTAGGGAGGAGAAAGAGCCGAGCGGTCTTGGTGCGCACACGGAGTTTGGTGCGCGCGGTGGTGAGGATTGTGGTAAGTGGGTTGGCGGTCGTGGTGGTGTTGAGCAGGAGGATGGTGCGGGTGTTTCGGTTGGAGTTTCGGGCGAGCGTTAGACGGTGGATTGGCATGAGTAGTTTATGGAATCCGAAGCACTGGCGTGCAATCAATTGCGAGGAATATGGAGTGGCGAGTAAGATAGGATAGTCAGTGAGCAAGGTCTTTATATGTATTTCTGGGTCTTTGTCGTTACTCATTCATCATCATCGTGAGTCAACAATCTCCCGAGCCCTAACCCATTACTGCCGGAAGCCACACCGACCCGTATGGTGCGGTAAAGAGATCAAAATACCCATTTCAACGATATCGTGCATGAAATTAATGGAATTGGGTAACTTCGTGCACACCACCACCCAATTTCAGTAGTTATACACAACATCAGCGCTAGCTTAGCACCACAACATCATGGTACAACTTTGTGTACTTAAGTAGTAGTGGCCAACATTATTTGACATCATGTACCAACTGGTGGAATTTAGTGTTTATGCACATGAATTTGTAATTTTGGAACTTGATGTGTATCAGATACTGCATTTTGTAAATTATTTTTGATGCATGATTTAGGAAATCCAGTATTTAATGCACATCAGATTCCAAAAGTCCTTATTCATGTGCACCAGCACCAAATTTCACAAGTTCATGCACAGCATTGTCAGCTATATACGACATCATGCTACAATATCGTTAAATTTACAACGTTGTGCATGGAATTAGCGGAATTTGGTGTTGGTGCACACGAATAGTCTGTCAGCCGGCTTTTTATCACTGGGGGCTAGCGCCAGCGATAGAAGCCGGCTAACAGACTGGCACATGAATTTACCTAATTCCGCTGATTCCATGTACGATGTCGTGAAATGGTATTTTGACTACTTTACACTACCATAAACCCGTCTCGTCTGCTCTTCCACCTAATCACTCGTTAAAAGCTGGCCAACTCTGATCTTCCTATTACATGACTAGCTTCCTTCCTAATCTCGCGTTGTTGCGAGAGAAGGCAATTAATCTCGATTAGACGCTCGCCCCAAGTTGCTGTCAAACAGTATCTGATCGAAACTAGAATGAAAGGGGTTTTGGTAAAGGGTAACAGAAGCGAGCGAGAAAAGCAGTCTGGATGGAGAATGGGAAGCCAGATGAGAGTGCACCTTGGCGTAGGGCCTGAACTCACTCAAAAGCAGTAGCCGGGCGGCACGGGGCGCCTTGAGGCACCCGTGAGATTTAAAGAGAGACTATTAAGTATCCTCCCAACTTCTAAATTAAGAAACCGTAACTGCATCATAAAGAATCTTCCGTACACAAGAACATCGTCAACAATCCATCTGCGCTACGAAACACTGGTTCATCGATATCAAACCACCTAAAGCAACCCGTCTTGGATCTAAACAGTAACCATCAGCAACAAGCCTCCTACCTCCGTCTTCTCTCTTTGTTTGTCCTCGTTTCCTTCTCCCTCTCCTTCTCCCTCCCTTTATCCTTCCCCTTCTCCCTCGCCTTCCCCTTCCCCTTCTCCTTCTCCTTGACCACAGCCGCTTTCTTCCTCTTCGCCTCAGCCGCCGATTCAGACTCCGAATTTTGATCAGTAGAATCCGCATCCACAGAACCATCGGACACACTTGCCTCGTCCTTGTCATTGTCGCTCTCAGATGAAATTGTATTGCCCTCCTCCGCGCGCTCACGCTCTCGAGTTGACCTGGAGGACCTTGGGGGAAATTTGGCTGGTTTGTCGTTGTAGGCGGAGCGCCTGGGGCCAAGTCGGAAGGAACCAGCAGGGGAAATACTGCGCTGACCATGCCCACCAGAGCCTCTAGACGCGGAGTAATGACCACGTTGATCACCATATCGACGACTGGAAGGTTCGGATGTAGAGATGTTCTGTATTGGATGGTCGTCATACCGGTTATTCCTATCATACGCCCGATCGGAAGCGGATTGACCTCCATAAACTGCATTCAAATATCTATCAAAGTCCAACGAAGCTTTGGCGACAATTTCGAAATGCTTTTTTCTCAAAGTAATGCAACTAGCCTTTCGTGTGGCCTCTGCAGCATGATCATCATCACTTTTGTTGTCGCTTGCATCATATTCTGCAAGCGCAATCGCCGTCTGAAATGCATTTCGGATCTGTCGGCCGTTCCATCTCCCTTCTTCCAAGCGCATGTATTGGGCCTTAGCGAACCTCAGGATCTCTTTATCCTTGATCCTGAAGTCGGATTTCGCTTTCCGGTTCATGGTACGCTCAATATTCATCTCCCAAATTTGTATGGTAGACTCTTCATCCAGAGGCGGATAGTACAAACTAATGTGAATACGTGATTTGAAGGCTTCGTCAAAGGCACCAACTCTGTTTGTGGTGAGGAACAGAATTCCAGAGTAATATTCTAATACGCGAAGAAATACTGCAACGTAAGTAAGTCTTGCTATCCAAACCAGATATATCGGGCTTCAAACCTGATACGAGACTGTTGCGCAAAAAGTCATCCTTGGTCCTCTCTGCCAGGAAAATATCGGCTTCATCAAGTAGAAGCACGCAGCCCCATCTATGGGCAAGCGTGAAATTGGTCTCCAATCGACTTTCAACCTCTGACGCTGTCACACCAAGATCGCCTAGTAATTTAATCAGCAGAGGCGAACAACCAAGGGCGGCGAGTGACCAACCGCACGTGATTGGAAAAAGAGGTTTATTGAACGAGTCGGCAACACATTCTGCGTATGATTGTTAGCATAAGGTGTATGTATATCGGTATAATTTCCATATGTACCAGCGGTGCTTGTTTTTCCAACACCTGTTTCCCATGATTAGTACACGGTGTACACGTATCAGCGGAGGTTTAAGGGTTAGTTACCAGGTGCACCGTGTAAAAGTATGATGAGGCCCTTGCCTAAAGAAAAGTGATTAGTATTTGTAATTACGGGTATCATCTTGTGGAATGACTCTTACCTTTTCCACGCACCAGATCAACTTGTTCTTCGTCTTTAGATTTGGAGTTCTTCTCTCGAAAGTGCTGCCTGACGAGTGACCTCACCATTTCTTTGTGGCCATCTGGGAGGACTAGCAAGTCAAACCCTTCAGAATCTTTGATACGGGACACCTCCCTAACATCATTAATGTCAATCCTCGCTGATCTTTATCAGTCAAATGTTCCCAATATCAGGTCAGGGGTAAATTGAAATATCCATGCAATTGTAAGAACGAGCAGACGTACCCCACTTCCGGCTTCGAAGGATAAATACAAAGATACGGTGAGTCAAGAGAACAAGTTCATCATCGCGCAGCCTGTTTCCATCCTTGATCGCCTCTATATACCTAGAGTATATTGCTAGTGTTGGTTGCTCTCGAGTAAATTCTTTCATTCGATTCTGATCTACATAGGCGTCTTGATGTGATTTCTCGTCATTGCAACACCCGGTAATAGTACAGCCCGGTGTGATGTCTCTAGCTGGCTGTGGCTCGCTTGTATTCCCTGCTGGAGGTGGCTGAATATCGGGCCCCCAGCCAGTATTGTGCTGCAGAGTCTGCTCAAAGTCAACGACAACCTGGCTGTCCACCTCTTCCTGTGTATTCAGTGTTACACCTGTAAATTGCATGTGCTTCACTTCTGCGAGCTCCATGAAAATGTTGCCCCGTCTGATGAGCCGGCCTCGAACTTCGGAATCGTTCGTAAAACGTAGCGGGTAGACAGGCAACGATCGTATCTCCCGCTCGCCATCGAATTTTGGGATCTCAATCTCCTTCGATACTGGCCCCAAAAGTTTGCCATTAAAGTCCATGTATATGCAATGAATGACTACTCTCGTCTCCCACGTTGAGTATCTCCAGTCTTTCATGTTGGCATAACTTGAATGATGCCTTATGCCAGTTATCTGAACAACCCGATATGCCTGACGTTGATCCGAATCAAGCACTTCGTCGCCAGGTTTAAAAAGATGCCAAATATCGGAGAAAAATATTTTCTGATTGGAGCTTTCTTGCAACTGATTTACTCGCTGCTTGATATCGGTGTCCATAAATTCGATCAAACAGCGGAGATGGTCCAGGGCTTCTTGCGTCCCGGTGTGCTCTGGAAAATCATCGTCCCCACTGTCGCGGGTGGTGTCTGGACTCTGAATATCCATCTTTGGAGCTGTAGAATCTGACTTTTCTTTGCCCTTCTCTAATTTCCCGCTTTCTAGATTCTCCGTGTTGTTGCTAGATGATGTAGCGAATTTACTTTCCAACTTTTTTAGCCATTCCCGGATTTCTTCTTCATAGTACATTAAGGCCCTGTACGGTCTAAACATAAGAACAGGAGCGTCAGAAGTCGTGATAGGATTGTCATGGATCTTTCCTAAAACCCGAAGGAGAGGCAACGAGTTGATACGGATCCGTTCAGCCAGTTGACCATGTCCCTCAGAGGACGGGGGTACCGTATCTTGATCGTTCGCACTTTCCAGACTTGACACTGCAACTTCATCCCATAAGACCGCCGCCAGATCGGTACCTTTCTTTCCACGTTTACTCGGTTTCCGAAAATGGATCACTGGCTCCCCGACAAGAACGTCGATAGCGTATACTTCTGAATGAGGTGTAAGGGGCTTGAACTCTCTCCATTTGACCCGGTTCAGCTTTGGGATTGTCCTTCGTTTCGCGGGATCGGCAAGTGATAGCATCGCTTCTTCCGTTGCCTTTTTCCCTTCGGCCTCAAACCGTGCGAGTCTACCTTCCACAGAACTGATGCGATCTTCCATGAGTTTGATATAGTCCCTATACTGCTTGAGACGCTTTGGGGCTTCCTTGATTCTCTCCTCCAACGGTGGGGGGTGTGCCGCCCTCTCAATTGCCGAATTGAGGCCTTTGTACTTTCCGGGATTCTGTGCATTCCAATTAAGTGCTATCTCGATATCATCAATATCAGAACCCCCGCTCACTTCGCCTTCGTCATCCGAAGATTCAATGCTGTCACTCCCTTTATCTTCGGTAACGTTTGCGGCTTTTAAGAAGGCATCGCCTTTGGCTGGATCAGGGTCATTTCCATTAGGGGGTAGCTGTTGGGATTCCTGGAAATCTGTGAGTTCTTGTGGCTCTTAAATCAGAGTACCGGCTTGCTGTACTTTCGGAGCGCCATAAATATGTGGAGAGATGGAAGTTTTTGCCGTAGAGTGGGTGGAGTTGCTAGCTAAGCTGGAACCGGGAGATGTGGTTGTGATTGTATCCGAGGATGGATCGACGTATGATGAAGCCGACATGACGAGCAAGAGATATGAAGTGCCAACCGAACTAGAATACGAATGAAAAATGGCAATGAGTACTTTCTGATGGGAAATTCTGGCTACTTATCATAATCAACTTTGTCATGCTAAGGTAGAAGGGGCGGCCCTTGCTCTGTACGTCTGCCCACTACCGTTCTTCTCTCCTTCCAGTCGTACCACACACAACACACCACCGAACCCGAAACTCAAAATTGCTGCATCCACACTTCAGAACATAATCATGCAGTAAAACCTTGCCCCCACCCAGAATTATGCAAAACAGAGACTCACGCTCCGAGATATGTACCTCGTCCCGACTTCTCGTCGGATGATAATAATATTTTAGTGCTCTCGATCCTAACATCTACGAGTCGATTCGTCCTGCTCAACATCGATAGTTAGCGATGGTTTTCTGCGCGATTTCTCCAACTGGTCTTGTCTTAACTCTATGCATAGAGATAATTATGCAGTAGAACCGTTCGGTAATGCAGGTCTACAAGCACAAATTGATCGCGGAATGCCGTGTGACCAGCTGGTGCAAACTGAGGCTCAAACAAGTAAAACCACCGCTCTTTAGGCATCAACGCACAAAACAGGGTGCGCCATTTATTTAATTGGTGCACCGAATGTAGAAAATTATGCAATACGACTTCACAGGTCTCAGCGACTCGTATACGTCCAATATAATCAGATACCCCGCGCCCTCGAATATAATATGGCAATTTTGCGGGGTAGTTATCTCCCACTCTACGAAAACTACACCTAACTCTAGGTAGCTCGGATTGAAGAAAGCGTTTAACGAGCAGGCAAATTAATATCACCTAACTAGGTTGATAACTTTTCCGTACTTCCCAAAACACTGGCCACGAGACGGAGAGTGTTATTTGTATCTCTCACTGTTAATACCACTATCACTCGAAGAGATATTGGAAACACGCCATCCTCTCAATACCACCTCTTATACTTTCCTATCACTACAACATCATGTCAAACAGCAATTCAGTGCCACCGCCCGAGATTCGCCTTCACGAGCCGGCGGTTGACTTTCTTGACAACCATCGTAGTGAATATCATTTAGGCCTAGGCAATCCATTAACCCACTATGACCCACACCTACAAAAATACACGGACGATTCTCAAGCCAACTCTAATCGCCTAATACAAGCTCCAGCGCAAGAGCATATCGATGTTGAATTGTTGTTTTCGAAAGCGCTTGAGCTTTTTCGAACCACAACCGAAGAACCAAAACACTCCGTCAACACACCTTTTAGAATCCGAGATAAGCACTCGTGGGTCGAGGTGGAGAAAGAAGTCAATGATGCAAGAAACCGGTATATGGATGTGAAGGGCATCTCTGGGGACTTCAGAAGGTGGTTAAGAAAGGCAGGAGATCATGGTGGCATTGCGAAGTCTTATATGAACTTCGTTCCGAACGGAACATACACATCCATACTATCTGGAGGCGGTGCTATGCTTATTGACGTATATAGGCCCCATTCACCTTAGGCAATGGATTAGTATACTGACACGATAACAGGCCGCAATTCGTACGAGCAAACTTCGAGGCGACCTCGCACAATTAGTAGATGATCTACCAAATAAATTCCAATACATAGAGGACTACCTTCAGATCCATCCATCGGAGAAGAAAATTCACCATGCAGCCGTAAAGCTATATCTGGTCATATTGGTGGCGCTTGAAGAAGTGGTGAGATACTACACAGAAAAGGCAGGTAAAGTACTTCAAAATCTATTTCTAAGTAGATTCTTAGAGTTTGACCTATAATACAGTCAGACACATGAGATCAGTTTTTCTAGGAGACGAATATGAGAAATCCCTCGAACAAAAGCTTAGGGATATCGATGAAGCAGCGAACTATCTGAAATATCAGGCAGACATATGTCACCAATACTCAAGCAAGAGAGAATCCCACTTCCGTGAGTGAATGGATTTCTCCAGCTCGGTGCAATTCTAATCAGTTCGCGTATGTAGAAATCTACCAGATGGCGGGAGTTAGTCATAAAGTGGAAAAGATGCAAAGCTCCCTGGACTCCCAGAACTCCCTCCTCTCAGTCTTACGGGATAATCACAAAAAACTAGAATGTCTGCTCCATGCCATAAAGCAGATTCCACCATATCGATAGCGGTGGCTAACAGTCACTAGGGCTAAATGAGATTAATGCAGAGCGAAAACGCTTAAAGCGCAAGTCCAACGCAAGGAAGGCGCAAGTTCAGCAGCTAGAAAGGCAAAAAGCTCTTCTGGAGGCTCAACTTCATGAAGTTCAGCTACAGTCCCGCACGCCATCCCCTGCCTTGGAGCCTTATATCTCACAACCAGAATTGATCGATATTTTGCACGAGGGCTCCAATGCTGCAGCGGAAGACCGAAGGCATTGCGCCCACTCTGGCCGAGCATTTAAAATGGCTGTTCAAGACCGAGCATCCTGGCTTATGCAGTCTGAAAAGCTGAAAACATGGTTGACATCACGAGACTCCGAAGTGCGACTTGTGCATGGCAACTACGAGCCAGCAAAGATATCGCCAGTATCATACCTGTGCGCGATGCTTGCGGAAAGCCTAGAGAACTTGAAACCTACCCGGGTCATTCATTTCTTCTGCGGCCGTCATACAGAACTCAGAGACCCGCTCTCAGACGCCTGCGGAATGGTTAAGAGCTTGCTCGTCCAACTCCTATCTCAGGAAACCTTCGACACATCTTTCCTCCGACATAGCGACGTCCAAAGGATTATAAACAATGACCCCGAAAGTATGTGCAACCTGTTTTGTGAGCTAGTGGAGCGGCTGAATAGTACGGTCGCCTTATTCTGCATTATCGATGGCATAAATTTCTTTGAGACCAGCCAGCGAGTCCACGCCACGCACGACTTTCTCAACCGGCTTGTCGATTTGGTACGTGAAAACAGCATGAATGCAGTCTTTAAACTCCTTATTACGAGCCCGACCACTACGAGCAGAGACCTCCGAACACTATTTTCAGGTGACGAAATTATCTTAGTTCCTTCGTGTGTGACGCGGAGTGGATATGGGTTTGGTGATAAGCAGATGGCCGGGCGTACCGGTAATGACCTGAGGTTGGAGGAGAGGTACAGGGTGGAGGAGGCGGATGAAAATAAGGAAGATGAGGGCGATCAGAATGTTGTGAGGGGACTTATATGCGATGGTACTATATCAGATGATAATGGGAGTGATGGGGATACTGAGGACGAGGTTGTAGGAAGCGATGTGGATGACCTTGATTGAATATACAATATTTTCTTGACTACAATGATAGCGAAGTCGACTGACTCTGCCCGCCATGCCCGTGTGACAACCCCGTGTCAGAATCACATGTATCACTTTACATTATATCCGCACCCCCAAGTATGCATAATTTGGATTGTCATCTGTATCAGCAACGAATAATAGTCATTGGTTCATCCATATTGAAACGGCACAAGGTATATATAGTCCCCCCGGCAATTGTTAGAGCAGTACAAAAGTGTGATCTCATCAAGTTTGGAGCTTACGACTTTAGTGTTTACAGCACCGCAAATTAGTTTTTCTAGCACCGCGCTCAGCCAGCTAAGCTAAGTGATTACTTAAGTAGTTGTATACTTAGTATGCAATGATTTCCACATGTAGTCTCGGTCTGCTCTGGTGCGAGACTACCTACCACGCTGTACGTACGCATAAGCTAGGGTCTCAAAAGATAAAAGAGTGAGCATCACGGGCTTTAAACTCGCGGCCTCGACGATATCATTCATCCAGTATTACACGCAACCCATAAACAATAAAAAACGCCATATCCATCACCTCCATCTACACAAACCCCCCATTAACCCTCAAGTTCTGTCCCATAACCCACCCACTCTCCTTGGAACTCAAAAACGCAACCACCTCCGCAATATCCTCAGGCTCTCCAATTCGTCCCCTCGGATTCATCCCCCGAAACATCTGCAGCGTCTGCTCGCTCTTCCCATTAAAGAACAGCTCCGTGGCAGTCGGACCCGGCGACACCGCATTGACCGCAATATTCCTCCTGCCCAGATCCTTACTGATCCCACGAACCATCTGCTCCACCGCCCCCTTCGTACTTACATACAGCGTATACCCTGGCGTGAGCGTGTTTGCGCCCGTCAACGACGTCGAAAAGAACACCACGCGCCCCGAGCCGTCCTCGGGGATATACGGTGCGGCGGCCTGCGTGATGAAGAACGGGCCCTTAACGTTTGTATTGTAGCAGCGATCGAAGATCTCCTCTGTAGTTCCCGCGAGGTCGGCGGACGGCATCCACCCCGCGTTCAGCACCAGGATGTCGATGCGGCCGTACTTCGCGATCGTTTCCGCGATCAGGCGCTGGCACTCGGAGACCTGCGAGACGTCGGCGCGGATAGAGAGGTGCGTTTCGGGACGCGGGAGAGAGGCGAGAACGGATTCTGCGGCGGCGGAGGAGGAAGCGTAGTTTATTACTACTGTTGCGCCGCGGGCAGCGAGGGTGCGCGCGATCGAGGCGCCAATGCCTTTGCTGCTGCCGGTGATGAGCGCGATTTTGCCTTCGAGGGATGACATGATTGATTAAGTGCGGGGTAGTAACTAAGTATTGTTGAATTGGCTGGAGTTGATGAGCTACAAGACGTCGTGTTCCGGCGGCCGCTTTTATACCCACCTAACCCCGCCCCCCGCTATGATGACGGATTTCCCAGTATCGCGAGTTCGGATAATGGGATGCGTAAGAGTAAGCCGATTTGCAATGTGTAACGTGGATATAGCTCCCATGGTGCGGCTGTCAGCCATGCATGCATGCATGCATGAACCAAACACATTCTTCCCCCGATACATATCCCCTATATCCGACACAGGCGGATTTTTTCCGGGAGCGGATATAGAGTACTCGCCGATTGCTCCTTTGAACACACAGGGGCTCCGTTGCTGGCATTCTACTTGCTCTCTCTCGGATAGTTGTATTCTTCCGTAACAGGTCATCCTCATGGGTGAGAAGTTGTGATGATACCTAACCCACCAGGATATCGAAGATCGGTACACCAGATTGGCCATGATTATCATGGACAACAAGAAGCAACTTACTAGCTTAGATATCCAATATGATGCTTGAAATACTGGATGCAGGTTCGAAACCTGGGTGCTATAAACGCCAGGCTGGAAACCTGTGGTTATCACTTTTCCTCTTTTACATGTGCTTCCGCTGGCAGTCGACGGCGGAACAATCTCAGAACCTTGGCCTAAGACTACAACTGGAATTCTTATGTTAGCTAAAATTATCTATCTAGTAACAAAAGATCCCTTAATTTTGAAAGCTGAGCATGCTACAAAGAAACACCGGGTGCAGGTTCGAAAACTGCAGTACTTGATTGGTGTTGTAAATGCCAAGATCCCAGGCTGCAAACCTGCCGTCATCACTTTTGCTCATCATTGGCATACTTCCGCCGGCACATCCAATTGCAACTGGGATGCTCTCAGAATTCTATCCTTCTATCCGAGACTACAACTGGAATGGACATCAACTTAACAAAAAGTGATCTCTTAGCCGAGATAGCGAGAGTGGTGCAAGAAACACCATGATGCAGGTTCGAAACCTACACAATTCGATGGAGCTTATAAACACCATCCAAACCTGCGGTGCAAGAAACGCTAGGTTGCAGGTTCGAAACCTGGTGCTATAAACACCAAACTCCTAGGCTGGAAATTTGGTAGATTACCACTCTTTTCTCTTCTTTACATGCGCTTCCACCAAAGGTGCAGTGATTGTACGTGGTTGCTGAGCGAGAAATACGGTCATGTTGGCTAAAATCATTGACTTAGCGAGAAGACATGGTGTAAGAAACACACCCCAGCCCGTAGAGTGAAACGAAGAACTCAAAGTGCTATAAACATCGAGTGCGGGCGATGTAAAACCAAACTATGATTATCTCTATTAGAAGATCAGTGTTTTCAGCCGGGGACGGCACGCATCCGAAATCTCCCCAGGGCGGACGGGACGGTTAAATTTACTGTCGTAGATTACAAGAAACACGGATGCCTTGATTAATATTTGTCGCCTACCGTAGCCATGAACGCTGTCGAAATAACACGAAGCGGTCTTAGTGTAGAGATCTGAGCGCGGTGCAAGAAACATCGGGCCGCAGGTTCGAAGCTTGCACGTTCATTGGTATAAGAAACACCAAATCTCTAGGTTCGAAACCTGCAGTGCTAGGACGTTATAAACACCCTCCCAGGCTAGAAACACTATGAGGCGAGTTCGAACCCTGCAACATTCAACCATGATAGTGCTATAAACACCAATCCAGGCTGGGGACCTGCCATTACTTTTGACTCAGTGACTGCGGTCCCAGAACGTCCGAGATTGCAGCTAGAGTGGGCTACATGTGGGCTAAAATCATCGACCTTGCAAGAAGAGATCTCATAGCTTTGAAAACTACATAGTACAAGAAACCTATAGTTATAGGTTCGAAACCTCCACAGTTTAATGGTGCTACATATAAACACCAGTATCTCAGGCTTGAAACCTGCGATTGTCAGTTTTTGCTTTTTTCACATGCGGCCGTGGTGAACGTGCAACTTTGTCTCGCGAGTCAATTTTGAGAGGAGAAATAGTCTAGAAACGAGAACTTGTCTAGCTGGAACAGATAGGCGAGAAGCGGTCTCTTGGCTTAAATAGCCAGCACGGTGCAAGAAACGCCAGATTGGCAGGTTTGAAACCTGCAGTCCCCAGGCTTAAACCTACTAGCTCTTCTTTTATATGTGCCGTGCTCTCGTTCGCATATTGTTTCTATCCTCGCAGGTCCCCTCCTCGAAATGGAAATAAAAGTCTAGGCACGAGAACATTGTGCTTATCATGACCGTTCGAGATTACATATATTAGTTAAATCATCGACTTAGCAAGAAAAGATATTTTAGCCTTGAAAGCTGAGCATGGTGCAAGAACATCGTGGTACAGGTTCGAAACCTGGTGCTGTAAACCCCAAAACCTCAGGCTGGAAACCTGCGGTCATCGCTTTTGCTCTTTTTTACATCAACGCCTAACTAAAACGGCCACGGTGGCTAAAGAGAACACAGAACTGACAATTGCAAGAATCGTGACAGCTGATATGTGCAAGAAACACTAAATTGGACATCCGAAATCTGGTGAAGCTTCGTGAAATTACCACTTTTTGCTCCTCGTTCACCAATCACGGCTGAGAAACTCACGTGGCCACTACGATGTCAAAGATTAGTCCATCAAGCTTGTCATGAGTATATGTAACAGGAAGCGATTTAAGCTTAGATAGCTGAGAATGGTATTTTAAACACTGGATCCAGGTTCGAAACCTGTAGCGCTCGATTGGTGCTGTAAACACCAAGCCCCCAGGCCATAAACCTGGTTGATTATCTGCAATGTGCTGCTGCTAGAAACGGCAGATGAGGTTCAAAACCTTGGTGCTGTAAACATCGGGTACAGGTTTGAAACCTAGAGTGCTATCAACACTAGGCAGCTGAGAACCTGCCGCTATGTTTTCCGTGGGCTCGAGCTTAGCAGGGGGGTGTTTTGGGGACATCCGCGTGGGTGGGCGGGCGGGTGGTCTCTCGTCTGTCGCGCTTCTGGTGCACGTCGGCAGAGCAAATAACTTTCTTACGACTGACACACCGTACACTCCCGTGAGACCTGACCCGTGCAACCCTGGTCTAGGTCTGATCCCTTATCCACGTCCCTCCTCACCGCAACCTCCCACACAACGACATGTGCACGGTACTTGTTGAAACAAAACATGCAAACGCCCTACATAACAGGTTATTTGCAATAAATTCACTCACTCACTCACTGCGAGTAGAGTGGTCGTGCTTCCCCGCAAGTCGTCACCCCGCATTGACGGAGAATTTAACCGCCCGGCCGAGGTTAAGGCTGCAGGCGGGACTAAACTGTAAACATCACTTAATCCGGGGGATGACATGGATTCCCCGGAGTCTGTCTACACTCGGTATGGGAATGCGGCAGGAGGGTGACCGCCGAAGCAGCAAGTCTCACGCATCCGATTTGCTTGAATACCGATCTCACGTACCGCGGGGTAGGCCAATCTATACCCCACCCCGCGCAAGACAGTGTATAAATCCCCCGGCCCCTCCAGCACCCACTAGCACCCCACATCCGCAAAATCCTAACCCACCATGAATCCCGATCCCTCCTACACCGTCCCCCTCCTAATCAACACCAAGCCCATCACCGGGCCCAAAACCTTCCCAGTCCACAACCCGCGCACAGGGGAGGTAGTCTGGCACGGCACTGCAGCGACCACCGCCGACGCCACGGCCGCCGTCGCAGCCGCAGCCGCCGCCCTCCCAGCATGGAAACGCACCACCATCTCCGCCCGCCGCGAGCTGATCCTCAAAGCCGCCTCCCTCCTCGAAGCCGCCGGCCCCGACATCCACGCCGCAATGCAACTCGAGACCGCGGCCGAAGATAGCTGGTGCAAACTCAACGTCGACCGGAGCGTGGAGTTGCTGAAGGGGGTGGCTGGGTACATCAACACCATCGAAGGCCGCCTCCCACCCAGCGACGATCCCGCAGTCACCTCCATGATCCTCCGCGAGCCATACGGCGTCGTCCTCGCCATCGCACCCTGGTAGCTCCCCCCCTAACTCTTCCCTACCGCGCTGACAACCCAGGAACGCCCCCGTCATTCTCTGCGTCCGCGCCGTGATCTACCCGCTGGCAGCCGGCAACACAGTCGTACTTAAGTCCTCGGAGCTCTCACCGCGCACACACCACCTCATCGCCGAGATCTTCCTCAAAGCCGGGTTCCCAGCAGGAACCGTAAACCTCATTAGTCACGCGCGCGAGGACGCACCAGAGATCGCGACGGCGCTGATCTCGGCGCCGCAGGTGCGGAAGATAAACTTTACGGGCTCGACGATGGTGGGGCGGAAGATCGCAGAGAGTGCAGGGAAGTATTTGAAGCCAGTGATGCTGGAGCTGGGTGGGAAGGCGCCCGTGATTGTGTGTGCGGATGCGGATATAGAGAAGGCGGCGAAGGGTGCTGCGTTTGGTGCTTTTCATCATGTACCCACACCCCACTTCCCCGGGGGGGCTGCACTAACACGGCGTGACACAGGCCGGACAGATCTGTATGTCCTCCGAAAAGATCCTCGTTCACAAGAGCATCTCTGGCGCGTTCACTACCGCCCTGCAGGCCGCATCCGCAGCAATGTACGGGTCCTCGCAGGTCCTGATCCAAGCCGTCGGTTCCCAAAAGGTCTCCTCGCTCATCACCTCCGCATCCAAGTCCGGCGCCACCCTTCTCCCCAAACCCGAAAAATACCAGAACCCCAACGAACACCACAACGTCATCGTCACGGGGGTAACTACGGACATGGAGCTGTGGCACACGGAGAGTTTTGGACCGGTGGTGATGGTGAAGGAGTTTGAGGATGAGGAGGAAGCGATCAAATTGGCGAATGATACCGAGTATGGACTCAGTGCTGGGGTGTGGACAACCGATCTGGCGAGGGGGATCAGGATTGCGAAGGAGATTGAGAGCGGGTATGTCTTCCTGTTGATGGGTGTGGGGATGATGCTAATGGGTGTGATAGGGCGGTGCATATTAATGGAGCGACGGTACATGATGAGGTTTCAGTCCCGCATGGAGGGGTCAAGAATAGTGGGTACGGAAGGTTTAATGCGACGTGGGGTTTGGAGGAGTTTTTGACGACGAAAGCGATTACGTTTAGACTTTGAACTGGGATGGAGATGTGTTTATGATACCAATATCTAGGATTTTTAAGAGACGTGGTGAATGCATGTTTTGGTATCTCTTGCGCGTGGCAGTGATGTTGACGCCAATACGTACATTCCACCCAACCGCCGCGTGTAAAAGTGATGACCGTAGGTTTAAAGCCCGTTCGTAGGTTTCGAACCTCTATTCTAGTGTTTCTAGCACCTCAGGTTTCTAGCCTGGGAACTTAGTGTTTATAACACCTCTGTAAAGTGCAGGCTTCGAACCTGTATCATGGTGTTTCTAACACCGTACTTAGCTTTCGAGGCTAAGAGGCCTCTTCTTGCAAGACAATAATGAAAGCCCACATATAGTCGCAGTCAGGATTCCAAGACGTACCATTCCAGCCAGTGAAGGGGCCGCAGATTTCCTACCTAGAAGTTTCAGGTTTCGAACCCGCAGGTGGTTTTCCTTAAACCATGTTCAGCATTCAAGGCTGGAAGATCTTTTTTTGTCATACACCCATTCCAATTGAATGACACTAGAGTTTCGGTCACCATAGCTAGAGTCGATTGCTGCATGTAAAAGAAGAGGAAAAAGTTATGACCGCAGGTTGCAACCTAGGGGACGATGTTTACAGCACCCGGTTTCGAACCTATATCGTGGTGTTTTTTGCACCAGTTTCAGCTTTCGAGGCTAAAGATCTCTCCTTGCTAGGTAGACGATTTAGCTACCATACCTATCCTCAAGTACGACACCGATGTTGACTAAGGGATTTAGCCCGCAGGCCATTGGGACTAAGGCATGCACGAGACTTAGCGGGTTTGGTACGGAGCTATCTCCCCGCCAGCCTCGGGCTTGGTGCGGTGCCTATCTCCCCGCGAGCCTCGGGCCTAATTAGTGCTTTTCTCTTAGTGATTCGCTCTTAGTGCTTGAGATGATTTCTTTATATATGTCTATCTTCTTCTCTCTCTGTACGATAGACAGTTCAATCAATCATCATCTTTCTCTCCCTCCTTTGATTGTCTCATCAACCGAAATTATTCGATTGAACAGAGACCACATAAAAGAAGGCCCAAAGTGATAATCGACCAAGTTTCAAGCCTGGGAGTTGGTGCTTATAGCACTAATCGAGCAATGTAGGTTTCGAACCTGCATCTGGTATTTCTCGCACCATGCTCGGCTTTCAAGGATAAGAGATCGGTTTTTGCTCATGCGTTCCAGCTGGACGCTTTTCTCGTTCTCAGACTATCTTGCCTCCAAAGTTTGAGTCTCCACTTCCAAAATCGACCGAAGACGAGTAAAAGTGATGAATGCAGGTTTTCAGCCAGGGGATTTGGTATTTATAGCACCACATGAGCGCTGCAGGTTTCGATCCCGCAATGCGGTGTTTTTAGCACCGTTGAACAGTGGAGGTTTCGAACCTACGGTCTGGTGTTTCTCGCACCATGTTCAACTACCTCAACTACAAGATAGTTCGTGTGAGTTCAGAGGTTTTAGCCATTATAGCCGCTTCAGCTGTACATTTTCTCGTTGTAAATTATTCCGTCCACCTAGCTTGCGAAGCGAAGTTAGACGGAACCGATCATTGCAGCCAAAATTAACCATTTGTGAAACAAAAAATATTACTGTATGTTTCCAGCCTGGAGCTTGATGTTTACTGCGCCGGCACTCGGAGCACTGCAGGTTTAAAACCTGTAATTCGATACTTCTTGCTCTGTGACAACTATCAGGGCTACATATCGCTTCTTGCCTGTTGCTCAAGTAATTCGATTATTTCATTCCAGCTGGACGCTTCCTTGTTTCCAGACTTTTTCGCCGTAGATCCTGGCTGACGAAGGCAGATTAAGCGGCGACTACGACCAATGTCGACTGTCGGCGGAAGCAAATGTAAAAAGGGGGGCAAAAGTGACGCACCGCAGGTTTTTAGCCTGAGCCGTGAATGGTGTTTCTTGCACCATGTAACAATGGAGGTTTCGAACCTACAATCTGGCCTTTCTTGCACCATGCTCAGCTTTCAAGGCTAAGAAATTGCTTCTTGTAGTTCTCTCGTAAAACCAGTCAATACCTGAAAATTATATTTCTCCTTTAAAACAATACAAATTTACCCTTAAAAACTATAAATGATGTTATTATGTTGTTAATGTAATGATTAAAGAGCCTTATGGCTAACCACTATTGCGGACGTAGTCTCGTGGAGAGAATTAATGGATGCTTGGCGCTTTTTTGCCCTAATTAACTACTTAGGGTTAGGGCTTTACCACAATTCGAGGTCAGAGCACTTCAGGTTTCGAACTTGCATCATGGCGTTTTTCGTACCATGCTTCGCTTTCAAATCCAAGAGATCGCTTCCTGTTAGTGGAAGACCTCCCGTAAGAAAGTCGTTCTAACCATTCTAACCATACTAAAATTTCCCCGAACAGGAAATCGTAATTTCGGAGGGTTTTTAGGTTCCGGATGAGGAAATATTTTATATCAGCTAGATTAGTTAGAACCTTTCTATCCTTGGGAAGTATGTAAAAGAAGCGTAAAATGAGATGCCCGCAGATTTTCTGACTGGAATCTGCAGGTTTCGAGCCTGAGTCATGGTGTTTTTGTATCGTTCTCAGCTTTCAGTTACAGTCCCGAACGCTGGGTTCCAATACTATTCCAGTTTGACGGTCACCGTAAAAGAGCAAAAGTAATGACTACAAGTTCCAGCCTAGAGGAATTGGTGTTTATAGCACAATTTAACAATACAGGTTTCGAACCTATATCTTGGTGATTCCTGCACCATGCTCAGTTGTCAAAAGGTACATGATCTTTTCTTGCTGGATTGATAGTTTTAGTCAAAATTCTCATACATTTCACTCAAATGTTCACCACTCTCATCATAGACTCAAGTTGGAACTTTTGGCAAAAGTTAAATGTCTTTAGGACGAAGTTAGTCCGTTGGTCGTCGTGAAGAATAATCTGTGTTGCCATTTTCCCCGAAGTAAGCAGCTTTAGGGCTAAATTAGTCGCTTGGGTATTTAGAGCGAGCATGTCATCTAGCAAAATCCCACTGAAGAAGACTTTGGATAGACAGACGATATCACTGATAATCGGCCCGACTGCTTAAACCTTATTATCTACAACATCGCAACGTCCAGAAACATATCTCTACCGCTGATGATAATGTCTAATAGCCATAGCATTGAGACCAACAATGTTTGCAATGGTCCGGGGGTGAACCAGTCCAGACCGGAACCATCCAGGTTCAGTCCAATCTACTCCGACCTTCCAGCTGGACCGGATTGTATTGAGCCCTACCTCGAACCGTTCGGACTGTTGCAAACATTAGAGGCCAACCAGCAATTCCTCGGTGACGATACAGTAACTAGTACAGATCTCTGATTCACTTTGCTAGAGAATATTCTAGCTAGCTTCCTATAGAATTCATGCAGGCACAAACTTACGAGCTGACGGCCATCCCTCATTGCAACGATAATGGTGATGGTGGTGATTGTGCTGCTGCTGGTGACGGTGTGGAGAACCTAGGCGAGTAGATCAGCAACCTCACTATACGTACTCTTTCCATTATGGTTCTAATATTTCAATTAGCAAAACTAATGCCTGGCTTAGCTGGTGCTGTAAACTCTAGGTTCTGTTAGCACCAAGGTCCGAAACCTTCGGTTGGTGTTGTAAGCAGCAAAATTGGTTGGTGCTATAAGCAACTACATCCCAATTCTTTTAACCATTTAAAAAGAAGGTACAATTTTTCCCTTAGCATGATGATTTATACCGCGAGCTGAGCGGTATAGTGCAGTTCTATCTGCAGCCCTGAGATTATAGGTCTGTTCAAACCCTCTACATATCCGATACTCTAAGGGTTCACATTTTACCATTTAGTGTGACAATTAAAATTTCAACTGATTAGTGAGATGTCACCACAATTCCTCGCCCTATTACGAATGGGAGAACCCGTGTGTTGTGCTCTATAGAACTCAAACGCATAGAGACGAGGACCTATTTGCGGCGATTAAGGATCCTCGTATAGAAGGAAGCAACAGCGGGCAATATCCAAGGAGATATCGGGTGGGAGCGCTTGTTAATATATCGTTTCACCAAATGTGAGAGAAAAAAAGTGATTACCGCAGGTTCTAGCCTGTTTTTGGCCATTAGGCTGGTATCTGTGGCATCAATTAATAGGCTATAGTTTTGAATCCTGGGTTCTTGCCATTAGCACTGCAGGTTCTTAAATATCATAGTGTTTTTTGCATCATGCTCAACTATTAAACTACAAGCTCGCATCATGATTCCAGCCGTCACCATGCGAAGCCCATAAGTTTCACCCGCCGGTTGCATATGAAGTGCAACTGATGACCTGGCTGCTTCAATGACTTCTTTTCTTAGAGACTTTGAGCTACCGGCGGTCCTCTATTCTCTACTACTCGTCACTACTTGCTCATCCGTAATAACCATCTATTGACGCGAACTCCTGTGGAAAATTCATTAATCATGAACAGACAGACACCCCACGTTGAGCAGTACAGTACACATTGACAGAGGCGATGTTCCTCGCCGGAGTGGGATGAAAGGTGGTTCATCCGTTCCCCAAGCATTCAATTGGGGTTTTTTTAGATACAAAATTGTGGGGAAGGTGGAATTAGAGCATCAGCTTTGTTCTACTATTAAACTGAGAAAAATAATTTTGCCTGGGGGTAGAAGGCAAGGCATCGGGCTCCTTAATCCATGCGTTAATGGAAAGTACTAGTCTCTCTCTGCAGAAACGGGGCGAACTCTTGCTCCCGTATACCAAACTTTCGTTTTCCGCTTCGTGGGTTTGCCGAGCGAGCTTACAGACTCGGTGAAAGCTGGGGTAAGAGAGCAGTGAGCTCAAACTCTCTAGCTTCATTGCATCATAATTGCTTCGTCCTACTACGCACAGATAGAAACAGAAACACGCCATAAACTCAATTGAGTCGAGAGAAGTGGTTTGGGGAAAGCGACTGCCCATAATCGTTACTCTGTTTTTAGCTGAATCCCGAACCGCCAGCCCATACAGCACCTCCGGTCTACTGCTCGAACTAATAGCCTACTCTACCCACTAATGTAGAGACGGAAACACGCCAAAAGCAGTATGGATTGACTCGAGATTGGCAATGATCGACTAATGATTTTTCGAGATTTCAGATATCGCGCACGATCCCGCCCTGGTACCCCTCACGGATTCTGGCAAACTCACGTCATGCATGCCAGCCATAACATCGGTTGTGGTGACTCGTTGCAGGCACCAACCCTTACCCACTTTCACCTCCGTTCTTCCATCATGTACCGTCCTCATATCTCTTTCAACCCCAAGAACACTAGATCCGTCGATAATCCTCCCAAGCTCGCGCGGGACAAGCCCCAGGAACATCGGCAAGGCTGCCATATTCATTTTGGCGGGTGAATTCGCTCGGCTGGGCATTCTACCATGTTTTCCGAGCATCATTAACCTGGGTCGCCTTGCTAAATATATGTTGACAACTCGGTTATTTGGGATTAACTGTATGGGCATTAATCAGGTTCATGGATTCTAGAATCATCATTAGACTCAGTTCGCTCGATTGCGACTTTCCGTGGGTTCAGGCAGTCAAGTTCTTTCATGCTAGAAGTGAGCGTCACTATTAACCCCCACATCTGCTTTTACATAATCAGTAGAAAGACCCGCAGGTTCAACGTCGATATCACACATTTCTAGGTACCTAGTTAATCGTTTCCCTCACCATATTGAGCGAATGCGAATACAATCCATATACAAAAGTCTGCACAGCGCCTCCGGGAAGAGCTCATCCGCGCAGCAATAACTATAAACCTAGAACATGGCCACAGCAACTAGCACATCCCGACCTTGGTAAATTCATAAGTTTCTAGTAGCTAATTATATAGCTATATCTAAGTTACTATAGTATATATATCGAAGGAAATCTTTCGCTAGCGAAGTCCAAGAAACTTAGACTTCTTTAGCTGCTCTAACAACACCCTCTACATATTATGTATATGCCACTAATGATCAACATCCAGGATATCTTTTCCGCCCACATCCTTTTCTTCCCTCGTCTCTTCAGCCCGGCTGAGGAGTACTCTGCAAGCTCGTCCAACCTACCTATGAGTCGGAAATGTCCGTTTATCAAAATCTCTTAGTACCGGAGAACAGGAATAGCGGAACACTACCACTTAGTTCGGTTTCAAAGCGTCTCTGGAGTTACCGGTACATCGACGCTTGAACCACGCTTTAGTACTTATTCGGGGTGTTAACCCACGCGAAAGCGCGCTACCAAAAGGCAACGGCGCGGATATTCAGGTTGAACCGCTTATTTAGCTTCAATTGCCACATTCCCCGTCTGGAATCTAGGTCTGATTGGCCATTCTGAGTCGGAAAACCGAAAAACTCTTTTCGTTACCTCTATCAGAATTGGCGTCAGATATTAGCGGCTATCGTCAAAGAATCCCAACGCTACGGGATAAGATCCAGAAACTGGGTTAGGCAATTCTACAGCGTCAATCAACGCACATAGTGCCCAATCCAACCTTAGTGGTAAACGCCCATCCCCTTTCCGTCAGCGTGGGGAACAGAACTGGCTCTGCACAGTTTGTTTGGTTCCCCTATTTATATAGCAGCACTCCCCCGCTGGTTTTATCCCCCCAGCCTGGCGGACTTCCATTGGTAGCATCTCTTCGTCCTCCCCTTCTCTCAGTATGAGACCCCACTATCTCCTGGCTCTTTTGGCTGGGCTTGCAATTGCTAGCCCATTGGATCAGGAGCGACGCCAAGCTGTCCCTGCTGTTGATGACATCTCCATCGAAAAGCTTGACCATTATGGCGAGCACCGAAGATATGTGACCAAATATGTCACCAGGTACAAGTGGACCAAATACGTGACGAATACGAAGTGGCTCTCAAAGAGTATAGTAACAAAGACCCTATATGTCACTATCACAAACCCAAAACCATGCCCATACACGCCCACCACAATCACTTTGACCAGGACAAAGGAGATTCCTATTACGGTGGGTAGTTTCTGATCTGGGGAGTGTGTGCATGCATGCTGACGGTGGTTATTGCAGATTGTAATCCCAGGAGATACTACTGTCACGGAGGAGGAAACAGTTACGGAGACGAGCACTCAGGTGTTATCCACGACGCTTACCGACACTATTACTTCGACCGAGATCACCACCGCTACTGAGGCACGAGCTACGATCACGGAGACCTCAACCACTACCACAACAGAGGCTCAAGCTACAATCACAGAGACCTCGACCTCAACTACTATTGAGACTACAACCACAACAGAGGCACAAGCTACAATCACAGAAACCTCGGCTTCAACCACTACATCAACTACTACGGAGACTACAACCGCAACAGAGGCACAAGCTACGATTACAGAGACCTCGACCACGACCACAACCACCACAGAGGCACAAGCCACAACCACAGAGACTTTGACCTCGACCTCAACCACCGTGGAAGTATCATCCACGACAATCACTGAGACTGAGACCACAACCACCACGGAAGCACAGGCTACAATCACTGAGACTGAGACATCAACTTCAATCACTACGGAGGTATCATCCACAACAATTACTGAGACTGAGACCACCACCACAACCACAGAGGCACAAGCTACAATCACGGAGACCTCGACCTCGACCTCGACTACCACAGAGATGTCATCCACAACAATTATCGAGACTTCAACCACCACTGAAGTACAACCCACAACGATCACTTCAACTGAAACCTCGACGACCACTGAGGTTTCATCCACAACGGTTATTGATACTTCGACCTCAACCACCACCACCACCGAAGTACAGCCCACTATAATCACATCGACTTCAACAACTACAGAGGTATCGTCCACGACAGTCACCTCGACCTCAACCACCACCCAAGTACAACCCACGACGATAACTTCAACCGAAACCTCAACGACCACTGAGGTTTCATCCACAACAGTTACCGAGACTTCGATCTCAACCACTACTACCACCGAAGTACAGCCCACGACAATCACCTCGACCTCAACCACCACCGAGGTGTCATCCACGACGACCACCCAGACCGTCACCACCTGTGTTAACGAGCCTCCTACATGCACTGCGACAGGTGAGAGAGTTGTCAACGGCGGTTTCGAGACAGCCCTTAGCAATGGGTGGACCGTCTCCTCCTCGAATAACCTGAACAACGCAAACAGTGGCGCAATAAGCGGCAACCAGCAAAGCGGCGCCAGAGCCTACCGCGCTAGATTCAACGCGGGAGGCGGTGACGAGAACAGCGGCGGCTCGGTCACGCTCACCCAGCGTGTCACTGTGTGCGCCGGTACCACCTATAATGTCAGTGCATGGAACAAGCAAGATATCCCCGATGTCTGCTCCGCTACCTACAGGGTTGATGGTCAGACGATGCAAACTGTCAACCCTGGCACTGCTTACGGCCAGACAAGCTTTGTCGTGACACCCACGAGTTCGGAAATGGTGTTGGATATCGTTTTGAGCTGCAGCCAGGGCGGTCAAAATAACGAAATCTTCTTGGACACAGTCTCTGCCACATCTGTATAGAAAGAGAACAGATAGGGGGTAGTTGTGAGGAGAAGGGTAATAAGGATTTTTATGCAATGCGTTATTGGTTTGGAGCTTGAGCTGACATGTATTTTATTTCTTGATATATCACCTGATAAATAGTGCCTTGCTGGGCTTTTATTATATTGGTTATTCCGATAGCGACTCAGTTCAAATCAAATTTGATGCTAATCGAATCTTTCCTGCATCAGTTTGGAATGCAAAGGCATTGAAGATGCATCACACGGCAAAGAAGCAAAACAAAACTCTTAGCATTCGCGCAACCAGCCCCCACTTCAGAACGCAGATTGGACTCAGAACCCCTATCACCTAAGCACACAATCAATCACCATGGCTGCCGAATAGTTTCTCCCTCTCCTTCCTCTCCTCCCTCTCCTCCCTCTCCTCCCTCTCCTTCCTCCTTTCCCTCACCCCCCTTTCTCACCCTCCTTCTCCTTCTTCTCCTTGATAGGAAGCGCTACTCTGAGTCGGTGCTGGTCCAAGCAACCGCAACCACTATTTCTTACTCACCATTTCCAACATTTCCGTAGAAATTACCACCAAAAATCATGATGCCATGATAGAAGGCGTTATCATGGTTAATCGCATGGCTATCCCTAACGGTCGTAGCGGCACTACCTCCTATACCGGCAAGTCTCTTCGTAGGCCTCTTGCGTCTAGCCTCAACATGCTCTGAGGTAGCAGTCCTTGGAGGATTGATGGGCGTTGAGGGGACCTTGGCCGCAGAGGAGGAGTCATTACCGACAGACCTGGTGAATGTTGGCGAGGAAGTTCTCGGCGGTGCTTTCGTAGGGAAGGAGGAGACAAAAGATGTCACGAGAGCAGTAGATGGAAAGGACATGACGGAGGGTTGGAGGTTATAGCGGTAGGTTTTGTAATAGCGAGGAGGGAAGATCCACCAGGGGAAACGTACTTATAAAGTTTTCGGTAGAAGCGGAAAGCCCTAGAGATAGCGGCGATGGAGCGTTTGTTGTATGTAGATTTTTCCACGGTCTGGCAGTAGGAAGCCCCATTGCTGTTTGTATGGTTTGCCTTTGTTAATCTTTGTCCACAGAAACACCAGCAAAAAACAGGCGAAATGATTCCTTTGAATTCCATATCGTTCATAGAGATGCTTTTATCTGTTCGGGCATCAACAGTTCAAGAATGATCTTGCAGCGCTGCGCATGCTTCGATTCGCCTACTTACCCGCTCCTGTATAGGTGATAGAAGCAAAACCCGACCTTGTCCAATCCCGTGCGCAAGCCGCTCTCTTCCAACGGAATTTTGTAGCGTGGTCAATCTTCTTTGTTATAGTAGCCCGTAAGTACTTGTAGTTGGTACTTAAGTACTTATGTAGGTACATACCTTGTAGAGAAGAGTGCGTGTACGTGCTTAAGGATACGAGTTAGTATAGAGTAAGAGTTTAGGGTTAATTATATCAAGACGGTGCCACTGGATGTCACTAAACCATCTTCTTTACAAACTCAGTTTCAATATCGATCCGCTCCTGCATTCTCTTGAAGATCTACTCGTTCTCCCCTATACCCTCTCAACGTCTCCTCGTCGCTATAAAATCGCAGGCTCAGAACATGCAGTTTTTTTGCTCTTCATATGCCTAGCAGCAACTCAGCGAGGACGCTAATTACACGAAACTTTGCGTGACCATGCCTGAATTTAATGCATATATAACTGAGCGCTTAGCTTAGCTGGTGCTAGTCACCAGGCGTTGTAAACGCCGGATGCGAGTTCGAAACCTGAGTGCTATAAACACAGGCTATAAGCCTGCAGCGCTCAATCGGTGCTGTAAACACTAAGATCGCAGGCTCCAAACTTTTAGAGATCATTCTTTTACTATTTTCCTTACCAGGCGCTCACTCGACGAATAACTCCACGGGCCCTATCAGGACCATATACCAAAAATTCACATAACCATGGCTAAAATCAATGTATACACAACAGCTAAGCACTGGCTTATCTGGTGAGCATGGTGCTAGAAACACCAAGTCCAGGTTCGAAACCTGCAGCGCTGTAACACTAAAATCGCTGGCTCAAAATTTGCAGTGTCTGAAACACTAAGACCATAGGCTTGAAACCTGTAGTTATTTTTCTTGACAGTATCTCCCTCATCTAACACTATGGGTTTTTCTTGGAAGGTAATGTAGTAGAAATTTTACATTATTCGCCTAATTGTCGGTCTTGCTACCCGGATGCTCAAGGCGAGCACATTTAGCTTTGGAGACCGAGCGCGCTTATGGCGCCATGGTATGGAAAATATTTAAACCACTCAGATTTCCCAGATGATATACGGTAGCAGATTGTGAAGGATTTGGAGCTCGTTGAGATGGATGAGATGAGATTTAGATGGCTGGAAATTGCATAGACGACTGTGGAAGCGGATGGATTTTTCTCATCTCAACATGCTCTCAGCCGTTTATTGCACAGTAAAAGAATAGTACCGCAGGTTTTGAGCCTAGGATATTGGTGTTTATAGCACTAATTGAGTGAGCACTGCAGGTTTCGAACCCGCTTTCTGGTGTTTCTCGCACCATCCCCAGCCAACTAAGCTGGGTGTTTATTCCATGTTAATTCAATACCTTTATGAATAGTTCACTCACTCGGGATCTGTCAAACGACTGTCTCTTCTAGCAACTAGCCCGGGGATATGTAAAAGAGGCTCCAAAAAAGTGATATCCACATGTTTCAGCCTGTGACCTTGTTTGGTGTTTACAGCACCTCTTACACACTGCAGGTTTCGAACCTACTCGTTGATGTTTTAGCACCACTCTTAGCCCGCTAACATAGGGGATAACCTCTTATAGATTCTACCTATTGTCTCCCAAACAAATCCACTTACTAATTCCCAGGACCCATCAACTCATATCCCACAGTAGGCCTTACGCACCGCAACCCTGGCAGTTCCTCGCCACTTCCGGCCGCAGCAATGAACCCCCACCAGTGCGAAACCTTCTACCCGATCTTTCTATAGTACTTGAGTTCGCTCGGTTAAACACAATGTCTCCCCAAGATCACCCAAAAGCCACGGTGTCTGTATTACCTTCTAGTGTAGGAAAGGCCTCATTGGTGCGTTCCCAGAGACCCACTCCCCTGTTCCCAGCAGAAAGGAGTGGGGTTATGCTACTGCATCTCTATCTGCATCATCGTACATCACTCACCACCGAGTCCCGCCATTTCCAAAGTATCCCGGGACACCTCGATCTATAGCTTCAATGATCTCCTCAGTCTTGGACTCGAGTTCCTGGATAAGCCCTCGGGGTATTCAGTCTCGCACCGACAGCACTTTTCCGTTGAGTGACAGCGGAGGCTTAGGCATCCAACGCTGGCTGACTAGCCGAAGAACTCTGACGGGTGCCTCTCGATGCACTTTGGGAGGGTGATCACTGCTGTTTCAGGTACGGCAGTCAAAGCCGACTGTAGCGAGTTAACTGAATTCTATCCAGTTAAAATTCAGTGTGATGTTCCATGATTCTTCGTTACACGGGTTCAATGTTACACGAACTTAGGGTCAGGTTTAGTCCCGAGAGTAGAGCCGCACGAAAAAAGTTTCGTGCTGCAATTCCACTACCACAAACATCCTCACAATGCCATCCACAAGTGGCGTCAAATCGCCCTCTAAAAAGCGTAAACTCTCGGTCTCCGCCGCAGCCGGCGATGCCAGCAAAAGAAAGAGCGCCAAAAAGCTCACCACGAAATCGAAAGCGCTCAACAAAACCACTCCCACATCACAGGAAGCAATCCTCGAGCTCGAAGATACCATTGTCGAGTCACCCAAAAACTACAACAATATTGTGACCTTGCTTGGTCACTTTAAGGTGTGTGTGCGCCCAGTTGGAGGGCAAGACAGGAAGGGACGGGTGGATACTGAATGGGACGAATCAGGACTCTTTAGAAACCGATCAACAAACCGCTGTCATCGCCGCCGTTGCGTTATGTCGCACATTCTGTCGCCTGATGGCAAAAGGCCGGTTACTGAAGCGCAAGGGTAACACCGAGGATGAGGCGACGACTGTGGTGTGGATGAGGGAGCGGTACAAAGAGTGCGTCGCCCAGCTTTGTGCGTCGCTGAACAACGAAGAGAGCGGTGTGCAGAACACGGCGTTGACATTGCTTATGAGGCTGGTCAAGGAGGAGGGCACGCATGTGGTGCCGGAAGGTGAGGCATACTATTTCCCAAATGACACATTCTATAGGATCGTAAAAGGGATCGTTGTGGCGGACAATATGGACGAGGAGGTCAAGAGAGAGTGGGTGGAGAAGTATGTAGATGTTTACGACGATGTTCGATACTCGTTCTTCACGGCCATAAAGTACAATTTTCCCTCTCCTAGAGTTGTCAATTCCTTACTAACGGATCCAGACGCCTGATCGACGAGCGCGAAGCTCAAGGCATTCCCGAGGAACTCCTTACGAGTACTACCGACCTCCTTCTCCTCCTCAAGAACCTTCCCACCGCCGATACTACCGAAATAGAAACCTTCTACGCACTTGCTCTCCCCTCGAAGCCTTCCCGTAAATCTAAGACGCCCACTCTTCTATCACCGTCCGCCCACCGCAGAGCTCTCCAAGAAGCATGGTGTAGCATCCTCCGCCATCCACTCCCACCTGCAACCTGCAAATCGGTTCTTCTAGCCACAGAGCGCCGCATTGTCCCCTCATTCATAAAACCGCAGCTCCTAATGGATTTCTTAATCGCCTGTTACGATCATGGCGGCACCATCTCCCTGCTAGCCCTCAACGGCCTCTTTCACCTCATCACCATCAAAAATCTCGACTACCCCAACTTCTTCACAAAGCTGTACGGGCTGCTCGATCACAACCTCTTCCATGTGCGCTACCGCTCCCGTTTCTTCCGGCTGCTCGAAACCTTTTTGGCGAGCACCCATCTCCCTGCCACACTCATTGCCAGCTTCATCAAGAAGATGAGCAGACTATGTCTCACTGCGCCCCCGGGAGCAATTGTTGTGGTGGTGCCGTTCGTGTATAACCTCTTCAAGAAGCATAGGGCGACGACATATATGATGCACCGGATCCCAGTGGATGCTGAGGAGGCTGAGGAATGGAGGATAAATGGCTATGAAGATCCATTTGACGAGGAGGAAACGGATCCACTCCAGACTAGGGCGATTGAAAGTTGTGTTTGGGAACTGGAGACACTGATGAGTCATTGGCATCCGAACGTGGCAACGCTGTGCAGGATTGTGAAAGAGCAGTTTACGAAGGAGAGGTATCAGTTAGAAGACTTTCTAGATCATAGTTATAGCAGCGTGAGTATCCCCCAAAGTTCCTGCTCCCGCGCACGAGACTGATATGTTGCAGTTGTTCGATGTTGAGACAAACCGGGAGCTGAAAAAGGCGCCTGTGGTAGAGGTTGATATTCCGAAAAAGATATTTTTCCGGGTAGAAGCACAGGAGATAGGGGAGACGGGGAATGCGTTATTGGACTTGTGGAATTTTGAGTAAAGCTATAATTGTTATTACTCCGAGTAGGATTGTATTCCTATAACCTAAAAGAAAAATGCTACAATACAGGTGGTATCTAATCCAGCTAGTAGTTGATTGTACAATTCACCATAACGCCTTTACCCCGTTACCCACAAAATGACACCGTCCTGCCTTCATATGAAATGAGCGATGCAAACAAACTGGTAGCGATATCTAACGCTGGATATCACTTGTTTCTGGAGCTCCTCCTAATATCTCCAGCCGACTTTGAACCGCGCCCGCCTCTGCTGCCCCTTCCGCCTCTGCTCCCGCGCCCACCCCTGCCGCCTCTTCCACCTCTACTTCCCCTGCCGCCCCGACTTCCCCTTCCTCTGCCGCGGCCTCTGGTGGAAGTGCCAGGAGCAGGACTCGCCTCATCTTCAGTGCCATCGTCTGATGCAATGCCGTCTGATCCATCATCATCTTCCTCTTCCTCTTCTTCCTCTTCTTCCTCTTCCTCTTCTTCCTCTTCTTCCTCTACCTCTTCTTCTTCTACCTCTTCTTCCTCTTCCTCCTCTTCGTCTTCATCCTCCTCTTTGTCTTCGATTCTGACTTCTTCATCTTTATCGACCTTACTGCCATCCTCTTCTTCCTTGGCATCTGGTCCATCACTCTCCACGGTGCCTTTAGCACTGTTATCTCCGATAGTCCGATCGTCGTCATCGTCATCATCCTTGCTATCAGATACAACCGACTGCTTATCGCTTTTGTCCTCGCTACTTTTCTCGCTTTTGTCCTCATTGCTTTTCTCGCTTTTCTCCTCGTTTTTCTGCTCAGAGCGATCTGAAGCAGCAGCGACAGTTTTCTCCTCGCTACTCATTTTCTCAAAACGGTCTGAAGCAGCAGCAGCAGCAGTAGCAGCAGTAGCAGCGCCTCCTCGCCCTCGCCCTCTGCCCCGTCCTCCTCTTCCCCTCCCCCTCCCCCTTCCCCTCCCTCCTCTCCCGCCTCTGGTTGAAGCTACCACAGGTGATATCGAGCGCGACGACTTCTCTATACGACCGGTTAGTCCCCCACGCCACAGTGGAGCGCGCGACGACGACGATGACGCACCGTCCAACGTATCGTCCTCCTCGTCGAGAATCAGGCCGCTCTTCCCACTCCCGGAAGCTCTCGGCGGGCTATCCCTGGAATTCGGGTCGATCCTTCTCGCCCTCATCATCTCGCCATACCCTTCCTCGGGCAGCTCAAACGGGTGGAAATCCTCTTCTGGGCCCGCATCCTCCTCGGGTGCGTCTTCGCGCTCGTCCAGCCCCTCTAGGTTATACAAAGTTTTCAGCTTCGCCCAGATGCCCGTGATACCCGTGTGCGCTCCTGACACGCCGTGGTTCTTCATCAGCTCCGCGATGCCGATGATGCGGAAGTGCTTATGGATCCCGGCCGGCTTGAGGCGGTAGATGCTGATCGCCTTGAAGAGCGTGGTTTCTTGCTCGTCGGTCCAGCCGTCCGAGAAGACGGGGGAGGGTGGATGGATGGCAAGCGTGGTTGTAGCGGAGGAGGTGGGGAGAGGTTGCGAAGCGCCGGTAGAGGTGGGAGGCGCCGCGGCAGTGTCTTCAGAGGAGGATTTGGGAACCGTCTTCGATTTCTTTTTGGGAGGCATGATTGGTTGTGGTGGTTGGTGTGGTGGGTATTGCTCTTGTCGCGGAGGTTGCGGAAGTCGTGTTAAGAGCCGCCTATGCACGTGAGAGAGGGGCGGCTTGGAATGGGTTACACAAGAATTCACTCACACACCACCTCTAGAATATCTAATTCGCCTACATTTCATGCATTTAAAGTGTGATAACTATAATCTCTGGATGCGCTCGCTAAACCCCTCGCTCACATATCATCCCTTTAGTCTACCATTTGTTTAGAGTACACCTGCATCACATATCATGCTCCAAACGCTGAAAGCATCTCCAAAGATAGAACCAACAGCATTCATCCCTCCATCCATCCATCCATCATCCTTCGGGCGGCATCCAGCCAATCAAAGCGTTAGACGTCTGATGACTAGAACCGTCTCGTGAGAATGCTGACAGCTACGCCTGGCATCTGGATCTGAGGATTTTGCAAGAGACACGACGTTCCAGCTTGTGAATTGTGGCAACACAAAGACGACGCGTGTTTTCGCAGGCAATTGTACTGTGTGGCGCTGGGGTTAGGTTTTATTCCAGATGGGTTGGTTTATCTATCGAAACACTGCCCCGCATCCAGCAGCAAGGCAGATAGATTAAGTCCCTAGCAGCAGCGCCGTTGAGATCATGGTTCAACATCAATCATCATCGTGAAAGAAGCAAGGACGAGAACAGCCGCCCAACAACACCGAACCACAAGGAAAGGAAACAATAATTTTTTCTCTCCTACTTTACGCGCGTACTGCTTTTCTTGCCACCAGCCCAGACCGGTGCAACCCACCATCACCACACCCTTCCAAGAAGCCAAGCGGCGGTAGTGCATCCCCGCACTCCAAGCAACGCACCCAACGGCAATTTCCCAACGGAGATACATACGTTTGCACAACAAGCGCACACACGCTCGGGGGGTGGTTCCAGGGCCTCTAAGTGTAGAATAAAAACCAGGAGCTCCTCTAAGCTACTTACTTCCTCTTATCCAACATCCACCAACTTCCTCTCCCCGTCTCTTCCTTCACACAACACCTCTACTATCCCGCGCTCATGATGAGAGAAAGCGTCCTCTTCTCCTTCCCCTCCGTCTCCCTCGCTCCACCCCTCTCTACGAGCGCTCCGGGACTCCTAGTCCTCACCTCGTCCTCGCAGCCCACCGACATCGACCCCTCACGCTACGACATCTACCTACGCCTCCAGCACACACCAGACAACGAAAAAGCATCACACCCAACCGACTGTCTCGTCGAAGCATGGCGCGAGCTACGTAAGACCTCGCCGCGCGAGTTCGTGCTCGCAACAGAGTTTGGCGATCTCACGATCACGTTTCCGGAGCTGCACCATCTGATCCCGCAGAGCGACTCCCGGATCGATCTCCCCGCGGAGGCGAAGCATGGAATGACATGGGAGGCTATCGTTAGGTCGTTTGAGAGCGAGGTGGATCGCTTCGTGAGCTATAAGAAGAACTCGTACTCGCTAATTAACTCGCCGTTTGGGGATGAGAAGGGCAGTAGTGACACCAGCAAGGCGAAGGCGAAAGAGGCTGGGTATGCCTACGGTGGTGGAGGAGAATCGGCGACAGCGATAAAGCCTTATAACCCAAGCACCTTTTCGCCGAGCGATGAGAAACGCGGGGGTGGACGGTTGGTGCTGGTGGATGAAGAGAATGGGAATGAGGTGGGAGAGACACAGGTTAACTCCGTTGGAGTTGTGCCTGGGAGTAAGGGTGCGTTTTCTCCTCGAAATGCGAGTGAGATTGAATGGTCGATGAGATTGAGGGGTGGGGATGATGGGAATAGTGACGATGATGATGATACTACTACGCAGTTGACTGATCTCGAGGTTTTAGATCCTGTCGAAATCACCTTTCCCGAGAATGGAGAGAGCGGCACGGTGACGGTGAGCACTTTGGAATTTCGTTCTGCATCATGATATCTGTGTTCGTTGTTGCTGCACTCTCCTTTGCACCTTATCGCACTCTCCTTTGCACCTTATCGAGCACTACCTTCACATATATCCGACACAGCTTCTTGAAGACTGCTACAGACTGTCATCCCTACAATATTGACCCTCGAAGCATTGCATCTAGTCTCAATGCTGACATTCATATCTCCAGGTCCGCACGGCCGACTACCTCAGAGATGCCTCCGACCCCGCCTACCAAAACAGCTCACTCGTCCAAACCGCGGCCACCGTCTCCCGCCTCATCATTACCACCTCCGCCTACCTTTCCAACGCAATGGCCACCGGCGCGCGCACCTTCAGCGAGAAAACACAACCCGACGCAACACCCGTGACCTTCCAACCCTCGACGCACCAGCGTTTCCAGCAAATCCACACTCTCTCCGCCACGGCTGCCAAATTCTCCTCGGCCACAGTCGGAAAGGTCTCAACGCTCGCACAAAATGCCGGCGCAAAGCTAGCGCGAAAAGACAAGGAGGGCCACGAGCGCGGGAAACCAAGGAACCCAAACCTCCTGAACAAATCCCTCATCGCCTTCTCGACCGTTGCAGACAGCATCGATTACGCCTCCAAAAGCCTTCTTACCTCCAGCTCCCACGCTGCTACTCAAGTCGTTGCACACAAGTACGGCGAAGAGGCCGGCGGCGTTGCAAGGGACCTCACTGGCGCCTTCAAGAATGTCGGATTGGTATACATTGACGCCTCGGGCGTCTCCCGGCGCGCTGTGGTCAGAGGTACAGTCCTTCCCCATTCTCTCTCATCCCCCTAAACTAAAACCTGTCTAGGCGTTGCAAAAGGAATGGTAGTCGGCAAAGTCCGCGGCGGCGGCGAAGTCGTCGTTCCATCGTCATCAGCAGCAACACACATAGACGGGCTCCCACCAGGATGGGGCGATGGCCCGCTGGGAGGTGCATACGCCGGTCCACCGAGCGGACGGTCTACGCCCGTGCTGCCGCCTGGCTATGGCGAGTCCACTACGGGCAGTGGCCTCTATTTTGCGCCGCCGCCGGGGAGGGAGGGAAGTCCTACGCCGCAGTCGTTGTCGAGACATTCTACGAGTGAGAAGGGGGAGTTTCGGTTCTAGGAGAGCCAGCGTGGGAGGGGGAGGGGGAAACAGTTGATCAGAGGGAGGTTGTTAATAGGGAGGGGACGGTGATGCTTGCTTTCTGCGCAGGTGTGCTTTTTTTATTGCTATGCTTTTGTGCATTGGGATACATGGTATTAAAGGTAGTTTGTTTTGAGTAGGAAAATCACATTCACGAAGAAGTATGCCAATCTACGTATCTTTGATAGATACCGTCCAACTTTCCTGTGTGAAATGAAAAACCAGAGCGGAGTTGTGGAATTCGCGAGTGATACTAGATGATTACACAGTCTAGGCCATCAATTCAAGGCTTTTTTCACAGGTACTACTCTGAAAGAAGTGAAAATAACTTGTGTACACCCCCGGCCGGCCACGGAGAAGAAGCGGTTGACTATCTGTATATCTTTTTCATAAATCACATCCTTCTCCTATTCCTCCTTGTCGGCCCATATCCCACCGCCGCAAAAGTCAATACAACCGAAGCCTCGATTCAGAGCGTAATTTCCGAACACCTACTGAAAGAGCGACCAACTAGTAAATAACAATGAGTTCGGTAGCTAAGACATTACTACACACGCGCGGTAAAAGCCTTGAGCGAAGCCTGGGTCCACTAGAGTCAGGAGGGTGACAGGGCTACGAGGAGGCTGGGTCTAGGTACAGAGATAAGACAAGCCTTGACTCAGGCTTGAACCATCCCGTCTCGCCCGTGATCTTCGGCTATCGTGGGCCCAAAAGCTATTCAAAACCCTCCACAGATCCGTTTGTATTTGTATGTACATGAAACTTTAGGCTATGACTGGATATTAAAATCCAATACCCGCTCTCGGTCGAATGTATTCATGGTACATCACTCGACCGACTCGAAAAACCCGTCTCGTGGAACCCGCAGTCTCGGTAGGCTCTTATCATGTGCAACGTGTATATAAATGGCGGTTTACCATACAATTGAAACCTCAAGTAATATATCGTATCGGTCATCCTTGCAGTTGGCGGAGACCTCTTTCAAAGCTGCACAACGTAGCTTTCGGTCTTTAGACCGCCCTTTCTCCTATCCCACCCCAACACCTCCGTTGGTGTTGGCACTTGTCTTGGTCTGGACAGCCGAGGACCGGCGTCGAAATCTTCAAATCGTGTTTCTTCTTTCGAGGGTCTCGGGTGAGATGCCGTGGCCGCGAGATCAGGAGGCCTGCAAGACAAGTTGTACAGCTGTTCAATATTATTTTGGATGCAGTGGGATGCCGTTATAACAGTCCATCCAATAGATCGCAGCTCTTGTCAGACACGTTTCCGGCGGAAGCTCTGCTATTCTGCGCACTATCTGTGGGGGTAATATATTTCCCAGCAATTAGTACGAGTGATTGCGAACGAGGGCAGTTAACCGTAGTGATGGGCAAAGAACAAGACGTCCAAGACTGCGTGGTATAGGCCCGGAGATATCTGGTTTTCCGTGAGTCGATGCAATTCAAGGTTGTAGGAGACGCCTGAGCAAGAGCACGCAGCTTTGACTGTATCCCACCTCAGTCTCCGCCTTGCCCGCATCCTCGCGTAGCCGAACGTTAGGCTCGACCAGTCGGTACATAGAAGAAACTATTTTAACCATTAAGTAGTTTCGAGGGTTTCAGTACATACTAGAGCTTAAAATCTCCAGACTGGGTCCCAGCCGTGGACGAGATATCTCTCAATTTTAGATTATCTCCAATAGACCAGCGGAGGGCTCAATTTTTTCCGCGTATGAGAATTCAGTTTTCTTCTCCCAGTACCTGAACGACTGAGACCGGAAATTCAAGTCAAAGAGATACTACCAGTTTCGCTGGGTGGAACATTGACTCCATGACCACACTTTTTTAACTGGTCCGTGATTGAACAGTTGTAATGTGGGATGAGTTGACGATGGCGATCGGCAGGCGATCAATGCTGCGATGTCACTTCCGGTAGCGATTCTCGCTTACCATTAGGGTTCACGTGGCTGCCATGCAAGTGTGCTTGGCAGTTGTGGTCTTCAACCGCCGTATCTTCTCAAAAGCACTCCCAAATTATCAGCGCGATCGTGAGATACCTGGAATAACTCCTCACTTCCCATACAGTCAGTCACATTTCCAAGACCGTGGTCTGAGATGGAGTACGTATGTATAATATATCTGACATCCCGAGTACTCGAGCTGACGAGTTATCGGGAATCCGATGCATCCCAGCTATTCATACTCTGCATATATACCCATGTTGGGCATCACTGGATATAATCCACAGATCCCTCCATCAATCTAAACAGTACCCTACAACAGTACCCTACACCAAGTGCTCTACCTCGTCCACGTATTCATATCGTCTCCATAGCTTAAACTTCACCTACAATTAGGTAATTAATTAATCAACTTATTCTCATCATCGCATCAAAACCAAGGAAGATGTCGATTTTCACTTCCCAAGCTTATCATTCCTTCCTAACCCAGCATATTTTCTTCCGCAGAACCAACGTTTTCACCATCGGAGACTCTAACGTAATTCCGGCAGAGTACTCTACTACGTGGAGCCGCTTTCGGGCCGAATGATCCCAAAAACCCTTATTCCTCCGCGGATGAGAATGTAGGCTGGGAGATCATCCGTTTCATCCAGGAACATCCCCGCAGTGTACCCTGTGCAAAAAAAAAACGGTAAATTTTCGGTACACTAGGAATCCGCGGTTCCGTTAACAGATAATATACGGATCAAGATTTGGGACGGTGATGACCGAGCAAACAAGCAGGGGTCCCGAACTCCAGCTGTAAGTTAGTTCTAACATCTGTCTGAACAAACTCTCCATCCACTGAAATGTAATGAGAGCATAAGTCAGGAACAACCAACGCCTTATCACGTATCTTCTAAGGTGACAAGTGGCACACATTATCTAAGGCAAAGCGGGTGGTAAGATAAGCCACCACCCCGAGGGATGGGGATGGGAAGTAATCTAGGTATGCCGGCAGAACATAGTGTGGAGCTGTGAAAATGTTCTCTCGATGTGACGGGCCTGTTCTTCCGACGCTATCCGACATGCCAAAGTTCTAGAATCCCACCAACTGCCGTGTCACAGAAGGCGAGTGTTTGTATTCCCCCATTATCGTGAGGAGGGGTTAGAAACTGGCTTTCGGGGATTTTTATTTTTCGAGGCGACAGACTCGTAACATACTTGCCGTGGGCTACGGGTGGTAATAGCGATTTGACAGCGGGAGGAGGAAGATGCATCACGTATCTTTAGTAAAGCACGCCTTCTGAGCTAGTTTTAAGCTGGTTTTGGAATCGGCTTACTGGCAAATATATTTTTCCTTGGTGAAAAACTCATTAGCAGGCAGCCGCTGTTGTCAGGTTGATATCAAACCAGCCACACTCCGGAGCTGAAGCCTCGGGCTGCAATGTAAACATTCGAAACGCAACCACCCACATATGTGCCGGAGAAGAATATTTTTTGGTAATTACCCCCTCGGAGAAAAGCAATGGGCTTTTAACGGTTATCGCCAGCACAATAGAACGGGCTATATTGCAGGGCAGAATTGTGAGTTAAAATTGGGTAGGGCAGTGGTGGTCATTGGTAGGTGAGCATTGAACCAGCAGCAGCAGCTTTGTCCTATATATTATTACCGTCTGACTTAGGTTGTGGCCATCCGAAGTCATCACAAGTCGTTGTGATAGACTCCTGAAAAAGCCCAGATCAACTCATGAACGCATGGTCGTGCAGAATCTGCGCATCTGATACTGGACTGTCATACTAAGTCTACCCCTGGGCCACTCGGGGCAATACTCAATGCACTGGGAGCTTGGTTCGCCATGGATGCAACTGTTGTTAACTTGTGTCAGGGTGGTTAACTGTGAGCATCCTGTAGCTAAAACCAAATCTGAGTAGTGGGCCGGCGACTTATATTGATGGTACTCTATTCAGAGTGGGGTAAGTCATCTGCCCGTGAAGCGTTCTCTTCTCGGATTGGTACATTATGCATGCTCGGAGATCGATGTTTTCGGGCCCGGACATCTGTTTCCTCCACACACTCACGCAAAGGGCAGCGTTCAACAATCCCCACAAATAACCAGGCAGCCGTTGGAAACCAGTGAGGGCGCATTCTGGAACTCCAAAATGTGGCATTGGCTGCTTCTGCTGGTTCCAATTCGCGCTCGCTGCAGAGGGCATGCATGATGCACCCACCATCGCCGACAGCGCGAGAGGCTTGCTGACGGCGAGTATAGCTTGATCGGCGGTTAGGACCACTTCCGGAGGTTCGCTGCTATCCACAGCCTACTCGAAGTGAAGACACTAAACAGCGACTCTGCAACAGCTGCCCGTTACCGGAGCCTTGATCACCATCCCATTCAGGAACGCCGCAGCCGCAATAGTGTGGTAGTCCACACACCAAGCATTCCTGGGGAAGTACTCATCACTACAACGGCGTTGTGTCTCCCATGTAGAATAGGTAGCGACGAAGACGGATGCAACTCGTTCCGCATCTTTCAACGGTCGTATGCGTAAATAAGAAATTATCTCGTCGATCGTTGAGTGGATTAACGACATAACCGGTGCTAATCTCCCAATCTTGACTTGGACGCCACTGCCGCTCGACCTTCCTGCGTTGGGGGGTATGTGATATCGGGATCCGGGGATGAAAAAGCAAAACATCAACCGTCGTAAGCAGCAGAGATGCCCAAGACAGAGTCGGTGTCTCGGAGGGAGGGTGGAAGGACAGGTGAACTCATGTCAAACAGACCCCAAGAAAAAAATACCTCTATGCAGCAACGTTGAATTGGTGTTATCAGCGGCCCTAATGATAGAGTTGGCTGTGATTGGGCCGGCAGATTGATTCTCCATGAATTCAGTGGAGTACATGGGCTAAGTACTTAGTACTCCAGAGGCAATTTTAGTGATTCAGATACATGGCCGTCCACGGCCCTACCCCATAGTGACGATGATCCCCGCTCGACACCACCGTCTACGCTGCTTCAGACCGCACCCAAGTTTCGGAGGACCCTCTCAAGCGGTGCCCTCTTGCGGAGAAAACGCTGGCATTCACTTCTTGTATGAAAATAGAAGTGAAGGCACTAACGCTAATAGGATCGCTTGTGCTACCACCATCTAGAGACAATCGCCCCTTCGCACAGACACCACAGACACCATCAAACACTTGACCCTAGTTTGGTGCATAAGGGTGCTTCCCCAGGCTGGGCTGTCGAATTTACCTTCCCCACGGCTACCACTACTACGGCCACACAGGCACACCCCACGATAAACTTAGTGAGAGGGAAAATATCGCCGCCATCTATCATACATTGGCATATCAATTTGCGACAACTCTCCCCAACAGTCTCGGCGGGAGGATCACTTCCCTGCTTAGTGATTAACATTACATGCCTTTGACGCTGCATGAAGCACATCCTGTCCTTGGGTACGCCTTTTATTACTTACGGTGTAGCCTGTTAGGGGGTTGGGTTTACCTTCCTTCTCTTCAGGGGAGCCCAGAGTAGTTAAGCCAGTAGCCCCCCCCACCTCTGCCTAGGCTGGTCAGCTCAAGTGCAAAGTTGAGTTGCATACATATCGTGCTATTCGCGACGCTTACTTTTCTTCGTCCTCCTCCTCCTCCCTCCTCCTCCTCCCCTCCTCCTCCGTCTGTCGCTCGACTGTACTCACCACCATTCTTTCGCGCGCCTCTTCCGATACGCCCAAGATGTCGGGCCGACCTATGTCGTCCGAAGTCGAGTTGATGTCGATTCGGTCTGACGTCAGTACTAGCACACAGGAAGCATTCCCCCCATTCTATCGACGAGATAATCCTCGCGGGGCGAGTACATCTGGAGAGTACGATCGCAGAAAGGCTTTGGCGGATCTACGAAGTCCAGACGATGTGGGCGACGACGACAGGGTTCAATACCCGCCGATGCCTGAAGATAAGAAGCTGGGATACTTCTCGACGGCCGCGCTCATTGTTAGCAAGATGATTGGGACTGGTGTTTTCGCGAAGCCTTCAGTGGTGCTCGAGAACTGTGGGGGTAAAGGGGTGGCATTGTTTCTTTGGGTTGCATGCGGCTTGATGAGCCTGGCAGGGTATGAATGAACCTATCCGAGTCACCCACGATGTGTTTATACGGAGCTTCCCGTGTGCATATCTGCAATGAATCGTTTGATCTGACTGGTTCTGTGCCAGACTTTTGATTTATGTGGAGTTGGGAATTACACTACCATTTTCTGGCGCTGAGGTGGTCTATGTACGGTTTCCGCTTCCCAGGATGATTGGATTTAGCCCACTAACGCAACCGCACAGGTCGAAGAATGCTATCCACGACCCAAGTACCTTGCTGTTATCGTTATCGCATTGCTCTTCATCCTCTTGACCCATTTTGCCGGAAATTGTATCGCTTTTGCAAAGCTCGTGCTACAGGCTTTTGAGCCAGGAACGCCCAACCCGGACTATCGGTTACAGAAATTCATTGCTCTATGTCTCCTTACAGGAGTATGCTTGCTACATATCTTTTCTCGGAAGATGGGTATCGCCGTCAACAATTTCCTTGCTCTTTACAAGGTCGGCTTAGTCACATTTATCATAATGTGTGGATTTGCAGCCATGGCGGGAGGGAGAGGGAAAGGTGTCCACAGCGACCAGGGGTACGGCCTGGAAAACTGGGATCATGCTATGGCAACCAAAACAATGTCGATGTGGGAATACTCCAGCGCTATTCTAGGTGTTTTGTGGGCGTACACTGGGTGGGAAAACGCCAACTACGTCTTGTCCGAGGTTCGAAGACCACGAGGCAACGAATCGAAGGTTTTCAAGGTCGCAGCTTTCTCCGCAATCGGCCTGACCACCGTGTTATATGTGCTTGCAAATGTCGCATATTTCACGGTTCTTACCGATGAAGAGTTGTTAGAGGGTGGAGACATGGTGGCTGCTAAGTTTTTCGTCAAGGTGTTTGGAAATGGGTGGTTCATCGAGAGAGGATTCAAGGTCATGGTAGCCCTGTCGATCATGGGAAATTTCGTGTCGTCAACATACGGATTGGCTAGAGTAAAACAGGAGATTGCGAAGCTCAGGATTCTGCCGTATTCAAAGTTCTTCGCGAGGCAGAGCCATTATGATACTCCTGTTGGTGCTTTGGTTTTGCATTGGTTCATTGCAGCAGCATTCATTGTAAGTTTGGACTCTTCCCTGTATATTGCTCTCCACCTCTTTCGTGGACTAACAGTAACAAAGATTTTCACACCAAGCAACAAGGACGATGCCGCCTACAACTTGATTACCGATCTATTCATCTACGGGTCCAATTGGATGATAATCGTCGTATCCTTGGGTGTTGTCTGTCTCCGGTACCGCAGGACTGGGCCCAACCGATGGGAACCACACATGCTCCCATGGTGGGTCTTACTTACCGTTATCGGCACCTACGTTCCTCTCAATCTCTTCATCATCGTCCTTACCTGGTGGCCACCACATTTCCAGCTCGACATCCCTTCATTCGCCACGCCTGGCGTCGCGACTGGTATCATCGTTGCTGGCTTCATTTACTGGGTCATCTTTGCGAAGGTCATGCCATGGCTAGGGTTCCAGATTGATTCGCAGCCGGATGAATTGGTGGATGGAAGTCGTATTGTTACCTACAAGGTATATTTCGCCTCCTCTCCGCTACATCAGACAACTAATAGTGAAAATAGCGAGTCAAAACGGGATTCGCAGAGAAAGCCTCGATCTGGTGGAGGAAATACATGACACGGAAAAAAAGGCAGGAGTAGCAGCGTCGTTTTGATCCGGCCGGCGGTGGGCGTTCTTTTGGCTCTTTCTGCAATTAGCGACATTGGGTGGGCGGCGTTCATCAGCATCCTCATTTTTTCTATACCTGTCGACCACTATCGTCACATCTCGTTTTCTTTCTATTCTATAGAGCATGGACGGATCATGCAGCAACACTCTTCAACTACATAGCACAAGGCATTCATTATGTACATATGTACATTCCACCATTGTGACAGGCCTTCCAGTAGTGTTTCCTTCTCTATCATACATACATCCCTCCCTCCTCTCTTGCTTCATTTTCGGCTCAGAGTCTTAACTTTTTTGGATCGGTTTTTTGGTATTATAGTTCTATAGTTTCATTCTTGGATATGGCGTTTCAGGTTTTTTTTGGACGTTGTACTTTTGGGCCTGGCTGGATTACTCTAGGGATGGGATAGGATCTTTTTTCTATTCGAGCTTGTAAATATTGAATGTGTGTGAGGTTTTGTACGTTTTGAGTATCTACGGGAAAAAGGAGAGGAGAGAAAGAAAGTGCAGTATCAAGTATTTTTTGTCCGCTTTACCAGTGGCGCCTCCTGTGATAGTAGACACAACTATTGCTAGGGTGGGATGGTTTTGTATTTATAGCCATCCCATCCGCCACTTAATATCTATGATCCATTTAGTCCTTTCACCTGCCAGTCAATCATTCATCATAGATTAGCCTTCCATCTCATATTTCCTCCCTACCAATCCATCTATCGTTTCCTTTCAAAACATTTACTAACTTAGATACCCCATTCTCCTACCCCCTCGCCACAGCAGCACTCGCTGGGAGCGAGTAAATGGGGTAAGTATCCACGGACCATGGTTCATCCCGGATCTTCTCACCCATCGAGTTTTATCATTCCCAATCAACCCCGCCTTTCCAACACTTCAGCCCCCCTGTGCGTCTCCGGCGGCCCTGTGAACATGCAGTGGGAAGCCCTCCCTGTCTTCCTGTGGGAGTTGTCCGCGCGAAGACCCCATGATTATTTTAACTCTATTCCCACATATCCCCGCCTGTACATACTACTGGCCAACATGATGTGAGCTCCAGCGCATGACCATAGAATCAAACCAACACAACTCCAGCTGTAGCAGTAGGTGGGAGGCCTCCTCCTCCAACACCAGACACCCTTTACGGTTGGCAGATTTTTGGATAGTGCAAGCTGGCGGTGGCGAGGGGTACGGGTACGAGCCTGACTACCTATTGCTTGAAACAGTATTGCACTTACCAGTCACTCGGAATTGACAATGGCAATATAGAGTAGAGATTCTGAAAGCGGTCTCTGGAAATATCCCAGATTAGCACGCCTGCCTTCTTGAGCAATACACACCCCTCCTGACAGCAATTTTACTTTGTAAAATTTCCAATCCGATCCTAACATTTAGATTATGTTCGAAAACACACAAACAGCCCACCTTGCGTTGTATCCGGTGAAGGCCAGTAAGTACGGTAACCCTCAAAAAATGCACTGCATAATTTTGATTGATTGGATAGGAGCGGGAGTGTTGTTTTCCGTATATACTCCCAATTATACCCATACCCCTGTCATTCTTTCCGCCCCCGAGAACGCCTGGGGGACGCCTAGGCGGATTTCAAGCTTTTATTGCAGTTTCTGATTCAGGGCGCCAATAGAATGCTCCGCCGTTTGCATGGGTTGTCACTCGGTGCGTTAAGGTTCTCGGCCGGAAATTTGGGCGTGGGGGCAAATTTACTTTATCCTAACTACTCCTACTGCTGTGGATCTACAGTATATCATCCTATTCCTGCTTGATCGATGGGAATTTTCTTGAACAAAGGATGGGGTTTGGGAAAAAAAGTGGGACAGCTCATATCTGGCTAGCACCATGAGGGGGAATTATCAAGGATATCACATGCATTATTAGTAAAACGTGCTTTATTGTTTACTGCAAACAGGAGGTTTGCTGCGCACTAACATTTGTGTTTAGCGTCTGCCCCCCAGTCATCACTCTAAAGTCAATAGGTGTCACGTTTTTTCCCTGCCCTGAGTACTTAGTGATCGACGGATAAATAGAATGTACAAGTAAATTGTGTGCTAAAAAACCCCAATAACGCCAAGCTAGAATTCTATCTAATTGTATCAAGACCTGTAGCACGCCGTTCCCACACCGAAGCCTCTAAGCATTGGCAAGCTGAAAGTATCTTCAAACGCTCACGCTCTCAAAGCCGTTCTCCAGCAACGTGAACTAGGTACGTCACCCACCATCCCTGGATGATTTTGATAAGACGATAATTGTCAAAAATCAAAGTCTGTTGAATTAAACGACAAATTGGTTCCCAGGATCCAAGAAAGGTGGGGAAATATCCAGCTCTTACCTCCAAAATAGCATAGGCGGTCACCCCGTAGGAGGATAATAGTGGCTACTCCTTTGAAAACGCTCAAGATGACTCGTTTCTAAGGGGCTCTAATGCCGAGGCTCGAAAACCCACTATACCTCGGGACGTCTCGTACTAAGGTTTATGTATATACTCTAGTCCCTAGTACCCAGTCCTCCTCATAGAAACAGTGCTAAACCGAAGAGAGTGGTTTCAGGACTCGGGAGCGACGACGGGAGACTGAGAGCCAACGCGGGCAGCGAGAGGATTCTAATATAGTCGGAATCTTTGGTGAGAGGCATCGTGAGTATCTTGTGAAGGTGAAATACAGCGAGATCGGAGGTGAATGCTGATAGCGGTAGTAATAGTAGATAAAATGAGAGAATCAAACCCAAGATGGTCAATATCTCTTGCCATCACCGGTCATATGTCATCACTCATAGAGTCCGCCCTGCAGCTGAGTCGAGACATATCATCTCGTGGACAACACTACCGCCGACACAAACGAAGTAGACTCTCTAGAAGTCTCATGGACGAGACGATCTCTTCTACAGGTCAGATGGATTAAACACCATGTGGTAACATGATTTTATTCACCATATTTCTTCCTCAGGTTTCGAGCACCACACAATCTACGTGGTTACAGCAGTCATTCAGCATACATCTGGACCCACTCTTACCCACCCGCGTTCCATGGCAGTTCAACAAAGAAGCGTCAGTTGGTGAAATGTGTATCGAAGGTACCGACATCGCAGTCACAAGCAGTGTTCTCCCGGTTATCTACGGATATTTATCATACGCGTCATCATTCTCACAGGCAAAAACTCGACTTGATTATTATGCAGAGCGACGATGATGCCTAGACTCCTTCCGTCGATGTTATCAATGGTATTTGGTACTGTTGCTGTGAGGAGCACGTATGGTCTGTCCAGTTTCTTAATCTCAATGTTCTCGGGCGGCCACTCATCCTTAGATTCGCAGACTGGTTGAGAACACTGGTTGCAAGATGTTCTATTGAGACTGCCAGAATGCTCGTGACCAGTGGAGCGAAGGGAGATGAAGCATGTGACGTTGGGGCCGGAGACCCTCTGTGGAGAACATGTGAGCCGTCTCGACTTGGGCGTTCGATGACAGCTGCAAGGATGGATAGAAGAGCGCTAGGCCTTTGCATCTACTCCTCATCAAAACTTTAGACAGCTTGGTATTTAAAGTATCTAACCCGGCTAGTTATCTATGGCGTTGAAAGACTATGTTTGTTTGTTTGTAATCATATTGCATTCGGCCGCATAGCGGCCATGGCATAACCCGTACACATTTCCTCCCCGCTTCTTCCGTAACATAAAGAAACAAAAGCAAAGTCGCGAGTCCTCTTCCCCAAAACAAACGAAATCCGCCTGAAAGACTATGTAAGGAAGAGCACCCCAAGGGTATGAGTATAATTGGGTATATACAAAAAACCAACAAAACCCGCTATTACCCAATCAACCAAATTATGTAGAGCAAATACGAGGACATTAACATCCAGTCATAACACATTCACCACTCATACAACATACCGCTTATTCACACAACCCACCACCCGACTACTACCGCGACTGCAACAACCCACGAAACCCTCTCCCCCGTCCTTCCACTACTCCCCGTCGAAACCCCAAACGGCAAATTCTGCCACCCAAACGTGACACTCTGGGGCACACTCCCATTCTTACAATCTCCATTTCCAAAATCGAGTCCCGCAAGATCATCGGGGGTTCTAAAGAACATATACCTACTCGTATCGAGCCCCTGGAACCCTTTGGTGTTGTACGGAAACTTGTCCGTGTTGTCAGTGGCGCTGATGTTGCGGATGAGAATACACATCACTCTGTTCCCGTACGCTTTTGCGGCATCCGGATAGTCGGTCATGACATCGGAGTTACTCGTGTCGCCGAAAAGCACGAAGCGCCGGTTGGGGAAGGTCTGTAGGATCTGGTCGAGGAGGAATTTGCGGATTGCGAATGTTTGGTCGACGGTCGTGAAGTTCAGAGGGCGCGTGTCAAAGGAGCCCAGCGGATAGTGCGAGTATATGAAATCCATGTACTTCCGTGTCGCTTGCTCGGGGGTGGTAGTGAGGTAATGGAAGTGGTACGGCTGCTCTGGGTGTTGTGTGCTCCACCGCGCAAAGTTCGACGGCATGTTTAGCCACGGGGTGAAGTCACGGGCAAAGGTATTCAGCAGCCCCTCGGTGGGCTGGTAGATCTTTGTCACGCGGAGGGTGTCGTCGATATCGGAGACGAGGACGACGCCCTCGGGAGGAACAAGGTATGCGGTTGCGTTCCCCATGTTAGTGCTATTCGTGTGAACATCCAGACGTGTAATCACTGTTGTCCGCGAGCCGTCGGGAAGCCAGGGGTCGCCGCCGCTCGGCGGAACAATGGGCAGCGGAACAAAGCCGTCGATTTCTCCCCGGGAGTCTGTGCGCAACGGCCAGACGATCCGGGCGGTCCAGTCTGAGTAGTTTTGGCGCTGTGAGGGCTGGACGTTGAGGTGGAATTCCAGCTGCACGTTACTCTGCAGGATTGAGAGGATCGCGGAGGTCAAGTTCCGCGCGTTGTCTTGCTCGTGCGGTTGCAGCTGACCCACATTGAAGTTGGGCAAGAACGCATCAGCAGCTTGGTTCAGCACTGTGGATGAGACGATGCTGTCGCTGTTGTTGAATGGGTTCAATGGCTGCTTGTATGCCCAAGCGTGCATATGGAGGTTCCAGGCATTGTTGGTCCAGTTTGCATATGAGCTATATCTCTAGTCAGTCTGGATGTTCGGAGGAGACAATTGTGGCGGAAAACTTACGGAATATTCAACACCTCCAATGGAGCACTATTGAAAGCATTAATATTTACCCCTAGCTGGTTGGTGATCTCATTCGCACTGGGGATCTTGCTGAAATAGTTCTGCAAGATCCCTTGGGTGATATCTTCAACAGTAATCCCATCTTGCAGGCCATTAAGAATATCTGAAAGAGCACGGCGCTGAAGCTGCCGCTCTCGAACTGTAACAGGTTCGGGAGCTGCTGACGCTATAGTGACCAGTAGGATAGGGAGGAGGAGCGATAGCGATAGCATTATAACCTTTGCCCAACTTCACCGTGATGGAGTGGAGATGAAGGTTTCTAGAGCTTAGGCATCTCTAGAGACATAAGCGACGTCATTTCGGGGGAACAAAAGGCTGGAAACTAGATATGTCCAAAGCTTGTCTTCTCGATCGTGCTGCGTCAATGACCGGGGTGGTTTTTATGCATAAGTGCCGGTGTCAGTAGCCGGATGCAGGCAAAACGCTCCCAAGATGGCTGGAATGCCCCAATGCGGAGCGTTTGTGCTCCTCTCGGATGTCGCCTCCCTGTTTATTGTCCCAAGCGAACGTGCAAGGCTGCGATTGGCCTTGTTTGACGTCATGCCGCCAATGAGAAGCTCTTATCAGGGCCTTATCGGTGATTGGCGGGGCTGTTCATAGCCACCCTCGCAAGAACCTCCCCGTCCAATCGCCCAAATGCGCCATCTTGCTTTGTTCTGCGTATCAGCCGCAGCGGGGTAGGGATAGCTCCACAGCCCTCTTCCCTTCATTTTTGCTCCCTCACTTCCAGGACAAGTTGGGCTTTTATTGTGGTTGAGCGCGAACAAGAGTCACTGCGATAGGCAGCTAGCTGACTCGTTGCACAACATAGCAAAATCTCGACATAGCTATTACGCAGTACTTTATGGGCTGCAGAGTTGCAGAGTTGCAGAGTACTTGAGCAGTGCGATAGCACGTCACGTAGCAGTCTATTTCTCAAGCCCATGGGCGTGCTTCCTCGAGCTCCAGCGGACTGAACCTCACCCACCCCAGCCAGCTCGCTCCATCCGACCACTCCAGTGAAACGGGCGATAAGCTTCGAAAACAGATCCTTCTTTGTTGTGCCTTGAATATTCTCCGACGAACCAAAGCGAGAGTTTTTATTTATTGCTCACGAAGAAGTATTCAGCGAGAGATCCGATCCAATCGATCCTCATCTATCCATCGCTCCGCAACGAACCGAACTCGAAATCCCATCATGACATTTGGCTGTGTCTTCCACCCTTTCCGACGAGGAATCCGTCGCTGCAAAAAATGTTAGCCTTCCTCCAACACCCGCATATATTTACCGCTGACAACTTATATCATCCCGCAGCGATAATCGCGCCTCCACAACCTCCTCGCTGCCCTGCCTGTCTGGACCAATGTCTTCCGCCCACTTATTCCCCCCCTGAAGACGAAGGCCACCATCCCGTCCGCAGCTCAGAAGTACCAATCACAATCCCATGCACGCAAACCTACCACGCCGAGTGCCTCCGCGAACTCTTCGCGCTCGCCCTCGCATCCAGTCACCCCCCGAGATGCTGCGGAAGCTTCATCCCACTGTCGACGCTGTTCCGATTATATCCCGACCCGCCTCCTCCTCCGCCTCCGCCTGCAGGAACAACACAGACCGTCGCTGAGAACACGATAGAAACCCCCATTACTGAGAAGCCGAAGCCTAAGGAAACTAAGCCTAAGGAAACTCCGCCCCCTACCCCAGCCCCAGCCCCAGAGAACAAAGAGCTCGCGACCAAACTCACCGCCTTCCGCCTTGCTACCTCGAACCCTGTCGACTGTGTGCACTGCAAGCGTTGGGTGCTCCCCGAAGACATCAATGAGGACCTCGAGACCGCGGTCTGCAATCTATCGCACGGTGGCTGTGGCGGGAAAACATGTGTGGTCTGTCGCGGGGAGGCACACCCGCTTCCACCTGCGTCAGCAGTGGAGCCTAACTCTAGGAAGGCACGGAAAGCAATGCGGAAGCTCGGGGCGGGGTGCACAAAGGTTACCGAGAAAGAGAGGGTGGAGATACGCTTCAAACGGTTGGTGGGGAGGGAGGGATGGAGGCCGTGTGGGAAGTGTGGGTGGATGTTGTCGAGAGATACCGGCTGCTGTGAAGTGGTTTGTCGGTGTGGTAATTACGAAACTTTGCGGTTTTAAGTGAGCTAGGTTTTTGGGGGGCTTACGTTTTGGATATGTTTTGGATTTTTGGATGCTGTGTATTTTGGTATATACCTAAGTGTGTTGGATAATGACTGGCTTCTTTTAGGAATGGCCTACAAGTAGAGGCATATAGGTGTGTATGCAGATGGTCATCAGGGCCGTAATTACTTCTCTGTGGCTGAGGCTTGGATATGCAGCGCTCGCTCGCTGTAAAATAATTACGACATAAATCGTCACCCACAGGGTTGCTTTTTTATATGTACTATGCTACAACACCGTGCAATGGCCGCTTTGATGGAAAATGCTTGAAGGCGGCGTCCTGGCTCGGGTGTGCGGGCCAAACTCAGCAAATGCGAGCAAAAAAATGTGTTGGGAACTGCACAGCCAGGTGCACATCTCTGTTCTTCCATGAAAGGCCAGGGCGAGGGGCCTCAGGTAAAGACTACTGGCCTCTGTGCTTACATGCACGTTTGTGCTGGTTGCTCGACCGCACCTTCTGCCTTCGTTTCGCGTGTCCTGCATACAGGTAGCCGCGGCAGATTTCTTCGCAGCCACACCTCGCTAGCCCGCCCACCAACCCACCCCCGCGCCCCATTCCCTCCTACAAATCCTCAATCAGCCCCCTAAACTCAAGCACATCCCTCTCCTCCACCTCCGCCAGTTTTCCCACCGCCTCCAAATCCCCCCTCATCCCCTCCACCCTCGTAGTCCCATCAAGCACACACACACCCCCGCCCTCCCACCCCCTCCCCAGCGCAAGCACAAGTAAATACAACGCCTCCTCCCTCCTCGCCATCTCATCCCCCAGCACACCACCCGCAACCCGTCCCACAACCTCACTACGCAACAACCCAGGGTTCCCCGTCAGCGTCCAGAAACTCTGCCATACCATGCCACGCTCTTTACAGAACCTTCGTACATCCCGGTCCCACTTTGTGGCTGGATAGAACCGGTTCTGAATTATACTGGGTTTTGTGGTGACTTCCGGATGCGAGTAGAGCGCCGTTAGCTGCTTCAGTGACACGTTGCTGATGCCAAGGTGACGGATTGTCCCTGCTTCCACAAACTCCTGCAAAACCTTCCACGCCTTGACCGTTTCTGCCACCGTGGGCAGCGGGGAGTGTAGCAGCACCGCGTCTAAGTAGGAAATACCTAGATTCCTCAGACTCGTAGCAACAGATGTCTTTACCTGCTCCTCGACTGGGAGCTCGAAGTCGTACGGCGAGTTCTGTGGGTCCTGGCCAGAAGGGGGCGTAAATTTCGTTTGTATAAAGAGCTGATCACGGAGGGACGGCGGAATGGCGGGACTGACAAGGTCTTCGCGGTAGTGTTTGGGTTGGCAGGCGGTGTCGATGCCTTTGAAGCCAGCCTGGAGTGCAAACGTGACGAGGGGGGTAGTGGAGGTAGTTTTCCAGGCTGTGCCATAGAGGAGGAGGGGGTGGGGACGGGATGTGGGGAGCGTTAGATATTGCGTCGGAGTTGCTGTAGATGTAGAGGCCATGGTGCGGCGGGCGCAGAAGAGGCGGGGATTCATGGGTTATGATATAGGGCTGGATTGGAGAGAGGAAACAATATGTATGTGCGGTGACGCAATTGGCGAGGTTTATTCGCTCAAACTAAGTTAGGCTACGGTTCAGCCCTACAGTATATTCGCCAAAGGTTTTGACGGAGCCAAGCGAAAGGAACGAAATATATATTCTAACTTTAGAGTACAGTACAGATACCTATCTTGTACGCCACAGAAGGCTACATGAACTGACGATGCCGAGTTCACTACCGAGTGACGACTGATGGACTATCATACCTACTCCTGACTTTGCTCGACATTTGACCAACGCCGTATACTTTCTATGCCATGGCCGCAAGTGGCCGAATGCAATATGATTACAAACAAACAAACGCCGTATACTTTCTCCCCACTGTGAGAAACCACCCAAAATTGAAGAGTCCGATGGATTTTTTGCATAGCTGCCCTAAATCATTTGAAAGGTCGATATTATCACCACTACTCATAGCCCGGTCTTTTATAGCTTGCATAGGGTCCCATCATGCTGGCTAAATGATAATCACTGCGAGAAACTCGTTGTATCAGTGCACGGAGTAGACGATACTGGTACCCTAACCCTGCGCACGCACTCCCTCGACTTCTTTTCTCAAGTTTCAATGACCATTGCATTATATTAGACATATACGGTCCCAATTATTCCCCCCCGTCCTCTCAATCACCACCCAATCTCTCTCACATCCTCCTACTCCCTACCCATTTACACCTGCACCAACACGCCTTTCACACACTTGTACTGACTAGTGGAATAGCACGCCTTGCCGCACTTATTCGGGAACGAAATTGGGCACAAGAAGTTGTCGACACACACATACTTTTTTTCCACCGCCATTAGCCGTAATTCTCTCTTCGAAACTTAGGAAACTTACAGAGTTCTTGTCATAAACCTGGCCATTACACTTGCCGACTGGGACCAACTGTCCATTCTTGCAGCCATAGTTGGCGGGGTCGAAGCAGGCTTGTCCACATGGCTGGTAGATGGTGCCGCCGGTGATGGGGCAGAGGAGGTTGCCGTTCTGCGGGTAGCAGGTGTACTGTGTATATGTTAGCGAGGGTGGGGAGAAGTGGATGGGGGACAGACCTTGCCAACATAGTACGGTTGGGTACCGCAGTATTTGATTTCGCGCTTTTGGATGGTAGCGGCTGAGGCAAGGCCGATGACCGAGAGGGTGGCAGTGAGAAGAGTGGTGAATTGCATTGTGAGTGGTATTTAGATTATTGGGTTTGTAAGGCTGGAGTTTGTGTATGTGGATGAGATCTTTGGCGATGATGCGAGATGAAGACGGTATGAGGTGATTCCACGGGGGGGCTTTTATATCTCCATCGGAAGAGGGATTAGAGAGTGCTCATGATTGAATACGTACTAGCCTCTAGAGTCGTGGAATGAGAGTGGCTATTTTGGGATTCCTCGGTATTCACAAAGGCATCGTCATGGGCCCCGCGAGTTTAGCTCTGGAATAGGTATGCAATAACCCAACCTATGGATGAGACGGATAGTGACGGGAAGTAGCCCTCGTATTTCCTGAACGAACAAGCAAGGCATACTTTACCTATTTTGTGGGTAAAATACATTCCGGGACCCCGTTATTGTGCATGCTCTAAAAGGGCAATATCGTCGATTTTTGAGTGCCCACTCTGCCCAAATAATGACCGACTGGACTTGCCCGCAACTGCAACATGTCAGTTATTGTGTTCACAGGTATGTACAAGCAAGTACCCTTCTGAATTCGATAATTCCTTTCCAACGGTAGTCTCAGAGTATAGTACTTCCAGTGTAACGTTTCCGTCGGATACCACGTGAGATCTGATGACGCCAGAAATAGGTACAACTGACAAGGTATTCTACTGGCTTCGTATACGGCTGTGCCCGGATGTGTGACAACTTATGAGTTCATTTAGTTTCGCCTACTGCTGCCGGCGGCGCACTTAGAGCTGATTACCGTAACATCCGTATGCACCACGAGATATTCCCCAGATTCAGGTGGTGCTAGTATTTAGAGCTACTACCGCGCTTCTGCGGTTGCCTGCCGCGTAGTATATCCATGTTTTCTAGCAGGGCCGCCCCTCGAATTACTGTCAGGTAATGTTATGTAACGGTAATGTCAATTATGGCCTCGTGATCGCCATAAGGAACTATTCAGCCCATGTGGGCGAACTCTCTGGATACCAATACCAGGTTACCAACTTTATTTTTAATCCCTTTAGGTGAACAATGAATATTGAGTAATATCCAGGTGGCATGTAACTAGTTGAAGGCAGAGCAATCCCCCAAGGTATACGCCTGCACCACCGACGAGGAAGGCGAGAAATGTTCCCATATATGATTTATGCCGCTAGAAAATGCTCTGTACCGTGACAACACGTCCGGGCATTTTACATTAACATCGGCGATTCGACTGTCATCTAGGCTCCTATCACGCGGATGTGGTTAAGTTCGAACATTTCAAGAGAGCCCCAAATACTCGTATGGAGGAATTGAGGTCGCCGATAGTTCGAGTATGACACTGAACTCGGTCTCAGCCTTAATGGATATATGAATGATACACAGGATGCGGGATCAGGCAGGTCGGCTTCTTGAAACAGGGTCAGCTAATGCTTGCGCTGTAGTTGGTTTTGTAGAGCCAGGGCTTGCCCTCGATGTTCTGTAATGAGTGGCTGGGTTGTGTGTGTATGTACTCGTATTCCCGGGGCTCGGGATGAAAGTGTTGATGACCGAGGTTTGTGATCAGGATTTGCTGCAATCCTATTCCATTAGGCTACATTCAACTCCCTGGGATAACGACGGCTGCTTCGCATGCTTCATGCACTCTTGTACTGTTTCTGCATCTTATAGTGAGTTCAGTTTTACCGACTCCAAGGGGCTGATGATTATGGTATTTAGTCGCTACGCATTCGACCTGGTCTTTTTTCTGCCTCCTTGATGCAATGAGCCTTTTTAAGGATGCTTACACTCCCTATACCCTTTAGAAGAGGCGTGATGATTTGCAAGCTTTGTCCTGAAGACTGCTAGTTTCACCCTTATTGGCATTAACTCGAACTCTAACGTTCAAAGAAGTGGTCCTATTCCCCTTTGGTGGGTGCATTTTATGAACCATCAATAAGCCGAGTAAAAAAGGCTCGTGAAAAGCCAGAACGGAGGGTTTGGGATAGGAGGTGTCGTTGGTACTGATGTGAGTGTCGAGTGATTTGACCGTGGACCAGGTGACATGTACGTTCATTAAAGTAGCACCGAATGCCTCACGGTGCAACCTGGTCAGAGAATGCTCGTACAAAGACTCACGCCTAAATCGCCGCCACTGTATAAAGCAAAATATGTTTGATTCCCAATCATCCTTCTCTTCTCGCTACCCTTCATGACGACGCTCATCAATCCACTTCCACTGCTTTTGGTTGCAATCAAGGTTGATACTCACAGCACTTTTGCTGCTTCTTTTGCCTCCATTGTTCCACTGCCTCCTGGCACAGCTCGAGCTGTAGCACCAAACAGTGACTAACTTTGTCTGAAATGACTTGGACCCGTATACTTGGTGATACAAACAAACAAACTTGCGGGGCGTGGCGTTCCGCCTTATTTTTGGAGTCAAGACGGAAGCGTAATCCAGATGTATCAACCCGTGCCAGCAAATCTAACAGCTTTGAGTTTCCTTAAACGGGATTCAGGGCCTACATATCAAGCCTTTGTTGCCTTGTACTAGCACAGAAGTCATCTCCCAGCTGAATGTTCTCAGCCCTCAAATTGTATCCTGGTCAGTACTACTGCTAGCTAGGCATCAATAGAATATATGCAGTAGCCCTCACTCAGCCATTGTCAGCCAAAAAAAAAAAGACAAGGGATTCGTGTGCTGAACGGAGGGTTAGAGGTCCACAGCCTTGACAAAGAGAGAGAGGAATATAAACAAGTTGAGGAATAGCGCTGCATATTGTCTGGCTGGAGGCGTTAGAGAAGTGGGTTAGGTATGTATCGTATCACTCGGCACGACCTCCAGGGTACCTCACTTATCACGTTCAGGCGTTATGCTTCTGATGACCATCAATCGACAGCAACCACACTTACAGCCTCGGATCAACAAATACTGTACTCAGTAACACCGGAGAAGAGGTAAAGATAACACGTTGAATTTCCGTCTACTCTACTACATACCCTAACGCCTCCTCCCATACTTCAACAAACACAAAAGCCCGCCTGCCCACTACACTCACTTTAGCCAGCATGCTCTACAATCTCACTAACTAGCTGACCGTTCTTGATGGTATGCTTTAACTGTTCCGGCACAGCTCTCTCCGCGTAGTCCCCATCATCTCCCGCCCCCGGAATATACACATTCACCGCACTAGTCTTAGATGTGAACACCTCCACATCTATGCTCTCCTCACTGACATAAATAGTTCCCCCATCGCACTGATCCATCTGTATGTTCGGGATCTTGTGCAAGACTTGGATCGCAAACGAACTGCTCTTGATGACATCGATACCACTAACCAGTGCGTCTGCCACAACATTGGTCTTGACGCATTCATTGATAGTGATTGCATTGACCTTTCCCTTGACCTGGACCATAGTATTTTTGCACCGGAAGATGAAGACGGACTGGTTGAGCTCTGTGTTGTCGAGGACAAGGCTTTGCTCGTTCTCAAAGTTTTCAATGATCCATTTGTTTCCCTCGAGCTCCAACTTGGGCGCCTTTTTCTTAGTAAGACTCGCAGGTTTGGACTTCGTGGGTGGCGCGGGTGATTTTCCGCGCAGACTGCTCGTGGAGGATGTGCGAGCGGGCACGACGGAACTACCGCGCAACTCGGGATTCTTGTGCGTCATTTGGCTCTTGTCGACTTTCTTAAGACCAGCGGTGACGGCGCTGCCACGGTTGAGCTCCTCAAATACGGAGTTGATGGAGCTACCCGGGTTCGGGGTAGAGGGGCCGTCGAGTGTGAGGACTGGGGGAGGTCCTGGAGGCGGCGGTGGTGGTGGTGGAGGGGCGCTAAGGGTTGCGAGTGAAGTGCTAGATGAAGATTTAGACACAGCAAGCGCCTCGGCGGCATCGATTCCTTTCGCATTCCAAGTAACGCCCATGAGGTGATGTTTCTTAACATAATTCTCCAGAGCTGCAAGGACAGCATAGTATGATCGAACCCATTCAACATCTTTAGGGCTCCTTGAAGACATAGATTAGCATCAGCCCCGGGAAGCACCATGTCCCAATTCACTCACTTTTCCCTGTACTCTCTAAGTACACGGTTTCCGTAGAATTCGGCGGCCCCAACCATCTCGCTAACAAATTTTGCTGGCTTTAGATCGTAGGTAATCCACGCCAGGGCAGGAATACCTTCGCTGACGGTGGAGAGGTGATTCAACAGCGGCGAAGCGCGGTTGTTCTCACGGATGTTGGAGACCTTTGTCATCTCTACCTGCATACCCGAAAGGAGGTCCATAAACACATTCGAGGTTGGCTCTGGTTTTTTCGCCCGGTTGGTGATAATGAGGAACTTGCGCTGCTCGGCGAAACATTTCTCTACCGCTTTGCCCTAGAGTGCTTGTTTTAGGTTCCGTAGTCCTCCAAAAGCTCTACTGGGTGCAGACCTGCTCTTCGATCAAGCCTCCAAGCCCGTGACTTAAGCTGACATATTTCGCAACTTCGTTATCGATGAGCTCGTCAAAATCCTCAATCGAGGGCGGGAGATCTTCTAGAGGTGGATGAGGTGCGGATGAGGACGCTGCAGCTGCTCCAGGGGCTGGCACCGCTGGCACCGTCACTCGAGTACCAGGTACCGGTACAACTAGGATGGAGGAGCCACTGTCGCTGCCAGGAGGAGCTACAGTTGCTAAGTCTTCTAGCCGCGAAGTTGCGGCCTCAAGTCTGGTTGAGGGTTAGTATATAGCTGTCGAAGCTAAGTAAAAGGATGAGAAGAAAAAGGTGGACTACCGTTTGATGAGAGTCGTTAAGTTATTCATTTGGTTCGGTTGGGTCATGCTCCGGAGATGCACGAATGGGTATCAAATGGCGGGGAGAGCGTTCTGGGGGGTTTCTCCTGAACGTCAAGCTTGACAGCCCCACATCCTAAGATGAGCAAGCAAGATATGCATAATTTCCTCTATGAGTCATTTTCCAGGCATCAGAAATTCTGTGAAACCAAAAATCAAGCTCTTGAATACAAAGTAGTCAATATTTTCTAAGAACCCCTAAACCTGGGCCAAGGATGAAGCCGAAACTAAGTGCAGCCGTAGGGCTTTTACCCTATCTCCAATTAGCACATCGCAGTCATCAGACACCGCACAAGCCAAGATCTCCGAAGAGACACAGCACGCAGAGTACTATCAAGAATCGCCTTCGACGAACCGCCTAACGCCCGCGACGAGACTAACTGCCAGCAACCCCTCCACGACCCATATTCCGGTTTTACTCACGTATGTCGTTTTTCCGACTCGCCGAAATTGCAGATTTTGGTGCTAATACGGCGCGCAGGTCCTACCAAAACTCAACATGGATTCTACCAAAGTCGCTGTCAAGCTCGTCAAGGTCATCAAGGTCCTCGGCCGCACCGGTTAGTCGAAACGCTCCCCCTGCTACGGGATAGAAAATAGAAGGGAAAACAGAAAAGAGAGACTGAGACGGAAGCTTGAATGAAGGTTCTCGTGGAGGTGTGACCCAGGTCCGCGTCGAGTTCATGGACGACACCACCCGATCCATCATCCGTAACGTCAAGGGCCCCGTCCGCGAGAACGATATCCTCTGCCTGCTCGAGTCTGAGCGCGAGGCACGCCGTCTGAGATAAAACGGAAAAAAAAGCGGTGCATGATATTGGTGGGCGACATGTGGTGGCAACAGCAGCTGAAGCCGACGGAGTGGGAAGGAGTGACTGGAGTTACTTTGTATCCTTCATTGTGGGTGGCTTAAAACGGGATTTTTTTCTTCTTTCTCTTCTACTTCGTACATTTCTGGGGAATACAAAAAAAACGCACGCTCGGTTCCGGCTTGCTGTATCACCGCTACACTGCTCTCCTCTTCGATTTCCGCGATACATTAGGTTCAGTGGATGTTGCCCGGGATAAGATGCCAAGAGCTGGATTGGATGGGAGATCATTGAAGAGCTGGCTCGTAAAATGCTACTGGATTGATAGATGGAATATAGCGTGATATCAGTTTAGCCCTGAGAGCTCAAAGATTTGGAACAGATGCAACATGGAGCTCGGCAGACTTGGATCGGCGCCCACAGCAGTGCCGGTATGATTCGTTCAAGTGAGATGTCGAAACGCTTCAGTTCCACAGGTTGATGAATGAAGAAACCCAGCATATTACAGAATGCGTAAAACAGACGGGCAGAAGATCTAACTATTGACTAAAATATTCCTTTGCGTGTATAATTCCCTGATATTACAAACCCGCTATCATATAAAACGACCGGCTGAAACCCATACCAAACTCCCGCTCCAGAAAACCTAATATTAAATGCAAGCTCCAATCCAACTCGTCTCAATTCCCTTCCCCGCTACTGTTACCACCCTTCTTGGTAGCCCCAATCCTCGACTCCTTAACCGTATGCGGTTCCTCTCCTCCCTTCACCTTCACCGTTTCACTCGCAATCGTTCCCCCTACCGCTACGCCTTCCTCAGGCTCACTATTGTCACCCACAATACTACTCCCGGAGTCTTCATTCACGTGCCTTAGTCCCAAATCACGGTTCTCCACACGATGCGTTACCGCTTTCCGCATCATAGGCACAGGCTCTCCTTGTAGCGGCTCCTCAATAACCTTTTCCCCTTCGCGATCAACGCTCCACACAATCTGCAACTTATCCAACGCCTGCATCCCCTTCCGACTCGTCCCCTTGATCCCATCCATCCCCTTCCACTCAATCTCAAACACGCCACTATCCTCGCCCTGCGCAGCTTCAAAGAACGCATTGAACCAGACGTGGGCAATACTCGTCACCACAGCGAAACCATACTTGCTGCTACTTCTACGTTCGAAATCGATATTGACGTCGTTAGTTGGCAGGATCAGCGGTGTCGCCGGCTCAAGGATCACATTGGCATTAGAGGCGTCCGGATGCTTCTCCATCTCCTTCCGCTCCTTCTTTGAAAACGTGTGGAACGTCTTTATCACCTTCCCCTCATCAACGTAGCCTTCCACCGCAACTCGCACCCCCGCACTGAGCCCCCATACATGCAACGAGTGGATCCGCACCCGCCGCTCCGTGTAATGCTTGTTGTGTGTCCGCACCCAGGACTCAATGTAACCGACATACCGGCGCTGCGACGGGATACTGACGCCCTCACCGAAGCCCGGGCGCATGCGTGCGCGTGTAAACTGTGCCATGGCGTCGACAGCGGAGTAGCCTTCCTCCGAGATGAGGTAAGCGCAGGACATAGTTCCGCTCCGACCCTTTCCGGCTATGATTCATCAGCACACCTCGGGACCACACAAACCCAACATACACACCTTTACAATGCACGACGGCCACGCGGTCCTCGCCACCCCTAAGGTGGTTCCGCATACTTGCCACCACGTAGGGGATCAGCGCGAACGGCGGGGGGTGATGATCTGGAAACGGAGCGTGGAAGATGCGGTTGTAGAAGTCTACATCTTTGTAACCAGTGCCCTCAGCTCGGAACTCCCATATCACCCAGTGGTCGCCGTGTTTGCGCTCCAGGAAGGCGAGGACACGATCGTGAGGGTTACGGTATGCTTTCTTGGGGAAGGTGGTGGCCGGCATGGACATGGCGATTATGGTGGGGGAGAGGGTCACATAGCAGAGGTCTAGATTAGCTTCGTCATGTTGGAGTCGTGGGCCGGCGACGAGCTGGCGGAGGATAGATGTCTGGGGGGTATTAGTGGTGGAAGATGGGAAGGAGGGGAGAGGAGATACCATCAGGGGATAGGCACAGTAGAGCACACCGAGAGGGAGCAGGTAGTATATTGTCAGTTGTACGATAGCACTGCTCATGTTATGGAAGGGAGCATGGCGGACAAGCGGCGAGAAGATGAGCTGAAGACTTGTGAGGTTCAGGGATCCAATGAGAGATAGTTGCATGACGTATGTAGCTATGAAGAAACCCTAGCCCTTATTTTTTTCTTAGATTGGATGGGTTAACTGCTAATATCGCAGGTAGAGGATTCCAATCCGACGGTTTCTTTCAATAGAAGTACTAAACCAGACCATTTCAGCCGTAATATTCACTGGCCTGAAACCCGGGCTTGACAAGACCTTGGGCCCTACAAAGCGAGATATCCCGATTCTAGTTTGGGATATTTCCTCATTCTCTTAGTATAAAGTAGGGTACATCCACAGCATTCCGTCTCCGCCGTTTCCGGGTGTAGACCCTACCATCTCGCTGTCAAGATTGCCGAGACGAAGTCCAGGGACAGCTCGTCCCATGTGTATTACTAGTATTGACGGAAAACATCCAATTCATACAGCCAACACGCATCAAACCATGCCCTCCAACCCTGTATACGTGGACTTTTGCCGTGCACAGATCTAAGTATATTGGGGTGAAATGAAATACTATACCGAGAGGTGTAAGAAGGGCAATAATATAAGTTGCTTTGTTCTGTTCCATGTGGAAGTTTTTTTAGTTTGGTTCTCACCAAGTAGGCTTTCGACGGAGGCGTCGGTCTTTCTCCTGCTAAATAGGCAGAAGGTTATTACGCACTTCCTTTTCCAAAACCTCGTGTTGTCCACGAGACGAGACCCATGAGTGATAACATATGATTTTGCACTAGCGAGTGTTTTGATTCCTTCATTCTATCCTCTTTATCCAGAATCATTATGAAAACGAACTCGCAGACTCGTATTAGCCAACAACAACAGCGTGGGGTTGACAACAGAAACCAAACTGCTCTCTTCTATCCTTAAAGTAGACCCACCTATTACCACTACATCGAAGCCCCGCAAAACGCGGCGCACTAGTTTATTCAAGAGCATCTAATAGACCTCATGAGAGTTCAACTGGAAATTTAATTCTTGAGTTCAGCTAGCCCTGACTGGGGAGCCAGCTGGCGTGCAAAAGTCAAGTGTAACGGTGCATGAACTGACCCTCTATCGTATGTTCGGGGTAGAGAGCGCATTATGGGCTGATTTTTACATTTCAGTCATGTTCCTTCTTAGTTGTTCTTGAACAGCAAAGGATTGTTAAGATTACTGCACGAACAAAAGATTTATATGTAGCACAAGCGGGACAAGGATAACTGCTGGGCCGCGGCTCAACCATCACCCAGCTCCAGAGCAACCAGAAGAGCTACCACAAGAGCTTAATCTCCGCGCCCACAACGCCCCCATATGGCATGGACCAAGAAACGCTTTCGTCGCTAGTTCACGGGCTCAACGACATCGAGCTCGCCGTGCTGCTATGTCTAGTCGCAGACAAGCACTGCATTCTCACGACCGAAGACGCGGGTCTAGAAGAGTTAGAGCAGGAAGTCGACGTCGTATGTCTCCCCCTCCCCTCCTCTCGCCCTTCTAACGGTACACAGATCGGAACACAAGTATTTGGGCTCTTGACGGTAACTGTGCAATGTACGCCCGAGACTACACTTGACGACTTTGTGGGCGGAATACTCGTGAACGAGGAGACGCGACGGGTGCCATCGTCGCCCCTGATCTCACCGTTGTTGTCGCCCGATGTTTGTGTTCTACTCCGCTACGAGTGAGGGGAGGGACTGAATTGTGTAGCCGGCAGAGCCTTACGCAAAGTACGCACAGCTACGGAACAATCGCAGCATGACGGCAGCGACGGCGGATCCGTTTACGAGTAGTAGGAAAAGGATTGCGAATGTTATCATCTTACGCGACTTGGATGGGGCGAGTTTGCAGGTGCAGACGCTGGTTCTTGAGGTTAGTTTTTTGTGGTGGACGTCGAGTGATGCTTAGTGACGGGTACAGCTCATGAGGACACGCCGTGTTTCCACCAGTAGATCGGTGCTTGAGGCACCAGAGAGGTTCTTAATCATCGCGCTGATGCCGGAGACGGATTCCCTGCCGGCGCTGTTTAGACACTTGGTAGGTACCTGCGCTTTCTGGGAGAAAGGTTTGGGGTTGTTGATTTTCTGCAGCGGGAACAGTTCTTTATTTCGCATCACCACTCGTCATTACCAGAGGAGGGAGAGCAGGAGGAAACAGTGGACTCGGTGCAGTCCGACGCAGACTCCCTCGCGTCCGTCGTAATCCGTAAATACTCACCTTCAATACCACCGCCGCAAATCCCCAGTTTCCCCTTCATATTCAGAAGAACGCAAATCCCCCACGGCGTCATCGACAGCATCCGCGCGCTCGCAGCAGACGTGTCGATCAGCACCGAGGTCGGGAGGTATCTTCTCGACATCGTTGTGTTCCTGCGGATGCACAGAGCGGTGAAAGGGGGTGTGTCGGCACAGGGGACGGTAGACTTTGAACTACTCGTAAAGTGTGTTCCCCGCGCCATTATTTCAAGACCAATCTAACAGCGGATGGGTGGTAGGTGTCTTGCGCCTCTCCACGGCCTCGATTTCGCCACGCCGGCTTTGGTAAATCTGGCGGTGTTCAAGGTGTACAGCCACCGCATCTGTCTGGTGCAGCGCGTCGAAGACGAGCGAAGTATCATGTGGGGGAGCTCTCCGGAGGCGGTGGAACTGTATTTGAAGCAGGTGGACGTGGAGGCGGTTATCGAAGGCGTTCTGACCAGTGTGCGGGCGCCGCTGTGATTGCACCACTTAAGTCGAGGCTGGGATTGGGATAGATAGACAGCAGAGATACGGCACTTTATTTTTTCTGGCTGGTTGGCTGGATATCAATCGGCGCCCCCACGCGCATCGAGAGCAGAGCATAGATTACGGGGTATGGCTATCTTGCCTGCGGTGGGCGGGACATACCGATGCCTCGGTACCTTCTTATCGGGAGACCATGCCATCCCCAAGCACCCCGACAGGGACCTGCAGAACGGTGCTCTCTGGCTCACTATGTACACTACATATTGCTCTGGCGCAGAGAGGCGGGATACGTGGGGAGCCCACTAAGCATAACGTGGAGGGTGTTTGTTGCTGTATAAGAATCTGCCTGCCTACCTGCTTGTCGCTGGCCATCCTGCATATCGCACGTCACCACCCGCCACAATTGTAGATAGCAGGTATCGTCCCCACTATCTTCGCTCCTTCCCTCCTTCCCTCCTCCCTCGCCCCAGCGACACAACTAAAAAAATGTCCCTCCCGCCAATTACCACCCTCTCCTCCTCTCCCGCCCAGATCCAAACCGTCCTCGACCACCTCTTCGAGCCCTGTCCGACACTCTACACCCTCGTCGCCTCACACCTCCCCCGCTCCTTCGCCTCCTACGACGAGTTCGCGGATTTCGTAGCGGACCTGCTGTTCGCCCTCGACGACCAGGATAAGCTTTTGGATGTCCTTGGAGCGCACCCGCGGCTGGGAGCGAAGCGGGTGGAGAGTGTGCACTCGCAGGGGGAGCAGAGGAGTTTAGCGGCGGATGGAGGGGAGGAGGCGGAGAGGCTGGAAAGGCTTAATGATGAGTATGAGAGGGCGTTTCCAGGTAAGTTTTGTCACGGATGGGTGAGAGAATGAGAGAGAGTTAATCGGGAATTTCAGGGATGAAATACGTGTATGCTTCCGCTTCCCCGCTTCCGGGTTTCCCCGATAGGATGATGCACAACAGTCTGACCACCAATAGTGCTTTCGTCGCTGGTCGCAGCAGACAGGTGATCATGCAAAACATGGAGGAGCGAATTGCGAGAGGGGATATTGACGCGGAGAAGAAGGAAGCAATTGAGGTGAATTTTCCAACACTACCCCCCCATTCCGGCTGTCGGAGATTCTTGGGGGAAAGATGAGGATGAAAAACAGTTATGCTAACTACAATACACAGGCCATGCGTGATATTGCAAAGGATAGGGCATCAAAACTTGCATCGACTACCGAGTAATCGAGTTTTTTCCCTTTCTTCTGTTCCAAACAAAACGCACCGCGCACACAAATGCAATGCAAACAACCGACCCTAAATCCGAGTAAATGCCCAAGACGACCAACCAATGACTACGACGCGACAAAAAAGAGACAAAAATGGAAACGAGAGGGATATCACAATAGGGCGCCAAAAAAAACACATGCACATGTCGTCAAACTGAACTCGAATGACTATGTCCCACCAATGTACGTCCTCCACGCCAATAATACAGGTCCACACACGCACGTACGCAAGCACACCAACCGCATCGCACCAGAGATTAGTAGCAGTTTATATCCAATCCCATATTCCGTCTCTGCCAGTTGAGTTCGGACTCGCTGGGAGGAGATGGTGGACGTCGGAAGCTAGGCAAATTGTTGTACGGATCTGATGGTCCTATGGGTTTCTTTCCATTTGCAAGTGCACGTCCCCGCGTACTTTTCCCTTCTTTAGGTGGGTTTACGGGAGTGGAAGAAGCACTCTGTTGTGCTGCTGCTACTGCAAGTTTCCGCCTTGCTGCAGGTCTATGATACTGAACGACATTGCTGCGTTGAAAACTTGAATGCGCGGCGGCTGCTAGTCGTTCTCTACAAATCAAGTGTCAGGAATTGTTACTTCCCTCTTCCTACTAGCTCTACCCATGTTTGGAAGAGGAAAACGGATGAAGTAGCACTGACCTGAACTGCTGTCTTGCAATCTCGACCTGCCGCTCTTGTGCTTCTCGTGCGGCCATAGCATCCCGTTTAATCTTGTTCAGGATGGCAGCCTTCCTCAGCGCACTCCTTCCGACAGCTCTTGCTTTGGCCCATAACGCAACCCTCGGACAGTTCCCTCGCTCTAATATATTCGTTGGTGGAACTGCAAATGGTTCCGAGAGCCGTGAGGTTATTAGCTTCAACCGTAGTCGCCGCTTCTTGGTGTAATCTCGGATCTCGAAATCGAGGCCGTCAATGTCTGCCAGTGGCCGTGCTCGCTTCCGAGGGTATGATGAATACTCTTCTGCCTCTGGTATTATGAGAGGTTGCGGAGGAAAGGTGAAAAGTAACGGAGGGGGCGTCCGCGCTCGGAAGGAGAACGTTAAAACGGGCACGTGGCTTGCATCGCGGCACTCTAAGTCCATCGATATCGTCGAGGGCTGTCAATCATACAATTATCGGTTTTTCCTTTGTTGAGAGCTATACCAGGCTGGCAAAGATGGGTTGAGCTGGGTTGTTTTATTGATAGCACGTATGTAGAATAGACGGTTTCTTGTGGTGGGGGAAACGAGGTGTAGATATGGATAATTCTGGGAAGAGGGGATGGATGGAAGGAAGGTGGTGTGGGTGATCTGGAGCTTATGGGGAGGGTGGTGATGTGATGTGCAGGTGTAGGAGTAAGGGTTGGACGGTATAGGTACCAAATAACAATAGGTCTACAGCAAGCGAAAGTGCGGAGGTAAGCACGCGAGACTGTGGGGCAAGGTTAGTGCATGTCATTTGCACAAACTGGGGCGTGATCAAACCTATTTGGGCGATTGCCCTTTTTTTTTCTTCATTTCCAACTTCTTTTGCGCCCCAGGGGACCGGTCCTGTGGTTTACCAATTCGTACTTCGTACATTTCAGCTCGCCGGGGGGTGAGTGCGTGCTAAAGGATGGGTGGTTTTTGCGATGTGTCGCACTTTTCCATACCCATCCTTCCCCTGTACTGTAGGCGCCACCTCAAACTCAATGAACGATTCAAGACATATCCACCATTGAGGATATCGATGTCTGAGACTGGGGCGGCGTACGGGGTTGCGGCAGAAACTACCGTCCATAACTTTCTTTATTAACATATTTTTTTCACGGGACCCCTTTTTTTTTGCGCGAGAGAGAGCACATGTACTTGCTTGCGTTTGGAGGACGGGAATGTCCAGCCCCATCACGGGTTCAATGCAAAGGCGGAGAACGCGGTAACCTTAGGTAACCAGTTCCCCTACATATCCCAACTTTCGAATGACGATAGAGTGCTGAAACTTATACAGTAGTCTAGCATGGATACGGGGTTTTGCAAAGCGGGGAGACATCGTCTGTACCCGCTGGGAGAAGTTTGTTGATAGAACTAGACTAGAGTACGTACTCGAGTAAGTATGTACTGAGCGTCAATATCTCCCCTTAACCCTACCAACCAATCTCACCCGTTCCTGCAGGTAACTGTGCGAACCTAGTTACAAATTACGCACGCACACGGCCTTCCAGAGGCCTTTGCTTTGCTTTGCCAACAAAAAAAAGGATATATTTCAATTTGGATGCTGCAGAAGCTTTCGGGAAGCGCCCGCGTGCGTTGCGTTTCAGCCAGCCAGCCCCAGCCCAACCTTTTTGTTGGGTGTTTTTTTTTTTTTTTCCTTTGCTCCCTGAAGCTTATGGTACACGGCTGGGCTGCCGGTAGGACAGGAACGCTCTTCTCCGAAGGAGGGGGGATTTATGTAATATTTTACAGGCCTTCCATCTATCCTCATCCGCCTGTCCGGAGACACAAGTAAAAAAGCAAGGAACAAAAAAACAACCGCCGCAAAGAAGACCGAAAGAAAGCAGCGTTTCCGACAGTCTGGTTTTGCAATGTTTCGGTTTTATATTTTTGTGTATGTTTTTGTAACATAAAGCCGAAAGTGGAACCGGTTTGCCGGTTCATCTCGTCTCCATGGAAGAACAAAAAAATCGCGCTCAACGTATGTATCATAACGTTCGAGGGTAGTGAGGCTGCTGCTGCTGGTCTGTTGTGTCCAGTGGTACCACGCAGCGAGAAGTTCCGATCACCAGCTATATCGAAGATCGCGGGAGACTCTGGGGCGACGGCATCGTAAATTATATATACTCCGCCGATTGTATGCATCTGCAACATGAATGGGCAGGAAAGAGTAGGCAGCCAAACGTACCCCAGATCTACCGCCTTGGGTGATCAAGTAACGGTTGCGGGTAAGTGTGTAGAGCTTCAACAGCTGGCACTGCGGCGACGTGAAACGTATACGAGTAAAAGGCAATTGTGCAATGGAAGTTCAGTCCGTCGCTGTCGAGTGTCTCCCCCTCCTGTGCATGGATTGGCAATTGGACGTTTGCAGGGAAAAAATCCTTCACAGTAGCAGCAAGAGACAGAAAAAGGTCATGGAAAACTTGGAAAACTTAGATATTCCCCGAGGTTATATTTGGTTGCAAACAGAAGCTCTTCTCCTCCTCTTCCTCCTCCTAGAGATGGTCTATTTGCGAATAGCCGTTGCAAGCGCGGGACAGCAAAAAAATCAATCTTGAAATGTTTAACTCTATTGTGCTGCTTGCAGAATGCAGATGGCTGGGATTTCATTTCAAACTTAAAGCTTCCAAGCGAAGTGAAGTTTTTTTGCTAGGCACGCAGCACATGCAGCTGGTGCATTGCATGGAAAATGATCGTCAATTGAAGTGTAGTAAAGAATGAATATATAGGTACACCTTGAAATTGCTGGCGAGACTGGGTGATATTTCTCGGACTGCTTTCCGATGAAGACTCCATGAAAACTCAGCTATGATGGTTGCTGTAGCTGTAAGACTCGCCGGCTTTGGCCGAGTGAGCGGAATTCGAGAACCGGAGGAAGTATTGTAGGCAAGTCTCACAAGGCGTCGCTTCGAGTTCCATTGACACTGACGTGGCCGGGGGACTGGATACTTCTTCCTAGTCTTGGGGATGTGATCCTTCCATACATAGAAACTTTTGCCGTTTTATTAAGGGCAGTCACATGGTCCCCCTAGTATAAATCTCTTCTTACATGTTCGAAGGAGGTCTTGTGGCATTGCGTGATCGAGCCAGAAGTTGTGATTGTGAGAACAAACGAGACTTCCAAAAGTACTCGTCACCTGAACATGATTATCCCCAATACAGTCGGTCGGGACGGCTCACACTGGTCCGAGAGATTTTGTTGAGAGCATAGCCACAGAAGGTAAGCATATATACACGAAGAATCCCCTCCTGACGATGCAAGCCTAGGTACTGACGGTGGTTCCAGAATGAAAGGCGATGGTAAGTACTGGTACTTATTGCAGAGAAGTTGCTGGTATGCCGCCACCACCATCTTTCCCCGCAGTTCCCTTGAACTCATATACACTTCGGGGGCTGGTATGCGAGCTTGTCTCTTCCCGCAGCTCCCCTGAAGTCGGCGTTTCAGCTTCACGGATACGCAGAAGTCCGTCTACCGTCGTAGCCGTGCGGGGTCTTTCGGACCCCGATCCCTCCGGAATTCTGCTTCATTACGGATAATGCGGTGCTCCCTTGGATTCCACCTCCTTCATGCGTTTAGGGGAGGACCTCGGGCGGGTCCCGGCGGCATCTACGAGAATTTGGTTTCCTTTCCATCCGTTCCCGTCACCCTCGTACCTATTTTCATGCTCCGCACTAAGGACGTTGTCTAGACCTGAAGAGACGCATATCTATAACAACTTCCCGAGTCGAAATTTAACACCGAGATCCTTTGATTGGCTGTATTGTTTAGTCGGTGGCTGGCAAGTGACTCTCATGAATAAACGACGTTGGCGGGGCAGGGATTTTTTCAGCTTTCAAGCACACATCGCGTCTAGGCAGCTGTCGAGTGTCGACAGCCTAGTCAATCAGCTACATCTCGAGTTCTCAGAGGTCCTCGTACCTACTATGGAGTCTTGATATTGAAGCTATAGAAGCGGTTTCCGTTCTTGTACCTCGGTATTTGATAGTGGTCTTTTGTTTGTAGCTCGGAAGTTGTTTCCTAGAATAGACGGCTTGGCGGGCCCTTGAACGCTATGACGTCCTCGTTAAGCCTTGGTTACAGGAGTTTGTTATATCGCGACTTCCAAGAGTGCAATACTCTACACAAGTATCTCGAGAATTCAATCTCATCATATCGCATTAATACATATGCGTTGCTGACTCTCTTGCTCCTTGGCTTATCTGCATATTACCTGCCCCCTCGTTATCCAGGAACAGAAAAACATCTGACCATTATCTGCACTGAGCTTATCGGTCCTTTTCTCTCCGCTCTCATCTAAACATCTAGCCCCTTATTTGACTCCGACCGACCGTGCTCAACTGGCGCTACCGGCGTATCTAACCACCGACTTCCTCCCTGTCTGCTCCAGTCAGTCAGTGGTACCAATATGACGACGTCGATGAGTTTGCCAGCGATCAAGATCACAAAGACCGCCCCAGGAGGAATTCTTGAGCCTGTCACACCGATCACCCCCAGCGACGTCGAATCTCCTGCAGCATCTCCAATTGCGGAGAGTAATCGGCCGAGTACAGCAGACGGAAAGAAAGACAGTTAGTATCCAGCATTCCCTTCACCCTCAATGGCTAAATAAGGGTACTATTCTCCAGATCCGAAAGTTCTAAGTAATACAGGATCACCAATTACCGCTAGAGTTGGGGATGCCGAGAAACCTCCAACCCCTACAAAGACAAGTACCGGCAGACGGGCGACTATTCAGCGCGAAGATGTCACCGACCCCATAACTTCAGCAATTTTGCAGCGCACCGGGGCAGAAAATGTGCTTCCGAAAACCCTCCGACATGATGTGAACGATGATTTGGGAAAGACGGGCTCACGTGGAAGTGAAACTACCAACGGGAGATTGCTAGATAATACGAGATCTGGACTGCAACTGCAGGGAAAAGGAAAAAAGTACCGATAAAAGCGGCCCCCGGATAGGTCTGTTTCCGGACCCGAGATATGCAAGGCTGACTTGATATAGAAAGGGCGTGTCATTCCTCAGCCGCATTATGGGGAACAAAAAAAAGTCAACGGATGAATCCGAAGAGAGCGAATCAGTTGATGGTGATCGAAGAACGGAGGGAATGGACGCTGCTGTCTTTTCTATGCCGATCGGATTTACACCCACGTTCCCGCTACCACCGAAGTATATCCGGGTTGGTTACCAGCTAGAGTCAAGTCAGAGAAAAGGACGATGATCTGACGATAGCCCGCACAGGTTCACACCCACCACAAGCCACAACGCGATTTCAACCAGATGTTCCTTGCTCAAGAACTGTCTACAAGCACGTCTCCCACATCTTCAGACGATGGAAATCATGCCACCACGAGCGAACCGGCCTCGTTTGATCTGCCGAAGGGGAAATCGGGTGCGATATGGGCTATGAAATTCAGCAACGACGGTAGATATCTGGCCGCCGCGGGACAGGATAAGGTTGTCAGGGTATGGCAAGTCTTGGGCTCTCAAGAAGATCGTGCAGCCCACGAGCAAGAAGAAGATGCCGCCAGTATTGCGAATGGTGATGGTGATGACGGGCATGGTGTACGACTCAACGCGCCGGTCTTCATGTCAGAACCAATACGCGAGTATCATGGACACACTGGCGATGTGCTGGCTTTGAGTTGGAGCAAGGTAAATCCAGTGTGATAAAGAATGTTTTGATAGAGTTGCTGATATGGAAGCCAGAACAACTTCCTTCTATCATCGTCTATGGACAAGACGGTGAGATTATGGCATGTCACCAGAAGCGAATGCCTATGCTGCTTCCAGCACAGCGATATTGTCACTTCGATAGTGTTCCACCCTCGGGACGATCGGTTTTTTCTGGCTGGTTCATTGGACTCAAAGTTACGGCTGTGGAGTATCCCAGACAAAAGTGTTGCATTCTGGAACGAATTGCCGGACTTAATTACAGCCGTAACATTTACACCAGACGGACGGATGGCTATCGCGGGGTGTTTGAATGGACTTTGTCTGTTTTACGAAACAGAAGGGCTACGTTACCACACTCAACTACATGCGAGATCGTCCCATGGACGGAACGCCAAAGGTAGCAAGATTACGGGGATAGAAACTGTTACATTTCCACCGAATGATCCAAATGGTGAAGTTAAAATCCTGGTCACCAGCAATGATTCGAGGATTCGAATGTACAATTTCCGCGACAAGTGTTTAGAGACAAAGTTCAAGGGATACAAAAACACTTGCAGTCAGATACATGCGACCTTTAGCGACGATACTAAATACATTATCAGCGGCAGTGAGGATCGAAAAGTCTATATCTGGAATGTTGGATCTGCCGATACGGATAAGAAAGACAAACGACCAGTGGAATTCTTCGAAGCGCATTCGGCTATGGTTACCGTCGCGCTGATGGCCCCGGTGAAGACAAGACAGGTCCTAAGCCAGTCCGAAGATCCTCTTTACGATCTCTGCAACCCTCCTCCGATCACCCTTGTCAGCCGCTCCAACTCTCAGACCTCAAAAAAGACGAAGACACCTCCATCGACTATTGGGGACTCGAATGGCTCCAATGGGCGTGCCAGCACGAAGCCCACCGAAAATTCACCGTGGAACACAAGGTCCACACATCCGGATGGCAATATTGTTGTTACCGCAGACTACACTGGCCGCATTAAAATCTTCAGACAAGACTGTGCGGCTACGAAACGCAGGATCGAATCATTATCGAGAAGGATTGGAACAGGAATTCTCAGAAAGGGTTCTGTCAATCATGGCTCGTCAGAGAGAGTCACGTCGTGGCGCCATAGCATTGCTTCAACCCATAGTCTGGATTGCGGGTCTATTAGAAGCAGAGCTTCATTTGCTACGGACCACATTTCACTTCGCCGTCGCAGTAACTCACCCGGGAAAACTACCAACGCCGCTACCACCCCAAGCAGCCCCGGTTTTGCACGCAATGTGGGACACAGCCTACGATCTCGAGCCCAATCGCTGTCGCAATCTAACAGAAACAGAAACGGAAGTCTCGGAAAGAAGTCTGTACGAAGTGAAGGGGATATAGGAACGAGAGAGTTGGACCATTCGTTGTTGGCTCGAGAATCACATGCAATCACCAACAACCACAATCATAACCACAATCGCAACCATAATCACAACCATAATCACACTCCTGAGGCCGGAAAAGTAAGATTGGGACGAAATATTGTCAGCTCGGATGAGGATGACGAGGGGGGGATCTTTAGCAGTGATGCCGAAAGTGAGGATGAGGCCGTCAGATGTAAGAAATGCGGTAGCACGAGCTTCAAGGCAAAGCACAACCGAAGAGGTGAGCATAAGCTAGTTTGTGTCAAGTGAGTCCCCTAATACTGCTTACTCTTGGAAGGTCAGAACTAATGATGGTGTTTGTAGGTGCAATACTGCTATATGAGAAATGGGGTGTGAGATTGGCTGTTTATTTGTACGATATGGGTGTTATTAGGTGGGGCGTTTTTTATTCTGGGGTGTGGAGCGCGGCGTCTGTCTTTTTATAGCTTTCATCTCCAAGGCGTTACTCTTTTCTAGCAAATGTATTATATTACTCTTAGTAGGGAGTGGGCGGTTTAACGAAAACTTTGGATGGCTAAAATTTAGGGAGGAAGATGCGTTTCGGATGTTTTATTTCGGCCCTTTTTTTTGTGGGGATTACAGTCTAGATACTGACCCCGTTGGAAGCTGGGTTTTGAAACTCGGAAACTTACTTCGACAGTTTGAACTTTACTCTTGTAGATTTGTACTTATAGATGTATTATTTATATCATATCGCTGCTGCTGCTTATCATGATTGTAATCTGGGCTTGCCAATCGATGGATGGATCTGATGCTGCAGCTACTCTGGTGAGGCATGCAAGACCGGACGGTTCCATGGGTGAATCTGAGATTTAAGGATATCTGGTAAGGGCGGCATGGCGCTGCAAAATCCAAAACTTTTTAAGAGGGTCGTGCCGGACTGCCTGACCCGAGTATGTGGGACTTGCCAGGATGGGGCTGGGTTGCAAAGTACAGTCATAATATAGCACTCGCTAAGGGACAGCAGCAGCTCTGGCGGAGACGAGGAGGGCTCAATAGCTCACACTCGAACATATTCGTCCCACCTCTTCTATGAGGGAAATTTATCCCGAAAGCACGTCGTCTATAGAAACCCCCACTCGTTGACGTCGGCGGCGTAGGCAGCGTCGCCACTTCAGCTGAAGAAATTCAGTATTGATGTCATACTGTTGAGAGGATATTCTCGCGCGTCTGTTGGGGTGGGGACTGAGAGGGAAGGATTTGAAATGAAAAAGCCATAGCTGTCCCAGTCTGAAAATTCTCCGTTTACCGGTAGTTGGCTGTATTGTTGCGCAGCAGTAAGAGGTGTATACAGTGCGTTGTGAAAGGCTTAAGGGCAGAAATAGAGAGGAGATTGACTAGTTTTAAAAAAGCCACAGGCCCACAGCTACTTTACTCGGTTTAGCAATCTTTTGTTTATTAGTTTGTTGTATAACTGTGCAAAGTGTTGTAGAGCATGATTCCTCGTGTTCTAGTCCCGACAGGAGGCTACTTCTAGAATCCGCTTGTAATTCGAGTGATATATACATACCCACTACCATCTCTCCTTCGACACCGTCATATCCGTACCCCCTTTTTTAACAACCTTCTCGTCACATGATCACTCTCCCAGCCCACCTCCGCCATCTCCCTCAGTACCAACTCCGCCCTCTTCCGATCACCAGCATTAACACACTTCGTAACAAGGTCTACATACGTCCTTCGTCCCGCTCTGTGTCCAGCCGCCTTCATCTCCTCCAGATACAAGAACGCCTCCTTCTCTGGACTCCACACCCTCACCAGCGCCTCGTACGACACAGCATCAGGGCACAAATGCATCGCCCGCATCTCAGAGGCTAGGTACATCGCCAACTCCGTGTTCTTGGTGTCTGCGCAACCAGAGAGAAGGATGTTGACCGTATGTGTGGTTGGTTTTGCAGAGGTGAGATTGGGAAGGTTGGTGTAGAGTTGCATTGCGGCCGTGAGGTCGGGGATGTGTGCGTATGCGGCCATTACCAGCTCGACGGAGGCGAGGAGGTTGGTATTGTTTTGCAGGAGGACAACCGCGGCAGAGTCAGCGGCCTCGCGCGAGGAGAGGGCGGGTAGGGCGGCGCGGACGGTGTGTTTGTGTGGGAGAATGCCGGCGGACTGCATGGATTCAAAGGTGGCGAAGATTTTGGGGATGTTTGGGGAGGTGGAGAGTGCGTAGGCTTCGATCATGGCGGCGTAGTGGTGCTCGCAAAGGGGGATATCGGAGTCGGTGAGATAGTGAAGTACGTCTGAGGCCATTGCTGCGTCGCCGTGTCGCGCCGCGCAGTTGAGGACCATGTTGCAGAGCCCTGTTGGGGGGTTGAACATCGGGAGGAGCGATTCCGTGCCGCCGCGGGTCTTGTACCAAACATGCCTTGTTGCCTCGTGCTACGTTGCCGTCAGTGCGTGCATGCGGGGGAGGGGAATTGGGGGGTGTACATGCATATCCCTCGCTGCGACCAGCAAAAGATCAAACCACATTTTCTTCCTCCGCTCCCGCCTCAGCGCACCCTTCCAATACGTCTCCCCATCAACACCCTCAATCCTAATCAATATCCTCAATGCCTCATTAACTTCACCCACTTCCACCAATCCAGCAATCAAATCCCTATACACCGAATTCACCACCTTCAACCCCCGCCCCTCACGTTCAACCACCATATCCACCGCCAGCTCCATCTGCCGATCCTTAATATACCCCTGCACTACCCACCCCCAAGCCTCATCATTCAGCGCGAACCACCGCTGCTGCATTTCCTGCAGCACCTCCGCGCGGCGAACATAGTCGGGACTCTTTGCGAGCAGCCGGAGAAGCGAGTAGTATATAGCAGCATTCGGTTGGATCCCGCGCGTCTTCATTTCCGCCAGCAGCTGGAACGCGGTCGATTTCATCGAGTCGTGTCTTGCACCGGCGACGGCGGATATTAGGACGTTGTATAGCTCGAGTGAAGGTGGTAGTGATCCTGTAGATACGTATTGTGAGGCGACGGTGAGGGCTTCCGAGGTCTTTTCTTGTTGCGCAAGGCTGATGATGTGCTCCATTGGTGTAGGGTCATTGGTGTATGGTTCGGGTTTGGGTGGAGGTGAAGCTGGGGTGCGAAGGGAAGCGGACTTCCCGCGCTCTGCGAAGATGCACCGTATGAAGGCCTGTGGGGGAGGCGGTGGAGGAAGAGGTCGGGCAGGTGGAGTATCTAGAGAGGGGACAGTAGTAGCGGCGACGGCGGAGGAGGAAGAGGGGGTTGATTGTAGTCGTGCACCTGGAAATGTCAGCGCGCTTAATGTGGTACAGTGTAAACCTGGTGAAATACTGAAGGCGGCGATGGACTTAAGAAAGGCGACATTAGAAAGAAAAGGCCTGGCTAATTGAGGGCAGAGGCAGCGCTGCAAACTGTCCACATGGATGCGGGGTGGACGCATGGAGGTGGTGACAATATCCGAGTTGAAACTGTTTTTTGAGCCACGGAAGTCACCACAAGTATGACTACAGGGATGTGCTTGTGCGACAAACTAGCTGTTGTGGTTGATGAGGAATCCCTTGCATTTGGTTGATGGAATAATCGAAAAATAAAAATAAAAATAAAAACAAGCTCACTTAGCTACAGGTTTTGTGTACAATACAAAAGGTATTTTCTCGTGCCTAGCCTCCTGCGGCTAGGCACGAGAAAACAAAAGGTATCACAAAATACGTGCCAAAGTCAAGCTCACTGCTATAAAACTCCAAAGCAAGACTGCTCTCCTTACCTCCCATTCTCCGTATCATGCTATGCTTCTGTCGCAATAACAAGATAAAAATATGCACTGAACAATCATATCCACGTAACTAAACTCCCAAAGATCAAAGTGTCGATGTATACTCCACTGAGCTCTGTTTTAATGCATCGAACAAAAACACCAGCCCCAGATATATAACATCCGATACTTTCTATAACATTGAACAAACGCCTCAAAACACCAGGAAGATGCTGCAAAAAACTCCGAACGGGTGTAGATAGAAAATTGGAAATGGATAAACAATGGATATGGATACCGAACCCCCAGTCACCTAGAACTCCGATAGTGGAAATGCCGTCTTTGCCGATTTGGCAAAGTAGTTGATGCCGGATCCAGCGGCTGTCGCAGAGGCTACTTCCTCAGTGTACCGCTGAATCTCGACAATGTTCCAGTCCAGAAATTCGGGTTTCGAGATATCTAGCAAGCAGTAATTGAGATCTGCTAGAACTAGTCGCTCCGTGAGGCTCAGAGACTGTACAGTAAACAGGTCCTCACATATATGCGTCCACATCCTGTTGGAGTAAGGCTGTAACACCTGTTAGTTGAGATTCTCTCAGTCTCCCCCCGACAGATAGGGGCATACAGAGTCCTCCATAAACTTCATGCTAGTAACGAGGGCAGCAACAGCCAGTACCTCAGCCAGCTCTGGAAACCCACCCTTGTTGCAGCACTCTCTCCTCCACTGCCTCAAAAACTGGTCCGACAGGCAGTCCAGCACGCAACAGGCCAACGATACCACCCCCAGCTTCACATTAGCACGCTGCAAGATAGCGGCCAACACACCTGCCGAGGGAGGTTCTCGCGAAGCACTCCGCGGAACCATACTGACCAGGTATTTTGCGGGGCCTGCAATAACGATAACAAAAATAGCACGTATGTCAGCCTCACGGTATTATATAACAGGAAGTAATTTCCCACAGCACCACGTACCCCAGAATTCTGCATCGATCTGGCCGCCACCTCCCGCACCAGCGTCATAGCCCCCAGTTGTAGGGTGAATATCCACCGAACAGAAGTCCGAAAGTGGCGGAGTAGGGAGGTGGGAGAGCGGGACATATCGCTTCCCAAACTCCTCTAGTGAGAAGCTAAAGTCGTCATCAGCCGGGGATTGCGGCGTCGTAGTAATGATAGTATTGTTATCCAGCATAGTACTGTCGTGGTCTTCTGGCAATTGCTGCTGCTGTTGGTGACAGAGATTCCCCCCCTTTTGTGTTTTTTTGTTATTTTTGTCGGTGTTTGCCTGTAGAAAATAACATGTGGTTGGAGGAGTGATTAGACCCCGCTGGAACATTGTAGAAGACTGAGCAATTGCAAGAGCTTCTGTATTGATATCCAATGGTGGCACCGAGTGCTGAATGGGAAGTGCACATAGAGGGGTTCGCGGGGAATTATCTGAAATATTAATGTGTCTCTCTGTGAGAGCAAGAGACAAGGAGTGGATTTTCCTGCTAGGCATGATGGTAGTGAGTGGTGATGATGACTGACGATCAACAAACAATGGGTCTCCAACTTGAATGACGATGTTTGTGTTGCGAGCTTCAGCCGCTGCGTGGGTGTTGGCAGGTAGACAGGCAGGTGAGGTCTAAATAAATATATAGAACAAAGAAAGAAGTATTTCAATTCGGCTAGAATGATCCAATCTGGGAAGAGGCAGGTGCCGGTAGCTTGATTTCGGTGGTTGGTCTCGTCTCGTCGGCGGGATCTCAGGGGACCAGCTCTGCAGCAGCAGTTATCCGCTTGCGCTCGTCTCCCATCCTACTCTTTCTATGCACCCTGCTGGTGATACTGCACGCCAGCCGCCACTTAATATTTGTATCCACTTATCTGTTTTGTGATTGTCGTGATGATGCTGGAGATGTAGCCTTTGCTTGCTTGCCTACCCGCCTGCTTGCGTTGTCGCCGTTCGTATCAAAAGTATTGCTTGCTAGTACTCCCGCTCAGGCCCTAAAGCACTCCTGGACTGAGGCCGTATTTTTTGTGGCCCAAGACCCTTCCTTGAACACGAACAGCTAACTGTCTGGTTGAGTTATTCGGGGCAGATATTTCTCGTCGTATGTAATGGGGTGACTGCGCGTGGTGTTGAATGATTGTTGATGTTGTTGAACTCTCTACTCAGCAACCAAGTACCTGCCCCCTATATAATAGTCTAAGCACGCGACACACAAGATGGAGATCCCTCAGGCAAAGAAAACAGGTGTGTGTTCCCTGCATACATGCAGTTTGCTGATCGAGTTCCCTGTACGAAAGAGGGGAGGTGGGTAACCTCCCAAGACCAGCCTAACGTCAACTACGCATGCAACACTATCACCACCTTCCCACATCTTCATTACCGTTGAGTAAAATCAACGCCGTAATGGGACAAGACGACTCTTTAGATCCCCTTCAGCTCGCTTCGTCGGAACTCCGCAAGAGGAAATGCGTGTTTGTTATGGGAGTTGAGTTTGACGATTGTTGTCCCGCCGCCACCCTTTCTCCCAGCCCCACTAGCTCGGCTCGGAACCCCTTCCGTCGCGTGCTGTCAAACATTGCCAGAAATTATGATATCAGAACGTTGCAAATCGCAGTTGCCCTGTTTTGTTTCGTCTCAGCTATCCAAAACATCTCAAATCAAGGAACAAAACAAAAAAAGGAATGCGCACTCTATGTATAAATTCCTCCCAGTGTATATGACAGAAAATTGTAAATATGGTACTAGAGCTTAACACCAAAAACTCCCCATCCCCGCGTATCGCGTCACGAAAAATGGCCAGTATGCGACCTCTCATTCTCGGCGTGCGCAAGCTCATCTTCAGCCTCCTCTCTTTCCCGTTTCTGTTTCTTGTCCATCTCTTCCCGGCCCAATCGCTGTTTCTTTTTGCGCTCGTACACGGCCCGCACCGTTCTCTTCAGCTGATCGGCACCCTCGCCGAAGTTTGTCTTTGCTAGAGTGGTCAGGTTATTGATTTGTTCTGGAGTCCACTGTGAATGGGTGTGCATGTTAGTTAGGCTCAAGCGATGAGTGGTCTGATCAAGAGTGGCCGGTGAGAAGAATAAGTAGGTACACACCTCAAAGTTCCAAGTGGACAAATATGGGGAGGTGTCCGGATCGACATCGGGAACGTTTGGATGGTTGATAAGCGGAAGGTATGCCACAACGATGCCTACAAAGGATGACTGCATTTCAGCCTTATGCTTATGAAGCATTTGTGCGATAGTCCTACTGATAACGGATAGGCAAGGGGGAAGACATACCAGCTTCAGGCCTCATTAAATCCCACTCCTCCTCCACAACCTTACTCGGCGGCGGCTCGTCATCAGATTCGCGGGTTTCCAAGCTCCCCACCCACACAGTGCATGGTCCCAGGGTAGACTTCCCCTTCATCTTTGGCTCTCCATCTTTAGTCTGGGCCTCTTCCAATTTGTCTTTGGCTTCAGCACTCGACGCAGCCTGTGCCTCTTCGAGTTCCTGGCGGGCTTGTTCGGCGTCGTCGGATTGTGGCCAGCCAATAGAAACCGGCCAGCCCTTGATCTTGCGCTGCTTGGCATATCCTTCGACATAACCAATCCAGTTTGCAACCCTGATATCGGCGCTTGAGTCGAATGCAATCACTACGTCAACGTTTCGGCCCCTGCGCATCAAGGGATAGCACGCAAGGTTGTTAGACATCCCCGAATCCTGCCACAGATGTGTTAACCCGGATTTTGCGATTGGGTAGTATGCATGCATACCATCAGCTGAATGGTTTCGGACTCGTGAAGGCTTTCTGGACATGTAGGAGGGAGTTGGTCCTTCAGGCCTTTGATGAAATTCGGAACGGATGCAGGGTCAAAAGGATGAACCTTCACCAGCGCATATTTTCTTTGTAGTACCATGTTGTCCAAAGTTTTCAGCATACTGACAGTCGTAATGAATGGGCGTATTTCGGCGTAGTAATGACTGGAAGGAGGATTAGCTACTGTGCAGAGAGATCACATAGGAATTCACACACCTGAGAGTAGCACAAAATGCCGACCCCCAAATTCCAAGAAGCAGCGGCAGTTTCATTTCGGGTACTTGCTTGTCTACATTGATTCCGTTTTCATATCGTCTCCCAAGACCCCAAGTGGGGATGCCGGCTGCCGCAGATCAATCGTCAACAAATGGGCTCTGACCACCACGTGTCACTCGTTCACCCACCTTCCAAGTCCTCAGAGTAAAATTCATACGGTGTTGCCTCAAACCACTGAAACCAATCGGATTGTTTTGCTTCTTCCTCGCCCTTCTTTTCCATGTCCATGTCTTTGTTTTCAGTCTCGTTTCCTACACCCGGAATCTCATGCCTCACGGCCGAAAAAATGGGCAATGGCAGCTCTCCGCCGTTGATGAATCTGCTTTGGCAACTCAATTTCAGGTCTTTATCGTCCAGTAGCATCTCATTACTTGGCACCATAAATCTTGCTCCAAGCAGCAGTCCATACAAATCAACAAGTCCGAAGGACGAGTATCCGACTCTCAGTTTTTCCACAATCCCACGCAGAAGATATTTATTTGTAGGTGGGGTATCAATGAGCTCTAACGCCGCTGGTGGGTACGCTAAGTGGACACTGATACGGCTCTTTAGGTGCTCGATGACCGTTTCAAAAGACTGCTGCCCGATGGAAGATAGAAAGACTGACTGCAACCAGCAGCTCCCAGAGACCCCCGCGGTGTAGGTTACGCAATCGAATAACCCGGACTCATGTAACGCTGAATAGTATCCAGCTCCCGCTATCATGGCTCGTAGACCTCCGCCAGAACCGGCAGAGGCAATGATGGGAACATCGTCGGGGTGTACTTTCTTCTCCGGAAGGTCGAGATATTTCGCCAGCGCCCGCCGCGTGAATTCTCTCCGCTTCTGTAGAAACCGTTTCTCTTCGTCACACAGATCGGCGCTGAGTCGGACTTTCGCATCCAGCGCAACCTCCGGATTCACGGCTGGGTCTCGTGCTTCGGTCCATATCGTGTCCGCCAATGAGCCGGGCTCCATATTCAGCTCGCGCCGCAGCCGTGCGATCCAGTCCGGAAGACCAATCGACCAATCCGGCAGTACGTTACCCAGACTAATGGTAGACAGTACCGAGGTGTTTGCCGCTGCTAGTCTGTCGGTAAATTTCTGCCATTGCGTGTCTTGCGCTGCTTCTTTCTGGTTCCGTGTTTCCTTCCCCGCGCCGTCGCCGAGATCTGATCGTTGTAGCGATGAACTGCGGGAGCGCGATTGGATTACCTGCGCTTTCGAATCAATAAGAGTGGGACCGGGGGGTAGGGTGCGTCGTCGTGTCTGAGTGTGGTAATATGCGGCCACGGCTCCCACAGTGACCAGTGTTCCGAGGGTGATTTTGGTGGTGTAGTGCATTGCGAAGTTGGTGAGCAGTGGGGTTGTGGTAGTGGTAGTGGGGAGTCGCAATAGTGTGGAAGACCAACGAATGACGGTGTTCAGTTTTGCATTTGTCTGGTTGAGAGGAATAATATTAGTATTGTTTGCCTCAGTAGCAGGGGGATGGTAGCGATGATCAGGCACAGAGTTCCGTCGCCACGATAGTTTCAAAAAACAAGCAATCATCGGGTCGCTCTCTTGTGGAAGTCAATTCCTACCTAGATAGCGGGTGATGTCATATGTACCTTAATGGTGGTGCGTGCGTGCGGCTCAAATCGGGCAAAATAAATGCACCCGCGTCAGAGAACTCGCGGGGGGCTGAATGGCCGGCTTGGGAGGCACAGGAACAGAGTTGTCTACTCTACGTGCAAGTGAGACTCTCTCTGGCTGAAACATTCATTGACAGAGCCAGGCCACTAGCCCGCAGACTCGCTTGCAAAGCGTGTGAGAGCCAATATACTCTATATACAATCCAACAATTCAATATCTATCGAACATTGAACAGGGGTCAGTCATCTCAGAGCTCTCCCCTCCCCCCAGTCCACCTTCCTCAAGCTCGATTCTGTCTCAAACAACGTCCCCGCTGTCTCCAACATAATCGTCGTTTCCTAGAATACCGGTACCCTCAACAATTAGCGACCGAAGCAATGAAAGGGTTACGCATGGACGAGCTGTCGGCCGAGGTAGAGGTTCTTGAATCGTAAGCAGCTTTGGAGGACCCTTCCCGAAGCATGAGCTTTCTGCTAACCCGTCCGCCATCCGTGTCGCAGGAAACTTTCCAAGACAGCCGACCTGACAAATAAAATCGCGTTGTCGCTCCAGAAGCTCTCGGCCAGTGCGCAGCAAGTCGAACAAGCCGTGAAACCCATATATAACCAGACTCAATCTTTAACTGTACTGTCATCGAGTCTGTCCCCCGATAACCAATCTACCTCCGGCGTGAGGTGCTGACAGGTGCCGTTCAGATATCGATGATGCCATCAGTGCTATTGAGCGAGTGCGACAGCCTTCAGATGCGGTGTCGAAGGAGGAAGGCACGATACGGCGGGGGTGAGATCCCTCATTCTTTACGGAGACGGTCAACTACTAATCCACCACCGGCGTAGGCCTCAAAAAGTCGGATTATCAGCATACCTAGCGTCCCTGAAGCGCGTAAACGAGGGCCTGACGATGCTTAAAAAGTCAAACCTACGGAGTTCGCAGAAGGCGGTGCAGCAGATGGTTAGGACCGTAATCATCTTCTAGAGTGGGATGGCCGCTGATGATGTTGCGACAGACGGGCTTGCTGAAGGCTGGAAGCTTGCAATTGGAAGATCTCTTTCGACAATCGTTGGCCGAAGACTCTCAACCCGTGGAACCTCTACATTATATTACAAAGGGTTTGTACTCCTTGTATAAAGGACACGCAACGGTAGAACTGATGGATATAGAGCTCCCATTTCCCACCTTTTCCTCACAGAAAATCAATACCTTAGCCGTCTTGAATGACTTTCTGTCTTCCACGCTTGCTACAGCTTCCGGATTGCAGTCCAATGCAACAACAATCTACGCAGAAGTACGTGGACCGTATATCACTGCATCCCTCTCTTCTCTTGCCTTGGCAACCATTAATACAACCCGTCGCGCCTCCACCTCCGCTTATGAGCGCGGGTCCAACGGCGTCGGGATATATACCTCCTCCCTCGAAGCTATCTTTGATGCGGAATACGAAAACATTTGCCACCTCTTCCCCTCGACATCCTGGTCTACAGTCTACCATGGCACCACGTCCGGTGCCATGACTGTCTTCAAACGCACTATCCAAGACCTAAACACCTTCATAACCCGCAATATGTCCACCGACATGTTCCTTGCCTACGAAGTCATCGAATGTGTTCAAGACGCTAGCCAACGGCTGAAGAGCAAAACCGGAGAACAGAGGGAGTTTACGGACGCCCTGAAACCAATACGGCAAACCGCGCAAGGAAGCTTTTTGTTTATGATCGAAGACCTAAAAAGACAAGGACAAGCGATGGTTACTACCCCGGCTGACTTCTCCGTTGCGGAACTCACAAAAGATACCATGAACCGCATGCAAAAGGTGGCGGAGTACCAAGTCTCGATTTCTGGACTTTTAGTTGCGCTCGGAGACGGAAATTGGAAGCGGCCTTACGATCCGCAGAGTATGACGCTGAGCAACTTTGACGTCGGTGCTGACGGCGCTCTGCTCCTCTCCCACTTCCTCCTCGATGTAGTCGATCATTTGATCACGGAACTGGAACAGAAGGCGCATACTGTCCTCAAGAAGAAAAGCAATATTGCCGTGTTTATGGTCAATAACGTCGCATACATTGAATCCCACATCCGTCGCAGTGACCTGAGCAAGATTATGACTGCTACTTCCCTCTCAAAGGTTGAGAGGTGGAGAAAGGATGCCGTTAAGATGTACATGGAGGGCTGGAAGGAGTGTGCCGCTTTCTTGATGGATGTTACGTACACGGCTAAGCAGGCGGGTGGCAAGGGACTCTCTGGGAAGGAAAAGGAAGGGGTTAAAGATAAATTTAAGGTATGTATACGTCTACATCCCCAAGTCCGTGACTAACTGTGAAAGAATTTCAATATCGCATTCGACGAGCTGGTGCAGAAACATAAGGCGTATAACTTCCCCGATAAGGAGGTGAGGACAATGCTAGCGAAGGAGATTGGGTTTATTGGCCCGCTTTATGGGAGGTTCTATGATAAGTATAAGGATACTATTAATCCGAAACATGTAAGGTATGATAGACAGACGCTGGAGTCGGTTTTAACGAGTTTATAGAGGGATGTTGGGGGCGGTGTTTTGGTGAGCGGGTGTTGGTTATTGATATCAGATGCTAGTTAAGGAGAGGCTGGTAATGTTAATATATGAATGGTGATTATAATTACACTGTGTTGGTTTATCCGAGTGAAATGGGCGCATGGCGGTTTGCTATGTTCATCAATCGTGTGGCAGACGAGCTCATGATATTGTCCATTGAGCTGGGGATTGTACGTGAATCACCCAGACTTTTGTTCTTTCCGGGTCGGATCGGGGGGCCACAAATTACCTAAGTATATACTTGGTCGCCGTGTTCGTGCCGCTACTGACCCTATTTCGGTCGTGAAGTTGTGCTAGGTGACGGGTTTTAGGGCCCTTGTTTTTGGCGCATAGCCATCACTCAATGAACGAGTGATAGTCATATGATGTCATCCATACCTGCACGGAAAATCCTCACTTCTGAGTAAAGGGTGTTTTGTCAGTTCAATTCATACGGTTTCACACCCAAGGTCAGTTTTTGGGTAATCGGAGAGGTTGTGCAAACAAAAATGCCATGATTTCCCATTGAGGATGATACAACTACTTTAACAGAAGTTAATACACGTACTCACCACATTCATTGACACTTCTCGGTATATCCGTGTAGATGCTAGAAACCAACCGTTACTCCTGCATCCGATCATCTACAGCCGTGATATCCTCGCCAATCTGGCTACCAGGAACAACGTCATCGCTCTCTTGCATCTGTTCATCGCCAGCTACGATATCCTCTCCAACCTCTTGACCCAAAACGATCCCCTCGCCCTCCTGCATCTGTTCATTCTCGGCCGGGATATCCTCGCCAACCTCATGGCCAGGAGCAATACCTTCACCCTCCAACGGTTCTTCCTGTTCTTCCTCCTTCCAACCATGGCGCTCCATAAAAGCCGCGTCAATATCCTTGACATTGATCTCTCCACCTCCAAGCTGGACCGGCATCTTGACGGTAGCCTTGAACTTGTCCTCCTTGAGACCAATGACAACGTTGATCGCCAGCTTGACCAACTACTCCCGTCAGCCAATCCCCTCACTAACTTTAAGGGTACAAAAAGATTGACATTCTCTTTAGCAAGGTTAGGCTGGTTGTTGATTCCCAAAGTGAGGCGGATCCAAGCTTCCTTGGTTTTCTTCGAGGTGTACCTGTAAAGAAGGGAGAACGCAATGGGTGCAAGGCTCCTGTTGCGAGTGCCCTCGACGGTATAAACCACGGGGCCTGTGTGGATGCTGCCGAGGAGGGCCGTCAAGTCGAGATAAAGCTCGGGAGGCGTAGGCGGGATCGCACGCATGTGGGAGATGTCGTGGATGGTAAGGGCGATGCGAGTGGGGGGAGGATGGGTGCAGATAAGCTTGGTCATGGCTACTGTTTTTGAGAGCGTTGAAAGAAGGGTGAATGTGAAGGATGTTTGGGGATGTAAAATGAAGGATGGATAGATGGATGGAAGAGAAGGTCCGCATGGGAGTGAATATATAGGGAGAGAGTGGCACGGAATTTACGGGATTTTCTGTTGTTATCTATTGTTTCTGTGAGCATGTTTCCACGATGGATTCCCTCGATGAATTCGACAGTGCTTCACATCGTCTCACTCTGATTTCTTGTTTTTCAGCACAAATCCTTCAGTCTCTTCGGCCGCTGCTGAGGTGGTTATATCAGATGCGACTTATAATGAATAGTGAAAAGCCATTGCGGAGGATGCACAGCCATCAGTAGAAGGATCCTATACATACATTGCATCGAAAAATATACGCCGGAGGGAGCTCGATTAGAAACACCATAGACGGGCACGCAGCAGTTCCCAGAAGTGAGCCGAGATCATCTATCCAATCCCATTCCATGTCTACCATATCTACCAACATCAAGCAGAAGCGAAATTCAAAATATACATCATCACACAACAGTAAAAGGAGAAACAAAAGACAGCGCTAGGCTAATACTATCATTTGGAAACAAATTCATACCCCACCCGAATCAAATCGATCAAAGCAAGACAAAACGCCAAAGAACAATTCCACAGAAGTCGTAACGGCGTATTCGCCCCTTGGCCCCCCTTCTCTCCTTCTCCAATCACTAGTTCAGGTTAAGCTTAAAAAAACCTCCCCCACCTCGATCCCGCAGGACTTGGTCCCGCGTCACTCTCGCCCGCCGCATGTTTCTTGCTCTTCTCAAGCGCCATAAGACTCTCCATCTTCTCGAGCGCCAACTCCAACAATTGTTTCCGTTGCTGAAGATCGATATGTTTCCTAATTTTTGGATCCTCTTTTGCAAATGCTTCCACTTGGGCGGGTGAGAGGTGTCTTCCTAGTCTATTGTCCAGCTCTCTCGGAAACTATTTTCTATTAGTAATGTATACAAGGAGGGAGGCGGATAGCATACGTGATAGTAGAATTCACTCAATAATTCCACATTCAGGAACAGCACCGCTGTAGCGGTCAACTTCTCCGCCACGATATCAAGGAAGACCTCAGGGCAGTAGTATTTATTCGCCTTGTTGGCACACTGCTTGCTCTTGAGTGCGTACACACGCATCTTTAGAAGCTCTGCACGGTCGCGGAGGAGTAGTGCTTCTCTGCCTGTACGATTATCAGCTCCACTTTCTCATCGACTTGAAAAGATAATATACTCTTATCGAGGAGCCCTTGGCTGAACCCGAACGCCTCTGTCCCCTCTTTGGCATCTATATTTGCGCCATCACGGACCCTATCAATAAAGCTCATGGCTTGTCCTAGCTTCTTCTTTCCGACGCTTGCGTTTAGTGCCTTTAGCGCTTCTTCGCAATATTTTAGCTCATCTTTGAGCAGCTTCTGAGCATTATCCCGACTTTGTGTCCACTCGCGGTCTTCAATTTCAATTTCATATTTGTAGGGTTTGATGCAATTTTCGACTTGATCGCTAGTGGAATAGAAGCGGTCGTTTAGGATAGTGTTGGTGGCTTCCTGGATAGCCTGCTTAGCAAAAGGATGCTCGCGGAATGTAGACTCAGTCACAAGACGATCCATATGTTGCCCGAGAGCGCGAGCGACAACATCAGTTGCAAGTCTTCCAAAACCCATCTTAGTCAATGATGAAGTGGAAGCATCCAGCTTCCTGTGCCAGTAGAGGCTGTCCGGATCGGCTTTTGGCAACTCAGCGAGTGACTTTTCGTCGAGACGGACCCGGGTCAGATCATCGGGGAGAGGCTTATTCCAGTATCTTTGCGCCAGGAAGTCCAGGACTTTTTGGTCCAACTCATGCTTTAGCAGCTCCCGTACTTGAGGCCTTCCGAACGACTCGGTGAAGCCCTTGAATGAATGCTTAAACTTGTCAAGCGATTCAGCAAGGTACGTTTCCGCGGTCAATGGCCGGTCGTTATACTGCACTTTAAACTCATAGGTGGCCTCTTCGAGTTCCTGGTGAATAGCGTCGCTGGTACTCTGAAGACTTGAAGCCATAGTTTGTTCTAAGACAGTCATGAGCTTTTGGCGAAGGTTGATGGTGCCAACTGTAGCACCAGTTTCTTGGGCAAACTCCGGATGGGCACTGAAGAATGCGTGCTCGTTCTTACTGATGGCGCTGGTGATATTTGCGTTCTTGCCAAAGAAGTAGCCCTGGCTAGGGGTCCTGCACACAACACCGACGTATCCAAGTCGTAGAGGGTAGTTCTTGTCCTTCAAAATCGCCTGGCCTCGTTCGGGCTCTACGAGATCCATTTTGGTGATGACACCGATTGTCCTCTCTCCTCGAGGATCGACCCGTCTGCTGGCCTTCAAGGCGGTAGAGTTGGCCAAATCAACGTCGGCGGCTGAGATGGCTAGGATAACATTGGGCGGTTTGATGTATTTCTCGCAAAGTTCGGCAATCTTAGACTTGAGCTCCTCGGGTTGGCCTGCACCGGTGACCTGGATGTATCCCGGCAGGTCAATCAACGACAGATCTGGAACGTTGGGCGAATAGATGTTGAGTTGGATGGGGTCGTCCGAGACACAGTCGGCCTCCGGTACGGCCAGATTAAGATCCGTGAGTGTCCTCTGAATTTGTGCAAAGTCGGAGATCTTTCCCAGACCCAAAGCGGGGAATTCTCCGTATTCCATCGTAGTGCTTGGGGTGTTGACAAGTGTAAGCTCGATGGGGCGACGAGTAACCATGTTGGAACCTTTTGGCAGAAACTCGTGGCCAACGATAGCTTCCAAGACCGAGCTCTTTCCCGAGCTCTGAGATCCAATTACGACAATTGATGGCAACTGCAAAGCCTGTGTCTGCCCAACCTTCTGAAGAATATTGCGAATCTCGATCATCTTTTTGGTCAAGATCATCATCTGGTCGTCTTTTGCAGCCTGTGCGGCACTTCGAGCATCGTCATCGGGGCCATAACCGAAGGCAGCAGCTGTAGCAGCGCCCGCCGCAATGAAAGGTTTCTTGTCTGATTTCTTGCCATCGCCACCCGGGCCTCCGCCCGCACCTCCGTCTCCATCCTTATCACCGAATTTCATGATATTTTGCATCCACTCGGGCATCTCGGGCACCTCAAGCTTATCAAGCCCTTCCGCGACGCTACCGTACACACCGCTGGCCGTCTTCTTTGCACCGTCCAATGTGGTAGCGGCGATATCAACGCCCTGGTTAACAATGCCCCGAGCATAATTTCCGGCCTCTGTTTAACTTTGTATCAGCCTACATAGGGTGTAGAAGTGTGGAATGGTCAACTAACGTTCAACTTGAAATTGGAGGTATGCAAGCCCCGCGATTGCAGCACCACCGAATGCAGCGGGAATCTTTGCAAACTTGAGAACGAGCTTTGGGAGAGACCTCGCAAAGCTCATCTGCCTGACGGCGAGAGCACCTGAGTTGTGGTAACGATAGATCTGGTCGGGCCATCTCAGACCTCGAGACTGAAGGATTGAATCAGGACGTAGGAGGCCGCCGGCAGAGGAACGGATCCCAGACTGTGGAGTGTAGAAGCGGCGGACTGAATGAATCGGAGGAGGACGTCTTGTAACTGAGGTGGTCGCAGTTGCCGCAGCGCGGGACGAAATAAGCCGTGCACTCATGGCTTTTAGGGTATGTTGCTCATCCAAGACGAGCACTTGGAGATAGTTGTGAGTTGGTTGCGGAACTGGCTTGTGCTCTGGCTGAACGAACTGAACTTTGTGCTGGCGTGTGGAGATTGGTGGGCGTTGCCAAGCGGAGCACTGATTGGAATATTTGCGGTTATGTAAGGGCGGTTTCCGGGGAGAGGGGAAATATGAGGGGCCTTGAAACGCTGTCAACTCTGAATGGAGCGGACAGGGGGTGTTTATCCCATTGGTACAGATAATCGATGGCATGATGGACAGGAACGGAGTCATAGAATAGCATTCGGTGTTTTATGGTAGAGTCTAAACGTACTAAGTAGCTATCCGAACATTGCGCCTACTGAATTATGAGTAAACTTACTTGCAGAGCGAGTAAATGCTCTAAAATGCCCTGGAAAGATTTTGAATGAAAGCCCGGCTCTCGATAGCTCTCACGTGCTCAATCCCCGGTATTTGCTCATATTGCGACATCACCTCTTTTCTTCATAGATATAAATACCGCAATCCCAAACACTTCGCCACTACCCAATCCCAAACACTTTGCCACTACCGACCACGATCTCCAACGTCCAGCTCATATTCAATCATAACTCCCCGTCATGTGTAAACTCACCACCACATTCACCCGTCTTTAGCTAAACCTTTGCAGGCCGCTTCCTCGTGTATAAAGGCCGCAACCCCATCTTGCTTTCGGACCTGATCCTGAACCCAACCCATTCCATCTTAACCCAATCCTATGACTGCCGCCTCCGGCTCGACTTCAGGCGCCCTCACAATGGCGACGGCTTCGGAATCGGCTACTACACGTCGCTCTCGCTCTCCTCGGAGCCATGCATCTTCACGAGCACGACACCGGCCTGGAACTGTGTGAACCTCGCGCGTCTCGCACGAAAAACCACCAGTAACCTCGTCTTCGCGCACGTCCGTGCCACTACAACGGGTGCCCTCAGCGAAAGCAATTGCCACCCGTTCTCCTATCACTCGATCATGTTCATGCACAACGGGCACATCGCGAACTTCCAAGGGATCAAGCGGAAGCTAGTAGCCGGGTTGCGAGATGAGTACTTTCTGATGGTGGAGGGGAGCACCGACTCGGAGTGGGCGTTCGCCTTGTTCCTCGACACTTTACACGGCCTCGGGGTGGACCCCAAGTCCGCGCCCGCCGACGGATTCGGCCACCAAAAGCTCCGTGAAGCAATGCTGGGTACTATCGCTCGGCTAAACACGATCTTCCAAGAAACGGGAACGACGGAGCCTTCGCTGCTGAATTTTGCGGCCACGGACGGCCACTCAGTTGTGTGCACGCGATACGTCTCCTCGCGCAATGACGAGGCGGCAAGTCTTTATTTCTCGAGCGGGACGAGGTTTCATGAGTACAGAGAGGGCGGGTTTTATCGCATGGAGAGACATGATCGGGGCCAGGATTTGGTCATGGTTGCGAGCGAGCCTTTGACGTTCGAGCGCGAAGATTGGGTTACCGTGCCTACAAATTCTGTGCTTACAATCAATAAACAGACGGTGCTGATACATCCAATCAAAGGTATATTCTCCCTCCTTTACCACGTGGAAGATGGTGCTGATGTGGCGTAGATCAATATTATCAGTCTGATCCCAGCTATAGACGCTCCATGAAGTTTGCGGAGGAGAAGGGTCAGGTTGGACATGGACCTGGCGATAAACCACGGGAGGACAGCGCTGATTTAGTGGCGGAGGCCTCTCAGCTACTGACACTGGTGGGCGGTGTGGCGTGATAGATGTTTAACATGTTATGAGACGGCGTAGGCGTTTTCTGTTTTACGTGCAGGAGTTTAGATTCGTTGTGGAGTTCATTTTTATTTGCCTCTTGATGGGTGGCATGTATTACCTTGTTTCTTTATCTGCTGTCCATACCCTTTTTTGTTGCCTATAAGAATAGACATCCTCGTCTCTCAACGAGATCCCTATAACTACTGTACCAAAAATGCCCCGTTTATTGATGCCGAGTTAATGCTGTATTAATGTTGAATTCTTTATAAATGTATACATTGGCTGAACTTGTGGGGTATTTTGGAATTTGCAACAATATCAATTGTTTTGAATGTGGGATCAATTTCACAATAATGTAGCACAGAAGACCACATTAGATAGTATATTGATGCCACATTGATGCTAGATTGCTGTCATATTCAAAATGATGTGCATTGAGTTAAATAGTAGAGTTACACTACATTACTTCCACATGTGTATATTTCGCAAATGCCTGCACACGCCTGCACACGCCCGCGCATGCCCACGCATGCCCGTGCTTGTCCACGCTTGCCTCCAGGCCCGATGCTGCCAGCTGACTGACGTATGGTAAAAAAAAAATCTCTGGCATGATTCAAACCTGTTTCAGTGGGTATTGTACACACCCACTAACCACTACACTATGTATGTAGTTTGCTGAACATAACATGTTAGGGCTATTTGTAGGTATACTGGTTTATTACTGTCACATCATTGTGACAAGAATGTGGAATGCCTGCCACATCTATGCAAATGCTCAATGCTGCTCAA
>Ga0307515_10000356_pt1 | contig 112492 bp, 99 predicted proteins | sample 17_EM_MG_FD_194513 | JGI IMG/M metagenome (GOLD analysis project Ga0307515, IMG submission 194513) | Populus trichocarpa ectomycorrhiza microbial communities from riparian zone in the Pacific Northwest, United States - 17_EM | ecosystem: Host-associated > Plants > Roots > Unclassified | place...
GCCCTCGCCCCAGCCCTCGCCCTCGCCCCAGCCCTCGCCCTCGCCCCAGCCCTCGCCCTCGCCCTCGCCCTCGCCCTCGCCCTCGCCCTCGCCGACCACATGCTGCGGACCTTGATACGCCCAGGTGCCGATGGGGGCTGTTTCTTTTAAGGGCCTTACTCAGCGTCGTCGAAAAACCACGGCTGTGCCGGTCGCTGGTGGCCGAACTCCCACCGACCCGACGGATTTGGTGGGCCAAATTTGCGACTTGCACTCAAAAAGCAACAGCCCCGATGGCGAACCCGAACTCACCAAGATCGCCACCCCATACCCCCGCAAAACCCTACGAACCGCCGACCACCTACACCCCGCGAGAAGGGCCCCGAGCACACCGAAACGAGCGAGCTGGGGTGCCCGAAGCCGGCGTGCCGCCTGCTGGCCGCACCCCGCCTTCGGGCAGCCGTTCACAGATCTTGGAGACTTGCGGCGTGCTCCACGCCCGCACGCATCAAGGTCGCGGCCGCCTGTGGAGATATGCGGAGTTTGTGAGGTTTGGGTCCGGAATGTGAGACCGGATGTTCAGGGTGTGGTTACCGTGCTCGGCATATGGGACCGAGGCTCATCAGCTAGACGTGTGTCCGCATGGTGGACCGTCGAGGGTGGGGCCGAGGGTCGTCGGCGCGGGATGCGGGTCCGACGAGGGGTTGAGCCGTGGATTTCCGTCACGGGGATGCGGCTCGTCGCGCAAATTCAGGACAGGCGGGCGAGGTCCGTGAAGAAGTCCGGGTAGGTTTTGGCCACGCAGCCCGGGTCCGCGATCTCGATCCCCGGCGACCGCAGCCCCAGCAGCGACAGGCTCATCGCCATCCGGTGGTCCTCGTAGGTCGCGAACCGGGTCGGCCGCGGCGTTCCCGGGTGGATCGTGAAGCCGTCCTCGTCCTCGGTCGCGTCGATGCCGGCCCGGCGCAGTTCGGTCACCACCGCCGCCACCCGGTCGGTTTCCTTGCCGCGGATGAAGCCGATCCCGCGGACCCGGGTCGGCGAGTCGGCGTAGACCGCCACCGCTGCCAGCGTCTGCGCCGTGTCTGAAATGTCGGCCATGTCGACGTCGATGCCGTGCAGCGGGCCACCCGCGGTGACCGTCAGCTCGTCCGCCGAGCGAGTCACCGTCGCGCCCATCCGGCCCAGCACGTCCGCGAAGCCGACGTCACCCTGCAGGCTGCCCGCGCCGAGCCCGCGTACCGTCACCCGACCGCCCGCGATCGCCGCCGCACCCAGGAAGTATGACGCCGCGCTCGCGTCCGGCTCCACCGCGTAGTCGGTGGGGCGGTAGGAGCCCGGCGCCACGGTGAGGCCGTCGGCCCGGGCGCCGAAGGCCGCCATCACCGCCCGGGTCATCTCCACGTACGGCACCGACACCAGTGGGGAGGTCAGCTCCACGGCCAGGCCCTCGGCCATCAGCGGGCCGGCCATCAGCAGCCCGGAGAGGAACTGGCTGGAGATGTGCCCGCTGACCTCGACCCGGCCGCCACGCAGCGGGCCACGCACCGTCGCGGGCAGAAACCCGGTCGTGGAGACCTCCGCGCCCAGGTCGCGCAGCGCGTCCAGGACCGGCCCGAACGGCCGGGCGCGCAGCTGCGGGGTGCCGTCGACCACGGTACGGCCGGGACTCAGCGCCGCCGCGGGCAGAATGAACCGGGACGTGGTGCCGGACTGGCGGGCGTCGACGGCGGCGTCCGACGACCCGTTCCGGGGGTCCGCCCCCGTCACCCGGATCACGGCTGCCTCGGCGTCCGCGTCGACGGTCGCGCCCAGGGCGGCCACCGCGCCGAGCATTGCCCGGGTGTCGTCGGCGAACAGGGCGCCGGTCAGCGTCGAGGTGCCCGGGGTCAGCGCGGCGCAGAGCAACGCCCGGTTGGTGATGCTCTTCGACCCGGGTGGGCGCACGGTGGCGTCCAGCGGCGAGCTCAGCGGGGCGACGGTCAGCACGTCCGGAAGATCAGCCATGTCCGAAATTCTGCCGGGCCGCCACCTGACCGCCGCAGCCCGGCCCACCGGTGTCCTGCATGTGGAACGGCCCACCGGCGTCCGCCTCGCCGACGGCCCGCACGAAGGGACGGCCCGCCACAATGCGACGGGCCGTTCCTTCGTGCGACATGCCGGCCGGCTGCCGCGGCGGCCACAAAAGACCAGCTCGGGCCAACCGCGAACAACCGGCTCAGAGCAGGCGTCAGACGACGACGCTGACCAGCCGGCCCGCGACCACGATCACCTTGCGGGGCTCGCGACCCGCCAGCACCTCGGCGATCGATTCCAGCGCTGCCGCCCGTACCGCATCCTCGGTTGTGTCCGGCGCGACCTCGACCCGACCGCGGACCTTGCCGTTGACCTGCACCGGGTAGGTGATCGACTCGGCGACCAGCTGGGCCGGGTCGGGCACCGGGAAGTCGGCGTATGCCAGCGTGTCCTCGTGGCCCAACTTGCGCCACAGCTCCTCGGCCAAGTGCGGGGCGAACGGCGACGTCATCAGCACCAGCGGCTCGATCGCCTCACGGGACACCGTGCCCAGCGGGGTCAGCGCGTTGGTCAGCTGGATCAGCTTGGCGATGGCCGTGTTGAAGCGCAACTCGTCCATGTCCTCGCGGACCCCGTCGATGGTGCGGTGCAGCACGCGCCGGGTCGCCGGGTCCAGCGGCTCGTCGGTGACCCGCACCGCGCCGGTCTCCTCGTCCACCACCAGGCGCCAGACCCGCTGCAGGAAGCGCTGCGAGCCCACGGCCGCGCGGGTGTCCCAGGGGCGGGACACGTCCAGCGGGCCCATCGCCATCTCGTACACCCGGAACGTGTCGGCGCCGTACTGCTCGCTCATGTCGTCGGGGGTGACGACGTTCTTCAGCGACTTGCCCATCTTGCCGTATTCGCGGGCCACTTCCTCGTCGCCGAAATACCACGTGCCGTCGCGCTCGACGACCTCCTCGGCGGGCACGATGACGCCGCGGGCGTTCCGGAACGCGTACGCCTGGATGTAGCCCTGGTTGAACAGCTTGCGGAACGGCTCGAAGGACGAGATGTGGCCCAGGTCGTACAGCACCTTGTGCCAGAAGCGGGCGTACAGCAGGTGCAGCACCGCGTGCTCGACGCCGCCCACGTACAGGTCCACGCCGCCGCAGTCGGCCGCGTCGCGCGGGCCCATCCAGTAGGCCTCGTTCTCCTTCTCGACCAGCACCTTGTCGTTGTGCGGGTCCAGGTAGCGCAGCTCGTACCAGCAGGAGCCGGCCCACTGCGGCATCGTGTTGGTCTCGCGGGTGTAGGTCCGCATCCCGTCGCCCAGGTCCAGCTCGACGGTGACCCAGTCCTTCTTGCGCGACAGCGGCGTCTCCGGGTCGCTGTGCTCGTCGTCGGGGTCGAAGGTGCGCGGCGAGAAGTCGTCGGTGTCCGGCAGGACCACCGGCAGCATCGACTCGGGCAGCGCGACGGGCAGGCCGGTCTCGTCGTAGACGATCGGGAACGGCTCGCCCCAGTAGCGCTGCCGGCTGAACAGCCAGTCGCGCAGCCGGAACGTGGTCGCGCCCCGGCCGTGGCCGTGCTCCTCCAGCCAGGTGATCATCGCGGCCTTGGCGTCGGCCACGGCCATGCCGTTCAGCCAGTCGCTGTTGATCGCGGGCGCGTCGCCGGTGAAAGCGCCGTCGAAGCCGTCCGGCGCCTGCACCGTACGGATGATCGGCAGGTCGAAGACCTCGGCGAAGGCCCAGTCGCGTTCGTCCTGCCCGGGCACCGCCATGATCGCGCCGGTGCCGTAGCCGGCCAGCACGTAGTCGGCGATGAAGACCGGGACGCGGGCGCCGTTGACCGGATTGGTCGCGTATGCGCCGGTGAAGACACCCGTCTTGACCTTGGCGTCGGCGGTCCGCTCCTCCTCGGTCTTGGCCGCGGCCTCGATCCGGTACGCGGACACCGCCGCCGCCGGGCTCGCGTGCCCACCCGTCCAGGCCGGCTTGGTGCCCTCGGGCCAGGCGGCCGGGACGACCGAGTCGACCAGGGTGTGCTCGGGCGCCAGCACCATGTAGGTCGCGCCGAACAGGGTGTCGGGCCGGGTGGTGAAGACGCTGATCACGTCGTCGCCGACCGGGAAGTCCACGTGCGCGCCCTTGGACCGGCCGATCCAGTTGCGCTGCATCAGCTTGACCGGCTCCGGCCACTCCAGCGTGTCCAGGTCGTCGACCAGCCGGTCGCCGTAGGACGTGATCCGCATCATCCACTGCTTCAGGCTGCGCTTGAAGACCGGGAAGTTGCCGCGCTCGCTGCGCCCGTCCGGGGTGACCTCCTCGTTGGCCAGCACCGTGCCCAGCCCCGGGCACCAGTTGACCGGTGCCTCGCTGACGTAGGCCAGCCGGTAGTCGTTGATCACCTGGCGGCGTTCGACATCGGACAGCTCGGCCCACGGCCGGCCGTCGGCGGTCGCGCGCTCCCCCGCCTCGAACTGCGCGACCAGGATCTCGATCGGCTTGGCCTTCGAGTCGGTGGGGTCGAACCAGGAGTTGAAGACCTGCAGGAAGATCCACTGGGTCCAGCGGTAGTACTCCGGGTCGGTGGTGGAGAAGCTGCGCCGCTCGTCGTACGCCAGGCCCAGCCGGCGCAGCTGACCGCGGTAGCGCTCGACGTTGGCCTCGGTGGTGATCCGCGGGTGGGTGCCGGTCTGCACCGCATACTGCTCGGCGGGCAGGCCGAACGCGTCGAAGCCCATCGGGTGCAGCACGTTGTATCCCGCCATCCGCTTGTAGCGGGTGTAGGAATCCGTGCCGATGTAGCCCAGCGGGTGCCCGACGTGCAGGCCCGCGCCGGAGGGGTAGGGAAACATGTCCTGAACGTGCAGTTTCGGCGCCCCCGCGCGCGGGTGGCCGGGGTCGGCCAGCTCACCGGTCGGGTTCGGTGCGTGGAACGTGCCGCGGTCGGCCCAGAAGGCCTGCCAGCGGGGCTCTATCTCCGCGGCCATGGCCGCTGTGTAGCGGTACGGCGGGACGTCCGCGTTGGTCTCGGACTCGCTCATCGTCACCATCTCGTTCATTGGAAAGTCAGTCGACAGGATCACCTACTTCAGGGCATAAAAAAGCCCCTCTCGCAGGAGGGGGCGCCGCGCTGTTCTCTGCTAAGAGATCAACACGGCTTGCTAAGAAGCAGGAAAGACCGAGCCATGACTGCATGATACCGGGCGTCCGGTTCGCGCGGCGAGCGGTATCAACCATGCCGATTCGTAACCCATCCGATATGCGTGTCCAGTTGACCACAGGCGGTCACTGGCGCTAATGCGCCCTCGGCAGCTTGCTGTGACCGGGCTAACCTGTTGGGAACGGGCGGCGAGCGCCGGAGGCCCACGGACCGCCGGCCGCCCGCGAACCTTCGGTTCCTTTTCTACGTAGGCACGTAGGAAGGGGCTTGAACGACATGGAGGAGGCCCGTGACAACGCCAACCTGGGACCAGCCCGGCGGTCCCATGCCGAATGATGAGTTCCTCGCCGCAAGCGGGGCCATCATGGCCAACATCGAGCAGGTCATCGAGGGCAAGAGCGCGACGGTCCGGCTGGCACTCGCCGTGCTGCTCGCCGAAGGCCATCTGCTGATCGAGGACGTGCCCGGCGTCGGCAAGACCAAGCTCGCCAAGGCGCTCGCCCGCTCGATCGACTGCTCGGTCCGGCGCATCCAGTTCACCCCCGACCTGCTGCCCAGCGACGTGACCGGGGTCAGCGTCTACAACCAGGAGACGCGCGACTTCGAGTTCAAGCCGGGCGCCGTGTTCGCCAACCTGGTGGTCGGCGACGAGATCAACCGGGCCTCCCCCAAGACCCAGTCCGCCCTGCTGGAGTGCATGGAGGAGCGGCAGGTCACCGTCGACGGCACCACCTACGAGCTGCAGGCGCCGTTCATGGTCATCGCGACCCAGAACCCGATCGAGATGGAGGGCACCTACCCCCTCCCCGAGGCGCAGCGCGACCGCTTCACCGCCCGCATCGCGATGGGCTACCCGGACCCGCGCGCCGAGATGGCGATGCTCAACAGCCACGGTGCCCACGACCCGCTGAACGACCTGCGTGCCGTCTCCGACGCCGCCCTGGTCCGCCGGCTGATCGCCACCGCCCGCGGCGTGCACGCGTCCGAAGCCGTCCAGCAGTACGCGATCGCGCTGGTCACGGCCACCCGGGAGGCGCCGGAGATCCGCCTCGGCGCGTCGCCGCGGTGCACCCTGCAGCTCATCCGTACGGCCAAGGCCGTCGCGGCCCTGGAGGGCCGCGACTACGTCCTGCCGGACGACCTGCAGACCCTCGCGGTGCCGGTGCTGGCCCACCGCATCATCCCGACGGCCGACGCCCAGCTGAACAGGCGCACCACGGACGCCATCGTCGCCGAGATCGTGCACCGGCTCCCCCTGCCGCACGACCGCAGCCGCTCGCCGTACGACACGCGTGCGGTCGGCGACACCCGCGGGCAGTACGAGTCCCGGGGGCGCTGACATGCGGGAGGCTATGCGGGGACTGACCACCCGCGGCCGTTCCTTCCTGGCCGCCGGCTCGGCAGCCGCCGTCTCCGCGTTCATCCTCGGAGAGAAGGACCTGCTGCGCGTGGCCATCCTGCTGGCCATGCTGCCGCTGCTGGCCGCCGCGTACGTGGGCCGCAGCCGCTACAAGCTGGCGTGCACCCGCTCGCTGGAGCCCGGCCGCGCGCCGGTCGGCTCCAGCGCGCGGGTCATCCTGCGCCTGCAGAACATGTCCCGGCTGCCCACCGGCACGCTGCTGCTGGAGGACAGGCTGCCGTACGCCCTGGGCAGCCGGCCCCGGGTGGTGCTGGAACGGCTCGGCGCGCACCAGGCCAGCTCGGTGGCATACACCGTCCGCGCCGACGTGCGCGGCCGCTACCCGGTCGGCCCGCTGGTGATCCGGCTCACCGACCCGTTCGGGCTGTGCGAGCTGACCCGCTCGTTCCCCAGCGTCGACCGGCTCACGGTCATCCCGCAGGTCGTCCCGCTGCCGGCGGTGCGACTCGCCGGCGAATATGCGGGCACCGGCGACAGCCGCGCCCGCTCGGTGGCTGTGCACGGCGAGGACGACGCGGCAACCCGGGAATACCGGCGCGGCGACGACCTGCGCCGGGTGCACTGGCGCTCCACGGCCCGCACCGGTGAGCTCATGGTGCGCCGCGAGGAGCAGCCCTGGGAGAGCCGGGCCACCGTGGTGCTGGACACCCGCCTGGCCGCGCACCGCGGCGAGGGCCCGACGGCGAGCTTCGAATGGGCCGTCTCGGCGGCCGCCAGCATCGCCATGCACCTGCGCCAGGCCGGCTACAAGCTGCGCCTGGTGACCGGTGCCGGGGTGGACGTCGACGCCAACGAGATCGGCGGCGAGGGCGCGATCCTGGACACCCTCGCCGACGTCAAGCTGACCGACGCCGGCGACATCTCGGTGCTGGTCGACCAGGTCCGCCGGCGTTCCGACGGCGGACTGGTGATCGGCCTGTTCGGCACGCTCAGCGTGGCCGAGGCCGAGGTGCTGACCGGGCTGCGGGGCAACGGCGCGACCTGCATCGGGTTCGCGATCGACAGTTCGACCTGGGTAAACATGACAGCCGCGGACCGCACCGAGGCCGACCGGGCGCACGGTGCCACGTCGCTGGCGCTGGTCCGCAGCGGCTGGCGCTCGGTGCCGGTTGCGCACGGCGACTCGCTCGCCGCGCTCTGGCCGGCGGCCGGACGCGGCTCGCAGGGGTTCGCATACCGGGCTGCCATGGCGGAGACGGTCGGGCGATGAGGGGAGTTCTACGGTGACCGGGCGACGACGACTGGGGCTCGTGGCGGCGGCCGCGACCCTGCTGGCGGCGGCACCGCTGTCGGCGATCTTCGACACCTGGACCTGGCTGCTGCAGTGCATCCTGGCGGTCGGCCTGGTGGCCGGCGCGGCTGTGCTGACCCGTACGCTGCGGTTCCCGACCTGGGCGCAGGCGCTCAGCATGGTCGTGGTGCTGCTGCTGACCCTGACCTGGATGTTCCCCAGCGGCGACGAGTTGCTGTCGCTGATCCCGGCGCCGGCGACGTTCGAGCACTTCGGCGCGCTGTTCAGCGACGCCGGCAACGACACCCGCTCGTACGGTGTCCCGGTCCCGGACCGCGAGGGCCTGCTCTTCGTCGCGGTCCTCGGCATCGGCGCGGTCGCCATCGCGGTCGACCTGCTCGCCGTCGTGGCCCGCCGGCCGGCCCTGGCCGGCCTGCCGATGCTGGCCATCTACTCGGTCCCGGTCGCCGTCTACGTCGACAGCGTCCCGGTGTTCCCGTTCATCGTCGGCGCGACCGGCTTCCTCTGGCTGCTGGTCGCCGACAACGTCGACCGGGTCCGCCGCTTCGGCCGCCGGTTCACCGGCGACGGCCGCGACGTCGACGTGTGGGAGCCCTCGCCGCTGGCCGCGGCCGGGCGCCGGCTCGCCGTGATCGGCGTCGCCACCGCCGTGCTGCTGCCGCTGATCGTGCCGGGCCTCAACACCGGCCTGCTCAACTCACTCACCCAGGTGGGCACCGGCACCGGTACGGGCGGCGTGGGCAACGGCGGCACCGGACGGATCAACCTGTTCGCGTCGCTGAGCGGCCAGCTCAACCAGACTCAGGTCACCAACTACGTCCGGGTCAAGACCAACGAGCCGGACCCGTTCTACCTGCGCTTCGGCGTCGGCGACGTGCTGAGCGCCGACGGCGTCGGCAACCGCGCGCCGAACGGCCGGCCGCTCTCCCGCGGCCTGGACGACCCCCGGCAGGGCGACACCGGGGCCGGCGGGGAGTTCAAGCAGTATCGCGCCGAGGTGGAGATCACCAACGACTTCGGACAGACCCTGGCGCCGGTCTACTCGACGCCGATCGAGACCGACGGCCTCGACGGCGCCTGGTCCTACGACCCGAACACGCAGGTGGTCTACTCCAACCGGACGACCACCAAGGGCAAGAAGTATTCGTTCGACTACGTCCGGGCCAAGTTCACGCCCGCCGAGCTGCGCACGGCCCAGGCGCTCCCCCGCGACAACCCGCTGCGCACCCAGTTCACCACCTCGCCGGAGGACCCCAAGGTCACGGAGCTGGTGGAGAACCTGGTCAAGGGCAAGAACACCGAGTACGACAAGGTCATGGCCATCTACCGGTACTTCTCCCGGGACAACGGCTTCACCTACAGCCTGCAGACCGCGGACCCGAAGGCCGGCGCGTCGGCGATCGCCGCGTTCCTGCAGGGCAAGGCGGGCTATTGCCAGCAGTATTCGGCGGCGATGACCTGGATGGTCCGCGAGGCGGGCATCCCGGCCCGGGTGGCGTTCGGCTTCACCCGCGGCAGCATCCGCGACGGCGACGCGTACGTCCTGACCAACCGCAACGCCCACGCCTGGACCGAGGTCTACCTGGACGGCTTCGGCTGGGTGCCGTTCGACGCGACCCCGGCGGCCGCGGTGGTCGGCTCGACCCGCTCGGACTGGGCCCCGGACACGGACGCGGTGCAGGCCCCGACGGCGACATCGACGGCCACGGCCGCACCGGGCGCCGACCCCTCGTCGTCGGCCGGCGCGGCCAACCGCCCCGACCGCGACCCCGACGCGGGCAGCCTCGACGCGGCTGGCTCGACCGGCCAGTCGGTCCTGTCCACGACGCTCCTGCTGACGGTGGCGATCATCGCGCTGGTGCTGGCGCTGCTGGCGGTCCCGGCCCTGCGCCGAGTCCTGGTCCGCAGGCGCCGGCACGCGGCAACGGTCCCCAAGGCCGCGGCGGTGGCGGCGGCCGGCCCGGCCCCACCGGGCACCCGCGAGGTCGTGGTGACCACCGAAGCGATCCGCGCCCGCGAGGACGCACACGCGGCGTGGGACGAGCTGGTGGACACGATGATCGACTACCGCGTGCCGGTGGACCCGACGGAGACGCCGCGGCACACGGCCCAGCGCCTGGTCCGCGAGGCGGACCTGGCGGAAACCTCGGCGGAATCGGCGACGCTGCTGGGCCGGGCGGAGGAGCGAGCCCGGTACGCCCGCCAGCCACTGCAGGGCGGCGAGCTGACGGCGGCGCTGAACCAGATCCGCAAGGGCCTGGCGAAGACGGCGACCAGGCGCACCCGGCTGGCGGCGATCGTGCTGCCGCCGTCGGTGCTGCTCCGGTGGCGGATGGGCATGGGCGACGTGTCGGCCCGCTGGGTGGACGGCTTCAGCCGGGGGCGGGACCTGCTGGTTCGCTTCAGCCCCCGGCGCCTCCTGGCAAACAAGGCCCGCTGACCCGGGCCACCCGCACTACCGACGCTGCCCCGCCGAATCTCGATCCGGCGGGGCGGCGGCTCGGTCTCGCGCCCGGCTTGACGATCAAAGGGCCGCCATCAACCATCGGACACCGTTCTGCACGACCGGTCTCCCCACCCGATCACACCCCCAGGCCGCGGCTGGATCTTGTCGCGGCGCGGTCCGCTCTGCACCCGTGCACATCAACGTTGATCCAGGGTCAACAAAACCGCGCGGACCTTGTAGCAGCGCGGTCCACTCCGCACCCGCCCGCATCACAATCGCCCCGGGTCGGCGATCCCCGCGAGGATCCGGCAGCGGTCGCGCGCCGCGATGCCACACCACCGGCCCCGGGCGACTCATCGGAACTACTCCCCCGCCAGCCCCACCCCTTACCCGCGCCGGCGGCAGCCCAGCTGATGGACCCCGGTCCCGCCCACCGGGCACCGTCACCACATCCTGGTCATCCCGTCCCACATCCCGGGCCAGAACCACGCATAACGCCCTATATCGCCACCGGATTCCGCGACCTTGATACGCACGGGCGCCGAGCAGACCGCCGCGCACCAAGGTCTAGGACAGCCGCGCACCAACACCTGCGCGGCACCGTCGCGCTGCAAGATCTCCCCGGCAACGCGAAGGGGCCAAACGATCGGCACGGGTTCGCCCTATCGGCACGGGCTCGCCCTAGGAGCCGCGATCTTGAGCCGCGCGGGTCACCCGACTTTCGCCATTTTGTGCCGGCGCAGCCGCAGGTCAGGCCCGACTAGAAAGTAGATCTTGCGTATCACCCTGGTCAGCGCCAAGCCGCAATATTCTCGGCGCCGCGCCCGACATGCGGGATGAGCTCGGCGGATGGTGGATGTCCTACGGGGCAAGCGATCCAGAAAATGGCAGAGTCCCCGCGGCGCTCCAAGATCTCGCCGCAGCGGCCTGGGCCCGGGCGTAGCAATGAGCGGCGCCCCTCAACGGGGACGCCGCTTCGTATGTGGCTCATCGTCAACGATGAGCGTGCGGATACGGCGATGGCGGCCGGATGGCCGCCATTCGTCGCCGCTGGTTGTCGGGGTTAGCGATGGCCCTCGGGACGCTGACGCCAGCGATCCTCGAGCCGTTCGATGAAGCCCGATTTCCGGGTCTGCCGGGTGCGGCGGGTCGCGGTGCCACCGACGGCGTGCAGGTCAGGCGCCTGCCCCTTTCGGCGGCTTTGCATCCCGAACGCTGCGGCGGCCAACATGACCACGAATCCCGCCACGCCGAGCAGCGTGTTGCTGCTCACCGTGCCGTAGACAACCAGCGCAAGACCAGCGACGATCACGAACGCGGCGACGACCAGTCGACGACGGGCGTGGAACCGCGGGTCGCTGGCCCGCACAGCCGAGGCGAATTTGGGGTCCTCGGCAAGCGACTGCTCGATTTGATCGAACAGCCGCTGCTCGTGCTCCGAGAGCGGCACGGCATTCCTCCCCGGGCGCATGTCCGGCCCCCCGGCGTTGGTGCAGGCGGGCCGATGGTGCGAGACAGCCGACCGGCTGCCTTACCGCAAGTCTACGAGGGCGTTGGCGGGTCGGAAAGCGGGACGACCGTCGAGTGCGGGTGATTTTCGGTTCTGCGTTGATCGGTTTGTCCCAAAAGACTGGCCGGTCCGACGATGGAGCGGCCGAATCGGGCCGCCAGGGCGTCCGTCGCGGCCTCCGCCTCGCGCCACCCGCGCTCCGGCTCACCCAGCGTGAGCTGCCGTGATGCGGACGCGGCGGCGGCGAGGCCCTCGACTCGGACGCCGACGAGGCGGATCGGCTCGCTCGCGCGCAGCGCCTCGAACAGCGCCCACGAAGTCGCGAAAATCTCCCGCGCCACATCGGTGTTCGTCGGCATTGTGCGGGACCGGTTGACCGTCCGGAAGTCGGCCATCCGGATCTTGATGGTCACCGTCCGGCCCACGTGGCCGCCGGCGCGCAGCCGGCCACCGACTTTGTCGGCCAGCGCCAGCAGGCTGCGCCGGATCGTCGCCGGGTCGGTGACGTCGGTGTCGTAGGTCAGCTCGGCGCCGACCGACTTCTCGACGTGCTCGGAGACGACCCGGCGCGAGTCACGTCCCCAGGCGAGCTCGTGCAGGTGCGCCGCGGACGCCTCGCCGAGCGCGGCCCGCAGCATGCCCAGCGGCGCGGCGGCCAGATCACCCACCGTCATCAGGCCCAGCCTGTGCAGCGTCTCGGCGGCCCGCTCGCCCACGCCCCAGAGCGCGTCCACCGGCAGCGGGTGCAGGAAGTCGAGCACCTGGCCGGCCGGGACGACGATGACGCCGTCGGGCTTGGCCCGGGTCGAGCCGAGCTTGGCCACGAACTTGCTCGGCGCGACCCCGACCGAGCAGGTCAGCCGCTGCTCCTCGGTGATCCGGGCGCGGATGTCGCGGGCGATGAGCGCGGGACGGCCGAGCAGGCGCTGGGCGCCGGCCACGTCGAGGAAGGCCTCGTCCAGCGAGAGGGGCTCGACCAGCGGCGTGACGTCGCGGAAGATCCGCATGACGGCGGCCGAGGCGGCCGAATATTCGGTGAAGTCGGGGGGCAGGAACACCGCGTGCGGGCACAGGGCACGGGCCCGCATGGCCGGCATCGCGCTGCGGATGCCATAGCGGCGGGCCTCGTAGCTGGCCGAGCTGACCACGCCGCGGGGGCCGAGCCCGCCCACGACGACCGGCTTGCCGCGCAGGTCGGGGCGGCGGCGGACCTCGACGGCGGCGAAGAACGCGTCCATGTCGACGTGCAGGATCGTGCAACCCGCGTCGTCGGCCTCCGGCCCGAACCGCGGATCACGACCCCGGCCGATGACCTGACTTCGTCCCACGACCAGCAACCTATCCGTGGGGTATGACAAAAACTCCGGTCAGCGGGCGATCAGCAGCGGAACCGTCATCTCGGCGGCGGTCACCGACCCGTGGTACGCGATCAGTTGACCCACCGCCGGCGGCTCCCAGCCCTCGGCGACGATCACCGTCCGCCCCTGGCAGATCACCACCACGTCACCGAGCCGGCTCAGGTGCGCCGGCGGCACCGGCCCGTACCAGCCGCCCTCGATCGCCTCCTCGCGCGTCAGCACCCAGGCCGCGGATCCCAGCACCCCGCGCCACGCGGCGATCACGTCGTCGCGCGACCCGTCCTCGACGTACAGGTAGCGGACCCGGGGTTCTCCCGAGACCGCGACGATTCCGGCCGCCAGCACCGGGTCCGTGCCAAGATCGAAACGCCCCTCAAGGGGCACGTTGAGCTGCCCGTGGTCGGCGGTGACCAGCAGCGCGGCACCGGCCGGCAGGCCCTCGACCAGCCGGGTGACGAGCCCGCCGACCTGCTCCGCGGCTTCCTGCCAGGGTGGCGAGCCGACCCCGGAGGCGTGCCCGTGGTGGTCGAGGTCGGGGTGGTAGCCGTAGACGAGGCCGGGCCGGGCCAGCGCCTCCAGCATCCGGGCGGAGAGCGAGAGCGGGTCGGCGGCGCCGGAGAACGCGGCTCCCCGGTTCGCGGCCACCGTGAGGCCCGTGCCCTCGAACTCCGGCCGGGTCACCTGGGTGACGTTCAGGCCCGCCGCGGCCGCGGTTTCGAAGCGGGTCGGCAGCGGCTGCCACTGCGCCGGGTCGGGGTCCTTGTCCCATTTGATGTGGTTGAGGATGCCGCCGTCGGGCTTGCGCAGCGTGAAGCCGAGCACTCCGTGCGCTCCCGGCAGGGCGCCCGCGCCGAGGGTGACCAGGCTGACCGGGGTCGTGGAGGGAAAACCCGAGGTCAGGACCCGGGTGGGCAGCTCGCGCAGGATCGGGGCCTGGGCCGCGGCGACCGGGATCTGGTACGTCCCCAGCCCGTCGACCAGCAGCACCGCGATCCGGTCGACGCCCGCCAGCTGGGCACCGAGGCCCAGCACGTCGGTGGCGCCGGGCACCCCGAGCACCGCGCTGACGCTGGGCATCAGGTCGGCCAGGCTGGCGCTCCCGTACGCGGGCCGCACCGGGGTGAGCGCCTCCGGCGGCAGCTGATCGGTCACGGGCGCCGCGCGAAGAGGTGCAGCTGGGAGGCGATGTCGCGGAACGGCGGCCGGGCGGAGAGCGCCAGCTCCAGCTCCAGCATCGCCTGCGGGTCGGCCTCCACCACGGCGGCCGGCACCAGGTCGGCGAGCACCCGCACCCCGTGGATCTCCTCGATGGTGAGCCCCGCCGCGGTCAGCAGCGCCGACGCGGTCTCCGCGTCGTACCGCCGGCGCAGGGTGTCCCGGACGCCGGCGCGGCCCTCGTCGTCGCCGAGCAGCGCGGCCGCCGCCCCGAGGTTGCCGTTGACCGCCCGGCCCAGCACGGCCGCGGCCCGCCCGGCGACCAGCAGGCTGACGGCACCGCCGGGGCGCAGCGCGGCGCTGATCGCGGCGACCACCTTGGCCGGGTCGTCGACGACCTCCAGCACGGCGTGGCAGAGGATCAGGTCGGCGCTGCCGGGCGGGACCAGCCCGGCGAGCGCGTCGCCGTCGCCCTGGACCGCGTGGACCCGGTCGGCCACGCCCGCGTCGGCGGCCCGGCGGGTCAGCGCGGCGAGCGCGTCGGGGCTGGCGTCCACGACGGTGACGGTGTGTCCGGCCTCGGCGAGCGGCACGGCGAAGCCACCCGTGCCGCCTCCGACATCCAGCACGGTCAGCTCACGCCCGGCGCTGCGGTCGAGCTCGCGACGCAGCACGGCCCAGACGGCAGCGGTACGCACGGTGACGGGCGGTCGGGGGGTTCGCGTCGATGCGGTGTCCACCTGCGCAGCGTATCGGCCGGGCGCTGCTCAGAAGGCTGTGAGGACCCCGGTCGTCCGGTTCATGTCGCATCTGTTGCCGAATTTGTGCGACCAGTTCACCCTGCGGCCCTGCCAGGTGCCCTTGACCTGGGCGGTGATCGGCGCGTACTCCATCGTGCACATCATCGCGGCGGGCGTGAGGCGGGCCGGGTCGCCGCCGACCCGGGCCAGCGACCGGCAGGCCTTGACCTTCTGCGGGTGGGCGCCGCCGGCCGGGTCGCAGCGCAGCTTCACCGCGGCCGCGTAGCCGGCGTCCGCCAGGTAGCTGACCGTGAGGCTGGTCGTCCCGGCCGCGTCGGCCGGGTTCGCCGCCAGCAAGACGACGGCGGCGGTCGTGGCGGCGATGGTACGGATCATGACGGTCTCCCCGATGCCACATTTCGGTGCGCATCCGGTCTACGCCAGAAAAGGTGCAGGACGCGCAGAACGGAAATATAGTGTCCGTTCAGCGGAAGTCGCGGGAGGCCGGGCTGATCGGCGGGGTGACCACCTCCAGCCGGTCCGCCACCAGGTTGAGCACCCCCTCGGACTTCTCCAGGCGCCCCCGCACGATCAGCGCCGCGCTGCTGCGGGCCACCCGCCGATACCGCTGCCACAACCCCGGCGAACAGGTCACGTTGAGCATCCCGGTCTCGTCCTCCAGGTTGATGAAGGTGACCCCGCCCGCCGTCGCCGGCCGCTGCCGGTGGGTGACGATGCCGCCGACCCGGATCCGGGTGCCGGCCTCCACCCGGCCCAGCCGCGCGATCGGCAGCGCACCGGCGCGCTCCAGCTCGGCCCGGATGAACTGGGCGGGATGCGCGTCCGGGGACAGGCCAGTCGCCCAGACGTCCGCGACGAGCTTGTCCACATCGGCCATGCCGGGCAGCGTGGGCGCGGTCATGCCGGTGACCGTACCCGGCAGGCGGTCCGGTTTGTCCTGGGCGGCGGCCCCCGCCGCCCAGAGTGCCTCGCGCCGCGAAAGACCGAAACCCGCGAAGGCATCGGCGGTCGCGAGGGCCTCCAGGTGGGCGGTCGAGCATCCGGCCCGGCGCGCGAGATCCGCGAGATCCCGGTACGGCCCGTGCGCGCGCCGCTCGTCCTCGATGGCCTTGGCCAGGTCGGCGCCGAGGGTACGGACGCTGCTCAGCCCCATCCGCACGGCCGGCCCGCCGAGCCCCCAGGCGTGCGGCGGCTCACCGGGCTCGCTGCCCCAGCGGGTCCGCGCGGTCGACTCCAGGATCGCGGCGGCGGCGCTGCGGTTGATGTCCGGGCGGCGCACCTCGACGCCGTGCCGGCGGGCGTCGTCGACCAGCGACTGCGGCGAGTAGAAGCCCATCGGCTGGGCGTTGAGCAGGGCCGCGCAGAACGCCGCCGGGTGGTAGCGCTTGAGCCAGGAACTGGCGTAGACCAGGTACGCGAAGCTCATCGCGTGGCTCTCCGGGAAGCCGTAGCTGGCGAAGGCGGACAGCTTCACGAACAGGTCATCGGCGAGCTCCCCGGTGATCCCCCGCTCGGCCATGCCCTGGTAGAGCCGGGTCTTGATCCGTTCCATCTTCTCCACGGACCGCTTGGAGCCCATCGCGCGGCGCAACTGGTCGGCCTCGGCCGGGTCGAAGCCCGCGACGTCGATGGCCAGCTGCATCAGCTGCTCCTGGAACAGCGGCACGCCGAGGGTCTTGGCCAGCGCGTTGGCCATGAGCGGATGCGGCACCGCCGGCTCCTCAAGCCCGTTTTTTCGGCGTATGTAGGGATGAACGGAGCCGCCCTGGATGGGCCCGGGCCGGATCAGGGCCACCTCGACGACCAGATCGTAGAATTTGTCCGGCTTGAGCCGGGGCAGGGTCGCCATCTGCGCGCGGCTCTCCACCTGGAACACCCCGACGGAGTCCGCGCGGCAGAGCATCGCGTAGACCTCGGGATCGTCCAGCCGCATGGTGCCGATGTCCAAATCGGACTCGATCATGTCGTACGCGTAGTGCAGCGCCGACAGCATCCCCAGCCCCAGCAGGTCGAACTTGACCAGCTCGATCGCCGCGCAGTCGTCCTTGTCCCACTGCAGCACCGTGCGCCCCGGCATCCGCCCCCACTCCACCGGGCACACCTCGATGATCGGCCGATCGCAGATGACCATGCCGCCGGAGTGGATGCCCAGGTGCCGGGGAAAGTTCTGCACCTCGTTGGCGAACGCCACGACCTGGGCGGGAACGTCCTCGTTGTCGACGGTCGCGACGCTTCCCCACCGGTCGATCTGCTTGCTCCACGCATCCTGCTGCCCGGGCGAGAAACCAAAAGCCTTGGCCATATCCCGTACGGCGGAACGCGGGCGATACGAGATCACGTTGGCCACCTGTGCCGTGTGCTCCCGGCCGTACCGGCGGTAGACGTACTGGATGACCTCCTCGCGGCGGTCGGACTCAATGTCGACGTCGATGTCCGGCGGCCCGTCCCGCTCCGGGGCCAAAAACCGCTCAAAGAGCAGGTCGTACGCGACAGCGTCCACGTTGGTGATCCGCAGGGCGTAGCAGACCGCCGAGTTGGCGGCCGAGCCCCGGCCCTGGCAGTAGATGTCCTGGTCCCGGCAGAACTTCACGATGTCGTAGACCACCAGGAAGTACCCGGGAAAGTTCAGCTCCTCGATCATCCGCAGCTCGTGCTCGAGCTGCGCGTACGCCTTCGGGTGCGCCTGCGGCGGCCCGTACCGCTCCCGGGCGCCGCGCATGGTCAGCTCCCGCAGCCAGCTCATCTCGGTGTGCCCGGCCGGGATGTCGAAGTCGGGCAGCTTCGGCGCGACCAGGTTGAGATCGAAGGCGAGATCATCACCGAACATCGCGGCGTTCTCCACCGCACCCGGATACGCGGCGAACCGCCGGCGCATCTCGGTGCCGCTGCGCAGATGGGCGGTGCCGGCGGCGGGCAACCAGCCGTCCATGTCGTCGAGGCTGCGCCGCGCCCGCACGGCGGCCAGCGCGGTGGCCAGCCGGCGCCGAGCGGGGGTCGCATAGTGCACGTTGTTGGTCGCGACAACCTCGATCCGACGCCCGCGGGCCAGCTCATACAGGGCATCGTTACGGTCGTCATCGTACGGATCGCCGTGCGCGCTCAGCTCCACCGCGACGTTGCTGCGACCGAACAGGGCGACCAACCGATCCAACTCGTACGCGGCGGCGGGCACCCCACCCCGCGCCAGCGCCCGGGGCACACTGCCCTTGCGGCAACCGGTCAGGACCAGCACATGGTCACGCAGCACCGCGGCGACGTCCTCCAGGTCGCCGTACGCCGGTTTGCCCTTCTCCGCCCCGTCGAGCTGACCGCGGGAGATGGTGCGAGCCAGCCGGGCGTACCCCTCGGGCCCGTGCGCAAGGGCGAGCAGATGCCGGCCCTCCGGGTCGGCCTCGCCGTTCTGCGGCCTGGTGAGATCCAGCGACAACTCGGCGCCGAAAATGGTGGGCAGCCCCAGCTCGCGGGCGGCCTCCGAAAACCGCACGACCCCGTAGAACCCGTCATGATCGGTGACGGCGAGCCCGGTGAGCCCCAGCCGGGCGGCCTCCTCGGCAAGCTCCTCGGGGTGGCTGGCCCCGTCCAGGAAGCTGAAGTTGGTGTGACAATGCAGCTCGGCGTACCGGTCGGGGCTGGTCGCCCGAGGCCGAGCCGGCGCCCGATAGGGCTGCCGCTTGCGGCTCCAAGCGGGGGAATCCCCGCCGTCCCCGTCGACGGCGAGCGGATCGACGACGTGCAGGTGCCGCCGGCCGGAGAGCGTGCCCTCCAGCGTGGACCACGGCATCCGCGGATTATAAAAACTCACTGCCTCGCCCTAGTCATAGATGGCCTCGATCGCCCAGTGCCCGGACGCCAGGAAGAGCAGCAAGGCCCGGCCGTCACCGAGCACGACCTGGAACCGCGCCCGGCGGCGGGCCTCGGCCGGGGCCCACCAACGCTCGTCGACCGGCCACGGCCCGGCCCAGCCGGCGATCTCGGCGGCCCCGGCGCCGGCGGCGCCGATGAGCAGGTAGGCGGGGTCGCCGGTGAGCTCCAGCCGGGCGCTGACACCGACGGGCCGCCGGTCGGCATCGAGCACGACGGCGGGCAGGGGCTGCGGAAGGACCAGGGCGGGCGCGGGGCTGGGCAGGCGACCGGGCCAGGGCGGCATCGGTACGGGCCGCTTGCGCTGCCGCCCCCGCCCGGCCTCCTTGCCCGCCCCCTTCCGACCGCCGCGTCCGCCCACCTCCCCGCCGCCCATCTCCTCGCCGGCCACCTCCTCGCCGGCCACCTCCTCGTCGCCCGCCTCCTTTTCGGCCGGCGATGCTGTTAGGGCCACCAACGCGGGCGGGTCGACCGGGGCGACCACCGCGGGTTCCAATGCCGGCAGCGGAGTGGCCGGTGCGCCGGCGGGCCGGTCCGGGGTGCGCTCGTCCCCCCACGGAACCAGCCGCACCTGATCGTCCGCGGAACGGCCGCCGCCGAGCACGGCCGTCAGCACCGCCTCCGGCCCCAGCAGACCCTGGATGCGGCTCAGGGCGCGGTGGGCGCGTTCCCGCTCGGCACCGGTGTCACCCCACAGGCCAGGCTGCAGTCCAAGATGGACGAGCACGCCGTCGGGAACAAGCCGCAGCCGGACCAGCCCGGCGGTGGGCCGGTTCGGCGCGCCCCGGCGGGCGCCGGTGAGCCAGCCGTCGAGCTGCCACCGTACGCGTTCGGCGATGGCCGCGGCCGTGAGCAGGCCCTCGTGCCGCCACACCCGATGCAGTTCCTGCCCGTCGGCGGTGACCGCCTCGATGCCGAGCCGCGTGCAGGCCAGTCCGTGCGCGGCCAGCCGATCATGCAACCGCTCGGCCAACACCCGCCCGGCGAACGCGGCGACGTCGACCCGTTCGAGAGGCTCGTCGTAGGTGTCGCTGACATCCAGGTCGGGCGGCGGCTGCCGCACCGCAAGCGGCCGATGATCGAGGCCACCGGCAAGCCGATGCGCAAGCGCCCCGTCGAACCCGAACCGCGTAAGCACATCGGAAGCGGGCAGCGCGGCGAAATCCCCGAGACTCTTGACCCCCAACCGCCGGAGCAGGTCGGCCAGCTCGGGCCGCTCCAGCGCATCGACGGGCACGGCGGCGAGAAACTCCCGGGTACGCCCGGAGGCGACGATCACCCCAGCACGCGCGGCAAGCCCGGCGGCGAAAACCCCATCGGCGATCCCGACCTGACCCTCAACGGCGCAGGCCTGGGCAACCTGCTCCACGATCCGCTCGGCGGCAAGCTCCTCACCCCCGAAATACCGCGAGGGTCCCCGGGCGGCCAGCGCACAAGCCCCCGGCCGAATCACCTCAACCCCAACGGCAACCTCCTCAACGGCGGCGACCACCGGCTCGAAGGCCCGGGCATCCCGCCCAGGATCATGATCGACAACAACAAGCCGAGAACAACGACTCTGCGCCTCCCGCCGCCGCAGCCCTCGCCGCACCCCATCGGCGCGCGCAGCCTCGGAACAGGCAAGAACCCGGTTCCCATGCAGAACGGCAACGGCCCCGGAAGCAGCAACCCCATCAACAATCTCCGCGGCGATGACCGGCCAGTCCGGACACCAGAGCAACAAGGTCCGCACCCCGGCGGGCCCCCGCACGCCCACCCCACCCTGACCGACCACCGCGTCCCCGCTCACGCACACCCCGCCCCCGCCGGCCGCTCGCCGTTAGCGAGGCGCCTTGCCGCCGCAGGCTCGGAGCCCGCAGCCGGCGGCGAAGCTGATGCCGCGAAGAGGATCGGCGTGACAGACGCGAGCGGAGCGGAACCCGTCGACGCCCCGGTCGCCGGGCTCGAAGACGGCGCCGGCTCGTCAGCGGTGATTGCCTGCGGCGGGACAGCGGTAGGCCGGGAACGAATGCCAGCTGCGGGATCATGAGGAGGCGCAACGGAGAGCCCCGGCATCCACATGGTGATCTCTTTGGGCCGGGCCGCCGTACCCCGGCCGCGAGCAACAATGGTGACCTTGCGACGCCGCAGCCGGCCGTGCCCCGCGCCGAGACCTTCCCAATGTCCCTGGGTGACCTGCAGCGTCACATCCGCGCCGTCCCACCGCCCGTAGGGCATCAGAACACACCCCCGCTGCCGGGCCCGGGCAACCAGCCGGCTGGTGATGGAGGGGGAAACCTGCCCCGGCACGGCAATGACAACAACATCAACACCATCGATGAGCGCGGCGACCACGGTGGGCCACTCGGGTCCGGGATCAGGCACAAGCGCAAGCCGATCCAGAGCGATGCCACTCTCCGCGGCGGCAAGCGCGCCAAGCGTGGGAACGCCGACGACGGCGCACCAGGAACCGGCGCTGCTCGCGGCCGCAAGCAGCGCCAGGAGCAGGGAAGTGCTCCCACTCCCGGTCAGCAAGGCACCCCGGGCAGCAACATGACCCGCGCCGGGCAACGTCCCCCGCAACGACGAAAATCGCACCTCGCCGAACGAGCTTCCGCCAGTAAACGAAGGGCTCCGGAAGGGCGAAGCGCTGTCGGCAGAACCGATGGTCACCGCATCTTCTCCGGCAGAACCACCGCCCCGGCGCTCCTGAGTCCACTCTCCACCGTTCGAAGCGCGGGGACCAGCGCCTCGGCTGGGCGAAGCGCCATCGGAACGTCCTGCGCCGGAGGAGTCACCACTCGGTCTGCTCGCTGGGGCATGGCTTCTGCCGCTTGGCCCTTTCGCGGCTTCCACATCCGCGGCGGGAACAGACCTTGGTGAATCCCGGCGCCCTCCGAGCCCAAAATCTCCAAGATCGCGGGTGCCATCGAACGGCAGCGCAGCAGAAGCGGAAGCAGGAACAGACCTTGGAGAGTCACGGCGCTCTCCCAGCCCAAAACCTCCAAGATCGCGGGCGTCATCGAGCGGAAGCGCAGCGGAAGCGGACCTTGACGAGTCGCGGCGCCCCCCGAGCCCAAAATCTCCAAGATCGCGGATGCCATCGAGCGGCAGCGCAGCCGAAGCGGAGGCGGAAGCAGACCTTGGCGAATCCCGGCGCCCTCCCAGACCGGAATCCCCAAGATCGCGGATGCCGTCAGGCGGCAGCGCAGCCGAAGCAGTGGCGGAAGCAGACCTTGGCGAATCCCGGCGCCCTCCCAGACCGGAATCCCCAAGATCGCGGATGCCGCCGAGCGGCAAGGCAGCGGAGGTAGGGACAGGAGTGGGAGCGGGAGCGAAGGTGGGAGCGGGAGCGGGAGCGGGAGCGAAGGTGGGAGTGGGAGCGGGAGCGGAGGTCGAGGTTGTGGGGGTGGGGAGGGCGCCTTGGTGGACGGAGGCGCCCGGGGTGATGCCGATCGCGATGGTGCTGCCGCGGCGCAGTCCGCGGCTCGGGAGCAGGTTGCTCAGTTCGGGTAGCACCGGCAGCACCCGCTGCGTCCCGAATTCCCCGGTGTCACTGGCCGGCCGAATCAGCTCAGCAAGGGCCGCAGCACCGTTGATCATGCGCCCGGCCATTTTTCCGTCCCGTTGTTGCATTTATCGAAGTTGATCTTTATGGGCCGCTGGGGTGGTGCGTGAAATCCGGGTACCGTCGCTTCCCTTGCGACGCCTGCCGACCGCACCGACCGCACCGACCGCACCGACCGCACCGACCGCAGTTCCTACAACCAGTTCAGCGCCCATGCCAGCGGGCATCGAAGCCGGTGTCACGCGACAACCAGCCGACCTCAGCGGAACGCCTTGCTGTTCGCGCCAAATACCTACGCGCGACACACCGACAGGGCGACACACCGACGCGACACACACCGGCAGGCGACACACCGACAGGCGACACACCGACAGGGGCAGATCCCGAAGCCGACCCAGACCGCAAGGAGTCGCGTGCTCGCCCGCGCCACGAGACGGCTGCTTGGACAACAGCAGTCACAGGGCCTGCACCGGGTCGAGATTGGCCCTCGTGCGGCTCGACGGGTTAGGTACCAACCCCTCGGGGCAACTCGCCGCCCCGACCCCCCGCGAGGAAGCCAGGAAGCCAGGAAGCGAGAGCCAGGAAGCGAGAAGCGAGGAAGCGAGGCGGGCCCCCAGGCCACCTCGACAACCAACCCGGGCCGGAACGAGTGCGAGACCGCAACAACGACTGCCAGGCCCACAAAGCCGTCAAGCGACGTTGAGATCTTGGTAACCAGTGGCCCTCAGGGGGCCTGAATCTACCAAGATCTATCAAGTGGCCCACCGCGTTCGGCCGCCAGCCGGCTGAGCTGCGGCAAACAGGTCGTCTAGGCGGCTTCCAGGGTCGGCTGATAGGCCACGCCCAGGGCCGATTCGACCAGGGCGACGAAGCGCTCCGCCGCGCGCAGCAGGTCGTCTGCCTCGCGAGCGTTGACCACCCGGGGGATGCCCGCCTCGGCCGCTGCTCGCTTGGTCGCGGCCAGGGCGAAATAGCTGGCCCAGTCGCTGAACTCCGGTGCCACCAGGACCAGGAGGGACCAGGCGCTCGTCACCCGGCTGCGCTTCGTCGTCGGCGCCGCCGGCCTGGCGCGGGCCGCGAGGATCGCTGCGGCTGCGCGCAGTGCCGCGAGGTGGGCCGCCGCGTAGCGCAGGCCGTCCGGGCGGGTGCGGGCCGCTTCTGCCAGGCCCTGCCGGGAGATGGCGAGCAGCTGGGCCGGGGTGCGGTGCGGCAGCAGGTTGGCCGGGACCGTGGGCGCCGCCTGGGCCGCCGCCGTGGGCGCGTGTGCCAGAGGCGCGTGTGCCAGAGGGCCGGGGCTTGCCGCCTGGCCCGGGATCGGGCCCGGGTAGGCGCTCGGCTGTCTGAGAGTGGGCACCGGGTGGGCCGGGTTGCTCACCATGGTCGTCTCCTCGCGTGTGTCGCATCCGACGTGCAGGTCGAACCGATCCGCTGCAGAGGAAGGCACAGCGGCTGTGGCAGCCGGCCGGGTGTGAAGCTTCCCCACACCACACCCGGCCGGGCTTGCCGGCGGGTCCGTCGTCCGCTGCTCGGGGGTCGAGAACAGCGGACGACGGTCCTGCCTTTGTGCTGGCCCGGACCCGCGAATGCCCGGACCTCGCGTGCGGCACTTCGCGGGCGCCGCATCCGGGAGCCTCGCCGCGAACGCGACTCCCGAGCAGTCAGTCCGAGTGCCCTGCTGGCACAGGAGTTCGAACCAATCGAACACTCGTTCTAACTACGAATGAGAGTACACCCCGGGTACGACAAAAAAGCAACACACGCGGGGTGCCCCGGGCCGGCCGGAGATCACCTTCGCGCGGGCTCTTTCGGGAGGGGAGGATCAGCTGGTCAGGGCGGGTATGCCGGCCCAACCGGAAATCAGCCCCAAGCCGTGGCAAATCAGCCGCCGACGTGGATCCCCGGGCGGCGGGCCGGGTCGGGCTCGCTCTTGCGGATGATCTCGCGGACCACCGGCGCCGTGTCGCCCCGGCCCAGCAGCAGATAGCGGAACAGGTGCACCAGCGGGCTGCCTTCCGCCCACTCGAAGTAGCAGTGCGGGCGCACCCCCGTCGCGTCGCGGAGGGCGAAGAGCACCGCGGCGATCGCGTTCGGCGCCGCCGGGCTCTGCACCCTCAGCACCCGGTAGTCGCCCACCTGCTCACCTCGGACGCGCAGGACCTCGCTGAATTCCGACGGGTCGATCACCGTGATCTCCAGGAACAGGATGTCCGCCGCGCCCGGCACCGGGTTCATGCCTCGCTGCTCGTGCTCCTTGGCCGCGTATTCCTGCTCGTCGCCGGCTTGGCGGCGGTTGGCGACCACGTTGAGCTCGCCGTCGTGCCTGATCGAGTCCGCGATGAACCGCCGGGCCGGCTCGTCGAACTCGATGCGGTCCGCACGCAGCTCCGTGGTGCGGCTGACCCGGGAGATCAGCGAGACCACGATGATCGCCGCCACGAAGACCGCCGAGATGGCGATGCCGTCCGGTTTCTCCACGATGTTCTCGCCCAGGGCGTACAGCAGGATCAGGGTGAGGATCGTGAAGCCGGCCGTGGCCACGTGCCGGCGGCGGCGGGCCGCCGAGATCGCCACGGCCACCGCGCCCGAGACCATCATCGCCAGGATGCCGGTGGCGTACGCGCCCGCCTGGGCGTTCACGTCCGCGCCGAAGACGATCGTGATGCCGATGCTGATCGCCGTGTAGACCAGCACCACCGGGCGGATCGCGCGGCCCCACTCGGGCGCCATGCCGTAGCCGGGCAGGTAGCGGGGCACGATGTTGATCAGGCCGGCCATCGCGGACGCGCCCGCGAACCACAGGATCAGGATGCTGCTGATGTCGTACGCGGTGCCGAAGACCTCGCCCAGCTTCTCGTGGGCCAGGTATGCCAGCGCGCGCCCGTTGGCCTGCCCACCCTCCTTGAACTCGTCAGCCGGGATCAGCACGGTGGTGACGAAGCTCGTGGCCAGCAGGTAGACGCTCATGATGAGCGCGGCGGTGGTGAGCAGCTTGCGGGTGTTGCGGATGCGGGCCTTGAGCCGGTCGGCGGCGGACTCGCCGGGCGCCGCGATCAGCGGCATCATGCTGACCCCGGTCTCGAAGCCGGACAGGCCCAGGACCAGGGCCGGGAAGGCCAGGACGGACGGGCCGAGCAGGTCGAAGAAGCCGGTGCCGTGCGCGCCCAGCGCGTCCACCCAGCTCGACAGGGCGCCGGCGGTGGTGAACACCTCGACCAGGCCGACCACGGTGATCACCGCGCTCAGCACCAGGAAGACCACCACCAGCGGGATGGCGACCTGGACCGCCTCGCTGAAGCCGAGCAGGAAGACGAAGCCCAGGATGAGCAGCAGCACGATGGTGATCAGCACCGCGTGGCCGTGCAGGAAGCCCGGCAGATACGGATTTTCCGACATGTGCACCGTGGCGTCGGCGGCCGACAGGGTGATCGTGATGATCCACGAGGTGACCACGAAACCGAGCAGGACCAGCACGAACAGCTTGCCGCGCCAGAACGGCAGCAGGTCCTCAAGCATGGCGACCGAGCCCTGGCCGTGCGGGCTCTCCTGCGCCACCCGCCGGTACATCGGCAGCATGCCGAGCAGGGTCAGCGCCACGATCAGCAGGGTGGCCAGGGGCGACAGCGCCCCGGCGGCCAGCGCCGCGATGGCCGGCAGGTAGGACAGGGTGGAGAAGTAGTCCACCCCGGTCAGCGCCATGACCTTCCACCAGGGCTGCGTGTGCGAGCCCTCGGCCGCCTCCGGGCCGACCGGCTGGACCCGGTGGGCGAGCAGCCAGCGGGTGACGGCGTGCGCGGGCTGCGGCGCCTGCACCGGGCTCTCGACGGACCCGGGCACATTGATCTCGGTGCTCATCGATCTCATTTCATCAGACCGGCGGGGAACCGATCACCGATGACAGGATGCACGATGGGTACGACAGCCGCAGACACGAGGAGCCCATCATGCCGCGCACGATCGTGATCACCGGTGCCAGTTCGGGTGTCGGCCTGGCCGCGGCCCGGCAACTCGCCGCCCAGGGCGAGCAGGTGGTCGTGGTGGGCCGCGATCCCCGCCGGCTGGGCGCCGCGATGGCCGCCGTCCGCACCGCCGCCACCGGGCCCGAGCCGGGCGAGTTCCGCGCCGACTTCGCGGTGCTCGACGAGGTGCGGGAGCTGGCCGCCAAGCTGCTGGCCGCGTACCCGAAGATCGACGTCCTGGCGAACAATGCCGGCGGCATGGTGGGGTCCTATGTCCGCACCGCGGACGGTTTCGAGGCCACGATGCAGGGCAACCACCTGGCGCCGTTCCTGCTCGCCCACCTGCTGCGGCCGGCGCTGCGCGACGGCCGGGTGGTCAACACGTCGTCGCGGATGCACGAGCGCGGCCGGGTGGACCCGGACGACTTCACCGGCTCGGCCGGCGAATACAGCTCCTGGCGCGCCTACGCGGCGAGCAAGGCCGCGAACGTCCTGTTCGCCGCGGAGGCGGCCCGCCGCTGGCCGGAGATCACCTCGGTGTCGTTCCACCCGGGTGTGGTGCGCAGCAACTTCGGCGTGGGCGCGGTGACCCGGTTCTTCTACCGGTTCACCCCGTTCCTGACCACCCCCGAGCAGGCCGGCGACCTGCTGACCTGGCTCAGCACCGCGGAGGTCGCCGACGGTGCCTACTACGTGGGCCGCCGGGCGACCCCGCCGGGCCCAGCGGCGGCCGACCCCGCATTGGCCGCGCGGCTGTGGGAGGCGAGCGCCGAGGCGGTCGGCGTCAAACCCTGATCCGGTACGGGGCACAGCGCCGCCAACCGCCCCCGGCACAATGAACGGATGGAGAGTCATCCCAACGTGCTGGCCGTGCAAGCCGCCCTGGAGAACGCCGACGCCCGCACCACCGACGGCGGCGCACCGCGGATGGTGGTGTTCGACGAGGGCGTGCACACCGCCGCAGCCGCAGCCGCCGCCCTGGGCGTCGAGGTGGGCCAGATCGCCAACTCGCTGATCTTCGACGCGGACGGCGAGCCGCTGCTCGTGCTCACCTCCGGCGCCCACCGGGTCGACACCGGGAAGGTCGCCGCCGCCCTGGGCGTGGCGAAGCTGGGGCGGGCCAGCCCCGAGTTCGTCCGCACCCACACCGGGCAGGCGATCGGCGGGGTCGCCCCGCTCGGGCACCCGAAGCCGGTACGCACCCTGGTCGACACGGCGCTCGCCCGGTATCCGGAGATCTGGGCGGCGGGCGGCGTACCCCAGGTGGTCTTCCCGATCACCTACGCCGAGCTGCTGCGCGTCACCGGCGGCACCGCGACCGACGTGGCCTGAGCCGGGTGCCCGCATGAACGACGTCCCGCCGCTGGTCACCCTGCACGTGTGGCGGGTTCCGCGGCGGGCGCTGGGCGCTGCCCTGCTGCGGATGGCGCTCGACCGGCGGCGGCTGCGGGCGCTGCCCGGCGTGCGGTTCGGCAAGCTGCTCGGCACCGGGACGGGGACCGGCTTCGGGCCGGGCGACGCCGATCCGACCCGGTATGCCGCCGTGGTGGCCTGGGACGATTCGGCCGGCGGCGACCTCGGCCGGGTGGCCGCCGGCTGGGACGCGCTGGCCGACGGGTCGGCCCGGCTGGAGCTGACCCCGCTGACCAGCCGCGGCCGCTGGTCCGGGCGGACCCCGTTCGGCGCGCCGCAGGGCCGCACCGAGGGCGCGGTGCTCGCGCTGACCCGGGCCCGGCTGCGCCCGGCGCGGGCCCTGACGTTCTGGCGGGCCGTTCCGCCGGTGGCCCGGGAGCTCGCCGCGGCGCCCGGTCTGCTGGCCCGTTTCGGCATCGGCGAGGCGCCGATCGGCTGGCAGGGCACGGTCAGCCTCTGGCGCACCGAGGCGGAGCTGACCGGGTTCGCGTACCGTCAGCCGGAGCACCGTGCTGTGATCGCGCGCACCCCGGCCGCCCGGTGGTATGCCGAGGAGCTTTTCGCCCGGTTCGCGGTGCGTGGCATCAGCGGCGACAAGGCCGTGCTGGGTTGGCAAGAAGGAGTGCGATGAGGCTCGTGCCCTGGCAGCCGGACGACATGCTCCGGCGGCTGGACGACGTGGTCAGCGTGTACGGCGAGGCGATGGGCTACCGCGCCGAGCTGTTGCAGACCCGGCGCGGGTACATCGGTGCCCACGTACGCCGGGCCGGCTTCCGGGCCGTCGCCACCCTGACCACCGACGGCCACCTCGCGGGCTTCGGCTACGGCTACGTCTCCGGGCCCGGCCAGTGGTGGCACGACCAGGTCCGCTCCGCCCTCGACGAGGCCGGCCGGCGGCGCTGGCTGGGTGACTGCTTCGAGGTGGTCGAGCTGCACGTCAAGCCCAGCGCGCAGGGCCACGGCATCGGCGCCCGGCAGTTGCGCGCGCTGCTGTCGATGGCCGACGGCTCGACCGTGCTGCTCTCCACCCCGGAGGCCGACGAGCTGAAGTCCCGGGCCTGGCGGCTGTACCGGCGGTTCGGCTTCGAGGACGTCCTGCGCGACTTCATCTTCCCCGGCGACGAGCGGGCGTTCGCGATCCTCGGGCGCGGGCTGCCGCTGGCCGCGCGGCCGGCGGTCGAGGACGCCCCCGGAATCGTCGGCCTCTGAGCGTGCCACGGGCGCTGCCCTGGGCGCTGCTCGGCGGGCTGGTCCTGACCCAGATCTGCTATCCGCTCACCGGCGGCGGCCCGCGCGCCGGCCTGACCGTGCTCACCGTCGTGCTCGGCTATCTGCTGTCGGTCTCGCACGCGCTGCTCACCCGCGGTGTCCGCGGCGCCGCGGCGCTGATCGCGACCGCGACGCTGGGCGGCTTCGCCGTGGAGGCGGTCGGGGTGGCGACCGGTTTCCCGTTCGGCACCTACGACTACTCCGGCCAGCTCGGCCCCAAGCTGCTCGGCGTACCCCTGATCATCCCGCTGGCCTGGACCTGGATGGCCTGGCCGGCCTGGCTGGCGGCCCTGCGGCTGGCCCGGTCCACGCCGGTGCGGATCGCCCTCGCCGCGGCCGGCCTGGCGGCTTGGGACCTGTTCCTGGACCCGCAGATGGTCGCCGAGGGGTACTGGACCTGGGACTCCCCGACGCCCGCGCTGCCCGGCGTGCCCGGCGTCCCGGTCGGCAACTACCTGGGCTGGCTGGGCTTCGCGGTGCTGCTGATGGCGGGCCTCGCCGCCGCCGCGGGACCGCGCGCCGCCGTGGTTCTGCCGGGGGACACACCGATGCTCGCGCTCTGGTGGTGGACGTACGCTTCCTCCGTGCTCGCCCACGCGGTCTTCCTCGGCCTGCCGGCCTCGGCGCTGTGGGGCGGCGCGGTCATGGGCGCGGTCGTGCTTCCGCTGCTGCTCCGGCGCGCTCTTCCCCGGGTACGGGCATGAGAAGGCTCGCGCTCTCCCGGGTACGGGCATGACGTGGCTGGCGTTGCTGCGCCGGCTCGCTTCCCGGCGGGCACGGCCCGTTTCCTATCTGGAAGCAGTGCTGTGGGCGGCGGCGTGATGTGGCTGGCGTTGCTGCCGCTGGTCGCGTTGACCGGGCACACGGTCGTCAACGCCGGGTTGCTGCGCCGCCCGCGCGCCGGGGCGGCGACCACCGAACGGGTCGCGGTGCTGCTCCCGCTGCGCGACGAGGCGAACCGGGTGACCCCGTGCCTGGCGGCGCTGCTGGGCCAGACCGGCGTGCCGCACCTGGAGATCCTCGTGCTCGACGACGGTTCGACCGACGGCACGGCGGAAGTGGTGCGGGAGGTCGCCGGGGACAAGGTGCGGCTGCTGACCGGCGCGCCGCTGCCGGCGGGCTGGCTGGGCAAGCCGTACGCGTGCGCACAACTGGCCGCCGCCGCGGGTGACGTGGACGTGCTGGTCTTCGTGGACGCCGACGTCGTGCTCGCCCCGGGCGCCGTCGCCGGGGGTGTCGACCTGCTTCGCTCGGCAGGGGTGGAGTTGCTGTCCCCGTACCCTCGGATTGTCGGGGCCGGGCGGCTCGTGCAGCCGCTGTTGCAGTGGTCGTGGCTGACGTTCCTGCCGCTGCGCGCGATGGAACGCTCGCCGCGGCCGGCGCTGGCGGCCGCCGGCGGCCAGTGGCTGGTGCTGGACCGGGTGGGCTACGAGCGGTCCGGCGGGCACGCGGCGGTCCGCGGCGACGTGCTGGAGGACATCGGGCTGGCCCGGGCGGTCAAGCGCGCCGGCGGCCGGATCGCCCTCGCCGACGGCTCGGCGCTGGCCGACTGCCTGATGTACTCCTCGTGGGCGGAACTGCGCGACGGCTACGGCAAGTCGATGTGGGCGTCGTTCGGCTCGCCGGCCGGGGCCGCCGCCGTGGTCGGGCTGCTGGTGCTGCTCTACGTCGTGCCGCCGGCGGCAGCCGTGGTGCTGGTGGGCGCCGGTGCGGTGGGGCCGGCCGGGTGGGCGCTGGCGGCGTACCTGCTCGGGGTTGCCGGCCGGGTGGTCTCCGCCCGGGCGACCGGCGGCCGGTCCTGGCCCGACGCCCTGGCCCAGCCGGTTTCGATCCTGCTCTTCGGCGCCCTGGTGATGCGGTCGTTCGCACTGCGCCGGCGCGGCCGACTCTCCTGGCGCGGACGCCCGGTATGAGCTTCCGAAATGCGATCAGTCGCGCATCGACGGAGCGGGGGTGGCCGGGATGAGCCGAATTGTGGTGATCGGGGCCGGGGTGGGTGGGCTGGCCGCCGCCGCGCGGCTGGCCGCCGCCGGGCACCGGGTGACCGTGCACGAGCGCGCGGCGGCAGTCGGCGGCAAGTTGGGCAGCTACGAGCGCGACGGCTTCCGCTTCGACACCGGCCCAAGCCTGCTCACGCTGCCGCAGGTCTTCGCCGACCTGGGCCTCGACCTGTCGCCGGTCGCGCTGGACCCGGTAGTGCGGCACTGCTTCCCGGACGGCTCGGTGCTGGACTCCTCGTCCGATCCGGACGTGTTCCGCTCCCGCATCGAGGCCGCCTTCGGGGCCGCCGCCGGGGCGGACTGGGCCCGGTTCTGGGTGCGCGCGGAGCGGATCTGGCGGGCCTCCTGGCGCTCGGTGCTGCAGCGCGAGGTCACCCCGGCGACGCTGGCCGGGCTCTCCTGGCGGGTCGGCGACCTGGCCGCGATCGCACCCTGGCGCTCGCTGCGGTCGCTGGGCCGGCAATATCTGCGCGATCCGCGGCTGCGCATGCTGGTGGACCGCTATGCGACCTACACCGGCGCCGATCCGCGCCGGGCCCCGGCGGCGCTGGCCGCGATCCCGTACGCGGAACTGGCCTTCGGCGGCTGGTATCTCGCCGGCGGGCTCGGGGTGCTGGCGACGGCGCTGCTCGACCGCTGCCGGTCGCTGGGCGTGGAGGTCGTGACCTGCTCGCCGGTCGAGCGGATCCGCTCGACCGCGGGCCGGGCCACCGGCGTGCGGCTGTGCTCCGGCGCCGAGGTCGACGCCGACGTGGTGGTCGCCAATGTGGACGCCCTCTCGGTCTACCGCGACCTGCTGCCGGCGCCGGCCAGGCTGGGCGGGCTGGCCGCGCGCAGCCTGGCGGGCTTCGTCCTGCTGCTCGGCGTCCGCGGGCAGACCCCGCAACTGGCGCACCACACGGTGTTCTTCCCCCGCGACTACGACGCGGAGTTCGCCGCGGTCTTCGGCTCCCCCGGCACCGGCGCCCGGGCCCGGCCGCCGTCGGACCCGGCCGTCTTCGTGACCCGCGCGGCGGATCCCGCGGTGCACCCGGACGGCACGGAGGCCTGGTTCGTGCTGGTGAACGCCCCCCGGCACGGCACGTCGTTCGGTGCGGTCGACTGGCGCCGGCCCGGCCTCGCCGACGCCTACGGGCGGCACATCCTGAACGTGCTGGCGGCGCGCGGGCTGGACGTGCGGGACCGGCTGCTGTTCACCGAGACCCGCACCCCGGCGGATCTGGCGGACGCCACGGGCGCGCCGGGCGGGGCGATCTACGGTACGGCGGGCGGCCTGACCCGGCCGGCGAACCGTGGGCCGCTGGCCGGGCTATTCCTGGTGGGCGGCTCCACCCATCCGGGCGGCGGCCTGCCGATGGTCGCCTTGTCGGCAAAGATCGTCGCGGACACGATCGGCCCGGCCTGAAGACTGCTCGCGTTCAAGGCATTGACATATGTCATTGGATAGTTACCAATGGGTAACACGCACGGGCATCACGGTGATGTCCGGACTTCCCCCGAAGAAGGGAGACATCCGATGATGAGAACTATCGGCCGCCGCGTTGTGGTTGGATCCACCGCACTCGCGCTCGGCAGCCTCGGCATCATCATCGCGCCGTCACCGGCGCTGGCGGCCGACTTCTCGGCCGCCTACACCTGCACAGCCCCGGTGCTGGGCACCCAGAGCGTCACGATCGGTGGATCGCTCACCGCCACGCCCAACCCGGCAGCAGCGGGCACGCCGGTCGGCTTCGCCCTGCACTTGACGCAGATCAGCCTGCAGGCTCCGGTGGCCATCAACTCGTGGACCATGACCGCGTCGCTTGACGTCAGTGGCGCGGAGGCGGCGACGTTCCAGGTCGCCGGATCAGGCGGCCGTGTTCCAGCGAACACGCCGATCACCGGCGACCTGGCCGGCAGCTGGACCCCGACCGCGGCCGGCACCGATGAGGTGCGGGGCGCTGCGGTAACCGTCATCGCCAACGTGGTCCTGCTCGGCAACGTCACCGTTGCCTGCACGCCGAACGACCCACGGCCGGTGGGCGAGACGCTGACCGTGAGCTGACTCGCAGGAGGATCTGGACGAGTTCGGGCGCCCGAACTCGTCCAGATCCGGGCAGGACGCCCGATAGGGTGCCGGGATGTCTGCCGCCTTCACTGCTTTTGTCGCGGAACGGTCGATCCCCCTCGGCACCGTGGAGCCGAACGCGCCGCTGGACGATCTCGAGCCGCTGGCCGACCTGCTGGGCGACGCCCGGGTCGTCGCCGTCGGGGAAAGCGCGCACCACGTGCGCGAGTTCTACCAGTGGCGGCACCGGCTGCTGCGGTTCCTCGCCGAGCGGTGTGGCTTCACCGTCTTCGCGATGGAGTCCGGCTTCAGCGAGGGTCTCGCGGTTGACGACTGGGTCCGGGGCGGCCCCGGCGACCTCGACGAGCTGGCCGAGCACGGCATCACGTACCGGATGGGCCGTTGTGCCGAGATGCGCGACCAGCTCCGCTGGATGCGGTCGTCCCCGCTGCCGCTGCGCTTTTCCGGGGTGGACGTTCCCGGCTCGACCGCCTCGCCGCTGCCGGCTCTCGACAGCCTGCGGCGCTACCTGAACAAGATCGACCCCGACGCCGTGCCGCTGGTCGATCGGATCGCCGAGTACGCCCGGGCCTACGCCGGCGAACACACGCTGCTCGCCTACACCGCGTACGCCGGGATCGACCGCGCCGACCGCGACCGGGCCACCGCCCTGCTGGCCGAGCTGGCCACCCGTTTCGATGCCCTCGCCGTCGAATACACGGCGGCCGCCGGGGCCGAGACGCACCGGGTCGCCCGGCACGAGCTGCGCCTGGCCCGGCTGCTGGACCAGGGGCTGCGCGGCTTCGCGGCCGGATCGGACGGCGAGTTCACCCATCCGAAGGTCGCCGCCCGCGACCGGGGCATGGCCGAGACGGTGTTCGAGCTGCTCGGCACCGACACGAAGATCGTGCTGGCCGCGCACAACACGCACATCCAGCGCTCCCCGGTCGTCACTCCGGCCTTCGCACTCTCGGCGATGGGCCATCACCTCGCCCATCGCCTCGGCAAGGACTACGTGTCGATGGCGGTGACCGCACAGGCGGGCCGGACCTCCGCACGCCGGGCCGACCCGGACGCGCCCGGCGGCGTCGCGATCATCGGCGCGGACCTGCCACCGGCGCCGTCGGACAGTGTGGAGGCTGCGTTCTCGCCGCTGCCCGGGCCCCGGGTGGTGGATCTGCGGGCGGCGCGCGACCGGATGCCCGGCCCGGAGAAGATCCGGCTGAGCGAGGGCTTTCTGGACACGCCGGTGCTGGACGCCTTCGACCTGGTAGTCAGCATCCCGGAGATCACGACCGCCGAGCAGGTCCCGTCACGGTAGCTCCTTCGCGGCCGCCTGGCCGGCGTCGGTGGCGCGGCGCAGGAAGTCCGCGACCACGGCCAGTTCGGCGTCGGAATAGTCCGCGCAGATCTCGTCGATCGAGCGGTTCATCCCGGCCAGCATCCGGTAGAGCTGGCCCTGGCGCTCCCGCAGCGAGCGGATCTGCACCGCCCGCCGGTCGCTTTCCGCGCGCTCGCGGACGACCCAGCCGCCGCGCTCCAGCCTGTCCAGGATGCCGGTCATGGTGGCCGGATGCAGGCCGGTGAGCCGGGCCAGGGCGGTCGGGCTCAGCGGGCCGGCGCGGTCGATCAGGTCGAGGCAGTCCAGGTCGGCGTCCTTGAGCTCGAGCCGGGTGGCCACCTGCCGGCTGAACACCGACAGCTGGTTGCGCGCCAGCCGCAGCGACTCCTTCACGGTGGCCACGAGACGCCGTCGAGATGTCACGTCCGCCATATTATATGAACTCCAAATTATCGTACGGCTGCCGAGCAGACCGGGGAGCGAGGCAATGCGACTGCCGGGCGACCTCAGAGCGGCTGGACGCCGAACGGCAGCTCACCCGTCGAGATGTGGTCCAGCAACGTCGCACGCAACGCCTCCGCCGCATGCGGCAGCACCGCCCGGCGCCGATGCGCCAGCGCGATCGTGCGGCGCATCCCCGGCGGGGCCAGCGGCGTAGCCCGCAGCAGCGGCCGGTTCACCAGCACCATGCTCGGCACCAGCGCCACCCCCAGCCCGGCCTCGACAAACGCCAGCACCGCGTCCATCTCCCCGCCCTCGACCGCGAAGCGTGGGGTGAAGCCCGCCCGCCGGCACGCCTCCAGGGTGACGTCGCGCAGGTCGTAGCCGGGCCGGAACATCACCAGCGGGGTGTCGCGCAGCTCGGTCAGGGCGAGCTGGGCGTTGGCCGTCGGCGGCGGGCCCGCGGCGACCGACGCCACGACGAGGCTTTCGCGCAGCACCGGGGCGGCGTGCAGGGAGGCGTCGACGCCGTGTTCCGGGTGGACGATCAGCGCCAAATCAAGATCGCGGGCCAGCAGGTCGGTGATCAGGTCTTGCGAGCTGCCCTCGTTGACGTGCAGTTCGATGTCCGGGTGCTCGGCGCGGAACCGGCGCAGCACCGTCGGGACCAGCGACGAGCAGAGGCTGGGGGTGGCGCCGACCCGGACCCGGCCCCGGCGCAGCCCGACGATCTCCTGCACCGCGTCGCGGGCGGCGTCGGCGTCGGCGACCATCCGGCGGGCCAGCGGCAGCAGGGTGTCGCCGGCGGCGGTGAGGGCGACCGCGCCCCGCACGCGCTCGAAGAGGGGTGCGCCGAGCGTCTCTTCGAGGGTGTGAATCTGCTTACTTAAAGTCGGCTGGGAGACATTCAGCGAGTCGGCCGCGTGGGTGAAATGCCGCATTTCTGCCACTGCTACGAAGTATCTGAGCTGTTGGAGCTGCACCTTCATAGCCTACGTCTATGACGACCCCGACGATCATGCATTAGACGAATCGCCCGGAGCTTCCTAGCGTTCACGGTGTGGCGGTAGACATCAGCACTCCAACTCTGCGGGCGACGGCCAAGCCCAAGCCCAAGCCGCGCCGGCGCGGCGTACGCTCCTCGCTCGCGTTGAAGATCCTCATGGCGGTCACCGGGCTGCTGCTCGTGGGCTTCCTGTACACCCACATGATCGGCAACCTGAAGATCTTCTTCGGCGCCGAGGCGTTCGACCACTACGCGCACTGGCTGCGCACCATCGCCGAGCCGGTGCTCCCGCACGGCTGGTTCCTGTGGATCATGCGCTTCGGCCTGGTCGTCGCCGTCGTCGGGCACATCGTCGCGGCCACGATCCTGACCCGCCGCGCCAAGCAGGCCCGGCCGGTGAAGTACGTCCACCGGCCCAAGGTGCAGGGCAGCTACGCCGCCCGCACGATGCGCTGGGGCGGCGTCATCATCGTGCTCTTCGTGATCTACCACCTGCTCGACCTGACCACCGGCACGCTGAATCCGGCCCCCGCCGGCTCGGATCCGTCCGCGCGGGTCATCGCCGACTTCAAGGCCGAGCAGTGGTACGTGACCCTGTTCTACGTGCTGTCCATCGTGGCCGTCGGCTTCCACCTGCGGCACGGCCTGTTCAGCGCGGCCCGCACGCTGGGCCAGCGCACCGCCCGCGGTGAGCGCCTCGCCCGCGGCGCCGCCCTGCTGCTCTCCGTCGTCCTGGTGGTCGGCTACCTGTCGGTGCCGTTCGCCGTGCTCACCGGATTGGTGGACTGACCATGTCGTTCTGGACCGAGGGCGAGGACATCGCCGACCAGGCCGCACCGGACGGGCCGATCGAGACCCGCTGGGAGCGCCGCAAGTTCTCCGCCAAGCTGGTCAACCCGGCCAACCGCCGCAAGCTGACCGTCATCGTGATCGGCACCGGCCTGGCCGGCGGCTCGGCCGCGGCGACCCTCGCCGAGGCGGGCTACAAGGTCCGGTCGTACTGCTACCAGGACAGCCCCCGGCGGGCGCACTCGATCGCCGCGCAGGGTGGCATCAACGCCGCCAAGAACTACCGCAACGACGGCGACTCGGTCTACCGGCTGTTCTACGACACGGTCAAGGGCGGTGACTTCCGCGCCCGCGAGTCCAACGTGTACCGGCTCGCCGAGGTCAGCGTGAACATCATCGACCAGTGCGTGGCGCAGGGCGTGCCGTTCGCCCGCGAGTACGGCGGCCTGCTCGACAACCGCTCGTTCGGCGGCACCCAGGTGTCCCGGACGTTCTACGCGCGGGGGCAGACGGGTCAGCAACTGCTGCTGGGCGCGTACCAGGCGATGGAGCGGCAGATCGGGCTCGGCAACATCGAGATGTTCGCCCGGCACGAGATGCTGGAACTGGTCGTGGTGGACGGCAAGGCCCGCGGCGTCGTGGTCCGCGACCTGGTCACCGGCGAGATCACCACCGACCTGGCGGACGCCGTGGTGCTGGCCTCGGGCGGCTACGGCAACGTCTTCTTCCTCTCCACCAACGCCAAGGGCTGCAACGTCACGGCGGGCTGGCGCGCGCACCGCAAGGGCGCCCTGTTCGCCAACCCCTGCTACACGCAGATCCACCCGACGTGCATCCCCGAGTCCGGCGCGCACCAGAGCAAGCTCACCCTGATGAGCGAGTCGCTGCGCAACGACGGCCGGGTCTGGGTGCCGAAGCGCGGCGACGACAAGCGGGCTCCGGGCGACATCCCCGAGGACGAGCGCGACTACTACCTCGAGCGGATCTACCCCTCGTTCGGCAACCTGGTCCCCCGCGACATCGCCTCCCGCGCGGCGAAGAACGTCTGCGACGAGGGCCGCGGCGTCGGCCCCGGCGGGCTCGGCGTCTACCTGGACTTCGCGGACGCGATCGGCCGGCTGGGTCAGCCCGCCGTCGAGGCCAAGTACGGCAACCTCTTCGAGATGTACCAGCGCATCACCGGCGAGGACCCGTACGTCACTCCCATGCGGATCTACCCGGCCGTGCACTACACGATGGGTGGCCTCTGGGTCGACTACGACCTGCAGTCCACCATCCCCGGCCTGTTCGTGATCGGCGAGGCGAACTTCTCCGACCACGGCGCCAACCGGCTCGGCGCGTCCGCGCTGATGCAGGGCCTGGCGGACGGCTACTTCGTGCTGCCGAACACGCTCAACAACTACCTGGCCTCGGGCCCGTTCGAGAAGATCTCCCCGGACCACGAGGAGGTCGTCGCCGCGCGCAAGCAGGTCACCGACCGCCTCGACCAACTGCTGAGCGTCAACGGCGACCGCACGGTCGACTCCTTCCACCGCGAACTCGGCCACATCATGTGGGAGTTCTGCGGCATGGAGCGCACCGAGGAGGGCCTGACCAAGGCCATCAGCCTCATCCGCGGCCTGCGCGACGAGTTCTGGACCAGGGTGAAGGTGCCCGGCACCGGCGAGGAGCTCAACCAGAACCTGGAGAAGGCCGGCCGGGTCGCCGACTTCTTCGAACTGGGCGAGCTGATGTGCATCGACGCGCTGCACCGCGCCGAGTCGGCCGGCGGCCACTTCCGCGCCGAGAGCCAGACCCCCGACGGCGAGGCCATGCGCCACGACGACGAGTTCGGCTACGTCGCCGCCTGGGAGTTCGGCGAGACGCCCACGCTGCACAAGGAAAAACTCGACTTCGAATACGTTCACCCGAGCACCCGGAGCTACAAGTAATGGACATCCAGGTACGCGTGTGGCGCCAGTCCGGCCCGCAGGACAGGGGCCGGATGGTCACCTACGACGTCAAGGACATCTCCCCGGACGCCAGCTTCCTGGAGATGCTCGACGTCCTGAACGAGAAGCTCATCCTCGACGGCGACGACCCGGTGGCGTTCGACCACGACTGCCGCGAGGGCATCTGCGGCATGTGCGGCATGATGATCAACGGCGTGGCGCACGGCCCCGAGCGCGCCACCACGACCTGCCAGCTCCACATGCGACACTTCGCCGACGGCGACACCATCGACGTCGAGCCGTGGCGCGCGGCCGCCTTCCCGGTGGTCAAGGACCTGGTGGTCGACCGCGGCTCGTTCGACACGATCATCCAGGCCGGCGGCTACATCACGGCGCCGACGGGCACGGCCCCGGACGCGCACGCCGCCCCGGTCCCCAAGCTGGACGCGGACGCGGCCTTCGAGGCGGCCACCTGCATCGGCTGCGGCGCGTGCGTGGCGGCCTGCCCGAACGGCTCGTCGATGCTGTTCACCGCGGCGAAGGTGGCGCACCTGGGCCTGCTGCCCCAGGGCCAGCCGGAACGCGACAGCCGGGTGGTGGACATGCTGCAGGCCCAGGACGACGCGGGCTTCGGCGGCTGCACCAACATGGGCGAGTGCACCACGGTCTGCCCGAAGGGCATCCCGCTGACCCTGATCGGCCGCCTCAACAACGACTACCGCAAGGCCATCGGAAAGCGGTAGGTCACCGCGCTGCCGAACCGCCCCGTGACGGCTCGGCAGCGCGGAGAGCATCACTCCGTGCGGAGCGCGGTGACCGTGCGGGTGCCGGCGGCCCAGCCGGCCGGCAGGAGCGCGCCGCCCACGGCGATGACCAGCCCGCCGAGGCCGAACAGCAGCAGTTCGGCCGGCTGGTAGACGTCGACGACCGAGGCGGGCAGGGTGAAACCGACGCTGCTGCCCATGGCGCCGAGCACCGTACGCTGCAACACCACCCCGACCGCCGCGCCGACCGCGCCGCCGATCAGGCCGGTGACCACGACCGAGGAGATGACCATCGCGGTCGTCTGCCGCGGCGTCATCCCGAGGGCCTTGTGTACGCCCAGGTCGTGCACGCGTTCGCGGGTGTCCAGGACGACCACGTTCAGCACGCCCAGGCCGGCGACGACCACCAGCATGACGCTGAGCAGGGCGGTCAGCGCGTTGATGATGATCACGAGCTCATCGGTCTCCTGGCCGACGGGCTGCGCCCAGGCGCCGTGCGACTGCAGTGCCGTGCGCATCGTCGACGCGTACGCCTCGGCATCGGTCCCGGGCCGTACCGTGACGAAGTAGATCTCCGGCGACAGCTTGGGCTCCGCGGCGCGCAGCGTCGCGAGGTCGGTGAGAATCTGCATGCCCTTGTCGTCGGTGTTGAAGGCCTCCCCGACGATCCGGACGGTGACCGCGGTGCCGTGGTCGGTCAGCACGACGGTGTCGCCGACCTGCTTGCCGGCCGCGGTCAGGAACGGCGTGGAGACGACGATCTCGCCCGGCCCGGTCAGCCAGGTGCCGGAGACCATCCGGTAGTAGTGGGCGCCGTCGGTGCCGGTCAGGGCGACGGTGGTGAGCGCACCGGTGATCCCGGCGACGGTCACCTCGGTCCGGGCCTGGCCTATGTACCCGGCGGTCCCGGCCTGCGCGGTGATCGCCGCGACGATCGCCGCGGGGTCGGCGAAGGACGGCGGCCCCGCCACCGCCTGGTTGCCGGCCGGCGGCCGGCCGCCCGCCTCCGGCGGTAGGGCGCCGATCTGCACGTCGGCGAGGTCCTCGGCCTCCTGGACCAGGCCCAGGGACGTGCCGAGGCCGACGGCGAACGTCACGGCGGCGGTGCCGAACGCGATCGCGGCGACGATGCCGGCCGAGCGCAACGGCCGGGCGAAGGGATGGGCCAGGCCGAGGGTCATCGGCCGGGGCAACCGGATCCGGCCGGTCAGCCGGGCCGCCCACTGCCCGCGTCCGGGCCGGGGAGTGCGGCCGACGGCGATCGCGTCCACACTGCGCAGCCGGCCCGCCCGCGCCGCGGCGACCCAGGCGGTCAGCACCACCACCGCGAGCGCGCCGCCGGCCACCAGCGCGTCGACCCACAGCGCCACGCCGTTGTCGGACGTGCCGTACAGCCGGTTGGTCTCCGCCAGGACCGGAAAGGTCAGCAGATTCCCGGCGACGACCCCGAGTGCGGCGCCGGCCGCGGCGGGGATCAGCGCCTGGCCCAGGTACGCCCGGACGACCTGGGACGGGGTGAAGCCGAGCGCCTTGAGGATGCCGATCCGGCGGGTGCCGGTGCTGACCGCCCCCGCGATCACGTTGCCGATGATGAGCACCGCCATCACCACACCCAGCACACCGAACGCGATCAGGAACGGCACCAGGAGCACAATCTGGCCGACGGCGTCCTGCCGGGTGACGAGCCAGGACACGGCGCCGGTGAGAGCACCGGCCGGCACCTTCGCGGCGACCGCCGCCCGGGCCGCCTCGACCTGCGCCGCGGTGTCGGCGGCGGTGAGGCGGTAGAGCATCTGATATCCGGCCGGGTCGTCCCCCGCGGTCCAGGCTGTGACCTGGGCCGGAGTCACCCAGGCCTCGGCGGTGCGGCTGACCGACCGGGCGATACCCACGACCGTGACGGTGGCGCCGCCGGACTCGTCGGGCAACGTCCACACCGTACCGAGCTTGATCGGTGGTCCCTGGAAGCGGCCGTCCTCGGCCAGGACCAGCTCGCCGAGGGCCGCCGCCCACCGGCCCTCGGTCAGTTTGACCTGATCGACCGGGCCGTCCGGGCCGGACCGGCCGACGACCGTCATCGGGGGCATCCGGTGTGCCCTGTCCTGCGCGCTGATCTGGGTGGTCGGGAACGGCCCGGCCGCGGCGCTGATCCCGGCGGCACCCGCGGACGCGGTCAGCTCCGCCACCGTTGCCTTGGCCGGGTCGAACTGCGCGGTCAGGTGCGCGCCCCGCTGCTGGCCGAAGGCCCGGTCGAACGGCTCGCGGGAGGCGACCAGCAGGGAGCCACCGAGCACGGCCGAGGTCACCGCGATCAGCACCACCAGGGTGATCACGACGGTCTGGACCCGGTGGCGGCCCGCACCGGCGCGGACCACCCGCCCCAGCGTGCTCATCGGACCGGCGCCATCGTGTCCGCGGCGACCCGGCCGTCGCGGAGCTGAACGGTGCGGGTGGCGCAGTTCTCGGCGAGGGCCAGGTCATGCGTGACCAGGACGATCGTCTGGCCGTCCGCGTGCAGCTCGGTGAGCAGCCGCTGGACGTCTTCGCCGGCGGCGGTGTCCAGCGCCCCGGTCGGTTCGTCGGCCAGCAGCAGCGCCGGCCGGTTCATCAACGCGCGCGCCACGGCGACCCGCTGCCGCTCCCCGCCGGAGAGCCGGCCCGGGTACGCGGACGCGTGCCGGTCGACGCCGAGCGCGGACAGCAGCTCGGTGGCCCGGCGCTGGGCCGCGCCACGGGCCATCCCGGCGAGCTGGGCGGGCAGCATGACGTTGTCGGCGACGGTCAGGTCGTCGAGCAGGTTGAAGAACTGGAACACCAGGCCGATCCGGGCCCGCCGGTACCGGGCCGAGGCGGCCTCGCCCAGCCGGTCCACCCCGACGCCGTCCACCGTGACGGTGCCGGTGCTCGGCCGGTCCAGCCCGGCGATGAGGTTGAGCAGGGTCGACTTGCCGCTGCCGGACGGGCCGAGAATCGCCACCGCCTCGCCCGGCTGCACACTCAGGGACAGCTCCCGCAGCGCTGGGGGCCCGTCGTCGTAGCGGCGGGTCACGTCACGCAGCTCGATCAGCGGCTCGGTCATGGTGCGCTCCTCGGGTCGTCGGGTGAGGCGGCGTTGACGCTAGGTGCGCGTCCGCACCGGACACATCGACAGTCGGAGGCATCTTCGGTACCGCATCCGGATGAGCCCCGGGCGGCGTCATCCTCAAGACGTAGGCGTGCGAGGTATCCCGCACCGTTCCCCAGGCGGATACCGCCGCACGGCTCCGACGCAGAGAATGGGCCGGTGACCGAACGCGCGATGCTGGACCGGCTCCGGGCCGGCGTACGGGCGCTGGGTCGGCCGACCGACCCGCTGCCGCCGCTGTCCCGCCGGAGCCGGATCTTCGACGCCCTCCTGGCGCTGGGCCTCGGTCTCGTCGCGATCCAGGCGGGCGACAGCGGCATGCAGGATCGGGAAATGAGGGCAGACTGCTCGGTGGGTGCCTTCGCCGGCCAGCCGGTTTCGCCGTGCGAGCCGCCGTGGCCGCCGCTCCTGCCGATCGAGAACGACCAGTCCACCGGCGCGACGATCGTGCTGCTCCTGCTGGTGGCGCTGCCGCTGGTGTTCCGGCGCCGGTATCCGCTCGGCGTGCTCTGGGTCGTGCTGGCCCTGGCCGGGGCGGTCAGCGAAAACCCGGCCGCGCTGCGGCTGTCGTTCTTCGCCTGTGTGATCGCCGGATACAGCGCCGCGGTCTTCAGCCCCTACCGGCTGCCCGCGCTGGCGAGCCTGCCGGTGGCGGCGCTCCTGCACGTGACGTTGCAGTCGGACGCCAGCTCGGTGGCGGACAGCGCCGTGCCGTTCCTGATCCTGCTGCCGATCGCCGTCGCGGCCGACGGCCTGCGCCGGTGGAAACACCGCGCCGACGAGGGGCAGGCGCGGATGTCGGAGATGGAGCACGAGCAGGCCGAGGCGTTGCGCCGGGCCACCGAGCACGAGCGGGCGCGGATCGCCCGGGAACTGCACGACGTGGTGACGCACAACGTCAGCGTGATGGTGATCCAGGCCGGCGGGGCGCGCAAGATCATGGACTCGGCGCCGGACCAGGCCCGGGAGGCGCTGCTCGCGGTCGAGGCCAGCGGCCGGTCGGCGATGACCGAGCTGCGCCACGTGATGGGCCTGCTCACCATGCAGGGCGCGGGCCCGGATCCGGCCGGCGACGCGGACCTGGCACCGCAGCCGGGCCTCGACGGGCTCGACGGGCTCGTGCAGCGGATGCGCGACACCGGCGTGCCGATCGAGCTGACCCGGAGCGGGCACCGGATGCCGCTGCCGTCCGGGATCGAGCTCGCGGTATACCGGCTGGTGCAGGAGGCCCTGACGAACGTCGTCAAGCACGCGGCCGGCGCGTCGGTGCGGGTGCTCCTCGCCTACGGCGACGACCAGCTGCAGGTCGAGATCGCCGACACCGGCGGCCGGCCCGGCACCTCGGCCGGTACCGGTACGGGGCGGGGGCTGATCGGCCTCCGCGAACGGCTCGCCGTCTACGGTGGAGTCCTGCAGGCGGGACCGCGGCTCAGCGGCGGATACCGCGTCCATGCCCGGATCCCGGTGGAGGTGTCGTGACCGCAGCGCTGCGGGTCGTGGTCGCGGACGACCAGGCGCTGGTCCGCGCCGGTTTCCGGATGATCCTGACGGCCGACGGCATCGACGTGGTCGCCGAGGCGACGAACGGGGCCGAGGCCGTCGACGCGGTCCGCAAGCACCGGCCCGACGTGGTCCTGATGGACATCCGGATGCCGGAGATGGACGGGCTGGCCGCCACCCGGCACATCCTCGCCGGCGCCGGCGAGGCGCCGCGGGTCATCATGCTGACGACGTTCGACCTCGACCACTACGTGTACGCGGCGCTGGCCGCCGGGGCCAGCGGCTTCCTGCTCAAGGACGTCACCCCCGAGCACCTGGTGAGCGCCGTACGCCTGGTCCGCGACGGCGACGCGATGCTGGCGCCGGCGATCACCCGCCGGCTGGTCGAACGCTTCGCCCACCGCGACGCCGACCCACCGGTGACCCACCGTGACCTGACCGTCCTGACCCCGCGCGAGCTGGAGGTGCTCGGCCTGCTGGCGCAGGGCCTGAGCAACGCCGAGCTGGCCGGCCGGCTGCACCTGTCCGAGGCGACAGTGAAGACCCACGTCGCCCGGATCCTGGCCAAGCTGGGGCTGCGGGACAGGGTCCAGGCCGTCGTCATCGCCTACCGGACGGGCCTGGTCAATCCCTGACTCGGGGTGGGTGTGACACTTCGCGGGTGGATGCACGGGGGCGGTTGATCGCTGAGGTCGCGGGGCTGGTTCCGGAAGCGGCCGGCGCCGTCCGGGTCGCGGTGGACGGGGTGGACGGGGTCGGGAAGACCACGTTCGCCGCCGAGCTGGCCGGCGCGCTGCAGGCCCAGGGCCGGTCGGTCGTGCAGGTCTCCGCGGACGGATTTCATCGGGTACGGGCGGAGCGGCATCGGCGTGGGGTGTGCTCGCCCGAGGGGTTCTGGCTCGACTCCTACGACCATCCGGCGCTGATCGAGAACGTGTTGGTGCCGCTCGGGCCCGGTGGCAGCCGGCGGTATCGCAGCGCCGTGCACGACGTCCGTACCGATGAGGTGCTGGACCTTCCCTGGCTGTCCGCGCCGGCCGGGACCGTGCTGGTGCTGGACGGGTTGTTCCTGCACCGCGACGAGCTGGCCGGCTACTGGGACTTCTCGGTCTTCCTCACGGCGCCGTTTGCGGTCACCGCCGCCCGGATGGCGGTCCGGGACGGCACGAGCCCGGATCCGGACCATCCCGGCATGGCCCGTTACGTGCAAGGTCAGCGCCTGTACTTCGCCGCGTGCCGGCCCTGGGAGCGCGCCGGCCTGGTCATCGACAACAGCGACGTCGCCCGTCCCACGCTCGGCCTCCCGGAACAGGGGTGACGGTGTTTCAGACGGTCCTCGCGGCGGTCGGTGTCTTCGCGGGTACCAACGTCGACGACATCATCGTGCTGACCGTGCTGTTCCTGTCGGCGCGCGCCTCGGGCCGCCCGCGGCCGTGGCAGATCTGGGCCGGGCAGTATGCCGGGATCGCGGCGCTCGTCGCCGTGTCGGCGCTGGCGGCACTGGGCCTGACCCTGATACCGGACGAGTGGGTGGGGCTGCTCGGCCTGGTGCCGCTGGCCCTCGGCGTCCGGGGCTTGATCGGCGCATTCCGCGGCGGCGCCGGTGACGACCCGCCGGTGACCGCCGGCAACGCGCTGGCGGTGGCCGGCGTGACGATCGCCAACGGCGCCGACAACATCGCGGTCTACACACCGATGTTCCGGACGCTGGGCGCGACCGGCGGCGTGGTGATGGTGCTGGTGTTCGCCGTGCTGATCGCGGTCTGGTGCGCGGCGGCCTCCTGGCTAGGCTCACACCGGCGGATCATCACCCTGGTCGAACGCCACGGCCACTGGCTGGTGCCCCTGGTCTTCATCGCGATCGGCCTGGCCATCCTGATCCAGTCCGGCCCGCACTAACCGGCTGCATGCCACCCCACCGGTCCCGGCGGCTCCTCGGAACTACTCCCGGCCAGCCCACCCCTTACCCGCGCCGACGGCAGCCCAGCAATAGGCCCCGATCCCACCCACCGGGCACCGCCACCACATCCTGAGCGCCCCGTCCCACACCCCGCATAACGCCCCATATCACCGCCGGACTCCGCGACCTTGATGCGCGCGGTGCCGAGGAGCGACCCGCCGCTACAAGATCCGCACCGTCTCGCCGACCCTGAATCAACGTTGATGCGCGCGAGCGCGGAGCCGACCGCGCAGCCTCAAGATCCGCGCCAGGCTGGCGACCCTGAAACAACATCGATGCGCGCGAGCCCCGAGCCGACCACGCCGCCTCACGATCCCGCACCGTCTCACCGACCCTGAAACAACATCGATGCGCGCGAGCGCGGAGCCGACCTCGCAGCCTCAAGATCCGCGCCAGGCTGGCGACCCTGAAACAACATCGATGCGCGCGAGCGCCGAGCGGACCACGCCGACTCACGATCCCGCACCGGGGGTCCGAGCGGCCAGAAGAGCGCACTCGGGTAAGCCGTGTTGGACGGGCCGCGCTCGCCCAGTCTTGAGCCGGCGGTGTGCTGTCTCGGCGCGGACCTCACGCTTGCCCTGATCACTGCCAGATCCTCGCCGGGACGCTAACCCCGAAACAACATTGATGCACACCGGCACGGTGCGAACCGCACCGCGACAACATCCACGCCGGGACGCCAACCCTGAATCGACATTGATGCGGGCGTGCGCGGAGCGGACCGTGCCGCCGCAAGATCCGGCTGCGGCGGCGAGCAGGCCTGTGGGCGCGATCGCCTGATCGGGGTATGGCAATCGACTGGCGACCTCGTCGCGCAGAAGTCTCAGCTCGTTGCCACACCCTGTCCAAGATCGCCTGGGAACACCTCGAAGAATGACGAATATGAGCGGAATGCCCTATTTCGTGACAGCGGCGAGCACGTATCGCGGAACGCCCGCCTACCGGCTGAGACCGCCGCCCGCCATCCGGGACCAGGCCCACCATGCAAGCACGGTGCCGGCATGCGGGAACAGGGCCGCAAGCGGCATCGCCGCGAGCAGGTCAGTCTCATGAACCCGCGGACCCGACCTGGTCCAGGCGGATCTGCTCAGCTCGGGCCGCTCGGCGACACCGTGCCCGACGAGCACCGAAGCCTGCCGCGGTCAGACAGAGGACCGCGGCAGCCACCAGAGTCAGCCGGGCGCCGAGCTGGACCGCCGCAGCGCCCAACGGAATGGCGAGGGCGATCGGCCCGAACATAACCGTGTTCGCCGTGGCCGCGACCCGGCCCAGCAGCGCCGCCGGCGTGTGCGTCTGCACCGCCGTCACCGCCGCGACCAACGCCCAGGGCAGCCCGACACCCCCGATCACCGCGCCCACGATCAGCGCCGGCCACCACGGCAGGCAGCGCGCCAGCAGACCGGCCGCGAACAGCGCCGTGCCGGTCACGCCCACGGCCGTCACCCCATACCGGGAGATCACCCGGCCGACGATCAGGCCGCCTGCGATGGAGCCCGCGCCCTGGGCGCTGAGCAGGATGCCGAGGAAAGTCGCCGGCAGGCCCAGGTCGACCAGCACCACCTCGTACTGGGCAGCGGTGGCGAAGCCCGACATGGCGATCGCGACGGCGGCCAGCGCGACGGTAACCCGCAGCACGCGCCGGCCGGCCAGCACGGACAGGCCGGCGCGCAGTCCTCGCTCATGCGGGGCGCCGCCGCCGAAACCGCCGCCAGCGCCAGTGCCGGTGCCGCTGCCGCCGCCAGTGCCAGTGCAGTCGCCATCGCCGCCGCCATCGCCGCCGCCGCCATTGCCGCCGCCGGTGCCGCTGCCGGTCCCGGTCCCGGTGCCGGCGTCGGTGCCGCTGCCGGCCCCGGTGCCGGTGCCGGGCCATCCGCCCGGTTGGGGCGACATTTCGGGTGCGGCGGTGCCGGTGCCGGGCGCCGAGGTCAGGCGCAGCGCCGCGTACAGGACCGCGGCCGCCAAGGGCATCGTCGCGCTGAGGACGGCGACCGCCGCGCCGCCGCGCCACGCGTAGAGGCCCGCTCCGGCGAGCGGGGCGATGAGCTTCATGCCTTCCTGGGCACTGGACCGCCAGCCGTTGACGTCGCCGAGGTCGTCGGGCGGCAGCGCCGCCGGCAGCAGGGCCGATTCGCCCGCGTCGAGCAGGACATAGCTGATCCCGTACGCGAGGGAGACAGCGAAGATCAGCCAGGTCTGTGCGGGTGTGCGCACCGCGAGCAGGCTCAGCAGGGACGCGGCCAGCAGCAGGTTGGTCGCGATCAGCAGCGGGCGGCGGGGCACCCGGTCGAGCAGGCCGCCCAGCCACGGGCCGAGCAGTTGCGGCAGGTAGACGCAGAAGCCGGCGAGTGCCGCCCGGCTCGCCGAGTCGGTCAGGTCGAGGATCCAGATGCCCGCCACCAGCGACATCGCGGTGCTGCCGAAGCCGGACAGCACGGAGATCGCCACGAAGAGCACGGCGTTGCGGCGCATTCCGCCCCCAGGATTGAGTCGATGAGACTCATATCCTCGGTGGGTTGGTGGAATACGCTCAAGAGCCGGCGCGATCGTCAACGATCTATTGACAGCGCCCGGTGGAGCGCCGCTGCCGCCACCCGGACGTATCCGGGCAGCGGCGCGGCGGCGAGGTCCTCGTCGGCCTGGGCGGCCAGGGCGTAGAGGCCGCCAGGTGGTGCGTCCAGGGCCGTCTGGACCGTGGCCCGCACCAGCGCGGCGCGCGGGAAACGTCCCGCCCAGCGTCGGTCGGCGGCGATGCTGCGGTGCAGGTCGTCGACCGCCATTCGGAGGGTGACGATGCTGTGGGCGTACCGGAGGTCCTGGTCGTGGCGCCGCGACCGCGCGGCCGCCACCAGCCGTTGCCGGCGCTGCTCGGCGGCCTGCCGGCTGGCCAGGCCGAGCGCCGCCGCGACCTGGGCCCAGGTGCCACCGGCCTGGCGCGCCCGGTCGATCAGTTCGAGCTCGCGCTCGTCCAGTCCGGCCCGGGCGGCGCCGATCTCCGCGAGGTGCCCAAGCTCAGCCTCGACCATCCGTCAACAATACGTTGACACCTTCCGCGCCGCCGTCGGCGACAACTCCGGGCGGGACATCCACGCCGCCATCGGCAACCCCTGCGGACCGGACACCCACACCGCCACCGGCAACCGCTTCGGACCGGACATCCACACGGCCATCAGCGACCGCTTCGGACCGGACATCCACGCCGACGTCGGCGGCCGCAACCCGGGCGCTCGGCGGGTTGCGCAGCACGAGTGCGGTGATGATCAGTGCGCCGAGGGTGAATCCCGCGGCCGTCAGGTATGCGCGGCTGTAGCCGTCGCGCAGCGCCGCGACCTCGGCCATCCCGGCGTCCAGGCCCGCATCGCTGACCCGGGCCGCCACCACCGCCAGCACCGCCAGGCCCAGCGCCGCCCCCGCCTGCTGCGCCGTGTTCGTCAGCCCGGACACCAGGCCGGTCTCGCGTGGTTCCGCGCCGGCCATCGCCAGCATGATGATCGCCGGGATGACCACGCCGATGCCCAGGCCCATGATGATCAGCGGGGGTAGGACGTCGACGGCGTAGCGGGCCTCGGCCGGCACCCGGACCAGCAGCAACAGGCCCGCGGCCAGGGCGCCGAGACCGGCGAGCAGCACCGGCCGGGCGCCGAACCGGGCCGTCACGCGCGGCGCCACCAGCAAGGAGATCAGGCCGATCACGATCGGGGTCGGCAGGAACGCCAGGCCGGTGCCGATCGCGTCCAGGCCGAGCACCCGCTGCAGGAACAGCGCGTTGATGAACTGGAAGCCCATCCCGGTGGCGAAGATCAGCACCACCGCCGCGCCGGTGCCCAGCAGCCAGCGGCGGCCCAGGATCGGCAGCGGCGCCAGCGGGCGGCGGGCGTACCGCTGGCGGACCAGGAAGGCGGCGACCAGGAGCGCTGCCGCCACGCCGTACCAGAAGACACCGTCCACGATGGCGTAGACGCCGAGAGACAGACCTCCCGTGATCAGGACCGCCCCGCTGATGTCCATCCCGTCGCGCAGGCCGAGGCCCGCCTCGCGGGGCAGCACCCGCAGCGCGCCGGCCAGGACCACCATTCCGATGGGCACGTTGACCAGGAAGATCGACGGCCAGCCGGCGGCCTCGGTCAGCAGGCCGCCCGCGACGAAGCCGAGGGCGGCGCCGCCGGCCTGGGTGAAGCTGTAGACGCCGATCGCCCTGGCCTGCGCGCCGGGTTCCGGGTAGAGCTTGACGATCAGGCTGAAGATCACCGCAGACGCGAGCGCGCCGCCGACGCCCTGCACGAAGCGGCCCGCGACCAGCAGCGCGGACGTTTCGGCGAGGCCGCAGAGCAGGCTCGCGGCGGTGAAGACGATCAGGCCGGCGAGGAAGACGCGGTGGGCGCCGAGCAGGTCACCGAGGCGCCCGGCGAGCAGCAGGAAGCCGGCGAAACCGATCAGGTAGCCGTTGACGACCCAGGCCACGCCGGCGGGCGAGAAGCCGAGATCGAGCTGGATGGCGGGCACGGCGACGGCCACGATCGTGCTGTCCAGCACGATCATCAGCGACATCGCGCAGAGGACGGCGAGCGCCGCGGCACGGCGGGGGTACGAGGAAGCGACCATGGTCCGACCGTAGCAGATAATCCGCTAGCGGACTATCTGGTTATCACCTACTTGACGGCTGCCGTGCCCGCCGCACCTGCTTGGGGCCGGGCTCCAGACCCTCGTCGACCAGCTGGGCCAGCGCCGCCACGAAGGCCTCCCGGGCCTGCGCGGGCAGGCCGGCCAGCGCGTCGGCGTGCACCTGGTCGACGATCCGCTGGCCCTCGGCGGCGGCGGCCCGGCCGGCCTCGGTGACCGCGATGATCCGGGCCCGGCGGTCGGTGGCCGACGGACGGCGCTCGGCCAGCCCGCGGCGCTCCAGGTCGTCGACCGTGCCGACCATCGTCGTCTTGTCCAGGTCGGCGAGGGCGGCGAGCTGGATCTGGGTCCGCTCCTCCTCCAGCGCGTGCACGAGAACGCACTGCATCCGCGGCGTCAGGTCGATGTCGGCCAGCGCGGCGGCGAGCCGGTTGGACAGGGCGTGACCGGCCATGTTGAGCAGGCCGGTGACGTCGCGCTCGGTGCGCTCGGGGGCTGCGGAGGACATGCCCGAAGCGTACCGCGGGATCATCCCGTACCGGATGATTCAACTATTGGACGACTACCGGCCTCAGCGTGTCGTCTCATTCTGGGCGGGCTACGGCGGGCAAGACCCCCCACGCAGCGGAGTTCCGTCCCTGCACTGCGTTGCTAGCGTCATGGCCCGAGCCGGACGGCACGGGGCAATCAGGACCAATGGCGCGTAGGAGCATCCATGTATGCGGTCATCGATGTGGAGACCACCGGCCTGCGCGCGAGCTGGCACGACCGGATCATCGAGATCGCCGTCGTGCGGGTCGACGAGCACGGCCGGGTGCAGGACGAGTGGTGCAGCCTGATCAACCCGAACCGCGATCTCGGGCCGCAGCACATCCACGGCATCTCCGCCGCCGACGCCGGCCGGGCGCCGGCCTTCGCGCAGCTCGCCGGGCAGATCTCCGAGCTGCTGCGGGGACGCACGCTGGTCGCGCACAACCTCGCCTTCGACGCGTTGTTCCTGAGCTCCGAGTTCCGCCACCTCGGTCTCGCCGTGCCGGTCGACACCCAGCACGGCCTGTGCACCATGCAACTGGCGCCGCACTTCCTGCCCAGCGCCGGCCGCAGCCTGCTCGACTGCCGCCGCGCCGCGGGCCTGCCCGCCCACCAGGCACACTCCGCCCTGCACGATGCCCGCGCCGCGGCGGACCTGCTCGCTCACTACCTGACGATCACCGGCGCGCCGCCGCCGTGGGCGCCCACGGTCGCCAGGTCCCGGTCGCTGCACTGGCCCGCCGTGCCGCCCGCGACGGCCGCCGCGGTGCGACGCCGGGCCCCCGGGGTACGCGAGCCGCACTTCCTCACCCGCCTCGCCGACCGGCTGCCCCGCCAGCAGGAACCGCGGGCCGACGCGTACCTGGATCTGCTCGACCATGCACTGCTCGACCGGGACATCTCGGCGACCGAGGCCGACGGCCTCGTCGCCGTCGCGGAATCCCTCGGGCTGGGCCGGGCCGACGTCCGGTGCCTGCACAAGCGCTATCTGACCGGCCTGGCCGGGATAGCGCTCGCCGACGGCATCCTGACCCCGGCCGAGCGGCGCGACCTGGACAGCGTCGCCACGCTCGTCGGCCTGTCCGCGGCAACCGTCGACAAGGCGCTGGCCGACGCCGGCACCGCGGCGCGCCCCGGCCGGCAGTTCTGGCAGCTCCGGAGCGGCGACCTGGTGGTGTTCACCGGGACGATGGACCCGGACCGCGACCAGTGGCAGGCCGGTGCCGAGGCGGCCGGCCTGCTGGTCGGCGAGGGCGTCACGAAGAAGACCAGGCTGCTCGTCGCGGCCGATCCCGACTCAATGTCCGGCAAGGCCAGGAAGGCCCGCCAGTACGGCATCCCGATCGTGCACCCCGAGGCCTACCGCGCGATGCAGGAGAACCTGCTGCAACCCGCCTGAAGGACGACCGACGGACCCCCGTGTGAACCCGCCGGCCGTCGTCATCAGGGCGCGGCCAGCGCCGCCCAGCCGGGCGCGGTCGGCGCCCAGCGCAGCGGCATCCGCGCCTCCGCCGGCGTGCGGTCGCCCTTGCGCTGGTTGCAGCGCCCGCAGGCCGCGACGGTGTTGAGCCAGGTGTTGCCGCCGCCCCGCGAGCGCGGCAGGACGTGGTCGATGGTGGACGCGGCACCGCCGCAGTAGGCGCAGCGCCGGCCGTCGCGGGTCAGCACCCCGGCGCGGGACCAGCCCGGGCCGCGGCCGTGCCGCCAGCGCGTCACGACGTAGCTGACCAGGCGGACGACGGTCGGGATCGGGAAGACACCCATCCGGGCGTCGGGCCGCGCCTCCTCGACGACGGCCACCTCACGGAACAGCATGCGGATGGCGTGCCGGACGCTGACCCGGTGCAGCGGCCCGAAATCGGCGTTGAGAACGAGGACCACACTCACCGCGGTCACCTCCCCTGTGTCTCGTGCACGAAAAAGCCGTCCGTCCCCGGGGCAGGGACGAACGGCGGCCGGGTCGGCGCGCGTACGCGTCAACTCGGGCCGTCAGCCCTGCTCTCGTGCCGGTAGGCAGTCACGTGTATCTCCCTTTGGTCCCGGTGGTCCGGGACACGTCGCTGGTGAGAAAGGTAGGGGTCGGGCCCAACGTGGACAACCGAATATTGATCGTCAGGCGGACAGTTCGCGGCGTACCGCGAGGGCGAGTTGGACCAGCCCGATCATGCCCAGCACCAGCCAGACAACGGCGGCCACCAGCATGACCGTCGTCTCCCAGCCCGGGCGCAGCAGGCCGGCGAGACCGCCCACCAGCAGCCCGCCGATCGCCACCGACACCCGGGTCGGGCGCTCGCCCAGCGTCACGGCGCCCAGCCCGGCCATGCCGCCGGCCGCGGCGCGGGCGCGCACGTACTCGTGCAGCCAGCTCACCGCCGCGCCGGCCGCCGCCAGCCAGCCCGGCACCCCGGCCACCCAGAAGGCGGCCAGCCAGGCCAGCTCGCCGAGCCGGTCGGCGACCGAGTCGTAGACGAAGCCGAGCCGGCTGACCCGGCCGGTCACCACGGCGACGGCGCCGTCGAGCGCGTCGGCGAAGCTCGCGAGCAGCACCAGCAGGGCGCCGAGCAGCAGGCCGCCGCGGCCGAGCAGCGCGGCGAACGGCACGGCCAGGCAGAGCAGCAACCCGGCCGCGGTGACGGTGGCCGGGCCGACGCGCAGCCGGCCCAGCAGGCTGCCGCCGCGGTAGGCCAGCCGGATCCAGCCACGCACCACCGGCGTCGAGGCCTCCGGGTCGAAACCGCCGTGCAGCCTCGACCAGGCCGCCGCATACTCCTGCCAGGTCAAACCGGGACGTTGGCGGCCAGGTTCTGCCACACCTCGCGGGTCGCCGTGGAGCGGTTCATGGTGATGAAGTGGATGCCCGGCACGCCCTCGTCGATGAGCCGCTGGCACATCTCGCTGCACAGGTCGATGCCGAGCGCGCGCACGCCCGCGGCGTCGTCGGCGATCCGCTCGAAGCGGGCCAGTAACCCCGGCGGGAACGGCGCCCCGGACAGCTGCGCGGCGCGCGCGATGGTCGCCATCCGCAGCACGGGCATCACACCCGGCACGATGGGCGTGTCACAGCCGGCGGCGGCGACCCGGTCACGCAACTGCAGATATTCGTCGGCCTCGAAGAACATCTGCGTGATGGCGAAGTCCGCGCCCGCGCGGCACTTGCTGATGAAATGGCGGGTGTCGCTCTCGACGTCGGCCGAGCGCGGGTGTTTGTACGGGAAAGCGGCGACCCCGACGCTGAAGTCACCGACCTCGCGCAGCAGCCGCACCAGATCCTCGGCGTACAGCACGCCGTCGGGGTGGCGCACCCACTCGCCCATCGGGTCACCGGGCGGGTCGCCGCGAACCGCGAGCACGTTGCGAATGCCGGCGCCGGCCAGCCGCCCGATGACGTTGCGCAACTCGGCGACGGAGTGACCGACCGCGGTGAGATGCGCCATCGGCAGCAACGTCGTCTCGGTGGCGACCCGTTCGGTCACCGCGACGGTGGTGTCCCGGGTGGTGCCGCCGGCACCGTAGGTGATCGAGACGAAGTCGGGCCGCAGCGTCTCCAACTCGCGGATCGTCTGCCAGAGCAACTGCTCGCCCTCGCGCGACTTGGGCGGCATGAACTCGAAAGAGAAGGTGGGCCCCGGACGACGGATGAGCTCGCCGATCGCCGGAGACGTCGGGAGCCGCGAGGGAAGGCCGTGAGACACACCGGAGACTCTACCGGCTGGCGGCCGAACCCGGACCGGCTAGGTTGGCCCCGTGACGTCCCCGCTAGAACGCGCCGGCCTGCGGCCGCGCGTCGACAAGGCCCTGGCCGCGTTCCTCGCCACCCAGCGATCCCGGCTGCTCGCCATCGACGAGGTCCTCGCCGACATCGCCGACGCCCTCGACGACTTCGTGCTGCGCGGCGGCAAACGGCTGCGCCCGGCATTCGCCTACTGGGGCTACCGCGGCGCCGGCGGAGCGGACTCCGAGCAGGTGGTCGCGGCGCTCGCGGCGCTGGAACTGGTACAGGCCAGCGCGCTGATCCACGACGATCTGATGGACCGCTCGGACACCCGGAGAGGCGAGCCGGCGATCCACCGGCGGTTCGCGGCCCGGCACGCCGCCGCGGGCTGGGGCGGCGCCGGCACCAGCTTCGGCGACAGCGCGGCGGTGCTGCTCGGCGACATGGCGATGGTCTGGTCCGACGAGTTGCTGCACACCTCCGGGGTCGAGCCCGCCGACCTGGCCCGCGCAAGGCCGGTCTTCGACGAGATGCGCACGGAGGTGACCGCGGGGCAGTACCTGGACGTGCTGACGGTGGTCACCCGCGACATGTCAACCGAGCGCGCCGGCAAGGTGGCCCGCTACAAGTCGGCGAAATACACGGTCGAGCGCCCCCTGTTGATGGGCGCGGCGCTGGCCGGCGCACCCGCGGCGCTGGTCGGCGCGTACTCCGGCTACGGGCTGCCGCTGGGCGAGGCCTTCCAGCTGCGCGACGACGTGCTCGGGGTGTTCGGCGACCCGGCGCAGACCGGCAAACCGGCCGGCGACGACCTGCGCGAGGGCAAGCGCACCTACCTGGTGGCGGCCGCGCACGCCGCACTCGGCCCGGCGGAGCAGGCCGAGTTGGTGGCACGGCTGGGCGATCCGACGCTGGACGACGCGGGCGTCGAGCGGCTGCGGGCACTGATCCGCGCCAGCGGGGCGCTGGCCCGGACCGAGGAGCGGATCACGACGCTGACGTCGACGGCGCTGGCCGCGCTGGCGGCAGCCGAGATGGAGACGGAGGCGAGGGAGGTGCTCCTCGAACTTGCCGACGCCGCCACCCGGCGAGCGGTCTAGCCAGGCCAAACGGTTCACATATCGACTTATTTCCGCCGAACCGCGCGCTCGCGTGCCCGGCGGAGCAGCCGGCTGTCCTCGCCCGCCGCCGGTGTGCGCTGCACCCCGCGCCGGCCCAGCCAGACCCAGACCGACAGCGTCAGCAGCACCATCGCGAAGCCGAACAGCAGGTCCTCGACCGGCGCGTACGCCAGCCGCCAGCCGATGATCGCCGCGGGGTCGTAGACGACGATCCGGCGCCCGGTCAGGATCCCGTTGGACAGCAGCTGGAAGGTGATGATGATCGGGTACGTGGCCCAGAACACCGCCCGGGTCACCAGCCGGGTCCGCAGCACCGCCAGGTCCACGGCGAGCGCCCCGGCCACGCCCAGCAGCGCCGCGACCGTGTAGGTCATTCGTCACCGGCCGGGCGGCGCAGGACCGCCCGCACCGCCTCGAAGCCCAGCACCGCGCAGACCGGCACCACGACGAAGAACAGCACCTCGTCCAGCGGCAGGCCGCCCGGGAACAGGATGCCGGTGGTCTGCCCCGGGTCGAACGTCCAGTGCCCGGCCGCGATGGCGCCCAGGTCCCAGAGCACGAAGACGACCACCACCGGCAGCAGCGTGAGCAGCAGCCGGCGCCACCGGCGCAGCACGTTGACCTTCAGCACCGGCTCCAGCCAGAGCGCGGACACCAGGCATCCTGCCAGCACGAACAGGTATGCCAGGTGTCGCATGTGGGCGGTCAGAAACCGAGTGCCTGGGCGCGCCGCTTGACCTCGCGGGCCCGGTCGCCGCCGAGCCCTTTCGCGCCGCAGCCGTCCACGGTCTTGTCGGGTTCGTAGAGCCACCGGAGCGCCTCTTCGTCGTTGTACCCAGCGTCGCGAAGCAACGTGAGGACGCCGGGGAGGTGCTTGAGCACGGTGCTGTTGGCCACCAAGTCCGCCGGCACCAGGCGTACGCCGTCGCGCCGGACCGCGAGCAGCATGCCGTCGCGGATCATCTGGTGCACCTTGCTGATCGACACGTCGAGCTTGTCCGACACGTCGGGCAGGTTGATCCACTCGGTCGGGCCGGCGGGCTGCGGGGCTGCCGCCTCACCCACGGTTACTGAATCGGTCACCCGACCAGCGTGCCATGCCCGCTCCGGCGCCGACCAGGCGGAGCATGCGGAACCGGGAAGGCCCCGGTTCCTCAAGATCGGAGAAATATCCCCATGACCCTGTGGCGGAAAGCCCGCACCGAGGTGGCCGGAGCGTGGCGCTCGATGCGGTACGACCTGGGCCGGCCCGAGCCGGACGCCGACGGACCGGGCCCGGGCGCGGGCGCCGGCCCCGTTGCCGGCTACCCGGATGTGACCTCGACCGGGTTCAGCACCTTCGGTGGTGCGGGTCTCACCGGTGGGCTGCGGACCTCGTACGGGGAGCAGCTCGTGCCCCGGCCGCGCCGGCTGGCGGCGGTCTCGGCCTTCGGCGTCCTCGCGGTCGCGGGGGCCGCGGGCAGCTACTTAGCGGTCGTCAACGGGGTCGGCGCGCTGGTCGGCGACCAGCCGGTGGGCGTGGAGCCGTACCCGTTGGCCGCCGAGGCGCCGCGTGGCGCCCAGGGTGACCTGTCCAACTCGGGTCTGGGCCGGGGCACCGCCAACGCGGCCGGCCCGCCCGCAGCCGCGCCCACGACGGCGGCCGAGCTCGCGCCTGGCGCCGTACGGGTGCTGCCCGCGACGACCGCCGCCGCGCCGGCCGCGCCGCAGGTCGTCGCGCCGCGGTCGTCGCGGAGCGCGGTGGCCGGAAAGCCGGCGGCCGGGGATCCGGAGATCCGGCCGACCGCGTGCTGCCCGAACCCGCCGGTGCCGACGCCGACCGTCCCGGTGCCGACGCCGCACAGCCCGTCGGCGACGCCCTCGCCGGACTGGTCCGAGCCGGACGGCAACGACTCCCCGGAACCCAGCGAATCGCCCACTTCGGTCGCTCCGGACGGACCGGACGACGCCGCGGACCCGGACGACGGCGAGAACCGCCGACGTCATGCCAGACGGCACTGATCCGATTTATCACGACAAACGACTCGCGGGGCTCCGGCCCCGTGAGTCGTTTTTCTCTCATTTTCCCTGGTCAGGGCCTCGCGTTGTACCCGTTCGGTCTCAGCTATGACATCCTGGGCTGCCACGCACGGAAGGACACATACACTTCACGCCGATGGACACGACAGTCGCCGACACGTTGATCGGCACGACGATTGACGGGCGCTACCGGATCACCGGTCGCGTGGCCCGTGGTGGCATGGCGACTGTGTACACCGCTGTGGACGACCGACTCGAACGCACGGTGGCCCTGAAAATCATCCACCCGTCGCAGGCGACGAACGTGCACTTCGTCGACCGCTTCACCGACGAGGCGAAGACGATCGCCCGGCTCACCCACCCCAGCGTCGTCGCCGTGTACGACCAGGGCCGCCACCAGGGCCTGCCATATCTGGTGATGGAGTACGTGCAGGGCCGCACCCTGCGTGACCTGCTCACCCAGCGCCGCCGGCTCAACCCGGTCGAGGCACTGGCCATTCTGGAGCAGATGCTCGCCGCCATCGCCGCCGCGCACCGCGCCGGCCTGGTGCACCGCGACGTCAAGCCGGAGAACGTGCTGGTCGCCGAGGCGCCCAGCGGCGGCATCGCCAACCTGGTCGACAGCGTGGCGAAGGTGGCCGACTTCGGCCTGGCCCGCGCGGTCGAGGCCAGCAGCAGCGACGACTCCGGCCAGCTCATGGCCACAGTCGCCTACGTGGCGCCCGAGCTGGTCACCGACGGGCACGCGGACGCGCGCACCGACGTCTACTCGGCCGGCATCGTGCTCTTCGAGATGCTCACCGGCCGGGTCCCGTACGACGGCGACGAGCCGGTCGAGGTCGCCTGGCAGCACGTCGACAACGACGTCCCGGCGCCGTCCAGCATCGTCAAGGGCCTGCCACCCGTGCTCGACGAGCTCGTCACCCGGTCCACCCGCCGCGACCCGGGCGCCCGCTACACCGACGCGGGCGCGATGCTCAGCGCGGTGCAGGTGGTCCGCGACGACCTGGGCGCGGCGAACGTCGAGACCGCGCTGCTGCGCCAGGTCCCGGCCCGTCCGCTGGCCGCCGACGCCACTGCGCTCGTACCCGCGATCACCTCCACCTTCCCGGCCGCCGGCGGCAATCGCCCGGGTTGGGCCCGCCTGCCGGAGCAGGGCACCCAGTTCCGCGGCGGCCAGCGGCGGGCCGGCGGACCGCCGGCAGGCGTGGGCGGCGTGGCCGGCCGGATCGGCGCCGACCCGCGCCGGATCATGATCCTGTCCGCGGTGGCACTGATGGTGCTCGTCGTCATCGGCACCACCTGGTGGGTGACCATGGGCCGATACACCGACTCCCCGCAGCTGGTGAACATGAGCCGGGCGCAGGCCGAGCAGGCCGCCGCCCGGGAGGGCTTCGAGGTGCGCATCGGCGACGGCGCCTACAGCGAGAACGTCCCCAAGGACGTCGTGCTGAGCCAGGACCCGCCGGCCGCCAAACGGATCATCAAGGGCGGCTCGGTCACCCTCGTGCTGTCGCTGGGCCCGGAGCGCTACCCGGTGCCCGACGTCGTGGGCAAGGAGCTGGCCGCCGCCCGCGGCGAGATCGAGAGCAGCAAGCTCAAGTTCAAGGAAGGCACGGGCAAGTACAGCGACTCGATCCCGCAGGGCGTGGTCATCTCCACCGACCCCAAGGCGGATGCGCCGCTCAAGGCCGGCGCCACCGTCACCGTCGTGGTCAGCAAGGGCCAGGCGCCGATCACGGTGCCCGACTTCGGCGGCAAGAACATCAACGACGCCCGCACCCAGGCGCAGCAGCTCGGCCTGACCGTGGTCGAGCAGTACAAGGACAGCAACGAGCCCGGCGACCAGGTCATCGAGCAGTCCCCGAAGCCGGGGACCGGCGCCGAGAAGGACGACGAGATCAAGCTCGTGGTCAGCAAGGGCCCACCGCAGGTCGCCGTGCCGGACGTCAACAACCAGCCATGCCAGCAGGCGAAGCTGACGCTGGAGGGCCAGAACCTGCGGGCTCGCCTCGACTTCAACCCCAACGGCCTGGTCCGCGCCCAGAACCCGCCCGCGGGCACCCCGGTGGCGCCGCAGACCGAAGTGGTGCTGACGTGCGCGTAAGCCGGCCGATCGGCTCGCACACGAAGACGTCGGGCGGTCTGGCCAAGGCCGCGCTGCCATACGTGGACGCGGCCGGCTCCGAGGCGCTGCAGGTGTACGTCTCGAACTCGCGCGGCTGGGCGCTGCCGCCCGGCGACCCGAATCAGGACACCCTGTTCCGGGACGGGTGCGGCGAGCGGGGCCTGCCGGCGTACATCCACGCCTCCCTGCTGGTGAACCTCGGCTCCCCCACCGAGCTGACCGTGCAGCGCTCGGTGGAGACCCTGGAACACGCGCTGCGCCGCGGTGCCGCGATCGGCGCGACGGCGGTGGTCTACCACGCGGGCAGCTCGGTCGACCCGGCCCACGACGACAAGGCGCTGCACCAGGTCCGCGAGGCGCTGCTGCCGCTGCTGGACGTGGCGGCGGCGCAGGGCCTGCCGAAGGTGCTGGTGGAGCCGAGCGCGGGCGGCGGGCGCAGCCTGGCGTCGAAGATGCAGGATCTGGGCCCGTACCTGGCGGCGGTGGAGCACCACCCGTGGCTGGGCGTCTGCTTCGACACCTGCCACGCCTGGGCGGCGGGCCACGACCTGGCGACGCCGGGCGGCATGACGGAGACGCTGGACACCCTGGTGGCGACGGTCGGCGCGGGCCGCCTGCAGCTCATCCACGCGAACGACTCGAAGGACGAGTGCGGCTCGACCCGGGACCGCCACGAGACGATCGGCGCGGGCCGGATCGGCACGGCGGCCTTCGCGGAGCTGCTGGCCCACCCGGCGACCGCGGGCATCCCGGTGATCGTGGAGACCCCGTCGGGCAAGGAACACGAGGGCCACGCGGCGGACATCGCGCTGCTGAAGGATCTCCGCCCGCGGCCGTGACGACGGGCCCGTCAGTTGCCAGGCTCGGCACGGGGGCCGAGCAGGCCGTCGACGACGTCACGCAGCGGGCCGACCAGGTCGCCGGAGGTAGCGCCGGTCAGGGGCTGGAGACCGACGGCGGACCGTACGACGGCGATGCCGACGCCCAGCGCGACCAGAAGCTGGGCCCGCAGCAGGCCGTCGTCGTCCTGCCCCGAGGCTTCGAGCACCCGGCGGCTGAAATCCGCCAGGGCCTGCCGGCGCAGGCTGTCCACCCGCTCGTCGCCGGTGACCCGCAGCAGCATCAGCACCGGGTGCTCGCCGTACTCGGGCCAGGCGCCGGCCGACAGCTGGTGACTGAGCGCCTCGGCGAGGGCGGCACGGTCCCGGGGGAACTCACCCGTCCCTCCGCCGAACCGGGGCGTGGCCGCGAGCGCCGCCTTGAACAGGCCCTCCTTGGAGCCGAAGTACCGCTTGATGAGGGCGAGGTTGACCCCGACATCGGCGGCGACGTCCCGCAGGGTGGTGCGCTCGTAGCCGAGGCGCACGAACCGCCCGCGCGCCGCCTGCAGCAGCGCCTGCCGGGTCGCCGCGGCGTCCCGCCGGCGTGGACCAGCGGCGTCGTCCGGATCCATCGAAGACCAACCTCCACCAACAAGTAATCACTCGTTGACATAGCTTAGCGGACCGGCTACGTTTGCCCATGTAATCAACTGATGACTTATCCGCACGGAAGGATGACGGTGACCAAGCAAGCCCTCCTCGTCATGGACGTCCAGAACGCGGTCGTCGCCCGCTACCCCGACCCCGCCTACCTGCCCCGCCTGGGCGAGGCGATCGGCGCGGCCCGATCCGCCGGCATTCCGGTGATCTACGCGACCGTCGGCTTCCGCCCCGGAGTCCCGGAGATCAGCCCCCGCAACAAGATGTTCGGCGCCCTCGCCCGCAACCCGGCAGCAGCGGCGGCGGGCGGCCCACAGGCCATGGAGATCCACCCGGACGTGGCACCCGAGCGCGGCGACATCCTGGTCACCAAGCGCCGCGTCAGCGCCTTCGCCGGCAGCGACCTCGACATGATCCTGCGCGCCGGCGAGTTCGACCACCTGATCCTCACCGGCATCGCCACCAGCGGCGTCGTGCTGTCCACGCTGCGCCAGGCGGCAGACCTGGACTACGACCTGACCGTCCTGGCCGACGCCTGCCTGGACTCGGACCCCGAGGTCCACCGGGTCCTCACCGAGAAGGTCTTCCCCCAGCAGGCAGCCGTCACCACGGTGACTAACTGGAAAGCAGCCCGACCAGCACCCTGATCGCTTCGTCGATCTCGTCATCCCCCACGTCGAGATGCGTCACCAACCTCGCGGTCCGCGGCAGCATCGCCGCGATCAGCACCCCCCGCTCGGCCGCCGCCGCGGCCAGCGACGGCGCGTCCAGCGCCGCCTTCGTCAGATCCAGCGGTACGAGGTTCGTGCGCACCTTCGCCGCCTCGACCACCCCGAGCGGTTCCAGCGCCGAGGCCAGCCGCCGGGCCCGCGCGTGGTCGTCGGCGAGCCGGGTCAGGTGGTGCTGCAGGGCGTGCTGCCCCGCCGCCGCGAGGATGCCGACCTGGCGCATGCCGCCGCCCAGCCGCTTGCGGATCAGCCGGGCCCGCGCGATGCGTTCCGCGCTGCCCACCACCAGCGAGCCGACCGGCGCGCCCAGGCCCTTGGACAGGCAGACCGACAGGGTGTCGAACAGCTCGCCGTAGGCCGCGAGCGGCACATCGTCGGCGACGTGGGCGTGCCAGATCCGGGCGCCGTCGCAGTGCAGGGTTACGTCCGCCGCGTCGGCCACCGTGCGCAGGCGGCGCAGGGTCTCCAGCGGGATCACCCCGCCGCCGCCGAGGTTGTGGGTCTGCTCGACCGCGATCGCCCGGGTCGGCACCGACGGGTAGCCGGGCGGGCGGATCATCGCCTCGATCTGGTCCACCTGCAGCGCCGCGCCCGTCGACGGCCAGGTGCGGGTGGAGATGCCGCCGAGGGCGGCGGCCGCGCCCATCTCGTACGTGACCACGTGCGCGTCCGCGCCGGCCAGCAGCTCGCCGCCCGGTGGCACGACGAGTTGCAGGGCGATCTGGTTGGCCATCGTGCCGGACGGGGCGAACAGGGCCGCCTCGTGGCCGAACAGCTCGGCCACCTGGCGTTCCAGCGCGTTGACCGTCGGGTCGTCGCCGAAGACGTCGTCGCCGACCGGCGCGGTCGCCATCGCCTCGCGCATGGCCGCGGTCGGCCTGGTGACGGTGTCGGACCGGAGATCAACCACCCGAATCTCAGCCACGCAGCATCTCCGCGACCAGGAAGGCCAGTTCGAGGCTCTGCTGGGTGTTCAGGCGGGGGTCGCAGGCCGTCTCGTAGCGGTCCGGCAGGTCGAGGTCCTCGATGCCCTGCGCGCCGCCGAGGCACTCGGTGACGTCCTCGCCGGTCAGCTCGATGTGGATGCCGCCCGGGTGGGTGCCCAGGCCGCGGTGCACCTCGAAGTAGCCGAGCACCTCGTCGACCACGCGGTCGAAGTGCCGCGTCTTGTAGCCGTTCGAGGACTCGTGGGTGTTGCCGTGCATCGGGTCGCACTGCCACACCACCTTGGCGCCGGTGGCGGTGACCTTCTCCACGATCGGCGGCAGCGCGTCACGGACCTTGCCGTTGCCCATCCGGCTGATCAGGGTGAGCCGGCCCGGGATGTTCTCCGGGTTGAGCTTCTCGCACAGCTCGATCGCGGTCTCCGGGCTGGTGCCGGGGCCGAGCTTGACGCCGATCGGGTTGGCGAGGCGGCTGATGAAGTCGATGTGCGCGTGGTCGAGCTGGCGGGTGCGCTCGCCGATCCAGAGGAAGTGCCCGGACAGGCCGTACGCCTTGCCGTCGGAGACCCGGGTCAGCGCGCGGTCGTACTCCAGCGCCAGGGCCTCGTGCGAGCAGTACAGGCTGACCGTGCGCAGCGCCTCGTCCTCGGTCATGCCGCAGGCCCGGATGAAGTCCAGGGCGCGGTCGATCTCGCGGGCGATCGCCTCGTAGCGCTCGCCGGCCGGCGAGGCCCGGACGAAGTCCTTGTTCCAGTCGTGCAGGCCGGCCAGGTCGGCCAGGCCGCCCGACAGGTACGCCCGCAGCATGTTCATCGCCGCGGCGGAGTTCGCGTACGCCCGGATCATGCGCTGCGGATCGGCGACCCGCGCCGCCTCGTTCGCCTCGAGCGAGTTGATCAGGTCGCCGCGGTACGCCGGCAGGCCCAGCGAGTCCGTCGCCGCGGACCGGGGCTTGGTGTACTGGCCCGCGACCCGGGCCACCTTGACCACCGGCATCGAGGCGCCGTAGGTCAGCACGACCGCCATCTGCAGCAGCGTGCGGGCGTTGGCCAGCAGGTGGCTCTCGGTGTTGTCGGCGAAGGTCTCGGCGCAGTCGCCGCCCTGCAGCAGGAAGGCGCGGCCCTCGCAGACCTCGGCGAGCCGGTGCCGGAGCTGGTCGACCTCGTACGGCGCGACGATCGACGGGACGGTGTCGAGCACCCGGCAGACCGAGGCGACCTCGGCCGGGTCGGCCCACGGCGGCATCTGCAGGCGCGGTAGCTCCCGCCACCGGTCCAGGCCCAGGGCCGAATCCTCGGCGGAGTCGGTCGACGGGCGGGACGTCTGCAGGGCGGCGGTGCCGACCCCGGGATGACTGAGCTGATGCCACTCTCGGCGCATGCCAGGAAGCCTATCCGCGCAGGGAAAGGGGGCGCCGGGAGGATCCCCGGCGCCCCACGATCTAGGAAGCGACTAGCTAGTTGAGACCGTTCTTGATCGCCGTGATCAGCTCGCCGTTGCTGGTGTCGCCGGAGAACTCCCAGAAGAACGCCCCGCCCAGACCCTGCTGCTTGACATAGGTCATCTTGCCGGCGATGGTGCTCGGGGTGTCGTAGCTCCACCAGTTGCTGCCGCACTTGGCGTACGAGGTGCCGCCGACCGTGCCGGTGGGCGGGCAGCTGTTCTTGAGGACCTTGTAGTCCTCGATGCCCGCCTCGTAGGTGCCCGGCGCCGCGCCGGTGGCGGTGCCGCCCGGTGCGGTCTGGCTGACGCCGGTCCAGCCGCGGCCGTAGAAGCCGATGCCGAGCAGCATCTTGCTGGCCGGAACGCCCTTGGTCTTCAGCTTCTGGATCGCCGCGTCGGACCAGAAGCCCTGCTGCGGGATGCCGGCGTACGAGGTCAGCGGCGAGTGCGGGGCGGTCGGGCCCTGCGGGGCGAACGCGCCGAAGTAGTCGTAGGTCATCGGGTAGACGAAGTTCAGCTTCGAGATGCCCGTCGCGTAGTCGGCCGCGTCCAGCTTGCCGCCGTTGGAGCCGTCGGCCGAGATCGCCGAGGTGACCAGGAAGCTCTGGCCGAACCTGGTACGCAGCGCCGAGATGACCTTGTTGTACGAGTCCGGCCCGCTGGCGTCGCAGGTCAGGCCGCAGGCGTTCGGGTATTCCCAGTCGACGTCGATGCCGTCGAAGACGTCCGCCCAGCGGGAGTCCTTGACCAGGTTGTAGCAGGAGTTGGCGAACGCGGTCGGGTTCGCGGCGGCCTGGGTGAAGCCGCCGGACCAGGTCCAGCCGCCGAACGACCAGATCACCTTGAGGTTCGGGTACAGCTTCTTGAGCTTGCGCAGCTGGTTGAAGGAGCCGCGCAGCGCGCCGGCATCCCAGGTGTCGGCGACGCCGTCCACACTGTCGGCCGCGGTGTACGCCTTGTCGTAGTCGGCGTACGCGTCACCGATCGAGCACTGGCCGCCGGTGGTGTTGCCGAAGGCGTACAGGATGTGCGTCAGCTTGGCCGCCGAGCCGCTCGTCACGATGTTCTTGACGTGGTAGTTGCGGCCGTAGACGCCCCACTCGGCGAAGTAGCCGACGACGTTCTTGCCGCCACCGGGCGGCGTCGTCGGAGGCGTGGTCGGCGGGGTGGTCGGCGGGGTCGTGGGGGGTGTGGTCGGCGGCGTGGTGCCACCGTCGCAGGCGCCCTTGTCGGCCCAGACGCCCCACTCGCCGCTGGCGGTCGGCACCTCGTTGGTGGTCCACCACTTCGCGGTGTAGTTCTTCGACAGGTACGAGACGGAGTTGTCCTTGACGTAGACGGCCGAGGCACTCCAGGCGGGGGCACACGCGACGGCGGCGGAGGCCTGGACCGTGGGGACCGCAGCGGCCGCGACCGCCATGATGGCCCCGGCCCACAGCGCGCGGCGGAGGGTTTTCTTCACTGCGTCTCCTCAAGAACAGTTAGGAAACTTTCCAAAGGGAAGTTGAGGAGACGGTAGTCACATCTATGAACATCAGTCAAGAAGGTCGTTGCTGATTAAGCGCGGCCTTAACTTTTCCGGAGAGGGTCGCGACGGCGTGCACTCACTCGGGCACAGCGCGTAGTCTGCGGTCATGACCATCTTTGCCGTCGACATCAGCGCACTCTCGGGCGGACCGGCCGATATGGATCGCTACCGCGGCCACGTCGTCCTGGTGGTCAATGTGGCCTCCCGCTGCGGCCACACCCCGCAGTACGCCGGCCTGCAGCGGCTCGCCGACACCTATGCGGACCGTGGCCTGGTCGTCCTCGGCGTCCCGTGCAACCAGTTCGCCGGCCAGGAGCCGGGCACAGCCGCCGAGATCGAGGACTTCTGCCGGGCGAACTACGGCGTGACGTTCCCGCTCACCGAGAAGGTGGAGGTGAACGGGCCCGGGCGCCATCCGCTGTATCGGGAGCTGATCGGCGACGGCCCGGACATCGGGTGGAACTTCGAGAAGTTCGTGGTCGGCCCGGACGGCGCGGTCGCCGCCCGCTTCGCGCCGGGGACAGACCCGCAGGACGGCGAACTGGTCGCCGTCATCGAGAAGCTGCTCCCTCGCTGAGCGGCCGATGAGCCTCCACGTGATCGGCGTCGACGCGTACGCCCTCGGCTGGGTGGGGGTCGAGCTGCGCGACGGCGGCTTCGGCCGGGCGATGCTGGCGTCCACCCTGTACGAGATCGTCGCGGGCAGCTCCGGTGCGGCAGTGATCGGCGTCGACATCCCGCTCGGCATGCTCCCCGACCGCTGGCGCGCCGCGGACACCCTCGCCGCCGACCAGCTCGGCCCGCGGCGCGGCAGCGTGTTCCGAGTGCCGCCGCGCGCGGTCTGGCAGGAGGGCGACTTCGCCGCCGCCAACCGGCTCTGCCGCGAGCTCACCGGCGCCGGGCTCAGCCGCCAGTCCTGGGCGATGCGGCCCAAGCTGCTCGAGGCCAACGCCATCTGGGAACGGCACCCGGGCCTGCTCTTCGAGGCCCACCCGGAGGTCTCGTTCCGGCAGATGGCGGGCGAGCCGCTGACGTACGCGAAGAAGACCTGGACCGGGCAGGCCCGCCGCCGGCAGCTGCTGGCCCGGCACGGCATCGTGCTGCCCGACCAGCTCGGCCCGGCCGGTCAGGCGCCGCCCGACGACATCCTGGACGCGGCCGCGGTGGCCTGGAGCGCGCACCGGATGGCGACCGGGGCGGCACAGAGCCACCCCAGCCCGCCCGAGGAGAACGAGGGCAGCCGCATCGCCATCTGGTATTAGGCGGACTGCGCGGCGATCTCCCGGGCCCGGTCGCGGGCCGCCTCCAGGGCGGCCAGGAACGCGGCGCGCACCCCGTGCTTCTCCAGCTCGCGGATCGCCGAGATGGTCGTGCCGGCCGGGGAGGTGACCGCCTCGCGCAGCTTCACCGGGTGCTCGCCCGAGTCCCGCAGCATCACGGCCGAGCCGATCGCGGTCTGCACGATCAGCTCGTGCGCGACCTGGCGCGGCAGCCCCAGCAGGATGCCGGCGTCGATCATCGCCTCGACCAGCAGGTAGAAATACGCCGGACCGGAACCGGACAGCGCGGTCACCGCGTCCTGCTGGGCCTCCGGCACCCGCATCGTCTTGCCCAGCGGCTGGAAGATCTCCTCGGTCAGCGCCAGGTGCTCGTCGGTCGCGTACGAGCCCGCCGAGATCACCGTCATCGCCTGGTCCACCAGCGCCGGGGTGTTCGTCATGACCCGCACCACCGGAATGCCGCCCGGCAGCCGCTCGGTGAAGAAGCTCGTCGGCAGGCCCGCGCAGAGCGACACCACCAGCTTGCCCGGCGGGATCTTCATGCCGAACTCGTCGAGCAGCTTGCCCGCGTCCTGCGGCTTGACCGCCACCAGCAGCACGTCGGCCTGGGTGACGGCGGTGAGATTCAGGGTCGGCCGGATGCCGTAGCGCTCGGCCAGCTCGGCGGCCCGCTCCGGGCGCCGGGTGGTGGCGATGAGCTGGTTGGCCGGCCAGCCGGCCCGCAGCAGGCCGGACAGGACCAACTCGCCGAGCTTGCCGGCGCCGATCACCGCGATCAAATGATTGCCCATCGGGACCCTTCGGGAATGGGAAACAGGAACAGGGAACGACCGACGGCCGCCCCCTGTTCCCAATGTCTAACCGGTCTCGAACGTCGGCTCAGCTGCCGAAGAAGACCTCGGCCTCGTCGTACCGCGAGATCGGCACGGTCTTGAGCTCGCCGGTGCCGTCGGCGAGCGGGACGCGGACGATGTCGGTGCCACGCAACGCCATCATCTTACCGAAATCACCCTCGTGGACGGCGTCGATCGCCTGCAGACCGAACCGGGTCGCGAGAACCCGGTCGAACGCGCTGGGAGTGCCGCCGCGCTGGATGTGACCGAGAACGACCGTGCGGGCCTCCTTGCCGGTCTTCTCCTCCAGCTGCTGGGCGAGCCACTGGCCGATGCCGCCGAGGCGGACGTGGCCGAACGCGTCGAGCTCCTGGTTCTGCAGCGACATCTGGCCCTCGAGCGGCTGCGCGCCCTCGGCGACCACGACGATCGGGGCATACTCGACCTGGAAGCGCTTGGTCACGTAGGTGGCCACCTGCTCCACGTCGAAGTTGCGCTCCGGCAGCAGGATGACGTTTGCGCCGCCGGCGAGGCCGGCGTGCAGCGCGATCCAGCCGGCGTGCCGGCCCATGACCTCGACCACCAGCGTGCGGTGGTGCGACTCGGCCGTGGTGTGCAGCCGGTCGATGGCCTCCATCGCGATGTTGACCGCGGTGTCGAAGCCGAACGTGTAGTCCGTGGCGTTCAGGTCGTTGTCGATCGTCTTCGGCACGCCGACGACGTTCACGCCCAGATCGTTGAGCTTGGTCGCGACGCCGAGAGTGTCCTCGCCACCGATCGCAACGAGCGCCTCGACGCCCTGCTCGGCGAGATTAGCCTTGATCCGCTCGACCCCGCCGTCGATCTTGAACGGGTTGGTGCGGGAAGAGCCCAGGATGGTGCCGCCGCGCGGCAGGATCCCCCGGACCTCGGCGATGCCGAGGGGCTTCGTCAGGCCCTCCAGGGGGCCCTTCCACCCATCGCGGAATCCGACGAACTCGTGTCCGTAAGTGGCGACGCCCTTACGGACCACCGCCCGGATCACCGCGTTCAGACCGGGGCAGTCTCCGCCGCCGGTGAGCACGCCGATGCGCATGATTACTCGTCCTCCCTGATCGGGTCGCGAGCCTGCCCGCCTTCACAGCAGACGGTCGTCCGGCTGCATTGCCGGGGTCCCGGGGCGGGCCGCAAGCGCACTGTAGTCGCCGCGCGCAGCCCGGACCAAAGCGGCCCGCCTCCCCGAACCCTGCCGTGTCAGCATGCACCTTGACGGGCGTCCGGTTCGGCATTTCCCGCTGCGTCCGTGCCTTGGCGCGAAGCTGGTTGCATGGTGCAGAGCGGCGCCGCCTCCAGCGCCAAGACCAAGGTCAAAATCTGAATCACATTCCGGTCGTGCCTGGTTGCATGGCACCGACCGTCGCTCCCGCCGAGACCGGGCGAGGGCGGCCAGTCGCTGGCGCTCCTGAACGGCCACCCTCACCCTGCCGGGTCCGTGCATGGCACAACACCGCTCGCTATGGTGACGGAAAGCGACCGGGAGGCACCATGGCAACGCAGCCCTGGCAGGAAGCCAAGGAGCAGCTCAGCGAGCTCCCCAACTGGCAGCGAATCGGCACCCTGGTCGTGGCACCGATCGAACTGGTGCTGACGGTGACGGCAGTGGTCGACCTGATCCGCCGCCCGGCCACCCAGATCCGCGGCCCGAAGGCGATCTGGTGGCTGGGCATCTTCGTGCAGCCGGTAGGCCCCATCGCCTACCTGAAATGGGCCCGCCGCCGCTAACCGCCCAGCCGACCGCCGCACCCTCCCGGGCCGCAAGCGCCCGGCGTTGGCCGAGGCTGCGTCGCGGCGGTGCAGAGCCGCCCCGAATTCCGCAAGATCTCGCCGTCTCGCCCACCCCGAACCAACATTGATGCGCACGGGCACGGAGCCAACCGCGACGCCTCAAGATCCGGCCGGGATCCCCTGAGGGGAGTCGTTGACGATCACCCGTGGCCGGGCCGGGGGATCGTCCCGCCGGGAGGGCGCGGTTCCATGCACGGACCTGGGCGGTTCCGTGCACGGACCGGGCGATTCCGTGCACGGACCGGGCGATTCCGTGCACGGACCGGGCGATTCCGTGCACGGACCGGGCGATTCCGTGCACGGACCGGGCGATTCCGTGCACGGACCTGGCAGGGTGAGGGCGGCCGTTTATGAGCCGCTAGGCGAATGGCCGCCCTCGCCCGGTGTCGGCGGGAGCGACGGTCAGCACCATGCAACCAGGCACGACATCCAGAATTTGATCTTGCTCTTGGGTAGCGGCCGGCCGTGGTTCAGCCGCCCATGGCTTGCCAGCGGGCCAGGTTGTGTTTCGCGTCCACCAGCGCGTCGTGCCTGCCCTGGGCGGTCGGCAGGGTCGGGCGGCCGAGATCGTCCCAGCGCTGGCGGAGGTCCTTGGTGAAGCGGGGGATCTCGCGCGGCAGCGCCGGCATCGCGCCCCAGAGCTGGGCCAGCGCCACGTGGTCGTAGGCCGCATACCAGGCCCACAGCTCGATCGGCTCGTCGCGGCCCTGGATCGGTTCGCGGAGGAACTCGTAGAGGTCGTCGCGGATGCGCTCGCGGGAGCGCCATGCCGGGTCGGCCGGGGACGGCAGCTTGTCGAGCACGTTGCGGCGGACCCAGGGCACCGCCCGGGAGTCGTCGAATTCGGTCGAGACCGCGTAGAACTCGCGGCCGAATTCGTCCACCATGCCGATCGAGACCAGGTCTACGGTGCGCCCGTCCTCGATGAATTCGCAGTCGTAGAAATACCGGTAGGCCATCGCGGACATCCTTGCCTATGCCGCGCCGGTCGTCTCCGCCAGGGCCTCCCTCGCCCGTTCCAGCGCCTCGCGGGCGCCCTCCCGGTCGCCGCGAAGCGGTTCGCCGCGAAGCGGTTCGCCGCGAAGCGGTTCGCCACCAAGCGATCCACCACCAAGCGGTTCGCCGCGGACCAGGCGGCGCGCCGACCAGTCGGCCTGCACCGCCCAGCGGAAGCGGAGCAGGACCGGCAGGGCCGCGTGCAGTTCGTCCTCGGCGACCGGGCTCGCCGCGAGGTAGCCGTCCAGGAGCTCGGCCGAGGTGTCCGTGCCGCCCGCGTAGACCACCGCCGCCGCCACGTCGTAGAGCAGCGGGCCGGTGCCGCTGGCGCCGCAGTCGAGCAGGCCCGCGCGGCCGGTTGCCGGGTCGACCAGGAAGATCTCCGGGGCCGGGTCGCCGTGCAGGACGCCGTAGGTCAGCCGGTCGGTGACCGTGAGCCTGGTCATCGCCGTCACCGCCTCGGTGACCGCCGGGCGCAGCCAGGGCTGGATCGCCAGGTGCGTCGCCTCCGGGTCGAGCAGGTTCCAGCGGCGCAGGCCGGGGTGGTGGAAGCCCTGCAGCGTCTTGTGCACCGCGCCCAGGCGGTCGCCCCAGAACTGCTGGTCGATCGGGTCGCGGCCGTCGAGGGTACGGCCCGGCGCGCGGCGCAGCACGGCCAGCGCGCCGGCCGGGGTTTCCGCGGTGAGGCCGCCGGCGAGGGTTCGCACCGGTTCGCCCGCTTCGATGCCGGTGCCGCGCAGGTGCTCGGCCGCGGCCAGGCCCGCCTCGACGGGCTGGCGCGCGGCGGGGTCGGCCAGGCGGGCCACGAAGCGCTCGCCGCCCGCGGTCACGTCCCAGCCGTGCGAGAGCAGGCCCCCGGGCAGCGCCGTGATCTCGGCGGGTACGAGGTGCCACTGGTCGCGCAATGTCGATCGAAGAAGGTCGTCATCCGGCACGGCGGCGATTATCCCGGTACGGCCTGTATTGGTGACGGACACGGTGGGCGACAGTCACGCGGGGCGATTAGAGGGTGTACAGATAGCTACGCGCGCGGGATGATCGTATGCGTCTGCTGGATGTATCAAATGGCGTCGACGGTGCTCTTCATGCTAAGAGTGATCGTTCGCGTCGTGGGGCCGGCGCCGGACAACTACGTCCACGGGGGTCCCGATCGGGGAGGGACTGACCGTGGATCATCGACTGGCAGAGCAGGGCGACGCGCTCACCGGCGTGGAGATGTTCGCCGGACTGGAGCCGGACGTCCGCCAGCGCGTCATCGCGGCCGCCGTTCCGCGCACGTACCGCAAGGGCCAGATCCTCTTCGTCGAGCACGACCCCGGCGATTCGCTGATCATCCTGCGCCGTGGCGCCATCGCCGTTTTCCGCACCGCGCCGACCGGCGAGCGGGCCGTGCTCACCGTGGTTCGCCCGCCCGACGTGCTCGGCGAGGTGTCCCTGCTGGATGCGCTGACCCGCTCGGCGTCGGCCGAGGCGATCGAGGACAGCCAGGCGCTGGCCCTGTCCCGGGTCGCTTTCATCGACCTGGTGCACTCCAACCCGCGCATTCTGGACGCGGTGATGCGCTCGGTGGGTGCGCTGATCCGCCGGCTCACCGAGCAGAACGCCGACCACGTCTTCCTGGACCTCCCCGGCCGGGTGGCCAAGACCCTGGTCCGGCTGGCCGGGGAGAGTCAGGCGCCGATGATCACCATCGAGCTGAACCAGAGCCAGCTCGCCGAGATGGCGGGCGGCTCCCGGCAGAGCGTCAACCAGGCGATCGGCTCGTTCGCCAGCCGTGGCTGGCTCCGCACCGAGGGCCGCCGCATCGTCGTCACGGACGTGTCGGCCCTCCGCCGCCGCGCAGGCATGGCAGACAGATAACTGGTCTCGCCTCCGGCTCGACGGGACTGCGCCCCAGGAGGTCGGTGTCGAGGCCACCGAAAAAGACCACGGCAAAGAGCGCCTAGTCTTTTTCGGCGCCCTCGACACCGACGGGCGCAGTCCGACTTTGGTTGCGGCCCCCGGTGGGCGCGGTGGGGGCGACGATGGCGGTCTTGAGGGACGCGGCGTAGACGTCGACGTACGGGCGGCCGGTGAGGGTCATCAGCTCGTACATGATCTCGTCGGTGACCGCGCGCTCGACGAAGCGGTCACCGACCGACGGCGCGTACCGGGAGAAGTCCAGCGGCGCACCGAAGCGGATCTTGACCCGCTTGACCTTCGGGATCAGCTTGCCGGTCGGCTGGATCTCGTCGGTGTTGAGCAGCGCGACCGGCACGACCGGCGCGCCGCTCTCCAGCGCCAGCCGGGCCACGCCGGTCTTGCCGCGGTAGAGCCGGCCGTCCGGCGAGCGGGTGCCCTCGGGGTAGATGCCCGCGATGTTTCCGCTGCGCAGCACCCGCAACTGGGTGTCCAGGGCCGCCCGGGCCGCCTTGCCGCCCGAACGGTCCACCGGGATCGTCCCGGTGCTGACGAAGAACTGTCGCATGAGCCAGCCTTTGATGCCCTTCCCGGTGAAGTACTCCGCTTTGGCGACGAACGTCACCCTCCGATTCACCAGCAACGGTGTGAAGATCGAGTCTGAGAAGGAGAGGTGGTTACAGGCGAGGATCACGGGCCCAGATCCCGGAACGTGCTGCAGCCCCTCCACATCGGGGCGGAAGACACATTTCAGGACGGGTCCCAGCACGACGTACTTGAGCAGCCAGTAGAACACCGGTGTCCTTTCCCGCGCGCCGCGGTCGTGCGGCAACCGAAAGCGTACGAAGCGGGAGCGGCACGCCACAACGCACTCCCGGAACCGGCATGTCTCGTGTCACCATTCAAGGCACGGTCGGCCGGGCGCAGCTGAACGGGTACCGAAATCCGCCGGACGAGGCGGGCACAACGCGCGACGGCGCGAAGCGAGGAGTGAGCAGGGTGGCAGCGGGTGGCGCCCGTCGCGGGCGGCGGGACAACGGGCTCGACGCGGCCGACTATGCGGCCGCGGGCGACGTGGATCCGCGCGTCGGTGAGCACCTCCTGGACGTGCTGGCCGCCGGCGGCATCGCCGCATACCTGCAGCCCTCCGCCGATCTCAATCCGATCCTGCGCGCCACGACCTTCCCGGCCCGGCCCACCGACCGGCTCTATGTCGACCGCACCCACCTCGACACGGCCCGCGAGCATCTCAACAAGCTGACCGGCGGCGTCGGCCACACTCCGCCCGCCGCCACGTCCGACACCCGCACCGACCAGAGCACCGTGGACGCCGAGTGGGCCAAGATCGTCGCCGGTTTCCACACCCCGACCGACCCGACGGCCCCGCCGTGGCCGGCGTCGGAGGGGGTCGACCCGACCCGCGCGCCGGACCCACCGCCGAACGACCCGCCGGAGCAGCCCCGCCAGCCGGGCGGCAAGCTGCCGTCGGCCGCCGACTTCTCCGGCGTCTCGCTCAACCGCCGCCGCACCGACGAGCCGTCCCTGCTCGACGGGCTGGACACGTTCGGCACCGGCACGGACGACGACAGCGAGGACGACGAGCGCTACACCCCGCCGCCCCCGCCGCCGCTGCCGCACATCTCGAAATACGCGGTCGCCGGTGTCCTGGGCGTGGTGCTGGGTTTTGTGCTGTTCCTGTTCCCGTGGCTGCTGCCGATCGAGCGCAACTTCGTGACCCTGATCGGCTTCACCGCCATCGTCGGCGGCGCGGTGACCCTGGTCTGGCGGCTGCGCTCGGGTGACGACGACGATGACTTCGACGACGGCGCGGTCGTCTGACGGGGACATAGATCACTGACGTTGTTCCGCTGGGTAGCCATCGCGTAACCTTTCGTGGATGCGCCAGAGCTCGCTCGTGGTCGTCGCCAACCGCCTTCCCCTGGACGACAGCTCCGCCCCGGACGGCGCGTGTGAATGGCGGCGCAGCCCCGGCGGCCTCGCCAGCGCCCTGCACGCGATCCTGCAGCAGACCCCGGCGACCTGGGTCGGCTGGAACGGCGGCATCGACAGCGCACCCGCCCTGCCCGACATCGGCACCCTGCGGATCCGCCCGGTCGCACTGTCCGAACAGGAGCTCCGCGGCTACTACGAGGGCTTCGCCAACTCCACCCTCTGGCCGCTCTACCACGACGCCGTCGAGCAGCCCGTCTTCGACCGGGGCTGGTGGGAGACGTACCGGGACGTGAACCGGCGCTTCGCCGAGTCGGCCGCCGAGGTCGCCGAGCCCGGCGCCGCGGTCTGGGTCCAGGACTACCACCTGCAGCTGGTCCCGCAGCTGCTGCGCGAGCTGCGCCCGGACGTCCTCATCGGCTTCTTCCTGCACGTGCCGTTCCCGCCGCCGGAGCTGTTCATGCAGCTCCCCCGCCGGACCGAGTTGCTGCGCGGGATGCTCGGCGCGGACCTGGTCGGCTTCCAGCGCCCGCAGGCCGCGCACAACGTCGCCCAGCTCGCCACCAAGCTGCTCGGCGCGCAGGTCACCGACGACCAGATCACCCTCGACGGCCGCGAGGTGCGCACCGGCGCGTTCCCCGTCTCGATCGACGTCAGCGAGATGGAGGCGCTCGCCGCGCGCCCCGACGTGGTCGAGCACGCCGAGCAACTGCGCGCCGACCTGGGCCAGCCGCGGCGGGTGCTGCTCAGCGTCGACCGGCTCGACTACACCAAGGGCATCGAGCACCGCCTGACGGCCTACAGCGAGCTGCTGCGGGACGGCCGGGTCAAGCTCCACGAGACCGTCATGGTGCAGGTGGCCGTGCCGAGCCGGGAACGCGTGGACAGCTACCGGGTGCTGCGGGACCGGATCGAGGGCGAGGTCGGCCGGATCAACGGCGAATACGGACGCGTCGGCGAGCCGGCCATCCACTACCTGAACCAGCCGTTCGACCGCGCCGACCTGGCCGCGCTCTACCAGACCGCCGACCTGATGGTGGTGACCCCGCTGCGCGACGGCATGAACCTGGTCGCCAAGGAGTACGTGGCCGCCCGCGCCGCCGGCACCGGCGCGCTGGTGCTCAGCGAGTTCGCCGGGGCCGCCGCCGAGTTCGAGGACGCGTTCCTGGTCAACCCGCACGACGTCGACGGGCTGAAGGCGACGCTGCTGCACGCGATGGAGGCCGACCCGGCCGACCTGAAACGCCGGATGCGGTCGATGCGCGAGCACCTGGCCCGCTTCGACATCCTGGCCTGGGCCCGCGCCTACCTGACCGCCCTGGACCACACCGGGCGGCTGGCGGAGGGCCTGCGCCGCTGAGCCCTCTGCCCCTGAAATGGTTTCCCCTGGACGCTGACGAACATGTTCGTTACGATCGCGTTATGAGTCAGCGCCGCATTCCCCTCAGCCGCCGTGAACGTCCGGCCAAGCCCCCGCTGAGCAGGGCGGGTCTGGTGGCGGTCGCGCTGCGGACCATGCAGGAGGAGGGCCTGGAGCGGGTCACGATGCGCCGGCTGGCGAGCGAGCTGGATACCGGCCCGGCCTCGCTGTATGTCTACGTCCGCAACACCGCCGAGTTGCACGGCGCCATGCTCGACGAGCTGCTCGCCGATCTGGGCCGGCACGGCGAGCCCTCCGCGGACACGTGGCGGAGCGAGCTGATCGACCTGCTGTGGGCGTACACGGTCCTGCTCTTCGGATATCCGAGCCTGGCCCGTTCGGTGTTGATGCTGCGGCCCAGCGGGCCGCACTACCTGCGCTTGATCGACACCATCCTCGGCCTGCTGCACGCCGGAGGCGTGCCCGTCCGGCAGGCCGCGTGGGGCGTCGACATCCTGCTGCAGCTCGCGACCGCGACCGCCGCCGAGCACGGCAGCAGGCACGAGGCCGTGACGGCCACCGGCGAGGAGGAAGAGCTCGCGGCCGTCGTCCGCGAGGCGAGCCCGAGCACCTACCCGAACATCCACCGCACCCGCGACGAGCTGCTCTCCGGCACCGGCGAGCAGCGGGGGCGATGGGCCTTCGGCTCCATCATCGACGGAATGAGGGCATCATGAGCACACCCACCATCGTCGGCGCCGGACTGGGCGGGCTCGTTCTCGCCCGCGTCCTGCACGTCCACGGCGTCCCCGCGACCATCTACGAGCTGGACGCCTCGCCCGCCACCCGCACCCAGGGTGGCATGCTGGATATCCACGACTACAACGGTCAGATCGCCCTGCGCGAGGCCGGCCTGTTCGACAAGTTCCGGGACATCATCCACGTCGGCGGCGAGGCCACCCGGATCCTGGACAAGCACAACACCCTCCGGCACGAGGACGCCGACGACGGCAAGGGCAGCCGGCCGGAGGTCGAACGCGGGCAGCTGCGGCAGTTGCTGCTGGAGTCGCTGCCCGACGGCACGATTCGCTGGGGAAAAAAGGTCACCGGCGCCCGCCCGCTCGGCGCCGGCCGGCACGAGCTCAGCTTCGCCGACGGCACCACGACCGCCGGCGACGTGCTGGTCGGCGCCGACGGCGCCTGGTCGCGGATCCGGCCGCTGCTGTCCGACGCCGAGCCGGCCTACTCCGGGGTGTCGTTCATCGAGACCGACCTCTTCGACGCCGACGCCCGGCACCCCGGGCCGGCCGCGGTGGTCGGCGCCGGCATGCTGTTCGCGCTGAGCCCGGGCCAGGGCTTCCTGGCCCACCGGGAGACCGATGGCAGCCTGCACGTCTACGCCGCGCTCAGCACGTCGCAGGAGTGGATCTCCACCGTCGACTTCGCCGACACCGACAAGGCCAAGGCCGTCCTGGTGGAACGGTTCGCCGGCTGGGCGCCCGAGCTGCAAGCCCTGATCACCGAGGCCGACAGCGCCCTGACCCCGCGAACGGTCCACGCCCTGCCGATCGAGCACCGCTGGGAGCGGGTGCCCGGGGTGACGCTGCTCGGCGACGCCGCGCACCTCATGTCGCCGTTCGCCGGCGAGGGCGCCAACCTGGCCATGCTCGACGGCGCCGAGCTCGGCAAGGCCATCGCCGAGCACCCCGGCGACATCGAGGCCGCGCTGACCGCGTACGAGCAGGCTCTCTTTCCGCGCAGCGCGGAAGCGGCCCGGGAAGCCGCCGGCAACCTGGCGCTCTGTTTCGACGACAACGCGCCGCAGAGCCTCCTCGATCAGTTCGCCGCCTACGCGAACGCCCAGTGACCGGTCAGGCCGCCAGCTCCTTGGTCAGCCAGTCCAGGATCGCGTCGATCGGCTCCCGCCAGTCGGTGTCGAGCATCAGGTCGTGTGCCATCCCGGGGAACAGCAGCGGTGCGCCGCCGAAGCTCCCCGCCGTACGGTCCAGCGCCTTCCGCGGCACCACCCGGTCGTCCGGGCTGCCCACCACCAGGACCGGCGGGTTGCCGACCGGCGCCGCCGGCGGGCCCGCGAAGAGCACCTGCCGGTAGACCCTGGCCGGCGTGCGCACCAGCTTGGCCCGGTAGTCCTCGGCTCCCGCCAGGTTCGCGCTGAACAGCTGCTTGCGGCTCAGCCGGGGCGCCGCCCCGACCAGCGCCGGCAGCGTGCCGAACGGGTTGGCCCGCAGCGCTGCACCCAGCGCCGCCCAGCCCGCCGGCACCGGCGCGGCCAGCACCGCGGCCCGGGCCGGATAGCGAGCCAGCGCGTGCGACACCACGAGCGCGCCCGCGCCGTGACCGATCAGCACGGCCTGGTGCGGCAGGCTCGCGGCCACCTGCACCACGTCGTGCACGTACGCCCGCAGCGACCCGTTCGCCCGCGGGCTCACCGACCAGGCCGCGAAACCCCGCGACGCGGTGTGCGCCAGCCAATGCTCGGCGAACGCCCATGCCCCGTGCCCCAGCCCTGGCACGAACAGCACCGGCGGGTTGTCCCCGACCGGCTCCGGCAGGACGCTGAGCACCTCCCGCTCGACCGGCGGCACCGGCGACGTCCAGTCGGTGAACCGCAACACCTGCGACCTCATGCCGGCTCCAACTGCTTCAAAAGATCTTCCAAAGCCCGCAAGTAGCCCGTGTGGCTGACCTCGAACCAGTGCCGCGACGACGGAACCAGCCGCAGCCGTGTCCACGACCGCAGCGGCCGCACCGACTCCTTCTGCTGCACCGCGGCGGCCCGGACCGGGTCGTCCACCCGCAGCCGCAGCCAGCGGGCCACGGCGACGCTCTGCCAGTGCGCGAGCGGGAACAGCCCGGCGTCGGGCTGCAGCAGCCCGATCACGGCGAGCGTCGGGTGCTTGCGGGCGAACGCGTGCAGGTGCAGATCGGGCTTGCCGTCGGTGTCGATGTCGAGCAGGTCGGGGTCGAGGAACTCGAACCGCGGCAGGTAGCCGGTCGCCGTGATGACCAGGTCGGGCTCGACGCGCCGGCCGTCGGCCAGCTCCACAGTCGACCCCTCGAGGCCGGTCACGTCCGGGACCGGGGTGATCCGGCCGTGGCCCAGGTAGTAGACGAGCTGACTGTTGACCACCGGGTGGCTCTCGTACGGGCGGTGGTCGGGCTTGGGCAGGCCGAACCGGGTGAAATCGCCGACGGTGAGCCGCAGCGTGCGGTGATACATCCACTGGCGCAGCCACAACGGCAGGCGCAGCTGCAGCATCTTGTCGTTGACCTGGTCGGCGGGGCGGCCCAGGACGTACTTGGGCGCGTACCAGTAGCCGCGCCGGGTCGAGTGCCAGACCGTGCTCGCCTGCTGGGCGGCCTCGACGGCGATGTCACAGCCGGTGTTGCCGCCGCCGACGACGAGCACCTTGCGCCCGCGCAGCTGCGCCGGGTCCTTGTACGCCGACGAGTGGATCACCTGCCCCCGGTATGCTGAGGTGTCCAGCGGCAGCGCCTTCGGCGACCAGTTGTGCCCGTTGGCGACGACCACGGCCGCATACCGCTGGACCCGCTCGGCGCCACCGCCGGTGCTGCGGGTGGCGACGTCCCAGCGCCCGTCGCCGACCGGCGTGACGGAGACGACCTCGGTGCCGAACCAGATGCTGTCGCCGAGGCCGAAGTGCTGCGCATACCGCTCCAGGTAGCTCAGCAGGCGGCTGTGGTGCGGGAAGTCGGGCCAGTCATCCGGCATCGGGAAGTCCGGGAACTCGGTGAGCGGGCGGGATGAGATGAGGTGGGTCGAGGCGTACACCGGGCTGCGGTCGTGCCGCCAGTTCCAGGCGCCGCCGACCGAGGTCTCGCGCTCGTAGCAGTCGACGGCGAAGCCCTGCTCGCGCAGGTTTTTGATCGCCGTGAGGCCGCAGCCGCCGGCGCCGATCACACAGACCGCGTCGTGCCGGTCCGCGATGTCAGGGGTGTCGGGCACCCGGAGATACTCGCAGAAGCGAGGGCTACTCGGAAGGCAGGATCAGTTCGGCCAGTACGGGCAGGTGGTCGCTGGCCCGCCGGGCCTGATCGGTCTCCACGACCTCGTACCGCTCGACCTCGATCTCCGGCGACACGAAGAGCCCGTCGATGCGCAACCGGGGCAGCGTGGCCGGGAAGGTGAGCGCCGGGGAGGCGGCTCCGGCGGTGTCGGTGAGGCCGTCGGCGACCGTCCGCCAGGCGCCCCCGCCCGGGCCCTCGTTGAGGTCGCCGGCCGCGATCAGCAACCCCTCGACCGCCGACAGCGCTTCCTTCCAGCGGGCCGCCTGGTCCGGCCGCTCCCGGGCGTCGGTGGCCAGGTGCGAGCCGGAGACCGTGAACTGCGCCCCGCGCACCGAGCACCGGGCGAACGCGGCCCCGCGCAGGTGCCGGCCGGGCGTCAGCGGATACCGCAGGCTCCACCCCTCGTGGACCCGTACCCGCAGGCTGACCAGGATCAGGTTGCCCAGCGAGGGCAGGCCGCCGGCGGCCACGACCAGGCCGAAGTCGTTGGCGAGCGCCGCACACTTGGACCGCCAGCGAAACCGGCGCGGCGCCTCCTGCACGACGACGACATCCGGGGCGAGGTCGCGGACGAGCCCGGTCAGGGCCGCCCGATCGTCGCGCAGGCCATGCACGTTGTAGCTCAATACCCGCAGCGGGACCCCGGACACGCGTTACTCCCTCGTCACTGGTCAGATGTGCCGGGCGAGATCGGCGGCGCCGAGCACACCCGCCGTGTTGCCGGTCTCGGCGGCCCGGATCTCCGCGACCGGGAACCGGCCCCGCTGGGCCAGCTGGTCCCGGTAGGTCCGTTCGGTCGGCCCCATCAGCAGCTCACCGGCGTCGATCACGCCGCCGCCGACCACCAGCACCTGCGGGTCGAAGACCTGGGCCAGGTCGGCCATCGCGACCCCGAGCCAGTAGCCGATCTGCGCGAAGGCGTCCCGGGCCACCCCGTCGCCACCCTGCGCGGCCTCGGTGATCATCCGCCCGCTGATCGCGGCGGCGTCACCGCCGGCGAGGCCGAGCAGCACCGACGCCCGGTCCGGCTCCTGCCGCGCACCGGCCTGCGCGAACCGGACGAGGGCGTTGCCGCTGGCATACTGCTCCAGGCAGCCGAGCCGCCCGCACCCGCAGGGATGCCCGTCGTTCACGGACTGAATGTGCCCAAGCTCCGCGGCGATCCCATTGGCGCCCCGCCACAGCCCGCCATTGATCACGATGCCGCCACCGATACCGGTCCCCACGGTGATCATCACCATGGAGTCGTCGGCCTGCCGCGCGGCGCCGTACCGGAACTCGGCCCAGGCGGCGACGTTGGCGTCGTTCTCCAGCACGGTGGGCAGCCCGACGGCCTTGGCGACGTAATCCCGCACCGGCTCATCCCGCCAGGCAAGATTGGGCGCGAAGAGGACGGTGGCCCCGGCGGCGTCGATCCAGGCGGCGGCGCCGATCCCGACGGCCTTGGCCTCGGGATACGCGGCGGCCAGCTCGGCGGCAACCGCCACGATGGTGTCCCGGGTGCCGGCAGGATCCTCGGCGGGCGTCTCCCGCCGGGTCTGGGCAAGCACAACACCGCGGTCGTCCACCACCCCGCCGGCCACCTTCGTCCCACCGACGTCGACTCCGATGGTCAGCGTCACGCTGCCCGTCCCCTCTGTTGTGTCACACCGCGTCGCCGGCCCGGGCAGCGCCGCCCGGAGCGGCACCACGGCCCTCGGCCGCCGAAGCAGCCGGCGCAGTGCCCGGAACATCATGATCCACGCTGGGCGTATCCGCCACGCCGGTATCACCGGCCGTGTCGCCATTTGCAGCGGTTGCGGCCGCCCAAACGTCGGTGGCCCCCGTCACGCGCTCTTTTCCGGTTTCCCCGACCTTCCCGGTGCCGGCGCCGGCTTTCCCAACCTTTCCGGTACGGGCACCGGCTTTCTCAGACGCACCAGCGGGGTCCCGGACCGGCTCACGCCGGGCGCGTCCGCCACGGTCCGTGGCCGGCTGCGCATCCGCAGTGGTGGCGGCCTGTGTGGCCCCTCCGCCGGCTGCGGCCGCGCCGGCTTTCCGCGCGGGGGCTGGCCGCCTGGTCGCACGGGTCGCGGCCGCCCACGGATCACCCTGTCGCCGGACACCAGCGGCCGAGCCGTCAGCAGCATCGGTCTGGGCCTGGGTATCCACCGGCCCGGCGGTGTCGGTCAGCCCGGCGGCGTCGGTTTGGGTGGCCGCTTGTTCTGCCGCCGTCCGGGTCGTCGCGTCCGCCGGCGCGGCGGCTCGTGCTGCCGGCGCGGCGGCTCGTGCTGCCGGCGCGGCGGCTCGTGCTGCCGGCGCGGCGGCTCGTGCTGCCGGCGCCGCGGCCTGCTGGGGCTGCGGAGCGCGCGTTGCCGCCGTCCACGGGTCGTCGCCCTCGCGGACCTCGTGGTGCGGCGGGGTGTTGTCGGCCGGGTTGGTCCTGCGGGTCGCCGCCGACCAGGCCTGGTCCGGCGTCGACGTCGGCCGGGCCGGCGGCTTGCGCCGGGTCGAACCGCCCGTCGTGCCGGCCACCACCGAGAAGGCCCGGAGCAGACTCGCCACCCCACTGGCAAACTCACCCGCACCCGTCGCCAGACGTTCCGCCTGCTCAGGACTCGGATCCCGGACCCCGGCGATGGCCCGACAGATCGGACACACGCAACATTCCGCACTGCCCGTGGACCAACCGCCAAACCCACCGATAACGTCCCACAACTGTTGACCGACGCCCGACTGCCGACCATGTCCACGCCCGGCGGCACTGTCTCTTCCGGTGCTGCGCTGCCCGCCGCCCTGTTGCCCGGCACCCTGCCGGCCGCCGCTGCCTCGCGGGTCGGCGCCTTGCCGGTCAGCGCCGCGGAGACCATCATCCTCCGCACCGGGGCGCTGCTCGCCATCGGTGTTGTCAGCGGAGTCGCGGTGCTGACGCGGGGCAGCGGGGGGCGGGTTGTCGGGGGCACCGCCCAGGAACTGGCCGACCAGGCCGGAGATCATGTCGGTCAGCCCCGACGAACCAGCGGAGTCGCGGTCCTTCGGTCCGTCGCCCAGACCTGCCTGGGACGCCATGGCGAGCACCGTGGCGACCAGCCGTTCGGCCTCCTGGCGTGCCGTTCCCGTGGTCTCTGCCATGTCCTGTTTTCCCCCTGCTCGCGCGGCCGCCGGGTGCGGCGCGGCCGGCCTGCCCGGCTACGCCTTGGCGAGGCTCTCGACGCGGCGTTTGAGCTCCTTCAACGCCGTATCCATGATCATTTTCTCGGCCTTGCGACGGAACATGCCCAGCATGCCGATGGAGAGCTCCACCTCCAGCATGTACGTCACCGTCGTCGTTCCGTCACCGTTGTCGGCCAGGTCATAGGAGCCGTTGAGGGTGCGCTGCATCTTCGACGGCGCGACCAGGTGCCACTCGATCCGCGACAGATCTTCCGCGTACGCATAGTCCAGCGCGTAGTCGTCGGCGAGCGGACCCGCATCGATGACGAACCGGACCTGGGCGGCGTAGCCGTCCTCGTACTCCTCGAGAACCTCGACCTGTTTCAGCGCATCCGCCCACTCGGGGTATCGCGGGAAATCGCAGATCACCGCGGCCACCCGGGCAAGGGGCGCCTGGACCTGGATCGACTGCGTCGAGGTGTCCGCCATGGCTGGCAGGTTACCCGGTGCACACCCCGATCCGGACCACCGGGCACCACCCATCGACGGGCCGATTCCACCCGGCCCACCTGGTTCACCCCACGCAGCACGCCGCTCCCGTGAAGCCGACCGTGCCGCCGCAAGATCACGCCCGGTCACCGGCCCGATCCCCCGGCCCGCCACTCGTCCGGGCCTGATTCCGGACGCCACCGCGCTCCGCCGAGTCACCGATGCACTGTTGTCACAGGGTGCGGCTACGATCCGTCACGTGCCAGCCTCAGCCAGCGTCCCCGCGCGCGTCCATCCGCTCGCGGTGGCGGCCCGCCTCATCGTGCTCGCCCTGGTCGCGGCCCTCACTCTCATCGCCACCCGCGATCCCGCGCAGCTGCGCTGGATCGCGTTGCTGCTGGTCGCCGCCCTGCCGGCGTTCTTCGCCCCGGAGCATCGGATCGCCGCGCCGCTCGGGCGGTTCGCCGAGGTCGCGATCACCGGGCTGGCCGCCGGGTCGGTCGCCGCCGCCGCCAACGCGACCATCGCCGCCGGTTTCGGCGCCGAGGCGATCCTGCCCTACCTCGTCGTTCCGCTGCTCACCGCCGGTTTGCAGCGCCGGGCGACCGAGGGCGCCGCGCTGCTCGGGGTCGCGACCGTCGCGATGGTCGCCGGCGGGCTGGTGTTCGGGGGTGACGACACGGTCATCCTGCAGGCGGGCTACCTCGCCGCGTGCGGTCAGTGGCTGGTCCAGGGCGCGATCATCACCTTCGCGGCCGACACGATGCGGCAGTTCATGACCCCGGTGGAAAACAAACCCCAGCCGTACGCGGAGGCCACCCGCCTCCTGACCCAGCTACGCAGCGTCGCTCGTTCGTTGCCCGGTGCCACGCTCGACCCCGGCGGCATCTCCGAGCACCTCCTGGAGGAGCTTCGCCAGGTCGCGCCCGGTCATCGCGCGGCCGTGCTGTCCGCCAGCGGCGGCGGGCGGCTCGTGGTGCTGGCGCAGACCGGCGCCGAGCGGGTCGACTGGGAGGTCACCCTCGACGCCGACTCCGCGATCGCCGACGCGTGGGCCTCGCAGCAGCCGCAGACCGCCTCGCGCTCGCAGGCCCGGTCGCATCAGGGCGGGGACGCCTCGTCGCTGGTCGTGCCGCTGGTCGCCGGGGTGCGCACGATCGGGCTGGTGATCCTGGAGGCCGACGTGCTGAGCGCATACCCGTCGGCGGTCGTCGCCCGGGTCACCGAGGCGACCGGCCCGGCCGCGCTGCGACTGGAGGCCGCGCTGCTCTTCGACGACGTGCGGTCGCTGGCGACCAATGAGGAACGTCAGCGGCTGGCCCGCGAGATCCACGACGGCGTGGCCCAGGAGCTGGTCATGGTCGGCTACGGCATCGACAACGCGCAGGCGACCCTGCCCGAGGGCGCCGACGAGACGGCCGAGGAGCTGCGCACGCTGCGCGGCGAGGTCACCCGGGTGATCACCGAGCTGCGGCTGAGCCTGTTCGAGCTGCGTTCCGAGGTGGACCGCAACGGCGGTCTCGCCGCGGCCATCGCCGAATATGCCCGGACCCTGGGCACGTCGGCCGGCCTGCGGGTGCACTTCACGTTCGACGAGTCGACGGCCCGGCTGCCCGCCGCGACGGAGGCCGAATTGCTCCGTATCGCCCAGGAGGCGATCACCAACGCGCGCAAGCACGCGGGCGCCTCCAACCTCTGGGTGACGTGCACGGTCGACCCCCCGTACGCGGAGATCGAGGTCACCGACGACGGCAAGGGCTTCGCAGATGATCGTCCGGACGGACGCTACGGCCTTGCGATCATGGCCGAGAGGGCGGAACGTATCCGGGGTCGGCTAGAGATCAGACCGCGACACCCCAGCGGGACAACCGTTGCGGTAGTGCTCGGAACCTCGGCTCGGCGCGATAGCGTGCGGGATAGCGTTTCCGCACCAGAAGGGGAGTAACCCGAGCATGTCGACCAGTCCGATGCCGACGGCCCGCACCAAGGTGCTGCTTGTCGACGATCACGACCTGATCCGTAAGGGGCTGCGGCACGCGTTCGAGCGGGACCGGCAGTTCGAGGTCGTCGGGGAGGCCGCCACGGCCGCCGAAGCAGTCCGGCAGGCCGGCGCGCTGCAGCCGGACGTGGTCATCATGGACCTGCGGCTGCCCGACGGCAGTGGCCTCGAAGCAACCCGCGCGTTGCGCAAGAACAACGCCAACATGGGCATCGTGGTGCTCACCATGTACGCGGGCGACGACCAGCTCTTCGGCGCACTCGAGGCCGGGGCCAGCGCGTTCGTGCCCAAAACCGCCCCGGCCGACGAGGTCGTGGCCGCCGCCCGGCATGCCGCGTCGGCACCGAGCGCATTCACCGCGGCCGACCTCGCCGAGGCCATGAAGCGACGCCTGGCACCGTCCGGCCCCCAGCTCTCGCCCCGCGAGGGCCAGGTGCTGCGCCTGCTGGCCGACGGCATGAGCGTGGCCGGCATCGCCAAGCAACTGTTCGTCAGCGAGTCCACGGCCAAGACCCACATCTCAAAGCTGTACGAGAAGCTGGGCGCGGCCAACCGAGCCCAGGCGCTGATGACGGCGCTGCGGCTGGGCCTGCTGGAGGCTCCGGACGCTCCGAAGTTCTGATTTCCTCACGGCATCCGCCCGTCATCCTCGCTGAGGTGGCGGGCGGATCCGTCTTTCCGGGCATCCAACTGGCATCTTGGGCGTTTCCGGACGCTACTTATTTTCGGCTCGTCGAGACGCGATAGACCTACCCAGGTGGGCGATTTTTCTACTCAAATGCCCAACTGGTTGGCGGGGCGCAATCGAGGCTCAGGCGCGCTTGGCGGTGAGGCGGCGGGCGGCCAGGTAAGCCTCGCAGCCGAGGCAGAGCCCGAAGGCCGCGTTGAGAAAGGCGGCCAGCAACCCGAACCCCGCGAACACCACCCCCAGGCCCGTGGCACCGGACAGGTATCCGACCGACGCAACGGCCAGAAAGGCAAAACCGACAAGCTGCGCGAACCGGACCGGCGCGGCATCCTCCCGCTCGGTCGCCGGCCCGAGGCGGGGCGCCACCAGGAAGCGGAAAAGCAGTGCGTACGGCCCACGGCGCGGGTCGGCGGCGGTGATCGCGAACACGACGGTCTGCACAAGCGCCAACCATCCCGACCCAGTGGCGAGCACGACAACGAGCACGGCGGTGGTCAACGCCGCGGCAAACCGTGGCCCACGCGGATCAAGCTGCATGCGGTGAGCGTCGCACGCTCCAACGCCAGCGGCGCCGTGAGTCCCATCACCGCCGCACAGGTGCAGATTCGCAGGTCAGACCCCATATGCGGATCACCGCCACATCTCAGCGCGTCGCACATCTCAACGCGGGCACCTCAGCGCGTCGCACATCTCAACGCGGGCACCTCAGCGCGTCGCACATCTCAACGCGGGCACCTCAGCGCGTCGCACATCTCAACGCGGGCACCTCAGCGCGTCGCACATCTCAACGCGGGCAAGATGCCGATCCCGGCCGAAACGCGAGGTCACCGGACCAACCTTACGCAACCCGACATATCAGGCGATACTGGAGGGCCGCCCGCGTTCCGCGAGCAGCACGGCACCACGCTCACCGACAGCCTGGCCGCCACGACGACCGCCACTCGGCCGGCGACCTCAACCAGGCCACCGCTGCAACCCAACGGGTCGTCGACACCGGGCGGCACCTGCTGAACAGCGCAGTACGCAACACGCTCGCCGCAGGCCTGGACTGGCGGGCGATCGGCGAACTGCTGGACACGCACCCGCCGACCGCGTTCGACGTTTACGCCAACCTCGCCGACGGCACCCACCTCCCGGCGCAGCAGTGCCCGCAGCTGCCTGTGGTCTGCACCGCCAGACTCGCCGCCGAACACGCCATGAATACCGAGCACGGCGTAAAGACCGTCGAGGAGGAAACGATCTCGAACCGCTCGGCCGACCAGCTGGCACGAGACTGGCAGGCCCGTTGATCAAGTAGTCGGTGTTCGCCTCATGAACGGCCTCGGATGACGTTGTGTCACCCTCCGCGACCCACGCCGGCGTCCACATCTGCCGATGCAGTGCGGCCTCCGGGGGCAGAGCGGAGTATTCGGCAAATCCGGATATCACGGTGGGATACGTTCACGACAGCACTTCGGCAGCGATGATGTCATCCGGCCGCGGCGTGCTGAAAGCGGTGTTCTTCGCCGCCGGTATGCATCCTTTACACCGACCACGCCCACACGTCTTCGCGCTTGATTCTCCGGAGATTCCGTGCCTGTTCTCGCACGGGTGCGCCGAGCCAATTCCGGTCGGCGTGTTCCTTTCCTCGCCGGCCCGAAATGTTTTCCCGGACGTTCCGGGCGACGCATTCCCGGCCGGCCCGAGCAGAAACGGCGATCCGGGCACCGGCCAGCGTGTCCTGACACGCTCCCGCCCGGGTCGCCCGGGTCGCTCACACTCGCCGCGTCCTCCACACACTCCGGCTCGACCGACTCGGGCACTACCAGCTCAAGCCCGACCGACTCGGGCACCACCCGCTCAAGCTCGACCGGCTCGGGCTTGACCGGCTCGGGCTTGACCGGCTCGGGCTCGACCGGCTCGGATCCGATGGCCTTGGGCCCGGCCGGTTCGGGCGGGGCGGGTACAGACGCGGGCGACTCAGGCCCGGCCGACTCAGGCCCGACCGACTCACACCAGGTCGGCGCGGCAGCCCGGGCCGGGCCGGACGGCGACCTCAGTTCGTCAGCGGACGGGGACCTCAGTTCCTCGGCACGACGCTGGAACACCGCCGCGGCGTTGGCTGTACTGCCATACAGCCGGCTCAGCTTCCGAGCATGCCGCTGCGCCACTCCCCACTCCCGATGCCTTTCGTGTTCACGACGGAACCGTTCAGCCTCGGCCGAATAATTACGGCGCCTGGTCCTGTCACGCATAGTGGCGAGTTGAGCCCTCGAGAACAATCCAATCTGCCCCACCCCCTGATTATTCCGCAACACCCACCCACCCCGCCACTATTCGATCACCCGAACACCCCCGATCCAGAAACAAATAATCCCATCCCACACGGCCACCCACACCATCGGAAAACACCCGGGAAGCAATTCAGAACGCTCCATCACATCGCCGTTCCGACATCCGCTTCTGCTGCTGACAAAGCGCCCGGGTCGTCCGTGTCCTCACTGGCTGGTTGGCCCGGCGGTCCACCAAGCCGACCTTTCCGGTGACCACGGCGTCGTGCGGCTCGGCGATCACCTCGACCCACTCGTCGACGGTCTTAGGCGTGATGTCAGCTATGGCCGCAAGTACGTCCGCCGTCGGAGCGTCAGCGTGCCGGCCCCGGCGACGCGGCTGCGGCACGCTCGATCGCGCGGTAGACCGTCGAGCGGGCCACGCCGAACAACTCGGCCGGCCGGAGTGTCCTGTCCAGCTCGATTCCCGCGCGGTTCACCCGGGTCAAGCCGCCGATTGGCGTATGACCCAAAAGACCGAATAGGCCGGATCACGAAGCAAATTGCCGCGCACCAGGCTGACCCAACTGCACCGTGACCTGGGCGACTTCGAGGCACAGGCTTGGGCGACGCAGACCATACGCTTCCGGCCACTTAGAGCCGGCCCTGACCAGGCAGAACGCATCCAAGATCAACCTATCCAGAACACTCGGACCAACTCGGCGCTGGGGTGCTCGCCGGCCTTGTGCAGGTCCACCAGATGCGCCTCCTGCTTCGGCCTCGGCGTGGAAGCCTTAGTGGTTCGCGCCGTAAGTCCTTCGGGGGTTATGCGGCGAGGGCCAGTGCGGCAGGCTGGTGATCGCAGCCAGGAGGCTGTTGGAGGTTTGGCTCTTTCTGTTCGTGTCGCTCGATCCGGGCCATCAGGTCCTCGAGGTCGGCCGCGATCGTATTCGTGGTTGACCCGCATCGTGCGGGCCGCGCCAGGTACCAGGGTGGGGTGGCAGCGGCAGCGGGCCTGGATGCTGGTCTTCTCGTCGCTGGACAGGACGTACTCGCCGGCGCCCAGCGCGATGCCGTCATAAGACGCGGGCGTACAGGTCCAGCACGCGGGTGGCCTTGGCGGCGAAGTTCGGGTCGCGGATGAAGATCCAGGACTGGTACTGCCAGGGTTTGAGGGCTTCGGCGACCAGGATCCGCCGGATCGTGGACGGCGAGATCGCAGGTGCGATGCGCGGTCGACGACTTCGCCGGCCAGGTCCGGGCAGCTCCAGCGGGATAGCGGGATAGCGGGATAGCGGCAGTCCGGTCTCGGCCGGAAGTTGGCAGGCCAGGGCTTTGACTTCGGCGACCTGCACCGCAGTGAACCGGGGCGGGCGTCCGGACCGCCGCCGGTCGGCCAGTCCGGTTATGCCCTCGTCGGCGTACCGGCCGCGCCAGTAGCGCACGGTGTCGACGTGCACCCCCTGACGGGCGGCGGTCTTCTGGTTGGAGTAGCCGTGGGCGGCGTCGCGGATGATCCGGGCGCGGATGACCTGCTGATAGCCGGCGGTATGGGAGTAGGCCAGGGCTTTGAGCTTTCGCCGGTCGGTGGCGCTCAGCGTGATCTGGCGCGCGCGGGGCACGGGCACGGGCGGGCCTTCACGAGGTGATCATGTGTCAGGGGCCCGCCGAGGCTGCCGTGTCATGTGCCGCCGCGGATATCGCCACGCCGGAGGGCAGGATGTGATCCATGCCCGCGATTCCCGAATCCACCAAGATCTCTCTGGCGCAGCGGCTCCGAAGAAGCCTTCGACTTCATCTGCGACATCCACATCGGCACCATCACACCCTGACCCCACCCGTCACCCGTCACCCCTCGACGGACTTCCGGCCCGGACCACTTAGCGATTCTCATGTCCTCGCGAATCCGTATCCGGGTCAGGTCCGCCTCGAACTCGCCAATCATCGACGCATCTCATCTATCCCCCAAACGGGACACCGACAGAAACGCATGGACGGCCGGCGCAGGCACAATGCCGGACCTGGCCGAGATGCGGAGCAGTGGTCGGCGCCCGATTCTCCTGGAGCCGTGACGTTGCGTGGCGGGCGATCCGCGTCAGGCGGCCGGGAGGAGGTCGCCGAGGACGGCGATGAGCTGCGCCTTCCCGGGCACGCCGGTAGCGCGCTTGGCGACCCGGCCCTCCGCGTCCAGGACCAGCAGCGTGGGGGTGCGCCAAATACCCAAGGCACGGACCGCGTCCAGGTGACTCTCGGCGTCGACCTCGACATGCCGAACGCCGGGGAGCAGGTCGGCGACCTCGCCGCTGACCCGCCGGACCGCCCGGCACGGCGCACAGAACGCCGACGAGAACTGCAGCAGCGTGGCCTGCGCGGGCTGCACGCCAAGCTTGCCGAGCAGAACAGGATCGATCCGCTCACCGGCCGCACTCGGGTCGGCGGAAGCCTCCCGAGCGCCCGAGCCGGAACCACCACCCGAGCCGGAACCACCACCCGAAACGGAATCCCCGGCCGCCGAATCGCCCGACACCAGGCCATTCACCACCATGCCCGGACCAGCACCATCCGTGCCACTCAGAGCAGCCGACCCACCCGAAACAGCCGACCCACCCGAGCCAGGGCTGAACGCGGCCGGGACAGCGACCGAATGGAACCGCCCGTCAACACGACGCCGCCAGAAACCCGCTGCCGTGCCCAGCACGAGGACCGCCGCAACGACGATCAGGCCGGTGGTTTCCATGTGACCACTTTGGCACGCGCCAAGGCCCGCCGCGATGTGACCTACGACGCCGACTGATACGCGCTGGCCTGCAGCGTAAACAGCTGCGCGTAGATCCCGGAAGCCGCCATCAGCGCCGCGTGGTCGCCCTCCTCGACGACCGCGCCGTGGTCCAGCACGAAGATCCGGTCCGCTTCCCGGACGCTTGCCATCCGGTGGGTGATCAGCACGACGGTACGGCCCGCCGCCAGCTCCCGGAGTCGCTGGTAGACGTCGTGCTCGGCGCGGGCGTCCAGGTTCGCGGTCGGCTCGTCGCAGATCAGCAGCGGGGCGTCGCGGTAGAACGCCCGGCTCACCGCCAGCCGCTGCCATTGCCCGCCGGAGAGGTCGGCGCCGTCGGTGAAGTGCCGGGACAGCAGCGTGTCGTATTGCCGGGCGAGTTCCATGACGAAGTCGTGCGCGTCGCCGGCCCGGGCCGCACCGAGCACCCGGTCGGCCTCGACGCTGTGGTCGTACCGTCCGATGGTGATGTTGGCCCGCGCGGAGAGCGGCCATCGGGTTGGTTCCTGCATCACGACCGCGACCTGGTGGCGGATCGTCTCCGGGTCGTAGCGGCGCAGGTCCACGCCGTCCCAGCTGATGCTGCCGCACTGCGGCTGGTAGAGGCCCGCGAGCAGGCTGGCCAGCGTGGACTTGCCGGAGCCGTTCTCGCCGACCAGCGCGATGATCTCGCCGCGGCGCAGCGTCATGCTGACGTCGCGGACGGCCGGGCGTTCGGCGTCGGGGTAGCTGAACGTGACCCCGTCGAGGCGGATCTGCTGGGTCAGCGCGGGCGCGGTGTGGCCCGGCGCCGGCTCGGCGCGGGCCTGGGAAAGATCGCAGAAGCCCTGGAAGTCGGCGAAGTAGAGACCCTGTTCGAAGACCCGGTTGGCGCTGAAGGCGAGTTCGGTGAGCTTGCCGATGCCCATGCTGATCGCGTACGCGGCGGCGCCGCCCACCGCCAGCTCCATCCGCCCGGTCCAGAGCAGCCAGAGCAGGGTGGCGTAGGTGAGACCGGTGGCGACGCTGCTCAGCGCGGTGCCGACCAGGTTGGTGCGGATCTGCCGGGTGGTGATCCGGATCTCTTCGTTTGTCGAGATGGCGAGCAGCCGCCGGACCTCGGTCAGCAGATACCCCCGTACGGTGAACGCGCGCAGCTCGGGCGCGGGCTCCCGGGCGGCGAGCAGCTCGGCGAGCATCCGCTGGCGCCGCCAGACGGCGATGAGCCGCAGCATCCGCCGGTACCGGAGCCGGCCGGAGCGCACGGCGGCCCAGCCGATCGGCACCACCGCGAGCACGAGCAGCGGAAGCAGGACCGGGTGCAGCACCGCCAGCACCCCGGCCGCCGCGGCCAGGCCGATCAGGTTCGTGCCGAGCTCGATGGCCCGGTCGACGAGCTGCTGGGCGGCGTCGATGCCCCGGTCGCGGGCGCGTTCCATGGCATCGCGCCAGCCCGGGTCGTCGAAGGTGGACAGGTCGACGCGGGTGGTCAGGTCCAGCAACCGCATCTGGGCGGCCTCGGAGACCCTGGGCGACAGCCGGCCGTTGGCCGCCGCGCCGGCCGACGTGAGCAGGCTCCGCGCCACCGCGGAGCCGACGAGCAAAAGCAACGAGGGTACGGCGGCCCGCACCCGTTCAGGCGTCGGTCCGTCCCGCAGCAGCCCGTCGAAGACACCGACGACGCTGATGAGCCCCACCGCGCTGGCCACTCCCGCGGCGAGCTGCAGCGCGACGACGGCGATGGTGGTTCGCCGGCTCGCCTGCCAGGCCAGTGACCAGGCCGAACGCAGCAGCCGAGGCAGCCGCCGGAACATCCGCAGGAAGGTGGTGTTGGCAGCCTCCTCGGTGCTGGTCAGCCAGTACGGCAGGGCCAGCTCGCCGTCGTCGGACCACTCACCGTCCCCGCCGGTATCCGCGCCGACATCCGGCACCCGGCCATCCCCCGGCCCCGCTCCGTCGTCCTCCTTCGTCGAGTCCTGTCGCTGGATGGCGTCCTGCTGGATGGCGTCCTGCATCGACGACTCCCGTCCCGTGGGCTCTCAGCCGTTCCTACGCCCACCAAACGCAACGTGTCTATCCATATACCAGGAGTGACTGCTCATTCATGCCACTTCGGGCACCGGCTGCAACAGCTCGGCGAGCCGGGCGGCCTTGGTCTCCCAGCGCCACTCCTTCTCCACCCAGGCCCGGCCCGCGGCGCCCATCACCCGCGCCCGGTCCGGGTCGGCCAGCAGATCCGCCAGCCGGCCCGCGATCGCCGGCACGTCGCTGCCGCCGACGACAAAACCCGTCTCCCCCTCGCGGACCGCGTCCGGCGCTCCCCCGGAGTCGCCGGCCAGCACCGGCAGCCCGGTCGCCGAGGCCTCCAGGTAGACGATGCCGAGGCCCTCCACGTCGAGGCCCGCGCCGCGGGTGCGGCACGGCATCGCGAACACGTCACCGGCCGCGTAGTGGGCGGGCAGCTCCTCCCAGCGGACCGAGCCGGTGAAGACCACGTCGGACTCGACGCCCTCGGCGCGGGCGAGCGCCTGCAGCTTGTCCCGGTATGGCCCGCCGCTCACGATCAGCAGCGCCGCGCCCGGCACCCGGCGGCGAATCGCCGGCAGCGCGCGGATCAGCATGTCCTGCCCCTTGCGCGGGACCAGGCGCGACACACACACGATCACCGGGCGATCGCTGAGCCCGTAGCGAGCGCGCACCGGCGAGCCGTCCACCCCCGGGTGGTACGCGTCGACGTCCACCCCCGGGGTCAGGCGCTCCAGCGAGGTCAGCCCGCGCAGGGCACCACCGAGGCGCACCCGCTGGAACTCCGTCAGGTAGGTGACCACGTCGTTGCCGCGGCCGATGCGGCGCAGCAGCTGGCGGGCGCCGGGCAGCGCGGCCCAGCCGATCTCGTGACCGTGGGTCAGCGACACCGCCCGCTCGACGCCCGCGCGCCGGCGCAGGCCCTCCGCGAGCAGCCCCAGCGGCGCCGCCGCGCCGAACCAGACGCTGTCGCAGCCGTGCGACCGGGCGATCTCGGCGGCCCGCCGGGCGACCGCCGGGGTCGGCAGCAGCACGCCGATGTCCTCGCGGACCACCTCGAACGGCTGCTCGGCATCGAACGCGGCCGCGCCCTTCCAGCTGGACGCATAGGCCACGACCGAGCCGGGCGGCTGGCGGACGGCGAGGTTGTGCACGAACTGCTGGATGCCGCCCGGCCGCGGCGGGAAGTCGTTGGTCACCAGCAGGGTGCGGCCCATCAGCGCTCCCCGCGGGCGTACGCGCGCGCGGCGGCCATCCGCTCCACGGTGGACGGGTGCGAGGCGGACATCACGTACTCCCAGGTCGGCGGGTCGGGGTCGGAGAGATTGACGGAGCCGAGGCGGTGCTGCATCGCCTCGAAGCTCGCGGCGTCGCCGGTCAGCTCGAGGGCGTGCGCGTCGGCCCGGGCCTCGATGCGCCGGGAGACCAGCGCCTGAACCGGGCCGCCGGCCAGCCCGGCGAGGGTCACCAGGGCGAGCAGCAGCGCGATCGTGCGGGGCTCCCCCATCGAGCCGGTGCCGGCCAGCCGCAGCAGCCAGCCCAGCGAACCGAGCAGGTAGAGGGCGATCACCGCGGCCGCCGCGCCCAGCGCGCCGATGATCGTGCCGATCAGCACGTCGCCGCGCTTGGCGTGGCCGAGCTCGTGGGCGGTGACCGAGACGACCTCGGCGGGTGTCGCCTCGGTCAGCATCGTGTCGTAGACGACGATGCGCCGGGTCGGCCCGAAACCGGAGACGTACGCGTTCACGGCCCGGGTGCGGCGCGAGGCGTCGGCGACCAGGACGTCACGCACCGGCACGCCGTCGCGCGCGGCGAGGCTCATCAGCTCGGTGCGCAGCGGGCCTTGCGCCATCGGGGTGAACTTGTTGAAGATCGGCTCGACGACCACCGGCAGCACGAACGACAGCAGCACCACCAGCGCCGCCGCACCGGCCGCGCCGAACGCCCACCACCAGCGCGGCGCGAGCCGGGTCACGGTGTAGAAGCCGAGCAGGGCCAGCCCGCCGATGACCGCACCGACCGCGTACGACTTGACCAGGTCGACCGCCCACGGGCCCCAGGTCTGGGTGGAGATGCCGTAGCGGACCACGACGGTGTGCCGCCAGGCCGCGAACGGCAGGGTGAGCACCTCGACGACCAGCACGACCGCGAGGCCGCCGACGACGGCCTGGGCGATCCAGTGGTCGCCGAACGGGCGCCCGGCCAGCGACACCAGGCGCGCGCCCAGCGGCGTGAGGCCGAGCACCAGGGCCCCGATCAGCCCGACCGCCAAGGCGCCGTACGAACCCGGGCGCAGGTCGGCGTGGAAGGCCCGGGCCCGCTGCACCTGGTCGCCGGGCAGCGCGCGCAGGGCGTCGAGCTGATCGTGCCGCGGCGCCGGCGGCCGGTGCCACGGGATCACCACACCGGCGTACGCGATCAGCGCCACGACGAGCACGCCGAGCGCGCAGGCGGCCCAGAGGCGGGGAGTCATAGGCACGATCCGCTCATCATGACCGCCCATCCTAGAGAGCTGATCACGCCACGTGGCGGCGGCGCGGGTAGAAGGGGACGGCGACCGGCGGCTCGGGGGTCTCCAGCAGCTCGACCTCGAAGCCGGCCAGCTCGAACGTCTCGATCGCCCGCAGCTCGCCGGGCGTGAGGTCGCTGATGCCGTCGGGGGTGTCGAGCAACGTGCTGACCAGGCACCCGTTGCACTCATCGGTCCGCTCGGCGCAGCGCCCGCAGTCGATGATCATCATTTCCTCCTCAGCCTGGCGGTGCGGCCCGCGCAGGGGGAAGAGGTAGCTGTCGCGGACCGACCACCATCGGTGACAGTCACGCTATGGAGGGGGTATGACAAAAATCAGGACCGGGAGAGCCGGCGCAGCAGTGAATCGGCTCCCATCGGGTATGCGCCGTGCCGGCGCACCCCGTCCGCCACCTCGCGGTCCGACGAGATCACCACCAGCGGGCGGCCCGCCGGCTCGGCCCGGACGAGCTGGCGGATGAGTTCGTCGGCGGTGTCGCCCTTGTGCGAGAAGAGCACGCGGACACCGCGCGGCGCGGGCGGCAGGCCGTGCACCCGCTCGGCGCCGTCGAAGACCACCGTGACCTCGTCCCCGGTCTGCGCGGCGATGCCGCCGAGGCCGGTGATCAGGCGTTTGCGCTGCTGTTCGAGGGACATCTCGGCGAAGCCGCGCTTGGTGACGTTGTAGCCGTCCACGATCAGGTGCGCCCGGGGCAGCGCCAGCAACTGGTCGAGGCGGCCCGGGTCGTCGGTGTCCTGGGCGCGCGGGCGCGAGCGTTCGAGCCCGCCGGGCCGGTCGGCGGCGGAATCCGCGACGAAGTCGGCCGGAAGCTTGTCGGTCGGGCCGAGCGCCAGCTCGCGCTTCAGCCCGGACGCGGCCTGCCCGATCGTCTCCAGCAGCAGCCAGAGGCGGGTCTCGTCGGCAGCCCGGGCATCCCTGGCGCTCTGCTTGCCGGAGGCGGCCGTGGTCTCCGCCTCGGCGAGACGGGTCTTCAGCCGCCGTACCTCGGCCTCGTGATCGGCCGTCACCTTGGCCGCGCGGCCCTTCTCGGTGGCCAAAAGGTCGGCGGCCCGCTTCTGGGCCGCCTGCGTCTCGCGCAGCGCGCGGGAGGTGGCGCGGGCCTCCTCGCGCAGCTGGCCCAGTTCCTCGCGAACACGGGCCAGCTCGTCACGGAGCTTGTCGGCCTCGTTCCTGGCGACGGCACGGTCGTGCTCGGCGCGGGTGGCCCGCTGGTCGGCGTCGCGGATCTGGCCGACGATCGCGGCGACGTCGGCCTCGGCCCGGACGGACTCGCCGACGGCCTCGATCAGCGTGCGCCAGCCGCCGGGCCGGGCCAGGTAGGCCAGCGCCGCGACCTCCACCGGGTCGGCGGCGGCGGGCGCCATGCCGCTGGCCACGGCGGTGCCCAGGTCGCCGGCGTCGGTGACGATGCGGCCGCTGATCCGCTGCCGGAACAGCGGGTCGGCGGCGAGCTGGGCGGCGATCGCCGGCCCGCCGAGGCGGGCCCGGCGGTTGGGGGCGAACTTCGCGACCCGGCGCAACGGCACGGGCGTCTCGTCGGCCGGCAGCCCGGCCAGGGCGGCGGCGGCCAGCACGGTGATCCGTTGCCGGACGGCCTCGGGCAGGCTGGGCTCGGGCCCCGGATCGTCGTCCGCATCCGGATCATCGCCCGTGACCAGCACACCATCGGTGACCATCACGAAACCCGGACCCGGCGCGTCGTCCGGGTGCGGAGCATCGTCCGGGCCGGGCCGGCCGGCTGGATCGGAGTGATCCGGGCCACCTTCACCGACCGGTTCCGGGGCGGAACCGGTCCGACGAGCTGCCTCCTCGGAGGGGCGATCGTCGAAGGGCGGGGGCGCGGACATTTCTCTATTCTCCCACCGTGGGCAGCGGAAAAGCTTGCGGTAGCAAGTGATCTTTTCCCGCCGCGGCCCGAAGGTTGTCATACCCCCTCTCTAAATTGCCCGTCGTGAGGACACAACCCGCGTACGTCCAGGGCGCTGAGGCCTATGTGCAGGGCACCCTGGACACCTTCCTGAGCGCCGACGGCTCCGTCGATCCGGCGGCGTTGTCCCTGAAAGACACGACGTTCGTGGTCCTCGACCTGGAAACGACCGGCGGCGCGCCGGACGGCGGCGGCATCACCGAGATCGGCGCGGTCAAGGTGCGCGCCGGCGAGGAGCTGGGGGTGCTCGGCACCCTGGTCAACCCCGGTGAGCGGATCCCGCCGTTCATCACGGTGCTGACCGGCATCACCGAGGCGATGCTCGCCCCGGCGCCGCCGATCGAGGCGGTGCTGCCGAGCCTGCTGGAGTTCCTGCGCGGTGCGGTCCTGGTCGCGCACAACGCGCCCTATGACGTCGGCTTCCTCAAGGCCGCCTGCGCCCGGCACGGGCACCCCTGGCCGCAGCTGCGGGTCCTCGACACCGCGGCGCTGGCCCGCCGGGCCCTGACCAAGGACGAGGTGCCCAACCGCAAGCTGGGCACCCTGGCCCACTTCTTCCGGGCCGCGGTCCAGCCCACCCACCGCGCCCTCGACGACGCCCGGGCCACGGTCGACGTGCTGCACGGGCTGATCGAGCGGCTGGGCAGCTACAAGGTGCACACCCTGGGTGACGCCATCGAGTTCGCCAAGGCGGTCACCCCGACCCAGCGGCGCAAGCGCCACCTCGCCGACGGCCTGCCGCACGCCCCGGGGGTCTACATCTTCCGCGCCGCCGACGAGCGCCCGCTCTACGTCGGCACCTCGGTCGACATCGCGACCCGGGTGCGCAGCTACTTCACCGCCAGCGAGAAGCGGGCCCGGATGTCCGAGATGATCGGCGCGGCGGCCCGGGTGGAGGCGGTGGAGTGCGCGCATTCGCTTGAGGCCGAGGTGCGCGAGCTGCGGCTCATCGCGGCGCACGCCCCGCCGTACAACCGCAGGTCGAAGTATCCGGAGCGGGTCGTCTGGCTGAAGCTGACCGCGGAGGCCTATCCCCGCCTGTCGGTGGTCCGGGCGCTGGCCGACGACGACGCGGCCTACCTCGGCCCGTTCTCCTCCCGCCGCACCGCCGAGCTGGCCGCCGCCGGGGTCTACGACGCGGTGCCGCTGCGCCAGTGCACCCACAAGCTCTCGGTCAAGACCCGCACGCCGGCCTGCGCGCTGGCCGAGCTGGGCAAATGCCCGGCGCCCTGCGAGCACGAGATCACCCCCCAGGAGTACGCCCACCGCGCCGCCCTGCCCTTCCGGACGGCGACGTACGGCGACCCCGAGCCCCTGGTCGACGCCCTGCTGGCCCGCATCGAGGCGCTCTCCGAGCGGCAGCGTTACGAGGAGGCGGCGGTGATCAGGTCCCGGCTCGTGGCGCTGCTGCGCGCCGTCGTCCGGATGCAGCGGCTCGGCGCCCTCACCGGCATCGGCGAGCTGGTGGCGGCCCGGCGCAACGACGCGTACGGCTGGGAGATCGTCGTGGTCCGGCACGGCCGGCTCGCCGCCGCGGCCACCTCGCCGCCCCGGCTGCACCCCCGGCCGACGCTCGACCTGGCCCGCGCCACCGCGGAGACGGTCCTAGCAGGACCGGGCCCGGTGCCGGCCGCCTCCGCCGAGGAGACCGAGCGGATTCTGGCCTGGCTCGAACGGCCCGACACCCGGCTGGTGGAAACTTCTGGCGACTGGGTGTCACCGGCGCGTGGCGCTGCGCGGTTCACTACCCTGCTCACCAGGGCAGAAGCCGCAGGGTCGAGAAGAGACTCGTCCGTTCGCTCATCGGTAACTGACCGTTCGGATGACGCTCGCTCGCTTAGGCTGTAAGGAACGCAGCGCGCGAAGCTGTGAAAAATCGGTGGGATCCGTGCGTACCGTTCGGGCGGATCGTGCGGTCGATCGGTGAGGGGGTGTCCGAGTGGACGTCGACGCCGGCCACGGCGCCGCCCTTGGACGTGCCCTGCCTTCAGCGCCGGCGGAGATCCCGCTTTCCCGTCGGCTGCGCTCGTTCCTCAGCTTTCAAGGCAACGAGGACGACCCCGTCACGACCCTCACCCGCACCCACCGCCACATCCACCCCTCCGCTGACGCCGGCGTGCTCCGCCGCAGCTACGCGGTGGCGGAAAACATGCACCGCGGTCAGTTCCGCAAGAGCGGCGATCCGTACATCACGCATCCGCTCGCGGTCGCGCAGATCTGCGCCGAGCTGGGCATGGACACGACCACCCTGGTCGCGGCCCTGCTGCACGACACGGTCGAGGACACCAGCTACACGCTGGAGACGCTGCACGGCGACTTCGGCCCCGAGGTGACCCACCTGGTCGACGGCGTGACCAAGTTCGACAAGGCGTTCTACGGCAAGGTCGCCGAGGCCGAGACGATCCGCAAGATGATCGTGGCCGCCGGCAAGGACGTCCGGGTGCTGGTGATCAAGCTCGCCGACCGGCTGCACAACATGCGCACCCTCGACGCCCGCTCCCCCGCCTCCCGGGCCCGGATCGCGACCGCGACCCTCGACGTGCTGGTCCCGCTCTGCGACCGCCTCGGCATCCAGGCCCTCAAGCGCGACCTCGACGACGTGGTGCTCTACCACCTGGAGCCGGATTCATACGCCCGCATCGACGAGCACGTGAAAAACCGCCCCGGCTGGTCGGAATACCTCGACGACGTCCGGGTCAAGGCGCAGGGCGCCCTGCGCCGCTCCCGGGTGGACGCGAAGGTCTCCCCCCGCCCGCGGCACTACTACTCGATCTGGAAAGACACGATCGCCGGCGGCCACGCGGTCCCGCTGGATCTGCCCCGCATCGTGGTGATCGTGGACGGGCCCGAGACCGACTGTTACGCCGCGCTCGGCGCCATCCACGGCCAGTGGCGCCCGGTGGCCGGCCGCTTCAAGGACTTCATCGCCTCGCCGAAAAACAACCTCTACCGCTCCCTGCACACCACGGTCACCGGCCCCGAGGGCCGCCTGGTCGAGGTGCTGATCCGGACGGTGTCGATGCACCGCTGCGCCGAATACGGCGTGGCCACCGGCTACCGCTACCCCAAGTCGGCCGAGGGTGCCGAGGCCCCGGGCGCCGACCAGCTCACCTGGCTCAAGCGGGTGCTGGATTGGCAGGAGGACGCCACCGACGCGGGCCAGTTCCTCGCCTCGTTGCGCTGCGACCTCGCCGAGGGCCAGATCCAGGTCTTCGCCCACGGCAACACGTTCGACCTGCCCGCCGGCTCCACCCCGGTCGACCTCGCATACGAGCTGAGCGCCGACAAGGGCGACCAGACGCTCGCCGCGACGATCAACGGGCGGCTGGCCTCGCTGAGCTCCCCGCTGCGCGACGGCGACGTGGTGGAGATCTTCACCGAGACCGACGGCCACGTCGCGGCCGACCCGGACGCCGCGCCGCGGGGCCCGCGCAAGGAATGGCTCGGCTTCGTCAAGTCGACCCAGGCGCAGATGCAGATCAACCGCTACTTCGCCGAGGAGAATTCCCCCGGCATCAGCATCGTCGACAAGGTCCGGCTGGGCCGCGCGACGATCGGGCTGACCCTGCGCAAGCACGACCGTGGCCTGGCGAGCGAGGTGCCGCTGCGCCGGCTGGCCGAGGAGCTCGGCTACCCCGACCTGGAGACCATGCTGGTCGCCGTCACCGAGCGCAACCTCGAGCCGGACCAGGTGGTCGAGCAGCTCATCGCCCTGGTCGACCACCCGGACTGAGCCCATCGCGCCCGGCCGATAACCTGGCGGTGTGAAACTCCCCCGGCGGTTGCGTGGCGTCGCATACCAGACGTTCTACCGGCTGCCGCATCCCGTGCGCCGCGCCATCGTCCGCCTGATCGTGCCGAAGTATCTCGTCGGCGCCGTGGCGATCGTCCGCGACTCCGAGGCCCCGGAGCCCGGCCGGTTGCTGCTGCTGCGCCAGCCGCCCGGCCGCAGCTGGGGCCTGCCCGCCGGCCTGCTGAAGAAGGCGGAGCCACCGGCGGTGGGCGCGGCCCGCGAGCTGGCGGAGGAGTCGGGCGTGGTCATCGCACCGGAGGCGCTGACCCCGGCGGTGCCGAACGCGATAGTGCACCCCAAGGGCTGGGTGGACACGGTCTTCATGGCCTCGGTCCCGGCCTCGACCAACCCGCTGGTGGTCGACGGCGGCGAGGTCCTGGAGGCGGGCTGGTTCCCGCTGGACGACCTGCCCCGGCTGACCCCGAACACGGCGCTCGTGCTGGGCATCTACGGCATGGGACCGCTCGCGGCCCAGCACACGGCATGAGCGAGCGCACCGAGCGGCACCCAGCCGCGCCGAACAACGGCCCCACAGGCGAGGTGGTGGCGATCGGCTACGTGCTGCTGCCCTCGATCGACGAGGTGCCCGACACGTTCCCGCCGAGCCGGCTATGGCCACGAGGACATGCCAAAAATGGGCACCGCATGAGCGAGCGCACCAGGCGGCACCCAGCCGCGCCGAACAACGGCCTCACAGGGGAGGGCGTCTCATGAGCCCGACCACCGAGGTCTGCGCGGTGGTGCTGGCCGCGGGCGAGGGCCAGCGACTGCGACCCCTGACCGAGCTGCTGCCCAAGGCGCTCTGCCCGGTCGGCAACGTCGCCCTGCTGGACCGGGCGCTGGCCCGGATCGGCGGCCTCGGCCTGAGCGGAGGGTCCGAGGTGGCCGTCAACGCCGCCTACCTCGCCGACCGGGTGGTCACCCACGTCGGCGACCGCGCGCACCTGTCCGTGGAGCCGGACGGCCCGCTGGGCACGTCCGGCGGCATCGGCCGGCTCCGCGGCTGGATCGACGGCCGGGGCGCGCTGATCGGCAACGCGGACGCCTACCTGGCGGACCCGCAGCGCGAGCCGGGCAAGGACATCGCGGCCCTGCTGGAGGGTTGGACCGGCGAGACGGTACGGATGCTGACCCGTCCCCTGCCACCGGGCAGCACGGGCGGCTTCAGCGGCCATCGATTCGCCGGCTTCTCGCTGCTGCCATGGCGCTACCTCCGCGACCTCACCGACCGGCCAGCAGACCTGGTCCGTACGGCCTGGCGCCCAGCGGAAGCGGCCGGCGAGCTGGAGTTGATCATCTACGACGGCGCCTACATCGACACCGGTACCCCGGCGGACTACCTGCGCGCCAACCTGCACGCGGCCGCCGGCCTGACCGACCCGACCGCCGCACTGACCGGCCGGGCAACCGAGTCGGTGGTCGGCGCCGGCGCCGAGGTCCGGGGCAGCATCACCCACTGCGTGATCTGGCCGGGCGCGACGGTGCACGAGGGCGAGTCGCTGCGGAACGCCATCCGCGCCGGCAAAGACCTCACCATCCAGGCCTGACCGCCCCGCGCCGTGGACAGCCGGCAAAGACCTCACCATCCAGGCCTGACCGCCCGCCGCGTCGTCGACAGCCGGCAAAGACCTTGACCATCCAGGCCTGACCGCCCGCCGCGTCGTGGATAGCATGAACCGACTCATCCGCCTCATCGCCGAGGAGACCGCGTGAACACCGCGATCGTGCACATCGACTGCGCCACCGACTCGATCCCGGAGGTCGCCGAGGCGCTCGCCGCGCTGCCCGGGGTCAGCGAGGTCTACTCGGTCGCCGGTAACGTCGACCTGATCGCGATCGTGCGGGTCGCGCAGTTCGACCAGATCGCCGAGGTCATCGCGGGGCGGATCTCCAAGACCCCCGGCGTGCTCAACACGGAGTCGCACATCGCCTTCCGGGCCTACTCGAAGCACGACCTCGAGGACGCATTCGCGATCGGCCTACCCGACGCCGACTGACCGGCCCGCCACCGACGGCCTCGCGGCGGCACGGGGCCAACCAGGCCGCTCCAAGATCTTCGCCGGTTCGCCCACCCCGAATCGACATAGTTGCGCACGGGCGCGGAGCCGAACCCACCGCCACAAGGTCCACCCCGGTCCACCGACCCTAAATCAACATAGATGCGCGCGAGCGCGGAACGAACCGTGCCGCCACAAGATCCGCGCCGTCTCGTCGACCCAGGATCGACATGGACGCGTACGGGCGCGGAGCGGACCGTGCCGCCACAAGATCCGGCCCGGGGCCCGAGCAGGGCCAGCAGAGCCACTCGGGTAAGCCGCGCCTGGACGAGTCCGCGCTCGCCGGTTGCTGGGCGATGGTGGCGGTGCGGAACTGACGCGTGCCCCGATCACTGCCCGATCCTCGCCGTCTCGCCAACCCTGAATCAACATAGATGCGCACGGGCGCGGAGCCGACCCCACCGCCACAAGATCCACCCCCGTCCACCGACCCGAAATCAACATAGATGCGCGCGAGCGCGGAACGAACCGCGCCGCCACAAGATCCGCGCCGTCTCGTCGACCCAGGATCGACGTGGATGCGTACGGGCGCGGAACGAACCGCCCCGTCACAAGATCCGGGCGTGGCTCGAGCAAGCCTGTAGGGCGTGATCGCCTGATCGGGGTATGGCGATCAACTGGCGACCCAGCCACGCAGAGCTCTTACGGCGGAGCGGCAGCGCTCCAAGATCTGACCGGAAGGACGCCGCGGCGGGGAGCACGGACATGGCAGGGGTCCGGGCGCCCGGTAACGAACCGCCAGGCGAGTGGGCGCCCGGTCTCGGCTACGGGAGCGACGGTCAGCACCATGCAACCACGCACGACATCGCCTTGAAGATCTTGACATGAAAAAGGGGCCCCGAGGGGCCCCTTTCCCGTGCTTTCCGACTAGCGGCCGGAGGTGATCTCCTCGCGCTCCTCGCGGGCGGTCACCGGCGGCATGCCGGGCGACACCGGCGCCTCGGCCGGCTTCTCGACCGGGTAGAAGAAGCCCTTCACCGCGGGCGCCAGGGCGCCGAGGCGGTTCATCTTCTTCGGGACGACCCAGCCCGCGTAGTCCAGGGGCAGCGGGTGGCCGTGGTCGTCGACCGGGCCGAGCGGCTGGTGGACCTCGTAGAAGCGGCCGTCGGCGGCCCGCTTGATGATGCCCGTCTCCACGCCGTGTGCCAGGACCTCGCGGTCGTGCTGCTGCAGGCCCAGGCAGATCCGGACCGAGAGGTAGTACGCCAGCGGCGGCAGGATCACCAGGCCGATGCGGCCCGCCCAGGTCATCGCGTTCAGGCTGATGTGGAACTTGTCGGCGATGACGTCGTTGCCGCCGGAGAGAGTGGCCACGATGAAGAACGTGAACGCCATGGCGCCCAGGCCGGTGCGCTCGGGTGCGTCGCGCGGGCGCTCGAGCAGGTGGTGAATCCGCTTGTCCTTCAGCCGCCGCGCCTCGATGAACGGGTAGAACATCGGCACCGTGGTCAGCGCGCCCAGGCCGACGACCGCCGGCCAGAACAGCGGCGGGATCACGTACCCATCGCCGATCGGGATGTCGAGCTGCCAGGCCGGCATGAGCCGGACCAGGCCGTCCATGAACATGACGTACCAGTCCGGCTGGCTTGCCGAGGAGACCTCGGAGGCCCGGTACGGCCCGAACAGCCAGATCGGGTTGATCTGGAACAGGCCGGCCATCAGGGCGATCACGCCGAAGACGGCCATGAAGAAGCCGCCCTGCTTGAGCGCGTACCGCGGGAACATGCGCTCGCCGACCACGTTGTCGTTGGTCCGGCCGGGGCCGGGCCACTGGGTGTGCTTCTGCGCGAAGACCAGGCCCAGGTGGGCGGCGATCAGCGCGAGCAGGCCGCCCGGGATGAGCAGCACGTGCGCGATGTAGAAGCGGCCGATGATGAACTCGCCGGGGAACTCGCCGCCGAAGATGGACGCCGAGACCCAGGTGCCGATGACCGGGAGGGACAGCATGATCGCCGAGGCGATGCGCAGGCCGGTGCCGGACAGGCCGTCGTCCGGCAGCGAGTAGCCGGTGAAGCCGGCCAGGAAGCCGAGCAGGAACAGCGTGACGCCGATGGCCCAGTTCGCCTCGCGCGGCTTGCGGAACGCCCCGGTGAAGAAGATGCGCGCCATGTGCACGACGATCGCCGCCATGAACAGCAGCGCCGCCCAGTGGTGCATCTGCCGCATGAACAGACCACCGCGCACCTCGAACGACAGGTGCAGCGACGACGCGTAGGCCGCGGACATCTCCGTGCCCCGCAGCGCGGGGTAGGCGCCCTCGTACGCGATTTCCTTCATCGACGGGTCGAAGAAGAGGGTCAGGAAGACACCGGTGAGCAGCAGGACGACGAACGAGAACAGCGCGATCTCGCCCAGCAGGAACGACCAGTGGTCAGGGAAGACCTTGTTCAGCAGGCCACGCAGGGGGGTGGCCGCCTTGTACCGGTCGTCCAGCCCCTTGCCGACATTCGCGGGAACTTGCGCGAGATCGAGCTTTCGGCGCTTCATGGCCGCTCCCAGAAGTCGGGCCCGATGGTTTCCTTGTAGTCAGACGCTGCCACGAAGAACCCCTCATCGTCTACCAGGATCGGCAGCTGGGGCAGTCGGCGGCTGGCCGGACCGAAGATCGGGCGCGCGTTGTCGGTGATCATGAACTGTGATTGGTGGCACGGGCAGAGCAGCCGGTTGGTCTGCTGCTCGTACAGGCTGGCGGGGCAGCCGGCGTGGGTGCAGATCTTGGAGTACGCGATGTAGTTCTCCCACATCGAGTCCTTGTTGATCGCGTCGGCGTTGCCCTTTGCCCGCGCCTCGGCGGCGTCGTCGGCCCGCAGGTGGATCAGCAGGGTCGGCGAGTCCGCATACTGGTTGGTGGCGCCGTGCGGGACGCCCGGGAACACCGTGATCTGGCCGCCGACGCTGACGTCCTCGGGCCGGATCGAGGTGCCGTCCTCGCGGGTGAGCCGGACCGGCTTGCCCTCGTTGGGCACCGGGTCGAAGCCGGTGTGGAACATCTCCGGCTGGTCGGCCTTGTGCGGGTTCTCGATCAGGCCGCCGATCAGCGGCGCCACCGCGACCAGGCCGAGCGGCGCGAGGCCGAGCCCGATCGCGCCCTTGAGCAGCGGCCGGCGCTGCACGCCGAGCTCGTCGCCCAGGTACGCGATGGTCTGGCCGGTGATCAGCCGGTCGTCGTCGCTGGACGGCTTGTTGTGCCGGTCCTGGATCGAGACCTCGTGCGGCAGCAGCTTCTTGGCCCAGGCCAGGATCGCGAAGCCCAGCGCCAGCAGCGAGACGCCGAGCGAGATGCCCAGGATCGGGGTGAAGTAGTCGCTGTCGGTGTGGCCGAGCTCGAACTCCCACGGCCAGACGATGTAGAAGACCAGGAAGACCAGCGCCGCCGCGCCCGAGAGCAGGAACAGGAAGGCGATGTTGCGCACGACGCGCTTCTCGGCCTTGCTGTTCGTGCCCTGGAACTGCGACTCGTACGTGACGATCTCGATGTCGTCGCGGCGCGCGCCCTCGCGGACGATGTCGAAGCGCGACAGCCGGGGGTCGTTCACGTCGACCGGCTCGGTGCCCGCCCCGTGCGCGCCGTGCGGCTCCTTCACAACGGTCATGACTTCCCCGCAATCCACAGCGCCGCGAAGACCAGGATCGTGATGCCGATGACGAAGATCGCCAGGCCCTCGGTGACCGGACCGTACCGGCCGAGGTTGAACAGGCCGCCCGGGTCCTTGTCCTCCTGCAGCTGCACCTTGACGTACGTGATGATCTCGCGCTTCTGGTCCGGGGTGAGCTCGTTGTCACCGAACACCGGCATGTTCTGCGGGCCGGTGAGCATGGCCGCGTAGATCTCGCTCTCCGTCGCGTCGCCGAGGCTGGGCGCGAACTTGCCCGAGGACAGGGCGCCGCCGCCGCCGCCGAAGCCGTGGCACGAGGTGCAGTTGATCCGGAACATCTCGCCGCCGTTGGCCAGGGCCTCGGGGTCTTCCTTGAGGCTGGTCGTCAGCTCGCCGGACGGGACCTGCGGGCCGCCACCCAGCTCCTGGATGTACTGGCCCAGCTGCTTGGTCTGCGCCTTGTCGAACTGCGGCGCCTTCTCCTCGGCCTGGGCCTCCTGGCGGGTCATCGGCATGCGGCCGGTGCCCACCTGGAACTCGACCGAGGCGGAGCCGACGCCGATCAGGCTCGGCCCGCGCTCCGCGACGCCCTCGGCATTGCGGCCATGGCACGAGATGCAGCTGGTGTCGAAGAGCGCCTTGCCCTCCTCCGCGGAGGCGGAGAGCTCGCGGGTGTCGTCGGCGAACGCACCCGGTGCGAATGCCGTATACACGCCTCCGGCCAGCGCGAGCGCGGCGAGCATCCGAGCCGCCGCACCGAGGCGCCGCCGCACCCGGCTCGGCGCCGACCGCCGCCGGTTGAACACCCGGAAACGCCGACCGGCGGGGGTGTCAGAAGTCATGGGTTGTGTCCTCTGGGTTTTGACCTTGGAACTCACGGACGGGCGGCGGCTACTGCAGCCAATAGATCATGGCGAACAGCGCGATCCACACGACGTCGACGAAGTGCCAGTAGTAGGACACCACGATCGCCGAGGTCGCCTGCGCCGGCGTGAACCGGCCCATGGTGGTGCGGATCATGTAGACGATGAAGGCGATCAGGCCGCCCGTGACGTGCAGACCGTGGAATCCGGTCGTCAGGTAGAACATCGAGCCGTAGCCGTCGCCGTTGAGCGTGATGCCCTCGTGAGTCACCAGGTTGCGGTACTCGTTCGCCTGGCCGAGCACAAAGATCAGGCCCATCACGAAGGTGACCGTGAACCAGCGCCGCAGCGCGAACACGTCACCCTTCTCCGCCGCGAAGACACCGAGCTGGCAGGTGACCGAGGAGAGGACCAGGACCACCGTGAAGACGGTGGCGTAGGGGACGTTGAGCTCTTTGGTGTGCTCCGCCCACATCTCGGGCGCCGCGGCTCGGATCGAGAAATACATGGCGAACAAGGCCGCGAAGAACATGAGTTCACTGGAGAGCCACACGATGGTCCCCACGCTGACCATGTTGGGTCGGGTCAGCGAGTGGATCCGGCTCTTGTCGATGGCTGCCGCTGTCACGGGCTCATTATTGCCCCGCGATCACTCGAACATGTCGCGGGGGGCCCAATCCGGGCTGTGTCCCCGCCCCGTACGCCGGTGCGGACCGGCCGGGGCCTAGCCTCGGGGGGTGCAGCCAGTCGAAATGCCCATGCTCGCGGCGCCTTCGGGGGATACTGGTCCCCCGCCGTTCAGCGTCGCGGAGATCTTCGCCCAGATCAGGCTGACCAGCTTGCTGGCCCTGTTCCTGGTGATCGCCGGAGCCCTCTACCTGTACGGGGTGCACCGCCTGCGGCGTCGTGGCGACCACTGGCCCCCGGGCCGCACCGTGGCCTTCCTGGCCGGCGGCCTGGGCTCGATCGCCGCGGTCACCGTGACCGGTCTCGAGGCCTACGACACCACGCTGCTCAGCGTGCACATGGTGCAGCACATGGTGCTGTCCATGGTGGGCCCGATCTTCCTGGCCCTGGGCGCGCCGGTGACGCTGGCCCTGCGCACGCTGCCCGCGGCGAACCGGAAGCAGCTGCTGCGGGTCCTGCACAGCCGGGCCGCCGGGGTGCTGACGTTCCCGCTGGTCGCGTTCGGGATCTTCGTCGCGAACCCGTTCGTCCTCTACTTCACCGGGCTCTACCGGGCCACCCTGGAGCACGTCTGGCTGCACGAGCTGATCCACGTGCACTTCATCATCACCGGCTGCCTGTTCTTCTGGCCGCTGCTGGGCCTGGACCCGCTGCCGAACCGCTGGCCCTATCCGGCCCGGGCCCTGCTGATGGTGCTGTCCGTGCCGTTCCACACGGTGCTGGGCCTGACGATCATGCAGAGCAAGACCCTGCTCGGCGGCGACTGGTATCCCAACCTGCACCTGACCTGGTCTGACCCGTGGAACGACCAAGTGGTGGCCGGCGGCATCCTCTGGGCCGGCGGCGAGATCGTCAGCGTCACGATGCTGGGCATCCTGGTGCTGCAGTGGATCAAGCAGTCCGAGCGCGAGGCCAGGCGGATCGACCGGGCCCTGGACCGCGCGGAGGCCGAGGACGAACGACGCGCCGGCCCGGCGGCGGCAGACCCCGCCGCGCCGGACACGACGGCGGCGAGCAAGATCACCGAGCCAACCCCGACGGTACGACCACAGCCGGACGCGCACTAGTCGGTTCGGTACCATCAGCGGGCACCTACGAGCGTCGGAACCGGGGCACACATGAGCGACGACAGCAAGCCGCAGCCGGACAAGTACACGGTCCTGCTGTACAGCGACGACCTCGCGGTCCGCGACCGGATCAGGATGGCGATCGGCGTCCGCCCCGCCGCCGACCTCTCCGTGGAGTTCGTCGACGCCTCCACCTGGGAGGAATGCCGGATCCTGCTGGACACGTACGAGATCGACCTGATGGTCCTCGACGGCGAGGCGGCCCCGGCCGGCGGCCTGGGCATCGCCCGCCAGACCAAGGACGAGTATGCGACCCCGCCACCCACCTGCGTGGTGATCGCCCGCGCCGCCGACCGCTGGCTGGCCGCGTTCGCCCAGGTCGACGCGACCCTGGTGCACCCGCTCGACCCGGTGACCACCGGGCAGACCATCGCCGGCATGCTCCGTGGCCGCCGCAACGGCGTCGTCCCGCTGGGCACCATGGGCAAGCTGGGCTGATCCCCCTTCCAACCACCCCACCGCCACCCTTGACCGGACTAAAGGCGAACCCGGACTCTCCCCTAGAAGGAGTGCCCCGCATGGGAGCACCGACCTGGCCGAACCTGCTGAGCGCCCTGCTGCGGGCGGAGGAGCTGTCGGCGCAGGACACCGCCTGGGCCATGGGCGAGATCATGGCCGGCAACGCCACCCCGGTGCAGATCGCCGGTTTCGCGGTGGCGCTGCGGGCCAAGGGCGAGACGCCCGGTGAGCTCGCCGGGCTGGTCCAGGCGATGCTGGCCAACGCCACCGTGGTCGACCTGCCGCCGGAGGTGCGCGCGGACGCCGTCGACGTGGTGGGCACCGGCGGCGACCGGGCGCACACGGTCAACATCTCCACGATGGCCGCGATCATCACGGCGGCGGCCGGAGTCAAGGTGGTCAAGCACGGCAACCGCGCGGCCTCGTCCGCCTGCGGGACGGCCGACCTGCTGGAGTTCTTCGGCATCCCGCTGGACCTGGGCCCCGAGGGGGTGGCGCGCACGGTCGCCGAGGCCGGCATCGGCTTCTGCTTCGCGGCCCGCTACCACCCGGGCATGCGGCACGCGGCCGTGACCCGGCGCGAGTTGGGCCACCCCACGTTCTTCAACGTGCTGGGCCCGCTGACCAACCCGGCCCGGCCGCGCGCGGCGGCGGTCGGCTGCTTCGACCAGCGGATGGCGCCGGTGATGGCCTCGGTCTTCGCCCAGCGCGGCGACTCCGCGCTGGTGATGCGCGGCGAGGACGGGCTGGACGAGTTCACCACGGCGGCGCCCACCCGGCTCTGGACGGTCAAGGACGGGACGGTGACCGAGTCCGTGGTGGACGCGGTCGACCTCGGCCTGCCCCGCAGCAACCCGGGCGACCTGCGCGGCGGCGACGCGACGTTCAACGCCGCCGCGGCCATGAGCATGTTCGCCGGCGAGAAGGGCCCGATCCGCGACGCGGTCCTGCTCAACACGGCGGCGGCGTTCGCGGCGCACGCAGGCTTCCCCGGCACCTTCGCCGACACGATGCGCGCCGGGATCGCGCGCGCGGCGGAGACAGTGGACTCGGGGGCGGCGACCGCGCTGCTCGACCGCTGGGTCTCGGCCGCAAAAGCCGCAAAGGCCGCCGAGTCTTCCTAGGCGCCTCGTTCGGTTCGGTTGCGGGCCCCAAGGAAGCCGGTCCGTGGAGACGCCTCAGATGTTGGAGCGGTATGGCGCGCTCCGCACCTCCGGTCTCCAAGATCGCGCCACGCGGCGGCGACACGAGGTGTTTTGTGAGGTTGGGGCAAGACTGCGGGACGATACGTTCAGGATGTGATCGCTGCGCTCGACATCCGGGAGCGGGTCCAAATCGCGGACGTGGAAAGACCGTCGAGGGTGGGTGGCCGCACCCCACCGGCCGCAACCGGCGAGGTGCGTCGCACGACCCACCACCCAGTCGGGCCTGCTCGACAGACTCCCCTGGCGTCACCACAGCGCGGCAGCCAGACCAGATCCGGAAGGTGACCACCCACCCCGCACTGGCAACCAGGCCACGCGAAACCCATCCCCGGACCGTGACCCGTGAGCATGCAAGACATCCCATGGGCTTAGATGTCAAGCGGCGGTGGTGCTGGGTTGGTGTTGCCAGGCGGCGGCCTCGTCGTAGGGGGTGCTGGTTTTGAGGCAGCCGTGCAGGATGCCGACAAGC